>Ga0181518_10000961_pt1 | contig 30519 bp, 27 predicted proteins | sample PEATcosm2014_Bin_28_FD_119751 | JGI IMG/M metagenome (GOLD analysis project Ga0181518, IMG submission 119751) | Peatland microbial communities from MTU Mesocosm Facility, Houghton, MI, USA - PEATcosm2014_Bin01_60_metaG | ecosystem: Environmental > Terrestrial > Soil > Wetlands > Peat | place...
GCGGCGGTTTTCCTCCCGCGCGCGCCCAGAACAGTTCAAATCGAAAAATCGGCTATTCCTCCTACCGCACTGATTCAACCGTAGTTATCAATTTTCAAAAAACTTTAGCCGGACAGCAGTGATCTGCATCATGCTGCAAGGAACGGAAACGCCTTGTGTTGTCAAGGGTTCCACGGTCGAGGACACCGGGGTGGCAAGCTCGCCAAACCGCCAATGGGTGATCAAGAATGATAAGGATGAAATAGTTGGCAGGTTTCGCTGGGAGTCCGTCACGGGGTGGTGGAAAGGCGATGAATGAGGGTTTGTCCGAAATGCGGCCGGGACATCCCCGCCCGCGAAGACCATTGCAGCGATTGCGGCGCTCCTACCGTGAGCGATGCCGAGCGCTACAAAAAGGAGCAGGACCTGATATTTCAGGAGATGGAGGAAAAGGCCAAACTCAAAGAGCAGGCGGAGAGCAGGGAATTTGCAGTTCGGATGGGAGGGAAATTGAGTGCGGCTGGCGTGAGCGTCGAGGACTGGGCAGGAATGGTGCTGTCAGGTAAGACACCGACTGAGATTGACCAGTTCTTGGAGGCCAGGATATTGGACATCGCAGTCAAGGACTACATGGCATCGCTTAGAAGTCAAGGCAAGGCTATCAGCGCGGAAAACGCCCGTGCAATCATACTCCGCCTGCGAGCGTACGAGGATGAGATCACACGATGATGAAACTCGGCTGCGGGAAGGAGGAATATGGCGCGCCTTACGAAGCCCTCAGAATCGCCTGTCCAGCCGCTTGGGGTAGCTTTATCAGCAGAAAGCAGACCTGCGGATAGAGGTAGTCTTCTCCCGACTCGTCGACAATGCGGATCTGCCCATGGCGCGCGGCGGCCGGATCCGGCGCCACGCGGTAAATCTTCCGCAGTTCCAACGAAGCCGGATAATCCCGATTGTCAATGCACACCGCGAATCGCGGCTGTTCTTCTTTTCCGCGGCCCATAGATCACTCCAGAATACGCTTGATCTTGAACTCTTTTCTTCCGATCCCGGAGGCTTCATACCAGTGTACTTCGGCTTCACATTCCGTGCCATCCGCCAGGACAATCCGCGCCAGCCCTTTCAGCTTCCTCCACCGACCCGGCCCGTAGAACTTCCGAAGCCTCGCGATTTCCCGAATTCCGCTTCCCGCCGCGATGGTTTCAGTATCGGCGATCTGGCCCACGATGCGAAAACGCACGATAAGTAGACTGTAGCCGCCGGCCGCGCGGAAGGTCCCCCGCCCCTACCGCAGATTGAACTTCTTCATCTTGTAACGCAGCGTGTCGCGGGTGATGCGCAACAGGCGTGCGGCTTGCGTCTGGTTGCCGTTGGTCTTCTCCAGGGCGCGGGCCAGCAGGCTCCGCTCGTTGTCCTCCAGCGAAAGCCCGTCGGTGGGGATTTCCACGCTCGCGGGAACCGCCACAACACCGACATCCGGGCGGGAGATGGCAATCGGCAGGCTGGGCGGGGCGATCAGCGACGACTCTTCCAATATCATGGCGCGCTCGATGGCGTTGCGCAGCTCGCGCACGTTGCCGGGCCAGTCGTGCGAAAGCAGCAGCTTGGCCGCGGCCTCGCTCACGCCTTCGATGTTCCGCTTGAACTTGCGGTTGTAGTGCTCGACGAAAAACTTCGTCAGCGGCACGATGTCTTCGGTTCGCTCCCGCAGCGGCGGAATCAGAATCTGGATCACGTTGAGGCGAAAGTAGAGGTCCTGGCGGAAGGCACCCTCTTTCACCGCCTCGCGCAGGTTCTTGTTGGTGGCCGCCACCACGCGCAGGTCGAGCTTGATGTCCTTCAGGCCGCCCAGCCGCCGGAAGCTCTGGTCCTCCAGCACGCGCAGCAGCTTGGCTTGCAGCATGAGGGGGATTTCGGCAATTTCATCCAGAAACAACGTGCCCTTGTCGGCCAGCTCGAAGATCCCCCGCTTCTGCGCACGCGCATCCGTGAACGCGCCCTTTTCATAGCCGAACAGCTCGCTTTCCAGCAACGAATCGGGAATCGCAGCGCAGTTGATGGGGATGAACGGCTCGGCCTGCCGCAGGCTTTGGTAGTGCAGCGTCTTGGCGATCAGGTCCTTGCCGGTTCCGTTTTCGCCTTCCAGCAGGATGGTGGTGGCTTCGCTGGCCGCCACCCGGCGCACGAAGTTGAGTACCTCGCGCATGGCCGGCGATTCGGCGATCACTTCGCGCTTCTGCGGCGCAGCCTCTTCGGTAATGTCCTTGATGGTGGCCACCACCCCGGTGAGCTGGCCGCCCCCGTCGAACATCTGCGTGGTGCGCATCACCACCAGCCGCTCCATGCCATTGCCGGTATGCAGCCGGACCGTGCAGTGCGGCGCCGCGGGGTTCTGGTTCAGTCCCGTCAGGACCCCGCATCCGGGCTCGCACAAGGAGCACTTGAAGACTTCCTGGCAGTGTTTCCCGAGCATCTCCTCGGACGCCATGCCGAAGAGTTTCTCCGCGGACCGGTTGACTCCTGTTATGCGGAACTCCGGGTCGTACAGAACCAGAGCATCGGAAAGCTGGTCAAACACCGATTCTAAGACACTGGTCTTCTGCCAGCCTGGAGTGAGCTTTGACATTACTTGCAACTTGTCTCAATTATAGCAGGGCTTCTGGGTTAATTGGCGCAATGCGCGGCAGTTTCGGGGGGAATTGCCCCCAACCGAACTGGGGAGATCCTCGCAAACCCCCTGGAAAGCAGGGAGTAAGCCCGTGGCGATGCAATTGCTTCTTTTGGTCCTGGAGGTCCGATGTCCCATTTGAAGGTTATTTTGCCCGCTGCCATTTTGCTGGGTGGATTCCTGGTTTGCTCGACGGCTTCGTTTGGCAAACCGGAGTATATGAAAGCGACCAAGAAGGCTTGTGCTTACTGCCACGTCGATGCCAAGGCCAAGCCCAAGGAATTGACCGAAGCCGGTAAGTACTACGGGGAGCACAAGAGCCTGGACGGCTACCAGGAGAAGAAGTAGCGGAAGCATGGATGGTAAAGGCGTGGAGTCGGCCGTGATGCAAGCGGTTCAGCTTTCGATTGCCAACGGCGTGTATGCGGCAACTGTGCGGGAAGCGCTGTCGCGCAGTTGCGCCTGGCACGTCGAAACAGTCGATCACCCGGACCCCTCGCAGAAATGTGTGCTGGTTCTGGACGAGTTGGCATTCGCCTGGCTGCCCCTCCCCCTGTCCAACCCGGAGCGGGTTGTTTTGATCACCCGGAAGGATCCCCAACTGCTGGCCCAGGCATGGGAGGCCGGGATCGTTTCCGTGGTTTCCGAGGAAGATCCCATCAGTACCGTTTTGCTTGCCATCATGGCGGCGGCATTGCGCGTAGCGAAATGCCACGTCGCTGATGTTTCGGGTGGAATATCCCGCAGCGACAGTTCCATCCCTGCGCCAATAGCCCCACTTCACCGGACGTCCGGATCAAAACGTTGCAAAACTCAATAGCCTTAGCCCGCCGCAGGTGATGGATGCCATGGAAGAAGCCCCGCGGACAAGATTCGACATGAAGGGAGCCGGTCCACTGGGCGCTCCCCTGCGGCAGCGCTCCAGCCCCGAGATTCGATTGTAAACTCTAGAAGGAGGTATTCTATGCATCTTGATTTACATCCTTTCCTGGTACTTTGGTTGGTCTTGATTGTGGCCGTGGTCCTGATGGCCTTCTGGCGCCGGTACGTGGCTCTGCAAGAAGACCCCGCATTGCACCTCGGGACGGAGCATGCCGTTACTGCCGCTCAGCAGGTTGCGATAGCCAAGAAACTTGCGCAAATCGACAAGTGGATCAAGCTCCTGACGTTGATCGTCGTCGTCTTCGGCGTTCTGCTAGGGGCCGCCTTCTTATACAAGAGTTGGGTTTTAGGTCCCGGCGCCGGATTGTAGGGCGATGCTGAACCGGGCACTTTCCTCAACTGGCCGGCGCCTCGGTTCTGCATGGATCGGCCTTCTCCTGGGCGCGGCCTGCGCCAATCTGCTCGCGGCCGCGAACGTGACGGGCGGAGCGTGCTCCGCGTGTCATGACCAAGGCCGGAAACTGGAGAAGAGCGCCCACGCGGGGCTGCCCTGTGATACCTGTCACGAATCCCACGAGAAGTATCCTCACCCCGCGGGCATACCCAAGCCCGTGTGCGCCGGTTGCCATCAGGACCAGGCGGGCGACTACGCGCTGGGCGTGCATGGCCAGGCGCGGAAGAACGGGAATGAGGGCGCTCCCGATTGCGCCCTCTGCCACGGAAGCGCGCACGAACTGCTGGCGCCCACGTCGCAGGCGTTCCGCGCCGCCGTGCCGGACACCTGCGGCATGTGCCACAGCGAAGTCGCCGAGCAGTTTCGCGCCAGCGTGCACGGCCAGGCGGTGGCGCGCGGCGTCATGCAGGCGCCGCTGTGCACCGACTGCCACGGCGAGCACAAGATTCTCAAACCCGCCAACCAAGCCTCCCCGGTGAACGCCGCCCACATCCGCGACACTTGCGGGAGCTGCCACGGCGACGTCCGCCTGACCCGCAAGTTCGGCCTTCCTTCGGACCGCCTGCTGAGCTTCGATTCGTCCTACCACGGCCTCGCCGCCAAGGCTGGCTCGCAGACCGTGGCCAACTGCGCCAGTTGCCATGGTGTGCACGACATTCTGCCATCGTCCGACCCCAAGTCCACCATCAACCCCAGGAACCTGTCCAAGACTTGCGGCCAGTGCCACCCCGGCGCCGGCACCCGTTTCGCCATCAGCCAGGTGCACGTGACCGAAGGTAAGGCCGAGCCCGCCGCCCTGCGCTGGGTGCGCCAATTTTATTGGCTGGTCATCCCTGTAACTATCGGGCTGATGCTGCTCCACAACGGCGGCGATTGGGTCCGCAAGCTGGTTGAGCGGCGTTTCCGCGTTCGCCGCGATAACCTCGGGGCCAGGAACTTTTCCGAGCACGGTGAACTCCGCATGTTGCCGTTCGAGCGCGTCCAGCATGCCGTCCTGGCCATCTCGTTCCTCACCTTGGTCTGGACCGGCTTCGCGCTCAAGTATCCGGACCAGTGGTGGGCGCGGCCGCTGCTGCTGATGGAGGGGAGCTACCCCGTGCGCAGCCTCATCCATCGCGTTGCCGCCGGTGTCTTCATGGCGGTCACGCTGACGCACCTGGTCTCCCTGATCGTCAGCTCCAAGCTGCGCGCGCACTGGAAGGAGATGCTGCCGGCGACCAACGACCCGCGCGAGGCGCTCTCCAACTTTGCGTACAATCTGGGCCTCGGTTCCGAGCCTCCGGGGCGCTCTTCGCACAGCTACGTCGAGAAGGCCGAGTATTGGGCGGTAGTGTGGGGCGCGGTGGTGATGATCGCCAGCGGGCTGCTCCTCTGGGCCAACAACCTGGTCCTGAGACTGCTGCCCAAGGCTTGGCTGGACGTGGCCACCTCGGTTCATTTCTACGAGGCCGTGCTGGCCACGCTGGCGATTGTGGTCTGGCACTTCTACCCCGTCATTTTCGACCCCGATGTCTACCCGTTGAACACCGCCTTCCTGACCGGTATTACAGTGAGGAAGCAGGAGCGCAGCAGGGACCGCGAGGCGACATCCGCCGGAGACCACTAGACTCATGACTCCCAACCAATCCGACCGCAGGGACAGGAACTGGCTGTCCCCGATCATCTATCTGTCCAGCAACTGGGTGAGCCTGGCAGGCGTGGTGCTCGTCACCACCGCCACTGTCTTCTGGCTCTTTTTGCTGCCGACCACGCTGCAGGGAACGACCGAGAGCCCCTATATCGGGATTCTGGCGTTCCTGGTGCTGCCGGCGCCGTTCTTCGCCGGCCTCGTCCTGGTTCCCCTCGGAATCTGGATCAAGCGCAAGCGCGAGGGGCGAGCCGGCATCTATCCACCCGAATTCCCGCCGCTCACCTGGCGTAACGCCGAGCTGCGCCGCCTGGTCTATTTCGTTTTCTTCACCACCATGGTCAACCTGGCGATTGCCAGCCAGGTTAGTTATAGCGCCGTGAATTACATGGATTCGGTGACGTTCTGCGGCCAGACCTGCCACACCGTGATGCAGCCCGAGTACACGGCCTATCAGAACTCCCCGCATTCGCGCGTCGAGTGCGTGAAGTGCCACATCGGGCCCGGCGCTTCGTGGTTCGTGAGGAGCAAGCTGTCGGGCGTGGGACAGGTGCTGGCGGTGACCTTCCATACCTATTCGACCCCCATCCCCACGCCGGTTCATAACCTGCGTCCCGCGCGGGAGACCTGCGAAGCCTGCCACTGGCCGCAGAAGTACGGTGAGGACCGTGTGGAGATCGTCAACAAGTTTGCCGACGACCAGAACAATACCCTCACCAAGACCGTGCTGCTGATGAAGATCGGCGGCGGCAACGGCGGCATCGGGATACATGGGACGCATCTGGGCCCCGGCGTGCTGATCCGCTATGCGCACGCCGACGAGGGACGGCAGAACATCCCCTGGATCGAGTACAACGGCCCGGGCGGCAAGACCGTCTACGCCACGCCGGACGCCAAGCCCGACGGCGGCGGCCTGCCCATCCGCGAGATGGACTGCGTGGACTGCCACAATCGCCCCACTCACGCCTACGAATTGCCGGAGCGGGCCGTGGACCGCGCCATGAACGCGGGCCAGATTTCGCCGTCGCTGCCGTTCGCCAAGAAGCGTGCCGTGGAGATCGTCAAGGCCGGCTACGCCACTCGCGAGGAAGCCGCGCAAAGGATTCCCGCCGCTTTCGAGAGCTACTATCGGGACAACTATCCGGCCATCTGGGCGCAACGCAGGGCCGAGGTGACCTCCGCGGCCGAGCAGGTGCTGGCGCTCTACGACCGCAACATTTTCCCCGAGATGAAGGTCGCCTGGGGCACCTACCCGAACAACATCGGCCACACCGACTTCCCCGGCTGCTTTCGCTGCCACGACGGCAACCACTCCGCCAAGGACGGCCGCTCCGTCACCCAGGATTGCAATGCCTGCCATAACCTGCTGGCCATGGATGAGGCCAATCCGAAAGTGCTGACGGAACTGGGAATCGTCGAGAGCAAGCCGCCGGAACAGAAATAGCGGCGGGGGACTTCCGCAGAGAGAGTACCAGCGCCTGCGGCTCACCGCCTCAGAAGCTTGTCCACCGCCTTGGCCAGTTTGCGGAACTCCTCGTGCGCCGGCGAATCCGGCGCGTACTCCACCACCGTCAGTCCGCGGGCCACCGCCTCCGCCACCACCACGCGCTGCCCGATGGGAGGCAGAACCTTCCTTCCCATATCCTTCAGCGAGGATGCCAACCCCCGCCCGAGGTTGGTCGTCATGACAACCTTCGAAGGCACGAACCGGATGCGCGGCTTCTTCGATCGCCGCTCCGCGCGCGCCTTGAGCCCCCAAGACAGCGCTTCCTTCAGCGCGAACAGATCGAGCGGCGACGGCCCGCACGGCAGCAGCAGGAGGTCCGCTGCCAGCGCCGCCTGGTAGCCCACCTCCGGCATGCCTGGTGGCGTATCGATCAGCACGATATCGGCGTCATTCTCGGCCTTGTGCGCTCGCGACCGCAACGTGTCGCCGCTGTCGGGCACTTTCTGGATCGAGCGCGCCAGCATCCCGTCGCCTTGCGCCGCCCAGGACACCAGGCTATGCTGCGGGTCGGCGTCGAGCACCGCCACGCTCCGCCCCGTAGCGACAAACTCCGCCGCCAGATTGCCGACGATGGTGGACTTTCCCACCCCGCCCTTCCGGCCCGCCACGGCGATGATGGCCATACACAGTACTATACAGGGAAATGCCCGGCCAATGCCCCGACAGGCCACGCCGTTTTCGCCGCGGAATCATTTCCGCGCAGGGCGTGTTGCGGGACTTGCCGAAGAGAGCGGCGCTCGGTGCCGAGCCCTCCACGGGATTGGTCTAATGCGCGGTGTCGAAACTCCAGGTGTATACTCTTTATCGTCAATGCGTCAGGCGTAGCATTTGGCTGGCCGCTCGAACCGGCCGACTCTCAAGGAGGTCATATGGGCGATGGACCGGCTCCTGGCTCCGGCCTCGTGTCTGATATAAGCCGGCACCTGGCAGGTATTTTTCGGCACATGTTTCCCGGTGTCCTTGTTGTCGGCGGTGCCGCCCTTGCCTACCCCGGGAAATTCGTCGTCGACCTGAAGTCATGGCAGCATTTGGTCGTTCTCGTCGCCATCACCGTGACCGTAGGTAATATCTGTTTCGCTGTCAATCGCTACGGAGTTTATCAAGTGGTGGACTACATTTTGTACCTGTGCAAAATTCGTGGTCCTGTCCGGGGAGCCACCCCTTGGAACTTCCTGACTGATCTTGGGCGCTACGTCCGGAAGTCCCTCCTCCAGACCAGCGACCGCTTTTCGAGGTCCCTCCTCCAGAGCAGCGACCGCTTTGCACGAGCTCGGGACCACGTGGCGTTCCGTTTGTCCGCAGCGCTGCTGCTGCTCACGTTCGGCGAAGTCGAGTGTCTGGCCGCCCTTTTCCACAGCTGTAAGAGCCAGTTGAACGGCCATGGGACGCCCCTCTGGATAGGCGGCCTGATTGCCCTGGTAGTTGCCTTCTGGCAGATGATTATCACAAGGCGAATAGACTACTTCCTCGTCAATGACGAGCAAGGCAAAGGAAGCGGGTAGTTACCCCCACACCGGACTAGCCCACCTCGCCACTGAGCTCGGCCTGGCACGACACGCTGTCCTGGGTAGGTCCTCACAACCCTCATCGGACCGGCATCGCACCCGGCGCCTTGTACAATGGTTACATTCAAATGAAACCGGCCCTGGCTTCCTTCCACGCTCGAATTGGTCTCATCGTCGCGTTCATCTCTCTGGGGGCGCTGCTCTGCTCGCAGCCGGCGCCCCGGGAACGGGTCGGTCCGCTGCCGGACGGCGCGTTCCTGCTCAATAGCGGGTGGCGCCTTGCGCCCGTGGGCAGGCAGGTGCCGCTCGACACCTTTCCCATGGCCACGGCGCTCTCGCCGGACGGCAAGTACCTGCTGGTGCTCAACGGCGGCTACCGGCCGCCATCCGTCAGCGTCATCGAAACGGCTTCGGCGCGCGTGGTCGGGAGCGTGCCGGTGGCGGATGGCTGGTTGGGACTCGCCTTTGCACCCAAGGGCGACCGCGTGTACGTGGGCGGCGGATCGCGCGCATCGGTGTTTGAATTCACCTTCGCCGGCGGGAAGCTGACGCCGGCGCGCACATTTCCCGTGGCCCCGCCAGACCAGCGCACGGCGCAGGATTTCATCGGCGACGTGGCATTTTCGCCCGATGGCCGCCTGCTCTACGCGGCCGACCTGTACCGCGATTCCGTGGTGGCGATCAATCCGCAGTCGGGAATGGCGATCGGGCGCTACAAAACCGGCAGGCGGCCGTATCGCATCCTGTTCCATCCCGACGGCAAGTCCTTCTTCGTGACCCATTGGGCCGATGGCACGCTGGGACACTACGACGCGGCTGATGGCAGCCTGCTCGACACCGTGCGCATTGGCGCCCACCCCACCGATATCGTCTGGCTGAAGGGCGCCCCCACGGAACCCGCGGAAGGCGAACCCACCTGGGTCGCGCGCCTGTTCGTGGCGGCGGCGAATACCAACAACGTGTACGCTGTGGGTGTCAGCTCGGGGAACCAGTTGAGCGTGCTGGAGAGCATCAACGTGTCCATGACGCCGCGGCAGCCTCTGGGGATGACACCCTCGGCGCTGGCGCTCAGCCCCGATGGAAGCCGGCTTTACGTAGCCTGCTCGGACGCCAATGCTACGGCGGTGGTGGATGTCTCCGAAACGCGCAGCCGCGTGGAGGGATTCATTCCCGCCGGCTGGTACCCCACGGCGGTGCGCGCGCTGCCCTCGGGGACGCTGGTGGTGGTGAACGGCAAAGGGCTGCGCTCGTATCCCAATCCCAACGGGCCGAACCCCACCAAGGCTCCGGCGCCCATGTACCAGGGCGACCCGGGAAGGGGTACGGGGTACACGCCTTATATGCAAACCGGAACGGCTTCATGGATCGAACCATTCACCAGCGACCAGCTCGAAGCCTGGACCAAGGCCGCCCTCGCCAACTCGCCCTATCGGGATTCCCAACTGGAAGAGACCAGCCCGCTGCCGCCCATCGAGCACGTCATCTACATCGTCAAGGAGAACCGCTCGTACGACCAGGTGCTGGGCGACATGAAGGAAGGCAATGGCGACGCCTCGCTGGTGCTGTTCGGCGAAAACGTTACGCCCAACCTCCACAAACTGGCCCGCGAGTTCGTGCTGCTCGACAACTTCTATGTGAATTCGGACGTCAGCGCCGACGGGCACAACTGGTCCACCGCGGCCATCGCGCCGGATTACGTGCAGAAGCTGTGGCCCAACGAGTATGCCGGACGGCGGCGGCTCTACGATTTTGAGGAGTCGGACCCGGCGTCGCTGCCCCCCGCCGGTTACCTGTGGACCAACGCCGCCGAGGCCGGTATTAGCATCCGCAATTTCGGCTACATGGTGAACAACAAGCCGGATGCCGCTAACGGGTCGGAACAAATCACCGGCGTGCGCGACCCGGTGCTGGCCAAAGTGACCAACCGGTTGTATCGTGGCTTTGACTTGACCTACCCCGACGTGGAACGCGCCAAAACTTTTCTCGGCGAGCTGGCCGAATACGAGAAGTCCGGGAACATGCCGCGCCTCATCGTCATGCGCATGGGCAACGATCACACCAACGGCGTCACGGCCGGGCGGATCGCGCCGCTTTCCCTGGCGGCGGACAACGATTACGCCATCGGCATGTTGGTGGAGGGCGTCTCCAAGTCGCGGTTCTGGGCGTCCACCGTGATCTGCGTGCTGGAAGACGACGCGCAAAACGGGCCGGATCACGTGGATTCGCACCGCTCCCCGGCGTTTCTGATTTCGCCCTGGGTGAAGCGCCACGCCGTGGACGGTACCATGTATAACACTACGTCGATGCTGCGCACCATCGAGTTCCTGCTCGGCTTGCAGCCCATGACCCACTTCGACGCCGGCGCGCGCGTCATGACAGCGTCGTTCCAGCGCCAGCCCGACCCGGCCCCATACACCGCCGAGAAGCCGCGCATCCCTCTGGATCGGCGCAATCCCGACGCCCCAGCCGCGCGAGCGTCGGCGAACATGAATTTCGACGAGGCGGACCAGAACGACGACGACGCGCTCAACGATATCCTGTGGCGCGCCATTCGCCAAGACCCGCCGCCGCCCCCGGTGCGCAGCTATTTTGGTCGATAAGATGAACATGACGCGTATCAATCTGTGCTTCCTCTGGCACATGCACCAGCCCTTCTACAAGGACCTGGTCTCCGGCGAGTACAAGCTGCCCTGGACCCGCATGCACGCCCTCAAGGACTACTACGGCATGGCGCGGATTCTGGAGGAATTTCCCGAAGTTAAGCAGACCTTCAATCTGGTTCCTTCGATGATGGCGCAGGTGGCGGAGTACGCCTCGGGCGTTGCCGCGGATCCGTTTCTCGATACGGCCCTCAAGCCGGCCGAGAGTCTCACCGAGGCGGACCGCGCATTCCTGCTGCAACACTCCTTCTACTCCGATCCGGAGCGCATGATCTGCCGCTACCCGCGTTACGGCGAGTTGTACGGCGCGTGGCAGGGGCAGAAGCGCTCGGGGTCGCGGAATCTGTTCGGCCCGCAGGATTTTCGCGACCTGCAAATGTGGTCGCAGCTCGCCTGGTTCGACGAGGAGTTCCTGGCCCAGGATCCCGAGGTGCGTGAATGGGTCCGGCGCGGGCGCGACTTCACCCCGGCCGACCAGCGCCGCATGGGCGAGAAGCAGCGCGAGATCGTGGGCCAGGTGCTGCCGGTGTATCGGAGGCTCGCGGCCCAGGGCCAGATCGAGATTTCGACCACCCCGTATTACCATCCCATCCTGCCGCTGCTGTGCGATTCGAATATCGCCGGCGTGGCCCATCCGGACGTGCCGCTGCCGCCGCGGTTCCACTACCCCGAAGATGCGCGCCGCCAGCTCGTCCTGGCGCGGGAGTACATTGCTCGCCACTTCGGCGCGGCGCCGGTAGGGCTGTGGCCCTCCGAGGGTTCCGTCTCCGACGAGGTCTTCGCCATTGCCTCCGAGCTGGGTTTTGAATGGGCCGCCACCGACAGCGGGGTGCTCAACCGGACCTTGGGACGCGCCGTCCCCGTGGACGGTCTCTACCATCCATACTGCTGGCGGCAGGGCGGCAAGACGATCAACGTGATCTTCCGCGACCATTTCCTCAGCGACCTGATCGGGTTCGTCTACGCCAAGATGGACGCGGGCCAGGCGGCCGAGGATTTTCTGCGGCGCATTCGCGAAAATTGCGCCGGCCTGGCCGCCGCCGGGCGCGACGCGCTGGTGCCCATCATCCTCGACGGCGAGAATGCGTGGGAATATTACGACCACAACGGCCGGCCGTTCCTGCGCGAGTTGTACCGGAGGATCTCGGAGGACCGGCAGATGCGCGCGGTGACCGTGAGCGAAGCCCTGCGGCTGCTGGCGCCGGAGCCGGTCGATCACATCTTTCCGGGATCCTGGATCGACGCCAATTTCGACGTCTGGATTGGGGCCGAGGAAGATAACCTGGCGTGGACGCAACTGCTGCGCGCGCGGCTCGCGTACGACTCGGCCGCCATGGTCCCCGAAGACCAGCGGCGGCTGGCTCTCGAGGAACTGCTGATCGCGGAAGGCAGCGACTGGTGCTGGTGGTACGGGCCGGAACACCATTCGGTCAACCGCGTGGAATTCGACCAGCTCTATCGCAGCCACCTCGCCAACGTCTACCGCTTCCTGAATCTCGCGCCGCCGGAGGAGCTTTCGCGGCCCATCCTGCGGATCACGCTGCCGGAGGTGCACGTCGCGCCATCCGGGCCGGTCACGCCGGTGATCGATGGCCAGGTGACCTCGTACTTCGAATGGATCGGCGCCGGAATCTATCGCGTGGATGAGCGCTCCGGATCGATGCACGGCAAGAGATTCCTGGTGAAGGAGGTGTATTTCGGCAGCGACGGCGCGAACTTCTATTTGCGCGTGGATTTCCACCCGGGATGCGAGCGGGAACTCTCGCGCATGGAGGCGCGATTGACGGCGCAATCGCTGGACGGCGCGCACACCAGCTCGGTCGAGATCGGCTTCGCTAATGGCGTGGCGCAAGCTACCGTGATGAAACTGGCGGCGGCGTCCGTTACGGACCAACCGGTGGAATGCGCTTTCGCGCGCGTGCTGGAAGCGCGCATCTCGCTGGCGTCGCTGGGCGTGGCGCCGGGCAGCGGCCTGCGGTTCCAGTTCTCGCTGTGGCAGTCCGGTTTGCCCATGGATGCCGTGCCGCAGCAAGGCTGGCTGGAAATGCAAACCACCGACCCATTCGAGCTGGCGGCGTAACGCGATCCCGGCCGGCATCTGCTAAAATAATTGCAGTTATGGCAATCCCCAATGTAAAGCGTTTCCGCGCCTTCTGCCCCACCTGCAACGACAATTTCACGTTGATGGCCGTCCTCCCCAAGGACGCCAGCGTGGATCAGTACCTGGCGGACGCCGTGGCGCGCCACGATCACAAGGCGTTCCAGGAGTCCAAGGTGCAGCACTTCAAGATCCGCGTCGGCCAGCAAAAGCAGAGGAAAGCGAAATAACCTAGAACCGCGCCTGCAAGGTCCGCAGGGATCGCAATCCTTCCTGCGCCACGTCCGCGTCCTTATCGTTGCTGAGCTTCTCAAGGTGCGGAATGCTCTCCCGGTCGCCGCTGCGGGCCAGCACGCCTGCCAGGCCGATCTTCTCGTCCTTGGTGCCCGCTTCGAGCGGGCCGTAGAGCGCTTTGCGGACCCGGTCGTCGCGCGCCAGTTCCACCAGGAAGGGAAGCGCCTCGCCCTTGTAGGCTGCGGAATTCAACTCGTCGATCAAGTATCGCAACGGGCTGAACTCGGCGATTTCGGTCTTTCCGAGCATCACCTGGGCAAACGCCAGCGAAAGCCGGGGCGGGGTCTTTCCCTCGTCCTGCCACGCTTTTTCGAGCATGGGCAGATCGGCCGGGTTGCGCAGCCGGGCATAGCCTTCCGCCGCCGCCGCCCGCATGGCGTCGTCCTTATCATGCAGATACTGCGCGTACAAGTCGCGGCTTTTCTCCGACGGCAGCATGGCGATGGCGGTGAGCGCCGCGCGCTTCACTTTGGCGTCGCGCGCGCGTTTGAGCACGTCGGCCAGCTCCGGAACGGCGTCCATGTCCCGCAACAGCCCGGTGGTTTCGATGGCGGCGATTTGCACCTTCTGGTCGAGGTCGTGCAACAGGAAGGTGACGCGCGGCCCGGCCGATTCGTCGCGAATCTTCTGCAAAGCCACGAGCGATTCGTGCATCACATCGCTGTTCTTGGTATGGAGGGCTTCCACCAGGTCGGGAACGGCTTTCCTGCCGCGCAGGATGCCGAGGGCCCGCGCGGCGTTGGCCCGCGCGTCCATGTTCCCACCGCCGCTCGCCAGTTTGCCGAGCGCGTCGATTACTTCGGGCCGCACCGTGACGTAGGGGTCGATCACCTGGTCGTTGGTGTCGGTGAACCGGCCCTTGATGCTCGTGCCGGCGCGCCGCAGTGACGCGCCGATGCCCGTCCGGACATAGCCGGGAAGGTAGAAGTTCACCAGGCCGTCGGTGGCGCGGATCTGCACCTCGGGATCGTTATCCCGGGTGGCCGGAATCAGCGCATCGAGACTGCCGGCCGTGCCGATTTCCGTGATCTGCCTGACCGCTTCGATGCGCACCTCGGCATCCGGATTCTTGAGCAGTTCCTGGAGTTGGGGGATGGCGCTGGAGCCGGCCTTGGCCATCTCGCGGACATCCTTGGGACGCACATCCTGGGCCGGCAGAAGCGTCGCCGAAGCAAGCAGGAGAACCACGCGATAGGACCGCATACTCTTACTGTATCGTGGCTGCCGGCGCCACGGCGCAGTTACCGCACGAATTCCACTTCCACGCGCCGCGGCACCAGGCCCGCTTCGAAGCCCAGGTCGAGTAGCTTCTGCGCCGCCTTGGGGACGATGTCGCCGGCGTCCAGCGTGTAGTGGTTGACGTACATGCCGACGAACTTCTCCGCCAGGCGCGGCTCCATGTCGCCCGCGAACTGCAGCGCGTACTCCAGCGCCTCGTCGTGGTTGTCCAGCGCGTATTGAATGCTCTCGCGCATCAGCCGGCAGCACTCGCTCTTAATTTCCGGATCGAGCGACCGCAGCAGCACGTTCGCGCCCAGCGGCAGCGGCAGGCCGAAGCTGGTTTTGAACCACCGCCCCAGGTCCACCACGCGATGAAAACCCTCGCGGTCGAACGTCAATTGCGCCTCGTGAATGATGAGGCCCGCCTCCACGGCGCGCTCCTTGACGGCGTCCGTGATCTGGTCGAAGGGCGTGATCACCGCTTCGAAATCGGGCTGGAACAGCTTGCACGCCAGGTACGCCGTGGTCATCAGGCCCGGCACGGCGATGCGCTTGCCCTTCAGCTCTTCCGGTTCCATGGGGTGGGTGGCGATGATCATGGGACCGTACCCATCGCCGACGCTCGAGCCGCTGGCCATGAGGACGTACTTGCCGGCTACGTACGGATAGGCGTGATAGGAAATGGCGCTCAGCTCGTACAGCCCATCCAGCGCCTTCCGGTTCAGCGTCTCGATGTCTTCCAGCACGTGGCGGAAGGTAACTCTGGACGAGCGCACCTTCTTGGTCGCCAGGCCGTAGAACATGAAGGCGTCATCGGAATCCGGACTGTGGGCGCTGACGATTTCCAGGGAAGCAGCCGAAGTCATATGTGGGACGACTCATCCAGTTTACAACAGTGCGGCTCGCGTCCCATGGAAACGAAAAAAAAGGGGGAAAGTGAAAGGGCGGCCCTCCCTCCGGCACGTTAACTGGAAACCCCGTTGGCGATCATCCGATTTGCGCTTCACGCGCCGTGCGGCCAACCGCCCGCACAAGAATCCGATCGCTCAGAACTTCCTCCTACCTTGCTCACCTGCCGCGGATGAGGCCGCCCCCATCGTAGCCCGGTTCTATTGGTTTCACCTCCCGCCAGCCCCGGTGGGCCGGCTTGATTCCACTTCCAGTTTCGCGCCGGCTGGTATGCTTGTCAATGGTAGCGAAGGTTCAGTTCGTCTAAGCAAGAAACGCATGTTTCGGAGTCTTTTTTCGAGAAAAGACGCGCCCCTGGCCGGAGCACCCGCGGTGCGCCGGCTCAAGACCTACTCCGCGCGGAGCGGCTACGTGTATCAGTATCGTTACGAAGGACACCGGCCTCTTCACGCCGGCCGGGATGGCGGAGTGGAGTTCGTCTTCAGCGCCTCAGCCGATCGCAAAGGCTGGCACGCGGTGGGAGTTGTGGTGAGCGATGGCGCCATCCGCGCGTGGGAAGAGGCCCGCGCGCGCCAGCTTTCCTCCGCCGAGCGTTACGCCATTGCCAAGATGGCGCTGTTCCAGGCGTTTGACGAGCGCCCCACCCCGGCGCTGATGAAAGACCCGGTGCGCGTGCGAACCGCCGACCTCGAGGCCATCATCGAGGCGTTGGATTTGTAAGGAAGAGCCGCGGCACGGGCCGGCGCACGGAGGGCGAAGACTTCCGCAATTTGCGCACGGCCGGCTGAGGCGTCGCACTGGCGGATGCTGTAACGCCGCTTCCCACGGGAATCAGGGCCTCGGCCGCGTCTGAGTCCGGCCCCACGATCTCCAGGGTGTTGTCTTCTCCAGTGGTAACGCCGCTCGGCACGGTCACGTTGAGCTGATACAGCCCGGCCAATTGAGGCGCCAGGCCGGAGTAGCCGACGGTCGCCTCTACTCCACCGACGTAAACATCGATCGTGTTGTTCGTCTGGCTAACCACCCCAGCCGAGCCGTCCGGAATCACGGGATTCGTGGTCCCCAGCCCCGTTAGGTATACGGACACGGTCTCACCCACTTGCGCCGGGCTTTGCTCCGTCACCAGCGAATAATCCGCGTGCAGCACGGCCCCATCACCTACCCCGCCGGGCGGCACAGTGAACACCCCCGGCGCCGTCAGGTTCACGAACGTGGTCACCACATTCGAGAGGACGCCGTTGTTGTTCACCTGGATTTGGGCGATCGAAGACCCGATGGCATACGGCACGAGCGCCGAGATCTGTCCCGGGCTCACAAACTGGACCGGCGCCGGCAGACCGTTGACCGTCACCCGGACGCCATCGAGCCCCGCTGTCGTCGGGTACGGAACCGTGTAGGCAGTCGCGATACCGGGCGCAAGGTCGGTGCCAAAAATGCTAATGAAGTCCCCGGGAACGATGCCCGCTGTGAATGGCGCAAAACTGGCGGTGTTCACTACCCCCGCGGGGTTAATGTATACGCCCGAGCCGCTGAAGCTGGGCGCGGGGATCGCCACGTTGATGCCCAGGTAAGGACCGATTCCGGACCCGATCCGCACGCCGTCGGCGCCTACCACGTAGTTCATGATGGAGGGGTTGCTGTATGTTCCATTCGACGCCACCGAGTATGCCTCGCTGTAGGTGTAGCCGGTGGAATATTCGTCGAACACATCGTTCAACCGCTGGTGGCCCACTGCCACGCCCCCATTCGCGTTGAGCGATCCGTAATAAGAATCGAATATGGAGGTCAGGTCCATGCCGGCCTGGTAGTAGAGGCCCCCAAAACCGGGCGTGCCGGATGCGGTGCGAATTCCCACCAGGAAATCCCATGCTTCGGGCGCCCCGCCAAAAACAAAGTTGCCGTCCGGCGAAAAGTACAGATACTTGGTCCCGGCGATCAGGGTGGCATTCGACGGGCTGGGAAACGCCACCACGGCGGCGCCGCCGCTGAAGGAGTATTTGACCCCGGTCGCGGTCTGTGTGTACACGGTCGAGCCACCGCCGTAACCGTATCCCGTGAGGGACACGTTTCCCAGGTTGCCCGCGCCGTCCGGATTCACCTGGAACATCGAGTCGACGCCATTCTGGACATCCATGTCCGCCAGCCAGTAGGAGCCCTTGAAGGTTGCATCCGTCGGCGCCGGCGTGGCCAGCGGCGCGGCGATGAAAAGATCGTTGAAGCCGCTTTCCGTGCTGCTGCCGACAAAAATGCCCTGCTGGGAAACCAGGCCGTAGACGTAATCTCCGCTCGATACCAGGCTGGAAAGGAAGCCGTAGCCGGAAGCCGCGATGGAGTACGAGCCGGTAGTGGGGATGCCAAACTCCGCGCAGGTTCCGAGCCCGTCCTGGCCATCGTAAACCGTGCAATTGATAGTGTAAGTCCCGCTGCCGTTGAAGGAGATGGTGCCGTACAGTGCAGCCGCGTCGCTGAGCTCTCCGGTGCTTGTGTCGGTAATGTAAATCACTTGCCGGAAATAGTACGTCCCATTGAGCATGCTGTTGCCGCTGGTATCCCACTGAGCGGCCGCCTGCCAGCTAGTTGCGGCCCAGAGAAGCACCGCCAATCCTGCGAGTTTCATGATCCTCCTTATTGCTTGGACGTTGGGAGCCACTGCGGGATTACGCAAAAAACCCCTCCCCTTGGATTAACACATCCCGGAGGAAAAAGGCGCGAGGCAGGGAGGGAAAGAGGTGGACGCTTGCGGTTTCCGGGGGATACCATTTCAAGTATGTTGAAGGCTTTCGGAATCCTCGTGATTGCCGCCTTCCCGGTCCTGGCGCAGGACGGTTCGATTTCGGCGGAGCGCATTCGCGAGCACACCCGGTTTCTGTCGCTCGATTTGCTGGAGGGCCGTGGCGTCGGCCAGCGAGGCGGCGAGATTGCCACCGAGTACATCGCCACCCAATTCGCCCTGGCGGGGGCTAAACCGGCGGGCGACAATGGCAGCTACTTCCAGAAAGTGCCGCTGGTGGGGATTGAGACCACGCCCGACGCCCAGCTTTCGGCCGCGGCTGGGGGCAAGAGCGTGGACTTCCGCTGGCTCGAGGATTTCGTGGGCGTGAGCCAGCGCCAGAAGCCGCAGACGCTCTTCGAAGGCGAGGCCATCTTCGTGGGACACGGCATCACCGCGCCCGAATGGAAATGGGACGACTTCAAAGGCGTGGACGTGAAGGGCAAGGTGCTGGTGCTGTTCACCAACGAGCCCGCCTCGAACGATCCGGCCTTCTTCGACGGCCGCGCGCTTACCTACTACGGCCGCTGGACCTACAAGTACGAAGAAGCCGTGCGGCGCGGCGCCGTGGGCGCCATCATCATCCACACCACTCCCACCGCCGGTTACGGGTGGGAGGTGGTGCGCAACTCCTGGGGCCGCGAGGTGCCTTTCGTGAAGCTGGCCTCCGGCCAACCGTCGCTGGCCTTTCAGGGCTGGGTGACGCGCGAAGCCGGGGAGAAGCTGCTGGCCATGGCGGGCAAGACCATCGATGAGCTTCTGGCGGCTTCCGAGAAGCGCGACTTCCAGCCGGTTCCGTTGGGAGTCCTGATCCGCGGCAGCGTGCCCGCCAAGATACGAGATCTCGATACCCGCAACGTGGCAGCCATCGTGCCGGGCAGCGATCCCAAGCTGAAGGACGAAGTGGTGGTCTTCAGCGCGCATTGGGACCATCTGGGAATCGGCACGCCCGTCAACGGCGATGCCATTTACAACGGCGCCATCGACAACGGCACCGGCTGCGGCATTCTGCTCGAGCTGGCGCGCGCCTGGGCCGCGCTGCCGCAGAAGCCCCGCCGCACCGCGCTGTTCCTCTCCGTCACGGCCGAAGAAGGCGGGCTGCGCGGCTCCGAGTATTACGCCGCGCATCCCCTGTACCCGGCCGCCAGGACGGCCATCGATTTGAATTACGATGCGCTGTACCCCTGGGGCCGCGCCAAGGATGTAGTCCTCACCGGCGCCGAGCGCACCACGGTCTGGCCGCTGGCGCAGCAGGTCGCCAAACGGCTGAACCTAGAGGTTTCCTCCGATGCGCAGCCGGAGCAGGGCCACTACTTCCGTTCCGACCACTTCTCATTCGCCCACGCCGGAATGCCGGCGTTTTCCATCGGCCACGCCACCGAGTTCCTGGGCAAGCCGCCGGGCTACGGCGAGAAGATGTGGGAAGAGTACAACAGCAAGCACTACCACCAGCCCTCGGACGAATTCCAGGCGGATTGGGATTTCACCGCCGTCCAGCAGGCCGCCGAGTACGGCTTCGTGCTGGGAATGGAGATTGCCAATCAGGACAAGCTGCCCGACTGGCGGCCGGGGGACCAGTTCCACCGGTAAGAGGTTTCATCAAGATGGCCGTTACGGGAACCGCACCACGGTGTAGTTATTCAGCGTAAGAGTGTCGCCGGTCTGCGCCAGCATTCCTTGAAAATCGACGGTCAATCCGCTGGTGTAAGAGTCTGTGGCGGTGCTTACAGTGGTGCTGAAGGCCAGCAGCGCGCCCCAGGTTTGAGAGCTCAACTGAGCGCCTGCCGCCAGCAGCGCCGCATCGGCCCGCCCGCCGGCGAGCGCCTCCCCGGCGGCAGCGTCGCGATGCACGATGGTGGTGGCGCCCCAATGGATCTCGAAGCTGAAGCCCGAAACCGTGCCCTGGTGCGCGAAATCGAAGCGGATCTCCACTCGGTCGCCGGGCAGCAGGAGTCCCGACGGAATGGCGCAGGTTCCGGTGCTGGTGAGACTGGTGTTGGTGGTGGCCGCGCCCGTCCCGCTGCACAGCACCTGGGGGCTAGGGTACAGTTGCGACGTGCCCGAAGACGTCCCGGTGAGGCGGTAGCTGGCCAGCAGGGTATCGCCCGGCTGCGGCGTGGAGGCGGTGACAAACTGAACCGTGCTGCCGGTAAGGCTGTAGTCCTGGCCCGTCTTCTGGAGCACGCCGTTGCGGTAGACCGCTAGGCTAGTGGCGGGGTCGGGGAGGGCTGAGAGGGTGAACGAGGTGTTTGAGCCATCCACGATGCCGGCCGGGGAGTCGCCGTCCATGAAGGATGGCAGCGCACCGCCGCATGGTCCCGAAGAGCCATCCACGTGCATGCAATCGGTGGCGCTGCCGGTGGCCGATTCGAGCGCGCCCAGCGCATCGACCACCGCCGTCCGGCCGGCGGCGAAGCCCGCTCCCTTGAGCGGCCGCGCGCCCAGGTCGGCGATGAGCCCCACGACGTCGGATTCCGGAACCGGAGTGGGCGTCCCGCCGGTATCGGCCCCTGTGAGCGCCGTGCCACTGGACGACGTCGCCACCCGTACGTCCCGCACGTGCAGCGGCTGCGCGCTGGATGGCACCGACCAGGTCTCCTGAAACTGAATTCGCCCGTTGCTGTTGTACAACGCCGAATAATAAGTCGTCGGGGTGCTGGTGGTGGTGGGGACAAGCTGCACGTGCAGGTTGCCGTCCACAATTTTGACCGTGATGCTCTGGGTTTGAATTGTGGAATTGTCCATGGCTTGAAAGCTGGTCCAACTGATGCTAACGGTGCCGTTGAAACGAGTGCCATCGGCTTTGTAGAGCACATCCTGAATGGTGGTGAGCGGCGGCCCCGCGAGCGCGGACGAAGCCAGCCACACTGCCGCGAATAACAAACGCAAACTCATGATTCCTCCGGAAAAAGAAAAGCCCGCGCCGGAACGGGCGCGGGGGTAAGCGCAACCCTCCTGCCGCCTTCAGTTTACCCGGCGAACCCGCGCCGGAACCCCGATTCGCGCCGGGCGTTAGACGCTAACTTGTAGTAGGGGAGCAGCTTAAATGGCCTGAAGATTTTCGTGAACGCTTGTGACCGTCCATTGCGGGTTGCCACAACTGGCTATGAAACGGGCGCTTCTTGATTCTGGCGTACTACATCATTCGCGACGGTTCTGCTTATCAAGAGGCGGGTGGCGACATCTATGACCGCCGCAATCCGGAACGGACCGCCAAGCGTCTGGCCCGGCGCCTGGAGCGGATCGGCTTCGAAGTCCATTACAAAGCACGGGCCTCGGTTCCACCCAAGCCCGCCCCGCCAGTCGGACAGAGTTGCTCCCGATGCAGCATCTACCTGCACTTGTCGCGACGGCACCCGGAAAAAACGATCAGCCCGCTCGAATACCTGTCGGTTTCCGGAGTCGGGGAGACCAACCGGTTCTACCACCGCCCGAGACAAAAATGAGCCGGCCCGCCGTGGAGGCGGCCGACATCCTCCGTGCACAGGGCAACCGCTTCCTGGACAGGTACGAGAAGAGCTTCGATTATCAGCAGCTCAAGGCTTTCCGGGCCATTCAGCGTTCCAGAGCCGGTGCTCTCATTACTAGATAGGCGGCCGAAGCTGCGCGCTGGACGGCGGCTGGGGCAGTCTGACGCGCCAGCCCGAAGTTGGCGTGCCGCGCGGTCAACCTGGCCGTAACACGGCCGACCCGTTGAACTGGACCCACGCGGGCGGATGTCTCTGCGAACCACTTACGCTTCTTACTCTACCCCACCGTTGTACACTGTGGACGGGAGGGAATCCGCCTTGGTCCCAATCCGAATTTGGCTTTGTTCCGCATCGGACCTCCGAACCGTCCGGGAGACGCACCTTGCCGAAAAGACCCTTCAGGTGCGTCTCCCAATTTCGGGCCACCGCCGCAACCCACAGAAAAGAAGGAGCTTACAAACGTCATGAATGACAACTCCACACACCCGAAGATGCGTCACCCGCATGGGGTGCTGGGCCGGTCTGGGGTCGTTAAAGCGCCATGACCACCGGTGCGGCCGGCCAGCAGCCTTCCGGTCCGGGCCCCGGCCGCCGCTCTCTGGCCATCGCCGCTCGGTACGACGCTGCATTCCGAGCCGCGAACGTCAGAGAGCGGTTGGACAGGGCTACCGGCGTGCTGGTGCTGGCCGTGCTGGCGGTCGTGGCGCGGGGCGAGATCATTGATCGCATCGCCGTCTCGGTGGGCAATCGCGTGATCGCCGAAAGCGACCTCGATCGGGAAATCCGGGTGGCGGCTTTTCTGAACGGGGTGAAGCCGGACTTCAGCCCGGCCGGCAAGCGGGCCACCGCCGAGCGCATGGTGGAGCAGGTGCTCATTCGGCGTGAACTGGAAACCAGCCGATACCCGGTTCCTAGCGCAGCCGAGGTGGCGCCGGTGCTCGCAGCGTTCCAGAAGGAACGGTTTCCGAACGACGGGGAATACCAGCACGCCCTGGCGGATTACGGCATCACCGACCAGGATGTCAAGGACCTGCTGCTCTGGCAGCGCACGCTGCTGCTGTTCATCGAGGTGCGTTTTCAATCCGGCGTCCAGGTAACCGGCCAGGACATTCAGGAGTATTTCGACAAGGTAGTGAAGCCGTCGGCCGAAGCCGCCCACCCCGGCCAGCCCATCGGGCTGGAAGACTATCGCGACCGGATCGAGCAGACGCTCACCGGCCAGCGCGCCGACCGGGAAATGAATACCTGGCTCAAAGAGGCCCGCAACCGCACCGAAATCGTGTTCCACGAAGAGGTGTTCCGATGACGCGCCAGCGCATCGCGTGGATCGCCGCGGGTGGGCTCGCCGGTCTCGTCCTGGGCGGCGCCGTGGCGGCTGTCCTAGTGCTCCGCAGTGCCTGGTTCTACGAACAGGTGCGTGAGCGGGTGGTGAACGCGATGGAGACGGCCACCGGCGGCCGCGTCGAAGCCGGCTCATTTCAATTCGATTGGAAGCGGCTTCGGGCCGAGATCCGGATGTTGGCGATCCACGGCACTGAGCCGCCCGGCAAGCCTCCGCTCTTCCGCGCCCGAACCGTCGCCGTGGGGCTGAAGATTATCTCGATTCTCGAGCGCCGCGTCGACATTCAGTATCTCGAAGTGGTCGAACCGCGAATCTTCCTGACCATCGATTCCGATGGCCGCACCAACCTGCCGGCGCCCAAGATCCACGGCGGGCGCACCACGGCGGAGACCATCCTCAACCTGGCGATTGGCCGCTTCAGCCTGCAAAACGGAGTATTCGAGATCGAATCGCGCGGGCAGGTACCATTCGACGCGCGCGGCCGGAACCTGAACGCGAAGTTCCTGTACGAGCGGGCCGGTCCGCGTTATCGCGGCGATTTCTCTATGCAGCCGCTCGAAGTTGCGTGGGGCAGCTACGGGCCCGTGCCCTTGGATGTCGCCATGGCGGTGACATTCGAAGGGAACCGCATCGGCGTGACCTCGGCGAAAGTGGCGACGGGCGATTCCCACATCGATTTCTCCGGCGCGGTTGACGACCTGGTTTCGCCCCGCGGCTCTTTTCGATACGACGTACGCGCGTCCCTCGCCGACGTGGCCCGGATCTTTCGCGTGGAGGAACTGCGGCGCGGCACCGCCGAAGTCGCCGGAAACGCCGTTTGGGCGGGATCTTCGAACTATTCCGCTAACGGCCGCCTGCACGCGTACGGCGTGGAGTACCGCGACTCTTTCGTGCGCCTGGACGGCTTCCACGTCGATGGATCCCTGGCGGCTGGAAAGGAGGGAATCCGTCTGAGCGATGTCCGGCTCTCGGGCAACGAGGTAAACTCCACCAGCCAGGTTCCCGCGGACGCCCGCATCGCCACCGCCGGTTTACGCGGCCGCGATCTCGAATTCCACGGCGTGGCGGTCGACACGCTGGGCGGCAGCTTCCGCGGCGAGGTGCTGGTTCGCAATCTGGATCGCTACACGGTGACCGGCGAGATTGCGGATTTCGAAGCCCGTCGCGTCGTGGCCCTGTACAGTGCCGAACGGCTGCCCTGGGACAGCTTGGTGTCGGGCCAGGTGAGCCTGGAAGGCTCGCTGCTGCGGCCGATTGAACTGCGCGTTTCCACCGGCCTGAATCTGGCGCCTATGACCGAAAGCCCGCCGGTCCACGGGCAGATTGCCGCCAGCTACGAGGCGCGCAGCGGCATACTGGACTTGGGCCCTTCCTCGGTCACGCTGCCTTCCTCGCGCGCCGTTTTTTCCGGCGCTTTTGGCCGCGAGATGCGCGTTCAGCTTGAAAGTCGCGATCTCGACGATCTTCTGCCCGCACTGGGCCAGAGCGCCGCCAGGCTGCCGGCGAAGCTGGCGAGCGGCGGCGGCGTGGTTTTCGATGGCACGGTCACCGGCAAGCTGGATGACCCACGCATTGCCGGGCATCTGCACGTCACCCGCTTCTCGTACCTCGAAAGGGGCTTCGACTCCCTTGACGCGGACGTGAACGCATCGCCGGGGAACCTGGGGCTGCGGAATGCCGCCCTGGCTCGCGGCCCTGCGCGCGCGCAATTCGAACTGGCGGTGGGGCTGAGCCAGTGGAAGACGCGCGACGGCAGCCTGATCTTTGGGAAGGGAACCATCCGCGACGTTCCCTTAGCGGACCTCGCGGCGCTGGCCGGCGCTCAAAGCACACCCGTCACGGGCACGCTCAATGCAACCGCGCAGTTGACCGGAACCGTCGGAAATCCGCTGCTCAACGCCGATATCGACCTGATCAAGGGCGTAATTCGCAACGAACCTTTCGACCGCTTCACGGCGGGCGTGAGCTATAGCGGCCACACCGTGGGGCTGGCCTCGGGGCAACTCACTGCGGGCGCGAAGCAGATCCGGTTGAGCGCCACCTTCGACCGCGCGCCGGACCGCTTCGACGCCGGCCGCCTGCGCTTTCAGGTGACCAGCAACGCCATGCCGCTGGAGCAGATTCATGCGCTTCAGGAGGCTCGCCCGGGCCTTAACGGGACCGTCCAGGTAACCGCCGACGGAGATGTTGAGCTGGGGCAGCCGGGTTTCCGCATCACCGATCTCCACGCCGATGTTTGGTTGCGCGGCCTGCAATGGACCGGCGAGCCGCTCCGCGACATCCACCTCACCGCCAATTCCGATGGGCCGGTGCTGCGGGCGCACCTGGACTCCGGCGTCGCGGACTCCACCGTACGGGGCGATGGGGAGTGGCGTCTGGAAGGCGATTATCCCGGCAGCGCCACGGTCTCCTTTTCCAGTCTGGACCTGGCCCGATTGCGCGTTTGGATGGCGCCTTCGGTTGCCAGTGCCGCCTCGCGGTTCGCAGGTTCGGCGGAGGGTCAGCTTCGCATCGACGGTCCCGCGCTCAAGCCGCAACTGATGAAGGCCGAATTGCGGATTTCGAAATTCGAAATCGGCCCGGCGCCGGATGCCGGCCTGCCAACCGCAGCGGCGACTCTCCACAACTCCGGCCCCCTGGTGGCCAGCATGGCAAACTCCGTCGTTACGGTGGAGAGCGCCCGCCTGGTAGGAGGGTCGTCCGATTTCAGTATCACCGGCAAGCTGCTGTTCGATCGGAAAAGCGCGTTGGATCTTCGCGTGAGCGGCCGCGTCGATCTGGCCATCGTACGGGAATTCAGTCACGACCTCATCTCTTCCGGCACGCTCGCCGCCGACGCCACCGTCCGCGGGCCCTTCGACGCGCCCCAGGTCAACGGGCGCATGGATCTCCACGACGCGGCGATGGATATCGCCGGTCTCCCCAACGGCATCTCGAGGGCCAGCGGCGTGGTCCTGTTCACCGGCGACCGCGCCACCATCCAGAGCTTGAGCGGCGAGACCGGCGGCGGCAGGATCGAGATCTCCGGCTTCGCCGGCTACAGCGGCGGTCCGGTCATTTTCCGGCTGCACGCGCAAGCCACGCAGGTGCGCGTGCGTTATCCCGAAGGTGTGAGCAATATAGCGGACGCCAGCTTGAATCTGACCGGGACTTCGGATCGCAGCATGATCGCGGGAACCATCACCGTCCGCCGCGCCGGCTTCAATCCGGAGTCGGATATCGGCTCGCTGCTGGCGAACTCCGCCGAACCGGTCCGCACGCCCTCCGCCCGGACCGGTTTCCTCGGAGGCCTGAATTTCGATGTCCAGATCAACACCGCTGCGGACACCCAGTTCGAAACCTCCCTCACCGAGAACCTCCAGGCCGAAGCCAACCTGCGCTTGCGCGGCACCGCCAGCAATCCCGCTCTGATTGGCCGCATCAACATTACGCAAGGGCAGATGGTGTTCTTCGGCACCAAGTTCACTATCAACCAGGGTTCCATCGCGTTCTATAACCCCTTACGAGTGGAGCCTGTCCTGGACGTGGATCTCGAAACCAAGGCGCGCGGCGTCGACATCATGCTCACGGTTTCCGGCCCGCTGGACAAGTTGAACCTGACGCCGCGTTCCGATCCGCCGCTCCAGTTCAGCGAGATTGTGGCCCTGCTGGCTACCGGCCGCGACCCGACCTCGGACCCCGCGCTGCTCGCCGCGCAAAGCACCACGCCGCAAACCTGGCAGCAGATGGGTGCGTCCGCGTTGTTGGGCCAGGCCATCGCCAGCCCCGTGGCGGGCCGCCTGCAACGGTTTTTCGGCGTCAGCAACCTGCGCATCGACCCGATGTCGCCGGGCGTGGAGAACAACCCCCAGGCGCGCCTCACGCTCGAGCAGCAGGTGACGCCCGACCTCATCTTCACTTACATCACCAACGTCACCACCAGCAACCCCCAGGTGGTACAAGTGGAATGGGCGTTAAGCAGGCAGTGGTCGGCGGTGGTGCTGCGCGAAGAGAACGGCCTGCTTGGGCTGGATTTCTTCTACAAGCGGCGGTTCAAGTGAGGGTGGCAGGCGGAACCGCCTGCCCCGCAAGAGCTACTACAATAGGGAGTTCATGGACGGAACCGTCCAACACGGCATCGAGGTGGCGGCGGCCTGCGCCGCGGTGGGCTTCATGGCCTGGGCCGTCCGCGGCCGCTCCTCGAGCGTCTTCGGACCTTCCGTGTGGCGCGGCCCGCGCCACCGCCGCGCCGTGGCGCTCACTTTCGACGACGGCCCCAGTGAGAGCACGCCGCAAATCCTCGAAATCCTCGCCCGCCACAACGTGCCCGCCACCTTCTTCCAGTGCGGCGCCAACGTGGAGCGCCTCCCTTCCGTGGCACGCGCCGTGGGCCAAGCCGGCCACGCCATCGGCAACCATAGCCACACCCATCCGCTGTTGTGCTTTCGCTCGCGCCGCTTCATGGAACGGGATCTGGAACGCGCCCAGGCGGCCATCCAAGCCCACACCGGCATCCGGCCCGCCTGGTTCCGCCCCCCCTTCGGCGCGCGCTGGTTCGGGCTGGGCCAGGCGCAGCGGCGGCTCGAGCTGACCGGCGTAATGTGGACCGTAATCGGCTATGATTGGAATCTGAAGGTGGATGCGGTTGTCGAGCGCATGGCGCGGCGCGTCTCGAATGGCGCTATCCTGTGCCTTCACGACGGACGCGAGCTTCGTACCAGGCCGGATATCGGCGTGACCGTGGAAGCCGTCCGGCGCCTGGTTCCGATGTTGCTGGACCGGGGCTACAAGTTTGAAACGGTAAGCCGATTGCTATGTCCGACGAATTGATCCAACGGGTGCTGAAGGTGATCGCCACGTCCAAGCGCATTCCCCTTCAAACGGTCACGATCGAGAGCGATTTCCAGCAGTTGGGGATCGATTCCATGGATGCCGTCGAGATCCTCTTTGCCCTCGAAAATGAATTCGATATCAGCATTCCCGACGAAGAGGTACGCAGCGTGCGCAACGTCCTCCAGATGTGCGAGGGCGTCGAGAAGCTGATCGCCGCCAAGGCCGACGGCGCGAAGGCCGGCCAGTAGCGCATGCGGCGCGTGGCCATCACCGGAATGGGCGCGATCTGCGCTCTGGGCCGGAACACCGCGGAATTCGCGGAGGCGCTTCGCCAGGGCCGCTCCGGCATCGCCCCCATTGAATCCACGGACCGCTCCCAGTTCCGCTTCCAGAACGGCGCCGAGGTGCGGGGTTACAGCCACCAGCCATATTTCGACGACCGCCGCGCCGACTTCATGGACCGATTCGCGCAGTTCGCCGTGATCGCCGCCCGCGAGGCCGTGGCTGACGCCGGAGTTTCGTGGACGCCCGCGCTTCGCGAGAACGCCGCTATCGTGACGGGGTCGTGCGTGGGCGGCCAGAGCACCGAAGATATAGGCTTTCACGAAGTGTACAAACTAGGCCACAACCGCGTGCACCCGCTGACCATTCCCAAGACCATGGCCAACGCGGGCGCCAGCCACATCTCGATGGAATTCGGCGTCACCGGCCCCAGTTTCACTATTTCCACCGCCTGCTCCTCCGCCGGCCACGCCATCGGCCAGGCTTTCTGGATGGTGCGCGCGGGCTCGACCGACTTGGCCATTGCGGGCGGCAGCGAAGCACCCTTCAGCTTCGGGATTCTGAAAGCCTGGGAGGCCATGCGCGTGGTCTCACCGGAGACCTGCCGCCCGTTTTCCAGGGACCGCCGCGGGATGATCCTGGGCGAAGGCGCTGGCATGCTGGTGCTGGAGCCGCTCGAAGCCGCCCGCTCGCGGGGCGCGCGCATTCACGCGGAAATCGTGGGGTTCGGCATGTCCGCCGACGCCTGCCATATCACGCAGCCTTCCGCTGAAGGCGCCGCGCGGGCCATGCGGGCGGCCTTGCGGGATGCCGGCATCGAGCTCGAACAGATCGGCTATATCAACGCCCACGGCACCGCGACGCCCGCTAACGATCCCACCGAGGTAGCCGCCATCCGCTCGGTTTTCGGTCCGCACGCGGAGCGGCTGGCGATCAGCTCGACGAAATCCATGCACGGGCACGCGCTGGGCGCGGCAGCCGCCCTGGAGTGCCTGGCCACGGTGCTGGCGCTCCGAGACGGCGTGCTCCCTCCCACCGCCAACTTTAATGAGCCAGATCCCCAGTGCGACCTGGACGTAATTCCCAACCACGCCCGGCGCGCGCAGGTGGAGTATGCGCTCACCAATTCATTCGCGTTCGGTGGGCTAAACGCTGTGCTGGCGCTGCACCGCCCGTAAGTCAACAGGTGGAACGTTCCGGGAATCGGCCTGGTTATCGTTGGCGGCCGCGTCGGCTGGGTCAAAATCCGACGTGTCCGCGAAGAGGTTATGCGTCTTTGGGTCGAGGCCCATGGTCTTGGCCCCGAACTTGGTCTTGACGGTCTCGACCAGAGCGACCTTGTCGTGAGAGTCTTCGCGAAAAGTGTAGCTGGTGCCCTCGCGCGTGTAGCAGGCCACTACGCCGGTTTCCGGGTCGAGGACGTTGGTGTCCATGGGGGCGCCGATGGGGAGCGGCTGGCCGATGATTCTCCGACGGAGGGCTTCCTCGACCGCCTTGGGGTTCTTGGCGATGACCGCAGGCAGGGTCCGCGCCGGTCCTTCGGGCAGTCGGTGGCGACGGAGCAGACGGAGGCAGTGGGCGCAGTGAAATGAACGGTCGGGCAGTGACGGCCAGTGGGGTGAAATGCTCGGAATGGGTTGGGGCTGCTGCTCCAGGCTCCTCGCGGCAGGGCGAAAATGGCGCTTGGCGGAGCCGAAGGCGGCTCCCAGTGGAAAAAACGCAAAAAAATGCAACTTGCAGGATCAACGGAGGGAGACTGGGTGTATACTGAACACGACCCGAAGGTCGGAAATGGAAATTCCGGACAGTACTACGGGCGGGACAAGACGTTTCTCGGACGGCCGCGGTCCCCTTCCTGCAATTAGCATGAAGAATCCCAAACGGCACCACCCGAACCAGGTGGCAAGTCGAGGTTTGCCTTAGCAGCCCGTGGCAGAACCCCCTGAAATGCGGCACCGACAATTTCGCGTGTAAGAACGACTGACCGCGCCATCTCGGCGGTTGAAACGTCCGGAGACCGCTGGAGACGCCACACTTGA
>Ga0181518_10000965_pt1 | contig 30389 bp, 10 predicted proteins | sample PEATcosm2014_Bin_28_FD_119751 | JGI IMG/M metagenome (GOLD analysis project Ga0181518, IMG submission 119751) | Peatland microbial communities from MTU Mesocosm Facility, Houghton, MI, USA - PEATcosm2014_Bin01_60_metaG | ecosystem: Environmental > Terrestrial > Soil > Wetlands > Peat | place...
TCACTCACGTCACTCGGATAACCAACCTGCCCCTTGTTCCCCATCCTTCCATCGTCGGTGAAGATGGATTGCTCTGACATTCCTTTGATTACAAAGGGATAAAGTTAATAACAGGCTCTAGGCGATAGCCGTCAAACGCCAGCCCAAACTCCCGGGCCACCGCCCGCCGGCTCTTCCCCTCTACAAGAACCGCCCGCCGCACCCGCGCATACAGTTCCACCGTGTACATACCTCCGGTGTCCCACGGAAAACACTGCCCCTCAAGGGCGTCGAACCTGGTTCTTCACCCCTGGCAGCCCTTCTTATCCGTGAAACCAGAATCTGGCGGTGGTCTACTTTTACCCCGCCACGTCACGCCACTAACGCGGCGCAACGTTGTCTATTTTTGCTCCGGCGCGTACATCACTGGAATTCAAGCGAATGCCAACTCCAGGAAGAACGCACAAAGAACGGAGAAAAAGCGGCGTGCGCCGACAAATGTCAGAAAGCGTTCACGGCCGTGAAGAACTCCTGTTCATCCATGTATCCGATGCCGCACCAGTACACTGGCCAGTTCGTACTGGTGATAGGATTCAACGTGTTGTTGCCGGAGTAGAATGCGCCCTGGTATTGCATCTTTGCCGCGTTTGATGCGATCAGCGCGGGAAACAGCTCCGCGAACGAAGTGGCGAGAGAGCCTTCGAGTTCATAGGCTTGTGAAAATGTGTAATAGCTGTTGAACGCGGCAGGCGTCACCAGTAGGTTGCAGTTCACAGCGGAATAGTCGGTCGGAGCAAGGCTCACGCCATCCAAAGTAAAGATTTTGTAGGCGGGGTAATTGCCAAAGTACGGACTGAGGCCCGCGGTAATTGCCAGCGCATTGCCCGGCGACATCAGCCGGAATTCGTCCATGTGCGTATGACCGGCAAGAGACATAGCAATGACGCCGGGATACTTTTCAATGATACCCATGAACGTTTCCTGATTGCTGTCAACCCACATCATCGTGGCTGCCGTGATCTTGCCATTGTCATTGGTCGGATTGCCGGTTGTACTCTCAACCGCGCCAGGAGGCGCATGCATCAGCAGCCACACCTTCTTGCCGGCCGAGCTGGCTTGGGAAAGTTGGGTATCGAACCATGCAAATTGCCCGGCAATCATGTTCGGATCGACAGTAATACCTGGGGAAAGCGCGAACGTGTTGAGCGCGACGATCATCAGATTCATTCCCGCTGGTTCTACCGAGTAGTATCCGCCATTCGTAAGACTGCTGATCACATCCTGCTGATTCCCTGCGCCATTTAACGCCAGCGTAGATAACTGCTGTGCGTTATTGGCAAGAAAGGTGCTGTCCGGACCATAACCGGTATAAGAATCGCAGTTGCCCAGCGCGAAATAGACAGGTGTGGTTCCCATAGCTGTTCTGATCTGCTGCAAGACAAATGTGAGTGTCTTGTCGACAAACGCATTTGCATTGGCGCTTACGTTGTTCCCCGAATACGCCGAGTAAAACTGGTCCACGCCGTGGCCAAGAAAGTCACCTGTAAACAGGACCGCCGGACTGGTTCCCAGGTTCTGCTTGATGCTTTCGAGTGCCAGTTTCAGCAGCGCATAGTTGGTGTCGGTGCCAAGGGGGGAAGGCGCAGTATTTGTCGAATTCAACGTTCCCTTAAAGATCGCCGGCCAATCGGAGGGATCCGCAATATCAAGCTGCGCCACAAGCAACTGATTAGCCGGCGTTGTTGCAGGGTTCGGATATGTGCCATTTGCCGCAAACGGGTCGATAAATGGCTGGAAATGCACATCGGAGAAAACCGGCACCGAGAAGCTATCTGCTCCGGTAATCCCGTTGCCTCCGCTGCATCCGCCGAGGAGGCCGGCGCTTGCCAAGCCTGCCAGCTCAAGAAATGTGCGGCGTGAAAGTATGGGCACGATTACTTCTCCTTCTGCATAGTACAAGCGCCGAAATGTTCGTTCGACGGTCTCATCGGCACATGGGGCATTTGCATCAGTTGCCTGGACCGTTGTTTTTACGATGAGGCATAGCGCCGGACTCGGCGAATGATGAGGCCTTATTTCTTATTCTGAATTCCCAATCTGGTACTGCGTTCCCTCTTCATATTTTCTCGAAAATAGTCATGCGCTTTTTCTAAGAACCGTAACCAGATGGTGGAATTCTGATTGTGCAGCCGTTTTCTTTGGGTACTTGTCCGCGAGCGACTAGGCAATGTTTCATGCGATAAGCGAAAGGGTGGGGTTCCATGCAGTCAATGCGTAATCTCGGTTTTTCTCTGACGGCAGTTCTGGTTTTTCTTTGCGGATGCGGGAACGGCGGCAGCGGAACGGCGTCGATCACGCTTGGCTACTCGCAGCCTTCGGCGGTTTTCGTCAAGGGTGTAGCCGTCACCGCCGACACCCCAATCTCCAGCGGTGGAGTATTGACCTCATACAGCGTGAGTCCGGCGCTTCCCGCGGGCCTGAGCCTGAACTCCTCGACCGGAGTCATCAGTGGAACCCCCATGGTTGTGGCCGGCAACGCCACCTACGTGGTTACCGCCTACGGCTCGGGCAGCAGCGCAACGGCCTCTCTCTCCATCACGGTGAATGATCAGCCGCCCTCCGCACTCAGCTATGCCGCGGGCACGGCGGCCTACATCGTCAATTCGCCGATCACGGATAACTTTCCGACCAATACGGGCGGGACAGTAATCTCTTACAGCGTGATTCCGGCCCTTCCGTCCGGCCTGAGCCTGAGCACGACAACAGGAATCATCAGCGGAGATCCCACGGCGGTAACCGCGACGGCCAACTACACGGTAACGGCGACCAACTCGGGCGGCAGCACAACGGCAACCCTGACCATCGTGGTGAACGCCGTGCCGGTCCCGACGAATCCGGCGGCCCCAGCGGGTCTGGTCTACAACCCCGGAACCGCGGTTTATACCGTAGGTGTGCCAATCCCGGAGAACGTCCCGACCAGCACGGGCGGGGCGCCGCTCTCGTATAGTGTGAGTCCGGCTCTTCCCGCGGGCCTGAGAATAAGCGCCGCGCCGATCATCCCCCTCGGCGACGCCGCCACGGGCGTCATCAGTGGAACACCCACGGCGGCAACTGCCACGGCCACCTATACGGTAACGGCTAATAACGCGGCTGGCAGCACTACGGCGACCCTGGCCATCACCGTAAATGCCGCGGATGCGTCTCCGGCGGGCCTGGCTTATAGCGCGCCCGCTCCGGTCTATGCCGCGGGGACGCCGATTACCCCAGACGTCCCGTCGACCAGAGCCACCGGTGCAACGCCAACCTCGTACAGTGTGAGCCCGGATCTTCCCGCGGGCCTGAGCCTGAACCCCGTCAGCGGAATCGTTAGCGGAACTCCCTCGGCTGTGCCCTCCACGATTGTGCCCCCGCCGCCCTCCACGGCAACCTACACAGTAACCGCTTCCACTTTGGCTGGAAGCACCACCGCTCCGTTGACGATTACGATCTATAACGCGCCCCAATCCGTTCCTAATATGAGCCAGTCGCTTACGCCGCTGGCAACCACAGGTTCGAGTTTCCAATTTCTGGACACTGGCATGGTGGTGACTGATACGATCGACCCATCGGTACTGCCGGTGGAATGGCTGGCGGGGCAAGCGGTCAGCACCGCGGTGAGCCCCGATGGCAGTACCCTGCTGGTTCTGACCAGCGGATACAACCGCGTCTTTCAGGGCGCGTTTCCAATATTTGACCCGCTGTACTCAAGTGAGTACATATTCATCTTCGACATCACGAATCACTCGCCTGTCTTTAAGCAAGCGGTTCCAATTCCCAATGCCTATCATGGAATTGTCTGGGATCCGACTAGCACGGCATTCTACGTCTCCGGCGGCATGGGCGATGCTCCCTTCGGCACCGACCCTATTCCTTACCCCCTGCCCAACAACGGCGACAATGTCCACATCATCACGCAGAAAAACGGAATCTGGGTGAATACAGCCGAACTTGACCTGGGCCAGAATCCCTCCTCTGTTGTTGCTGGCCATACATCGGGGAACGGTCTTCCAGTGCCCAACAATCAATTCGCCTCCGTCAACGCTGCGGTTTTCGTAGCTCCAATGGCTGCCGGCCTAGCGATCTCGAGCGATGGCCAGACGCTGGTAGTGGCGAATTATTTCAATGACTCGATCACGGTCTTTACCGGAGGCTTGAGCGTCTGGTTAAGCCAATGGGTGGCGGACCCTGGTTCGGCGCAAGGAGGCCAGGGAATGCTGCAAGGGACGGAACTCGATCTGCGTCCTGGCAAGGCCGTTTCATCGCCGACTCCCGGCATACCGGGCGGAGAGTATCCGTTCTGGGTGGTGCTAGCCGGGAGCAGCGGACCGGGCGCAACAGCCTATGTGTCGAGCCTTCGCGACCGCGAGATTGACGTGGTGAACCTGGGAGAGGCTTGCGCACACGGAACCAGCGGACCCGGATGTTTTTTGACAGTGGCGCCAGTTGTATCCGCCCGTATTCACGTCAAAGGCCAGCCCAACAAGATGACGCTGAATAAGGCCGGTACGCTGCTCTATGTGGCCGAAGATGAGTCGGATACAGTGGACGTGATCGACCTCAACCCCCTGGACAAAGGCAGTCCCAGCCAGAACCAGCCCGCCACGGTGAACACGGTTGTCGAAACTATACCGGTGATCGCACCTCCGGCAGATTTAGCGTTTTTTTCGCTGACACAATATACCGGCGCGAATACCAACAGCGTGACGCTCTCGCCGGACGAGAGGTATCTCTATGTGACCAATGGCAATCTGAATAACATCGCGGTGGTGGCGCTGACCGGAACCAATCACGGCGATCAGGTAGCCGGCCTGATCCCGACTGGATGGTATCCGAACTCGATTAGCATCAGCAACGATGGAAGCTGGGCGTATGTGGTCAATATGAAGTCGCCGACAGGCGCCAATCCCAACTGGTGCTATAACTACGGGCCGTCGGGTTACCCCGCTTGCGCTCCCGCGAATGAGTACAATCCGCAGTTGACCAAAGCTGGCTTGCTCAGTTTCCCAGTAGCCAGCATCGTGACGCAGCTTCCGGCGCTGACGACACAAGTAACCACGAACAACCGGTTCTCCAGTGTTGAGAGCTCCGACGCGGCTGCAATCATGGCCACGGTGCACAGCGGCATCCAGCACGTGATCTACATCCTCAAGGAAAACCGGACCTACGATCAGATTCTGGGCGACCTGGGACGCGGCAATGGCGATCCTGCTTTGGCCATGTTCGGACAGGCGATCACGCCGAATGAGCATAATCTCGCGCAGCAATTTGTCACCCTTGACAACTTTCGCGCCGCCGCTGAAGTCAGCTACGACGGATGGTCGATGAGCACGTCGGCTCGCACCCCCGACATCATTGAACACCAATATCCGGTCAATTACTCGCAACGCGGCCTCGCCCTGGAGGGCGAGGGTTTGAATCGAAGCGTGAACGTGGCCCTGCCAACCCTGGCCCAGCGTCAGGCTTCCGATCCGCTGATGCCGGGCGGGGCTCTATCGCCGAATGTCACGGGCGGCGAGGATTTGCTGCCGGGCCAGACCAACGCGGACGCGCCGGATGGACCGAACGACGAAATCAATACCGGCTACCTATGGAACAACGCTCTGCGCGCGGGCCTCACGGTTCGCGACTATGGTTTCTTCATCGACACGACCTGCTATAACGAACCCCCATGCCAGACTCCGCTGGCGCATGACCCATACTCAACCAACACCATCGTGGCCCCGTCCTCGAATGTTGCGCTCATGCCATTCACCGATCCGTACTATCGCGGATTCGATCCCGCGTTCCCGGACTACTACCGCTTCACGGAGTGGGAGCGGGACTTCGATGCCAACTACGCAACAGGCGGGCTGCCGAATCTGACTCTGATTCGCTTCATGCACGATCACACCGGGAGCTTCGCAACTGCCATCGACGGCGTGAATACTCCGGATCGGGATGTGGCTGACAACGACTATGCGGTGGGACTAGTGGTGCAGAAGATCGCCAACAGCCCCATCTACAAAAACAACACGTTGATCTTTGTCGTAGAAGACGACGCGCAGGATGGCGGAGACCATATCGACTCGCACCGCACCACGGCCTATATCGCCGGCGCCTACGTGAAGAATGCGGTGGTCTCCACGGCGTATACCACGCTTGACTTCATTCGCACTATGGAAGAGGTCATGGGCCTGCCGCCGATGAATCTGAACGACGCGCTGGCCACGCCGATGTACGACATCTTCAACACCACGCCGAGCGCATGGAGTTTTACTGCCACGCCCTCAGCGATTCTCTACTGCACCAGCCTGCCGCTTCCCACTCCGGCACTGCCCTGCAACAGCCCGACTGCAAACGACGCACGATACTGGGCGCGAGTTACCAAGGGGATGGACTTCAGGGATGCAGATCGCGTTGACGACGACACTTTCAACCGCGTTCTCTGGAGGGGAATGATGGGCAACCGGCCTTATCCCTCACGGCCGACCGGCAAGGATTTGCGACAGAACCGCGACAAGCTACTGGCGGATTACCGGCGCTCCCTCGCTCATGAAACAGCTCGTGCGCCAAGACCGGCAAGAAACTGAAAACAAAGTGACTATCGCACCGGGACTCTTGCGCACAACGCAGGAGTTCCGGCGCGAATGACCCGATACAATGTACAGGTTCAACCGCGCTCTTCCGGCTGCTAGCATCTTCACTTCCTTACTTCAACTTACAATCGGCAATCGTTCCATCCGTGCAATGCAATCAACCCTCTGTCGCGTATGGTAATATCTTCTTTCGCAGACGATGCCGACAGATTTCATCACCATACAGCCGCAAGATGAGAATGGGACTGGCCGGCGGAACGCTCACTTTCCTGTGACTGGAGGCGCTTTTTCCCCCGGTCACACGAATGTGATTTGCATCCCACAACTGAATTTCTTCTCCCTATGTTCGTCTAACAACTCGTGTACTTGTAGCGTACTCAAGAACCGCGTATGCTGCGTTTTCAGCGATTCGTGCCTCTATATTTTCCAATAACTTGTTTATAATCAATATGAACCGGCAATCCGCCACCCCCCGGCACCACTTAACTCATTTATAATCAACAGTTTACAGGATTTCGCTATCTCCTGTCCTTGTGGTGTGCGGACAGATCAATCGGAACCGTAAAAACCTCCGAATTGCACATCCCACACTTAGCCGACGAATTTGATCTCGTCTCTGTCAACCGTTCATTGGGTTCCTCGATGAGTGCATCAGCGATTATGCGTAAACCGAGAAATATTCCAGGCTACATCGGCGTTTCTCAGGATGTATTCCGTGCTGGGTTGGGTCAGGGCGTTGGGCCTATTCGCCTTCGCCGGCGGCAGCAGCATTCAAGAGTGCGGCTTCGCGCAAAATTGCGTCGAGGTCTGTCCCAAAAGCCTACCGCTTTCCAACACCATCTCCGATGTCAGCCCCGGCGTTGTTCTTCTCCAGAGAGACAGGGGTATTTTCGCCATTGACAAATTGAGCTGAAATCTATTATAAAAATTGAATTATTTCATTCACACTCCCTCAAGGCGCTTGATGAAAAGCGCGAAAACGCCTCCATCAAGCTGCGCGTGTCATGACGCCGGCCTTGCCCCTTCCTTGACAGGGGATGCCGCTCCAAGTCCCAGGGAGACGAGTGTGTCTGGTGTACGCGAAATGAACAGTATCCGCTCCGGGGCGGCAACCCGGGAGCGCTGACAAGAGAGGCAGCTCCATGAACAACAGCAAAAGTATTTCGATCCTGATGTCTTTTTCTTCACAGATTTGCACATTACTCTCCGGCTTTCTGCGCCGGATCGAGATGCTTTGGCAGGGCGTTTCCTCTCTGCCTCGCGCGCGAGCCTTGCTCAGGCAACGATGTGGAAGAGTGATCGAAGCCGCCGGCTGCCTTTTGCTGATTGCCATGCTGCTTCCCTTTGCCGGCCAGGCCGGGGCGCAGACCGGTCACCTCAGCTACCAGACCGTTATAAACAGCGGCTTCACCAATCCTGAGGGCGTGGCGGTGGATAGCAGCGGGGACGTCTTCGTCGCCGATTACGGCAGCGGAAAAGTATTCGAGATCGTTGCGGTTAACGGCGTCGTCTCCAGCAGCAGCACGGTCAACACGCTGGCTGCGCCAAGCGGCGGATATCACTCTCCTCAGGGCGTGGCCGTGGACAGCAGCGGGGATGTCTTCGTCGCCGATAGCTTTAACAATGCGGTATACGAGATTGTCGCGGTCAGTGGCGCCGTTTCCAGCAGCAGCACCGTCAACACGCTGGCCAGTGGAATAACAGAAGTCTCCAGCGTGGCGTTGGATGGGAGCGGCAACGTCTACGTCTCCTCTTTCGATACCAATGATGTGTACAAGCTTACCGCGAACGGCAGCGGCGTCGTTCCCAACGGCAGCACGCCCGTCGTGCTGGCCAGCGGATTCAGCGAGCCAGAAGGTGTAGCGGTCGATGGCAACGGGAACGTCTTCGTCGCCGATACGCTCCACAATGCGGTGAAAGAGATCCCTGCCGGCGGCGGCTCGGTAATCACGCTGCCCGCACCCAGCGGAGGCTGGAGCGCTCCCAAGGATGTTGCCGTGGATGGCAGCGGCAATGTCTTCGTCGCCAACGCCGGCAACGCGGCCTGGGAGATTATTGCCATCAACGGCGCCGTCTCCGGCAGCAGCGCGGTTACGATGGTGGGCTACGCGACCGGCGATTTCACAGGCTTGGCGGTAAACAACAGCGGCAACATCTTTCTTGCGAGTCCTTACCCCAGCAGCGTTGTGGAGATCTCCACGCAGGCCGTGAACCTGGGCGCGGCCAATGTGGGAAGCCCCAGCTCGACCTATACGCTGACCTTCACCTTCGACACAGCGGGAGCCATTGGCGCGCCGGTGGTTCTGACGCAGGGCGCGACCGGGGGGGAATTTGCCGACGCTGGCACGGGTAGCTGCACCACCACCAACGGATTGAGCAATCCTTATGCCGAGGGAGTTACCTGCACGGTCAACGTGACCTTTACGCCCCAGTACGTCGGCCTGCGCGAGGGCGCGGTGGAGCTGACTGATACCAGCGGCAACATGCTTTCCACCTTGTGGCTCTACGGAACAGGCAACGGGCAGATGGCGACCGTCGATCCGGTAGGTTCCGAGGCCACTACAGTCTATTCTGTACTTTCTACGCCTTTTTCGGTTGCCGTGGATGCGGCTGGCGACCTGTTTGTGGGAGATGCTAACGCCGGCGTCTATGAGATCGTCAAGGGAACGACGACCCCGACTCCGATTTGCATGGAGTATACAGGGTGCGTTCTCTCTCCTTGGGCCATAGCGTTCGACGCGAAAAGTAACCTGTACATTGCTGGCGCCTATTACAACCAGATCGTTGAGGTCCCCAACACCAGCACCTCTGGAAGCTTCACCGCGGGCACGCCCTTCACGCTGATCTCCAGCACTACCACCTTCGGCGGCACTGTGCTGAATGAGCCTTATGCATTGGCGGTAGGGCCAGACGGCGTGTTGTACATCAACGACTCCTCCAATGGCCGGATCGTGAGCTATAACCTCAGCACCGGCGCGACCGGCGTTCGCCTTCCCTCCTCGTCGCTGTATGGCCCGTACGAGATTACCCTGGATGCGGCGAACAACTTGTACGTTACGGAATATGTCAATGGTGGCAGTTCGCCCGATTTGCTGGTTTTTGCTCCGGGCGCCACCAGCCCCTCGCAGTCCATTACGATCTCAACCAGTCTTGTAGGGCAGGCTCAAGGAGTCGTAGTGGACGCCTCCGGCAGCGTGATCGTTTCCGACTGGAATGGCATCAATATCGCGCGCGTTCCCAACGAGGGCGGCACACTGAACGTGAATGACGCGGTGCTGATTGAGCAAGTCGGCCACTTTGCGGACGGAATCGCTCTGGACGCCCTGGGCAACCTCTATGCGGCTGACCGAGCTAGTACGGTGTATGCCTACGCGCGCACGGCCGCTCAGCTCAGCTTCCCTACCACCGCGGATGGCAGCAGCAGCCCGGATCAAACCCTCTATGTGGAGAACGCGGGCAACGTGAATCTGAGCAGTTGGAGCTTGCCTGCGAGCAGTGGGTTCCCGCCGTTTACGGATTCCTACTCGTGCTCAGGCGCTCTGGATATCGGATACACATGCCCTGTCACGCTGGGATTTTCTCCGACGGTTCCCGAATCCGGGACGCAGACCGGCGCATTATCCGTAGTCGGCCCGGCGCCGGCTTCCGCAACGCTGGCTACCATCATCCTTTCCGGCACTGTGGGGCCGCCGGCCGCCACGCCAACCTTCTCGGTTGTGGCCGGCACCTACGCCACGACGCAGACGGTCAGTATCTCCGACTCGACCTCAGGGGCGGCAATCTACTACACCGTCACCAGCGGCACTTCAGGCACACAGCCAACCACCAGTTCGACCCTCTACGGCGGCAGCCCCATTACGGTATCGTCCACGGAGACCATCGAGGCCATCGCCGTGGCCACCGGTTACTCCCCCAGCGCAGCCGCCTCGGCTACCTACACCATCAATAACGTCTTAACTCCCACCACGCTGGCGCTGGGCGCAAACCCCACCAGCATCAATCTCAGCCAGCAGGTAACGCTGACCGCGACGCTGGGCGTTCCCGGGAACAACCTTGTTCAGAATCCCGGCTTTGAAACCGGCGACTTTACCGACTGGACCAATGATGGGAATGAAAGAGTCGATAGTAATTCACCTCACACGGGAAGTTATGATGCGGATTTTCCGAGCGTCAATATTTATGGCACAATCTCGCAAACGCTGACCACAACAGCGGGCACCAGCTATACGCTCACTTTCTGGCTGGAAAATCAGGCGAGCAGCGGCAGCGGCTGCGACTTCCAGGTGATGTGGAACAACGTACTGCTAAGCGGCGGTGATATCTCGGGCTGTGTTTACACCCCCTACACCCAGTACACGTTCACGATCACCGGAACCGGCAGCGATACGTTGAGTTTCAAGGGGCAAAACAATCCTGCCGCTTACTATCTGGACGATATCTCTGTCCTGTCATGGGCACCCATAAACGGCGAGTCGGTGACCTTCTACAATGACGGGTCCAGCACGCCGCTGGGCACGGGTACGCTTTCGGGCGGCGTAGCCACGCTGCAAACCACCACGCTGCCGGAGGGCAACAACAGCGTGACGGCCTTCTACGCGGGCGACGCCAGCTTTTCCGCCGTCACATCCAGCCCGGTTACGGTGGCGGTTGCGGGCCCGGCAACGCAGATGGTGATCGTTGCCGGCGGCAGCCCCCAAACAGCCCTGGTTAATAAGGCCTTTGCCAATCCGCTGGCGGTTGAGGTGGAGGATGCGAACGGCGTTCCTGTGCCGGGCGCTACGGTGAGCTTCACGGCCACACCCTCCATAGGTGGCGCCAGCGCGGCGCTCTCCAGCCCGTCCGCAGTCACCGGAACCAGCGGCGCCAGCGCCGGCATCGCCAGCGTGAAAGCTACAGCCAACGGGACGATGGGCAGCTATACCGTGACCGCATCCTCGGGCGGCCTGAGCGTTAACTTCAACCTGACCAACACAGCGCCGCCGGTCTTCACCGTGACCACGGTGGTGGATGACGCGATAGGAGTCGCCTCTAACTGCACCAATCAATCGCTGCCCGGAGCCACTCTGGACAGCAGTTGCAGCCTGCGCGACGCCATGGCGGCAGCCGCGGCGGCTAGCACTTCAACCGTAACGCCGACCGTGAATTTCGCTACCACGCTGGCCACCAGCACCGGGAGCATCACCCCCAGCGCGGGCAGCCCCGGCGTTATCAACATCGACACCGGCGGCACCCTGTACTCGGACTCGAATATGACCATTCAGGGTCCGGGTGCGAACCTGCTCAGCATTGCCAGCGCGAATCTGAATCAAATCTTCTTCTTCGATTCCGACGGAACCAACTACACCGTCTCCGGGCTGACGATTGCCAACGGAAACTCTACCCAAGGCTATAGTTCTAACGATGGCGGCGGCGGCCTCGCCAACAAGGGCACGCTGACGGTATCCAACTGCATCTTCTCCGGCAATTCCGCGCCATTTTTCGGTTCCTCTCCCAGCGTCGGCGGCGCCATCCTTAATGGCAAACAGTTGACGGTGTCCAACTGCACCTTCACCGGCAATACTGCAGCAGGCCCCGGCGGCGCCATCTTCAACGGCGGCGGCGGTCTCGCGATCATCAGCGGCAGCACCTTCACCGGAAATACCGCGGGCGCCAACGGCGGCGCCATCCTCAATAACGATGACATGCTGGTGATCAACAGCACCTTCTCCGGCAATAGCGCAGGCAATTCCGCCGGCGCCATCGCGAGTGGGCACGGCCCGCTGTACGTAATCAGCAGCACATTCTCCGGCAATTTCGCCGGCAAATCCGCCGGCGCCATTGGAATGGGAAACCCGTCTAACACCGGGCTGTTTTTGGCCGACAGCATTGTCAGCGGCAACTGGCTGGGAACCTCATCCACGGTCAGCAAATACGATGATCTCGACGATAAAACCGGCAGTACTACATGGAGCGGGGCCGGAAGCAACTACGGCGGCAATATCATGGGCTATTACAACAGCCCCACGGCGACCGCGCCCACTCCGGCCATCAATCTGGCCCCCCTGGGCAACTATGGCGGGCCCACACAGACCATGGTTCCGCTGCCCGGCAGCCCGGCCATCTGCACCGGAGTGGCGGGCGCTGTGGAGTATTTCGGATTCACGGGCGACCAGCGCGGCTACGGCTATGATCCCAACTGCCCGGCCGGCTCCGGTTCGGCTGATTCCGGCGCGGTGCAGACCAACTACGCAATCAGCTTTACCACCGAGCCGCCCGCCAGCATATCGGAAGGCGTCGCGTTTACCTCGGCGAACGCGCCCGTGGTAACGCTGACCGAGAGCGGAAACACCGCTACGGCCGCCAGCGGCACGGTCAGCGCCTCCGGCAGTCCCGGCGCGTTGAGCGGGACCTCATTGACGCTCTCCTCGGGCGTAGGCAGCTTCAGCGGCCTCTCCGTCACCGCTGCTGAGAGCAGCGAGACGTTGACTGCCACGCTGAGCCTGAATGCAACCCTCAGCGTTCCGCTCAGCATCGCGGCCAACAGCACCACCTTCAACGTGCCTGTCAGCGCCCCTGTGGTCACGAGCGTTAACCCCGCATCAGGATCGACCGCCGGCGGGGCAAGCGTCACCATCACCGGAAACAACTTTAACGGCGCAACGGCAGTGAACTTCGGCGTCATAGCCGCCAGCTTTACGGTCAACGGCCCAACGCAGATCATGGCGACCTCGCCCGCGGGCACGGGGACCGTTGATGTGACGGTGACAACCGCAGGAGGCACCAGCGGCACCAGCCCCGCGGATCAGTTTACGTATGTAGCGGCCCCCACGGTCACTGGCGTTACTCCCGGTTCTGGACCAACCGCCGGAGGAACGAGCGTCACCATCACTGGAACCAACTTCAACGGCTTAACCGCAGTGAAATTCGGCGCTTTAGCCGCTACCGGCTTTACCGTCAACAGCCCAACGCAGATCACTGCGACCTCGCCCGCGGGAGCGGGAATCGTCGATGTGACGGTGATTACTCCAGGAGGCACCAGCGGCACCAGCCCCGCGGATCAATATACCTATGTCGCGCCCCCGACAGTCACGAGTGTTAGCCCCAGTTTCGGGCTTCCCGCCGGAGGGACGGCGGTCACCATCACCGGAACCAACTTTACCGGCGCAACGGCGGTGAACTTCGGCACCATAGCCGCTACCGGCTTTACCATCAACAGCGCAACGCAGATCACCGCAACCTCGCCCACGGGTACGGGAACCGTTGATGTGACGGTGATAACCGCAGGAGGCACCAGCGCGACAAGCGCAGCGGATCAGTACTTGTATGCAGCGCCCGCTCCGGCAACGCTGATGGTAACCAGCGGCACTCCGCAATCGGCGTATGTGACCACGGCCTTTGGCGCACAGTTGCAGGCGACCGTCCTCGACCAATACGGCAACCCCTACACCGGCGCATCCGTCACCTTCACCGCACCCTCCAGCGGGGCCAGTGCGACCTTCTCCAACACCACCAACACCATCACTGTAACCACCGACTCCAGCGGTAACGCTTATAGCGGTACAATCACGGCCAACTTGACAGTTGGTGGTCCCTACTCTGTTACCGCGGCCGTAACCAGCCTGACTTCTGTCAGCTTTAGCCTGACCAACACGGCGATGCCCTTCTTCACGGTGACCTCTCTGGTGGACGATGCAACCGGCGTGGCTGCCAACTGCACCGATCAAAACCTGAGCGGCGCAACGCCTGATAACAGTTGCAGCTTGCGTGACGCCATTGCGGCGGCCGCTGCGGTGCACCAGACAACGGTGACGCCGGTGACCACGTCGCTGATGCCCACCATCACCTTTGCCGCCACTCTCTGCACCGCTTACACCGGAAGCACTTGCACAGCTTCCATCACCCCCAGCGCGGGCAACCCCGGAACCATCAACATCGACACCGGCGGCACACTGGCAATCAACGAGAACATGTCTATTACCGGACCCGGTTCGAGCTTATTGACCGTCTCCGGCGCGAGTCTCTATCAAGTCTTCTCCAACTACAACTACGGCACGACATCAATCTCCGGCCTGACGATCACTGCCGGAAACAGCACATATGGCGGCGCGATCAACAATACCGACGGGACCTTGTCGCTGACCAATGTCGCCATCACCAACAGCACTGCCACCTACGGCGGCGCCATCCATAACGAAGGGACACTGTATCTGACCAACTCCACCGTGAGCGGCAATTCCGCGACGAGCGGAGGAGGCGGTATCGCCAATACCATTGGCGTGACTGTCAGCGAACTCATAATTGGTTCTACCCTCCTGGGCTGCAACACGAACTACAACTACGGTTTGGTGAAGGTGCTCGACAGCACTATCGCGAACAACAATGCTCTCGGCGGCCTGGGCGGCGGCATCTACAATGAGGCCACATACGATTATTCTCCGACTGCACCTTCGGCCTGCTCTGGAAGCGGATTAATAAATACATCGACTCGCACTAACGGTCTTGGCGATTACCTTTCGGTAGTCAATAGCACGATCACAGGCAACACGGCAGATTCCGGCGGAGGAATCTATAACGCAAGTGCAGTCGCAAATTACTTCCTGGCCGTTGACAGCACCATCACCGGCAATACCGCGGCCACTGGCGGTGGCGTTGCTCTCGGGGCCGGTTCGCTCACATTTCAAAACGACATCGATACCGGCAATACAGCAACCACCGCCGCGCCCGATGTCACCGGAACCTTCTCCGACGGCGGCGGCAATGTCTTAGGCCTTTCCAGCGGCACAGGCACATCGGCAAGCGCGAATCTTGCCCCACTGGGCAATTACGGCGGGTCCAACCAAACGATGGCGCCAATCCCCGGTAGTGCGGCTATCTGCGGTGGCTTGACGTCACTTATCCCCACGGGAGTGAGCACCGACCAACGCGGGTATGGGCGCACAACAAGCTATAGCGGCGTGGCTTGCGTGGATGCGGGCGCGGTGCAAACCAACTATGCAATGAGCTTTACCACCGAGCCTCCGGCCAGCATACATGAGGGCGTGGCGTTTACCTTGGCGAATGCGCCGGTGGTGACTCTGACCGAGAGCGGAAGCACCGCTACAGCCGCCAGTGGCACGGTCAGCGCCTCCGGCAGCCCCGGCGCGTTGAGCGGAAGCTTATTGACGCTCGCCTCGGGCGTGGGCAGCTTCAGCGGCCTCTCTGTCACCGCTGCTGAGAGCAGCGAGGAACTGACGGCCACGCTGACTCTGAACGGAGCGCTGAAACTCACGGCAACCAGCAACCAGTTCGACGTGATTGCCATTACGCTCTCGCCAACGATCAGTCTGGTCTCCAGCCTGAATCCGGTGCTGTTGCAGAACCCGGTCACCTACACGGCAACGGTTTCTTCCACGGCCGGCAAGCCGACGGGCACGGTTACCTTCGAGGACGGCGGCGTGGCGCTGACAGCCTGCACAGGCGTGCCGGTGACCACGGCAACCGGAGTGGCAAGCTGCGCCGTCGCTTACACGGCCGTGGGCACGCACAGCATCACCGCGGCCTATAACGGCGATACGAACTTCCTCCCCGCCGGACCCAGCAATACAGTCTCCGAGGCGGCGATCGACATCAATCTGGGCACTCCTACGGCAGGCGGTGGAACCACCTCCTCGGAAACCATCCTACCGGGCGGCTCGGCAACGTATTCGTTCCCCATTGCTCCCAGCAGCGGCAACACCTTCCCGTCGGCATTGACGATGACCGTTAGCTCGTCGCCTGCGTTGCCTACGGGCACGACCATGACGGTTACCCCGCCGGCGTGGGTTTTCACCTCCAACAACCCGTGGTCGTGGACTCTGCCCGCAGGCACCCCTCTGACCAGCAATACGCTGCTGACCATCCAGCTTCCGCAGTCCACCGCGGCCGCGCAACCCGCCGGCGGAACGGGTGGCTATCTGGCTGCACGGCAGGAATTGTTCAAGCTGTCCCCATTCTCGCTGGCTCTTTTGCTGTTGCCCTTCGCGGGCAGGCTGCGCAAGAGCGGCAAGCGGCTGGGCAGGATTCTCGCGGTCGTATTGCTAGCGGGCGCGGGCATGGCGGCCATGGCCGGGCTGAGCGGTTGCGGCTCCAACACTGGATTCTTTACTCAGGCGCAACACAGCTACACGGTGACCGTGACCGTAAGCTCCGGCACGCTATCACACTCCACTACCGGCACGCTCATCGTTGAGTAAAAAGGAGAACTGAAGATGCGTATATCGATTCGCGGAAGGGTGCTCCTTGTGAGCGCATGCATATTGGCGGGTGCCGCAGGTTGGGCCCAGCAGAGCCAGAAGCCGGTCCAGAAGGGAGTGGTCTCCACCGACCTGGCCGTAACCTTTGCCACCGAGCGGTCGCAGGTGGTGCCCGGCCAGTGCTGCTTCTGGCTCAAAGGCGGCGGCGCGGACGCGGCCGTGACCTTCTGGAAGGGCTTTGGCATTGCCGCCAGCCTGACCGGCGACACGGCCTCCAACGTTTCGCCAGGCGTGGATGTGAAAAAGATCACCTACCTGGCTGGCCCGCGCTACACCTGGACGGCCTGGCGGGGCCATGCCGCCACGGCGGACAACCGGCGACTGCGGGTCTACGGGCAGGGACTCTTCGGCTGGACACATGGCTTCGACGGCCTCTATCCGGCCAGCCCGGCGCCCACCACCAACGCCGGCTCACTGGCCATCCAAGCCGGCGGCGGCCTGAACCTCTACCTCACCAGGAACTTCGGCGTGCGCCTGCTGGAGGCCGACTACGTGCGAACAGCTCTGCCCAACGGTGCCGCCAATATCCAGAACGATATGCGGCTCTCCTTCGGCGTTACCTGGCACATCGGCAAACGCTGAGCAACGGACGACTTTCGCCTGTCAATCACATCCTTCCAGACCGGTTCTCCATCTGTCTGGAAGGATGCTTCTTTCCTCTCGGCGAAATCCGTAAACAGTCCAGCACGAACAAATGATTGCCTTTTGTTGCTCCCTATAGATAATCCACAATTTGATCCTGATAAGTCGGCATTGCTTCACAATTCCGCGGCAGAGCCGGGCGCCTGCGAAGGAAGTACTACGTCGGCGCGAACTGCGTTATCCTGATCCTTAGGTGACCCAACCCGGTCGGATACGGAGCCTGAAATGGGCGAGTTTGTCCTGAACGTCAACGGCGCTCACCTCCGCGTGAACGCTCCCCCTGAAGAGACTCTGCTTTCTGTCTTGCGCAATCGGCTCAATCTGACCGGGACCAAATACGGCTGCGGCGAGGGCCAATGCGGAGCCTGCACCGTCCTGCTCGACGGTCGAGCCACCCGTTCCTGCATGCTTTCCGTGGCGTCGGCGGTCAATGTGAAAATCATCACCATCGAAGGCCTGGAGACGAACGGCAAGCTCAGTCCCGTCCAGCAAGCTTTCCTGGACGAGGGCGCATTCCAGTGCGGCTACTGCACCTCAGGCATGATTCTCAGCGCCACTTCTCTACTGCATCAGATGCACAACCCTACCGAAGAGCAGATTGCAGCGGCAATGGATGGAAACATCTGCAGGTGCGGAACTTATCCGCGCATCCTTGATGCGGTAAAGCGCGCCTCAGGGCCGAAGGTCCAGGGAGCAACCCGATGAGCCTTCGCGATGAGCCCGAGCTTGAATCTTTCCAGGACGAGTACTGGGGTCCTTCAGGCAGCCTTCACCTCGACCGCCGCGACTTCCTGAAGGTTTTGGGAGGAGGACTGCTCGTCTGCCTCGCTCGCACCCCCGCGTGGACGCAGGAGTCAGGCCGGGCCTTCGGCGGCCATGAGCTTCCCAAAGATGTGGGCGCGTGGCTGCATATTTCGGCCGATGGCCAGGTGAAGGTATTCACCGGCAAAGTTGAGGTAGGACAAAACATCCGCACCTCTCTAGCCCAACTTGTCGCCGAGGAACTGCGCGCACCCATTGACTCCATTGTGATGGTCATGGGTGACACTGAGCTCACTCCCTGGGATATGGGCACCTTTGGCAGTCGCACCACCCCCACCATGGGGCCGCAACTCCGCACCATGGCTGCGGCGGCGCGTCAAATGCTCTTGCAATTGGCCGCCGAGCGCTGGCATCTCGACCCCACTTCCTTGACCGCTGCCGGCGCCAGGGTCATCGACCCTCAGACTTTGCGGTCGCTCACCTATGGCGAACTCACCCGAGGCGAAAATCTCGTCAAGATTGTCTCCGGCCAGGAGAGTCTCACACCTCCCGATAAATGGAAGATCGCCGGAACCTCCGTTCCCAAGGCTGAAGGCCGCGACTTTGTTACCGGCAAACACACCTATCCCTCCGACATCACCCGGCCCGGAATGATCTTCGGCGCGGTGCTTCGTCCCGATGGATTCAATGCAACACTCGAGTCGGTCGACACCGGCGCGGCGGAAAAACTTCCCGGAGCCCAGGTCGTGCGAGACGGCGACTTCACCGGGGTCGTCGCCACGGATGCCTTTTCTGCGCAACAAGCGATCTCTACAATCCAGGCAAAATGGAATGTGCCCGCGCAGCCCTCCAACCGCGATCTCTTCGAGATTCTGAAGGCCACTTCCGAGTCTGGAGGTGAAGAAGGCTCGCAGCACGTGGTGGGTTCGGTGGAGCAAGCTATGGCCGCGGCCGGTTTGAAACTAGAAGAACGGTACACCGTCCAGTACATCGCGCATGCGCCCCTTGAGCCTCGCGCCGCAGTGGCCGAGTGGAGCGGCGACAATCTCACTGTATGGACCGGTACGCAGCGTCCCTTCGGAGTTCGCGACCAACTCGCACAGGCGTTTCACATCCTCCCCGCCCAGGTGCGCATCATCCAGCCGGATATGGGCAGCGGCTATGGTGGCAAGCATACAGGTGAAGCGGCTCTTGAAGCCGCTCGCCTAGCAAAAGCCGCCGGCAAGCCCGTCAAGGTTGTGTGGACGCGCCAGGAGGAATTTACTTGGGCCTATTTTCGCCCCGCCGGCCTAATTGAGATCAAAGCCGGTGCGCAACAATACGGAACGCTGGTTGCATGGGAGCACCACAACTACAACTCGGGCTCCGCTGCCATCGCCACCCCATACAACGTTCCCAACCAGTTCATTCAATATCATCCAGCCAGGTCGCCTCTGCGCCAAGGCTCCTATCGCTCACTCGCAGCCGCTGCCAACGTCTTCGCCCGCGAGTCACATATGGATGGGCTGGCCCACGCGGCGGGCATCGACCCGCTCGAGTTCCGCCTCAAGAATCTCACCGATCCCAGGCTGCGCGCCGTCTTGGAAGCGGCTGCCGAGAACTTCAGCTGGGGACGCTCGAAATCAACGCCCGAGCACGGATTCGGCATTGCTGGCGGAACCGACAAAGGGGGCTATGTCGCTGCCTGCGCCGAGGTGGAGATCGATTCGGCCGGCAAAAAGGTACACATCCGCCGTATCGTTCAGGTCTGGGAGTCGGGCGCGGTGGTCAATCCCGACGGCTTGCGCAACCAGATTACGGGCGCCATCGTGCAGGCCATTGGCGGCGCCCTCTTTGAGAGAATTCTCTTTGCCGACGGCCGCATTCTCAATTCTCGCTTTGCACAGTACCGCCTACCCCGGTTCAGTGACGTGCCGCGGATTGAAGTCGTGCTCATCGACCGCAAGGATCTGCCTTCGGCTGGCGCGGGCGAAACAGGCATCGTAGGCCTGGCACCTGCCGTGGGCAACGCCATCTTTGCCGCCACCGGAATCCGCCTCCTCAACATGCCCATGGCCCCGGGTAGCGCAGTGCCGGGAGAACCAGACTCTACTTTCCGGAGTTGAACGTCTGGCCACAGTTCATTGTGGACTTGCCATTCATGAAAGACTCCAGGGGGACATACTGACAAGCCGGCACGGCGTCTGCGATGCGGGGCGGAGTGGAGTGACGAGGAAATACCGGTCCTATCGGCGTTTACCGATCCTCCCGACTGGACCTCCTCCGGCGCTGGAAACGTGCACGCCCCGGGGCTTCGTGATGGAAGCGGATGCAGGAAAGATCGCGAGCGGAGGCAAATGGGTGTATATTGGTTCGCAGCAGAAAGGAAAAACGGAAATTCCGGTTAACAAGGGTTTCAGGAGCCGTTGTGCGGCGAATGCAGTACAGCGGCGCAGTCCTCTTTCAAAAGTGCTGGCTGCTCGATGGTGGCTGAGAGCCGCTCGCGCAGCGTTATCAGAAAGGCAGCTTTGCGGCTTCCGGTCTTCTTTCGGAGTGCAAAGCGATGAACGCGGTGTTAATTGCTTCCGTCCGGATGCATCCCGTCGATTCAATCCACGTGCCATGCATCCGAGGTACGGTTACGGGGAGAAACTATGCGGCGAAGAAGCTATATCGCACTTCTGCTGATTGCCTTGCCGGCGCTGGCGCATAACCGGCAGGCCAACATTCCTCCAAGCATCGACTCCTTCGCTCCCGCGCAGGCGCTGCCGGGCCAGACGGTTACGGTGCAAGTCGAAGGCGCGGGGTTTCTGCCCGGCACGGTCTTCGAGGTTGGAGCGCCGGGCGGAGTGACGGTGCTGCGTGTTGTCTTCGATAATCCGCGCCAGGCCGAGATCACGCTGCGCGTGGAGGACAATGCGGCGCCCGGTATGCGGCCGTTGTACGTCCAACGCGGACATGATCGCAACCAGGCGCGTGGCGGATTCCTTGTGCAGACCGCGCCAGGCCAGCCCGTCCGCGTGGCGCCGCCTCCGGCAGCTCATTTGGTGCGCACTCCCCAGTCGCCCGCTATTTCGACGCAGGCTGCGATTCCGCAGCCGGTTGTTTCGCAGAAACCTGCGACTATGATTCCGATTGTCCAGCCGATTCAGGCTCCTAGCAAGACGGCGCGAAGTGGAAAACGTTCACAGGCCGGCAAACTGGCTCCGATGGTATCGTCTGGGCCGGTAGTGAATGTCATTACGCCCAGCCAACTCGTTCCTGGCAGCGTGAATGTACCGCTATCGATCACGGGCAGCTTCTTTACTCCGAGCACAACGGTCAGCTTCGATTCCGCGATTGTGTTGCAGGGCAAGGTGCAGTTTGTTAACTCCACTAAGCTCAAGGCTGTGGTGAACGTGGCTGCGGGAGCGCAGATGGGAGCGCACGAAGTAACCGTCACTAATCCACACCGGCACAATGTGCAGAGCCAGATCAGCGTTGTCGCCGCGGCAAAACGGCTCGCTATTCCCTCTGTGCAGACCCTGCGGCCGAAGTTTGCTCCTTTGGTCAGCCTGAAAGAAGGCGTCGTCAATTTGGATGACCCCAAATGGGGTTCGATGCCCGTGGGAGATATCACAGAAAACTTTGGCATGCCGGTGCTTGACGATGAAACCGTGCTCGATTGGAGCGAGGAGCATCCTGGTTTAGCCGATTATTACGAGATCCGCTTCTATGCGCGGGATGGCAAGACGCTGCTGGACACGGTCCGCATTGACGGTACAAACACGTCCCTGGCTCCCACTTCATTTCACATGGACGCAGCCACGGTGGCCACGATCATGCAGAAGGCGAATCAGGCGGAAACTTTGCAATCGAACAATAGTTCGGCGGGCGGCACCCTGACTCTCAGCGACGGCGATATTCAGTGGGAGGTGGCCGGGTTTAAACAGTATAGCGCCCCGGTACAACGCCAGGGAGTCATCTTGCATGCGGATGCTCTGGATAAGAGTTCGTCGCTTCCTTCGGCGACGCTTCCGCAGAACGCCGACAACGCGACGGAGATCGAAATCTCTGCACGCTGGCCGCTGGGGGGCGTGAATGCGCCTACCGGCCTGGCGAACAGCAGCGGCGTCTTCAACTCCACATTAGATGCAATTGACGTGGAGGCCACAAGCGTGGTCGACAGTTACGTCGGCGACACTTTCATGTTGCAGGGAAATTTCAACCTTACCAAAGCCCCCTATGAGCCCCATGTTCAGAATTATTTCAAAGATCCAACCTGCAACAATTTGGTTTGCAATTTCATAGGAGTTCAATTCGACAATCTCTTTATCGATTGGGGCGATGGAACCATCGAACCTATCGAAGCGTCGTTGCAAACTCCAACGACCCAGTGGATAAACGGACGCGGAATCGCTCTATCGATGTCAACGTACATGCCTGCCGGAGGCGTCCCTGCCACTGCAAACGGCCAGGTGCCTGCCATTACGCACCAATATAGTACGAATAACAGTTACCAGGTGCGCGTCTTCGAGCTGGCAGAGGCCGATGTACAGGCGATCAACACCTCGGCGCTGGCTATGGCGCTGGACGAATCCACTTCGTCCTTTGCGACCGGCATCAAATTGGCGGGATTCAAACTAAATGGCTTTAATCAGCCGGCAAGCGGAAACAACGCTACCAGCAGTAGCGATTCACAGAGCTTGGCGGCGATCATCGCGCGCGGCTATTTGCTTTACAGTGCAACGGAGGTGGTGATGGCGCGCGAGGATCTGCTCGCCAGCGGACCGCTCCATTTGGAATCGATTACCGTCAACTTCAACGAGCCGGACCAGAATGCATCCGCGATGGGAGGCGGAGTGCACATAACGAATTCGGCGGCCGGCCGCACGGACCTGGCGATCGAAAAGAGCCGGGTGAATCCGGCGGCAACAACCACGCAGACGAACCAGCCTATTATATTGTCCCCCACCTACGGGCCGCATTGCAGCCAATGCGACGAATCGATGATGGCTACGGCCACGTTGAGATACTACGGCCAAGGCGTGGTGCGCATCAACTGGTATATCGACGACGAGCTGATCTCCAGTGAGACGTATCCCATCGGTCCCTCGACCCAACGCACGGCGAAAACGGACCCCCCTCTGCCTCGCGACGGCCTCGGCACTGCGTTGCTCTCCACTAAGACATGGAACTCGCCTGCTTTGAACGGGGCCAGCCTGGGCAGCCACATGATGCATGCGGAGGCGGAAGTGGTTCCCAGCCTGCAAGGCCTGAATTTGGGAATGGTGCACAACCAAGTTCTGGAAGGTGCCAGGCTCGCCACCATTTCGAGTTCCGCGGTGACGGGAGCCAAGACGCAGAACACATCGGTGCGGCCGGATTTGGAAGCTCCTGGCGGTTCGTTGACACATGTTCAGTTCTCGAACCTGTATTTGCACCTGGCGCAGAATCGCGCCGGCGTCTCGCAGAAGTTTGGCGTGCTATCACCCAACCGCCGGGCCGCTCCCGGCATACCGGCGGTAGTCAACCTGCAGACCGTGATGGGATCGCTGGCCGGAGACCAATCGCAGACGACGAACCTGCCCAAAGAAGTGCCCTACTATGTCGTCTCCACGCAGGAACAGTATAACGTTGATGCCAACGGCCCTGGACCATGCACGTTTGTCTTTCCAACCAAGGACGGGTTCTTCCACGTCACCGGGCTGCAGAACCACGTAACACAAAACTCTGACGGCACGTACAGCGGGACGGGCAAGCTGGTGCTCTACCTGACCGACAGCCCCTCCAGCGCCGGGCAGCTATCTCCGGTGATCGTGCCCATCGACCATTGGCAGATCGGCGCTGACGGCAAAACGGTGCAACAGGGATCCTTCGATGTATCTCCCGGAGCCAGCCTGCAGGATATGCCCGCGGTAGCGGGAACGTTGCAGCGGGTAACCGCAACGGCGGGAGCCGCCAACGATCTGATGGCGACTCTCGCTCTTCAGATGACAGACAGCACCCTGCGCACCTCGGCCGCACCGCAACTGCCGCCGGTTTTCAGCGCGCAAGCGGCGCCTCTATCGAGCAGCGGCGACTGGTACATAAGCGGTGTTCCCATGCCGGAGATTCTGATCGGCTGGAGCGCCTTCCGCATCAGGCCCAACAACGGCGTGGCGATCGATTTAAGCCGCACTGAGGGCAATGCGATTTCAAGCGTCTGCGGAAGCGGGGGCGACGGCGCGGGCTTTGTCGGCATTCATTTTGGCAATGCCACACTTGTGCCCTACACCATGGAGCTGGCGGAATTTACCCAGCAGGTTCCAGACTGGGGCATTTCCGGCTTCGGTATCTGTGGAAGCCTGGATACCGGCCCCTATAGCGCACCATACTTATCCGGCCAGGTTAGCTTCGATTCGTTGCAGGCGGTGGCGCAAAATGGGCTTTTCAACGCGCTGTATAAGAATTTGACCGTGCATGTTCCCTGGTTGGATCTCAACCTGAAGGCCGATGTGCCGCTGCAATCCGGAGGCGGCAAGCAGTCGGCGATGCAGTTCAATTTCCCGCAGCCGGCGCCGGTCACCAAGAGCTATGCCAACGGCTCGCTAACGGCGAAGGATTTCGTCTTCACCAAGGCGCAGGATATCGGCTGGGCGTTGTACAGCACGACCACCTTCAACATCACCGCGGAGAACAAGCCCTTCGCCACTGTGCCCGACGTGGCGATGATCTACGGCATGAACGGCATACCGTATTTCGCCTATCAGGCAACCTCCACCGACGTTGCTTTGCATGGCTCATCCAGCCTGGGCTCGGCGCCGCTCGATCTGGTCTCGGTGCATATCACCCCGCTGGATCCAAACAGCAATCAGAATCACATTCTGAACTTCGACTTCGCGACCAAGGTGCATCTGTCCACGGTTTTGCCTGCAGTTGACATGCCCGTCACCTACGAATTGCTCCGCACCGTTTCGGCCGGCGGCAGCGCGACGTATTCCGACAACGGGCCGAATAGTGCATCGTTCCAGGTTCCATTCGTCTTCCCGCCCTCTGATTCTTCCGTTCATCTGAACCTCAAGCCGGTCTATCAGGCGACGGCAGACGGCACGGTCTTTGAGGAGGACGGCGTCGATCTGGGCCTCTTCGGAATTCCGGGCGTGACAGGTTCGTTTAAGCTGGGCTACGGTCCTTCGGGAGACGACTACTGGATTGCCAAGGCCGCAGTCCCGCTGGGACCAACCGGCGTGCCCATCTTTGATCCCTTCCTGACGCTGTACGCGATTACGGGAGGGATGGGGCACAACGTCTCCATGGATGCGCTTACGCAGCCTGCCATCAGCGTCCATGATGTCGGATACACGGCCAACGGAGGAACGCTGTTCTCGGCCGGCGTCACCGCCGGATCCTCAGACGACGGCTTTACTTATAAAGCCGACGGAGACCTGACGATCAAGGTGGGCGGTTCGGGAGCCGGTGCGCGGTTTTCTTTCGCAAATGGTTCGCTGCTGGGCGGCTTCGGAACCTTCAACGGCTACTTTCAGTATGCGAACAACAGTTTTGACGGCGACATGAATGCGACCGAGAATCTGCTGGACGGCGCTGTGAAGCTGAACGGCGATGTGAATCTGCACTACGGCATCAACGACCATACCTACCACCTGGACTTGGGCACCAAGAGTACGCCCATTTCAGGCACGCTGCTGGGCATTAGCGGCGCAAACGCCTACTTGATGATCGGCAACGACATTGACAACCACATCGGTCAGCTCACGATTGAGGCGGGCGGAGGTGCGAGCTTCCACCTTGCGGTGGGAGACAACAGCGTTGCCTCGGCCTATGTGGACGGCTACATGGACGTGGACATGACCGCGCAGATTTCCCCACCCCTTCACATCACCGGGCAGTTCAATGCCGGCGCTGATGCCGGTGTTTGCATCGCGGATGTGTGCGGCAGCGCGGGGGTTACGGCAAACGTCACCGCTTCGGCGCTTCCCATCCAGATGACCGCCGATGCATCGGTGGATCTGGGCTGGCCGGTGGGTTCAGTGGGCTTTACGGTAAGCCTGAATTAGGCAACGTGCAGAGGAGATTCACGTGAAGATCAGAGTGTTTTGCGTATTCGTTACCGGTCTCATGGCCGCGGCGGCGTGCTTCGGCGCCCAGACGCAACTGGGCCAGATTGACCGAGTACAAGCTCCTTCTCCTTTGAACAGTCAAGGCCGCGTGATTGCCTCCGCAGACGGGAAGGGCCAGGTTCAACTCTTTTGGATACCCGCGCCAGGCGAATGGCCCGCGGGCGGCTGGCGCATCCTTGACGAGTATGACAACGTGATCGCCGCCCGCATCGTTGTTGCGGCGCCCGATGCCATGAACGCGCTTTCCAGCGACGGTCAGGCGCTGGTGAACAAGCTCGCTGCCGGACTGCTCTCCGCCGAAGTCAAGACGCAGTCCACCAGTCTGGGCTGGGCGGCTCTTTACTCGATGAGCATTCCCGATTTCGCCCGCGCGATGGGTCTCTCCTGCACACTGGTTCAGGCGGCGCCGGGACAGCACACCTACAAAATTCTCGGGCTGAACGCCGCTGGCGCACCCAATGGGCTTGCGCTCACTTCCGGCGCTGTAAACACATCCATCGCAACACCGCTGCCGCCGGTGCCCGCCAACGTCAGCGCCCAAATCACCGCGCAGGGCGTTGCCCTCTACTGGTCGCCCGCCGCCAATCAGCAAAGTAACATTCCCATCGTCGCCTATTGGGTAGAACGGGATGGCTATGGCAAGCTGACCGACCGGCCGCATGTGCTCGGCGCTTCCTGGAATGCCAAGATGCCGGCCTACGTAGACACCGCTGCTCCTGTCGAAGAAGAACATGATTACAGCATCTATAGCGTGGATGTCTTCGGGCGTTTGAGCGCGGCGGCGACGGTCCACGTGGCGATTCCCGATGTCAAAGCGAAGCTCGCGCCCATCGGATTGCAGGTGACTGCGGGTAATAACAAGGTTTCGCTGCAATGGAAGGCGAGCGGCAATCCGAATATCGTCGGCTACATTGTGGAGCGCGCGCAGCTTTACGGCGGTCCCTATGAAGCGATTACGCAAACGGCGCTGGCTCCTACCGCCACAACTTATGAAGACACCGGACTGATGGGCGGTACCACATACTACTACAGGCTGAGAACCATGGATGCGCGCGGAGAGCTGGGAGTAGCCACACAATCGCTGTCAGCGCGCCCCGACAATGCCGACAAACCGCCCGCGCCCTCCATGCTCCAGCTCACGGTGGGCAATTCGCGCGTCCACCTCAGCTGGCAGCCGGTGCAGTTCCCCGTGACCGGATACTACGTGGAACGCCAGACGAAGGGCGACTCTCGCTGGAAGCGGCTCAATGCGAGTCTGGTGAAAGGAACTGAGTACGACGACTACTTCGGCGCCGCGACCTACGGAAGCATGACCTACCGGATCGTCGCCGTGGGCATGGATAACAAGGAAAGCGATCCGGGAGAGCTTGCGCCGGCCACTCTGGCGGATCCCACCCTGCCCGACGAACCCACCATCACCAGCATTGACGGCACGGGCGGAAAAGTACTGCTGAAGTTCAAGGCCAGTGGACAGGCGACGCGCACGGCGCAGTTTCTCGTCCTGCGCAGCACGGACGAGAATGATAAAGGCCTGGTCATAGGCGATCCGGTTCCGGCGGCCACCGCTCAGTTCACCGATGACGCGGTGGAGGCCGGCGATCATTATTTCTATCGCGTGGTCGCTTTGGATGCCGCCGGCAACCGCAGCGATCCCAGCACGCCGGCTGTCGTGCGCGTGGGCGCTCCGCCTATCCCCAAACCGGCTGCGCCGTCGGTCACGATTGCGGGTCAGCCCTTTCCCGCAATCAGCTTTGCGCTGCCGGGCGAACATCTCTCCGTGATGGTGCAGGTGCGCCGCGATCCGAATGGCTCCTGGACGACGCTGGCGGGTCCGATCCAGAATCAGACCCGGGTTTTGGACATGAACGCTCAAACCGGCACGCACAACGCATACCGCATCGTCTATCGCGCCGCCAACAACCAGTATGGAGAGCCTTCGGACCCAATCGAGCCAGACGCGAAGTAATGGATCGCCGCCGGACATGGCCTGCTGGTACTGTTTGCGGAAGCGGTGACAGCTCAGCCGTCCGCCGTGTCAGTTGGTGACAAAATCGCCCAAGCGCACATCGAAGAGCGGATTTGTAACGGGAAACCTACCATGGAGTTCGAGATTATTCGTCATATACCCTCGGAAGAGGCGGAACTCGCCCGAAAGTGCGAAGAACTGGCCCTTTTGCAAGCCGAACTCATAGACCGCGAACTGTTCCTGGCAAATCTGCGAGCGGAACTGGCCGCTTTTGAAGGGCGCTACCTGCGAGAGGTTGGCACCCTCTATTCCGAGCTTGACGACTGGAACGCAAAGATCGCCGAATTGGCCGCTGAAGCGGACGGTTCCCTTTCGTGAACTTTGTAGATCACCATTAGTGCGGAGCCAGTGCATTTTCAGCCCTCAACATAGCCATGGGGGAACGTACCCGCCCGCTTGGTCGATGATCTCCCAGGGCACGGCCATCCGGACCGCACTGTTGAGAGTACACCACGCATTATTCCGGCTCTCCTGTTGCTGATAGCAGTCCTGCCAGCCAACGATTCCAGGGTTTGCGAAGCCGCCCGTGGTAGGAGAGATTCAGAGACATCAGGGAATACGCGGCTTGCCGCGCGAAGGCGGATTGATATTGTCAGCTCTATTCCCAGTCCCGGCGGTGATGGAGGAATCCACATCGGCGCTTGGACAGAGGGAGCTGATGGGTCGCTGATCCGATTCAGCAACCTTTCTGCCGGAATGACGATTGAAGAGGCGGAGCGGATTGTGTCTCAGCCGGGATGGAAGCCCACGGCCTCGCCTGCGCAACCGGAGCGCAGCCGCCCGCCGCTCAAACAGGAAAGTGAGAGAATCTGCCGGGAGGCTTTGATCTTTGCCCGCATTCTGTACCGGGGAAAATACCGGGGACCCCTGACAGTACATGAGGGGAATTGAGCGTAAATCTGAAGTGCTCGGAAACCCTCTAAATACGGGCCTCCGAGCACTCCATAGGTAACCGTTCAAAACGGTAGAAATTGGCTCCCCTGCAACTGTTAACCGAAGGGTTGTAGGTTCGAGTCCTACCTGAGGAGCCAAATATATCAATCATTTACAGAATCAACCCAGCCGAATTTCAACCCCTTTCAACTCATTTGCCCGAAAATTCTCTTTCCACGGCTCTCGCTGAGCTTTCTACTCGCATATTCCGGCCACTCCTTGCCGCTGGCCGCACAATCCTCTTGCGCCGTAACTTCGCGGGAAGTCCCGGCGGCCCAATTTCGTATCCTCGGCGGTTTATTTCATTACGCAGCGTTGCCTGAAACTCACACTATACCTGCCGAAATATCTATCCGTGAGATATTTACGGTGTAGTTTCTATGGCAAGTTAACCGAATTTGATCGTTCTTGCCGATTGAAAGTTCAGGCCGGCGGCACAAAGTGCCGTCGGCCTGAGTGGGTTGGGTTCGTCTTAACGGATTTCAATTCCCATGATGAGAGGTTGGTTGGCGGTGCCGTCGGTGAAGGCTATCACGATATCGCCGCTGCTGTTAGCCGTGGCCGTGAAGGTCTCGACCAGAGCCGCGTATTCCCCAACCGTGGCATAGACGTCAAGGTTGGTGAGCACCTTTGTGCCGTTGATGGACACGTTGAAGACACGCTTCCCCGCCGCGCTGAAATAGGTCTCGGCGAAGTGCAGCAGGACGGTATGCTGGCTGTTGGCCACCATGCCGGGAATCGTGTAGGTGGTAACCCCGGCCCGCCCGTACTGATACACCCCCATGGGCGCCGCATTGGCTCCGGGTTGGGTCAGGTTGATGGTGTGCGTGGTATGGCTGTTATCTCCTCCGCCGCTGAAGTCCTCGTCAGCAACAAAGGAAGCGTCGCCGCCGCCCGAGTTGCTCTCCGCCGGACCGCCGCAGGCGATGGCGATGAAGTCACCGGTGGACGCCGAAGTCTTGTCGCTAATGATCGTAGAAGCTGCCGAGGTGCCATAGGCGTCAACGGCTGCCACTGAGAAGTAGTAGGTCGTCGAAGCCGCAAGGCCGCTGACAGTGTACGTGGTGCCCGTCACTCCGCTGGCAGCCACCGTCGTCGGAGGCGA
>Ga0181518_10000966_pt1 | contig 30380 bp, 29 predicted proteins | sample PEATcosm2014_Bin_28_FD_119751 | JGI IMG/M metagenome (GOLD analysis project Ga0181518, IMG submission 119751) | Peatland microbial communities from MTU Mesocosm Facility, Houghton, MI, USA - PEATcosm2014_Bin01_60_metaG | ecosystem: Environmental > Terrestrial > Soil > Wetlands > Peat | place...
ATAGTTATGACTATGAAGAAGCGGCGCGGCTTTATAACTTGTGCAGAAACCGAGGGCTGGAGTGCGGTCCCATCGATATCCTGATCTGCGCGGTCGCGGTGCGGCACAAATGGCAAGTGCTGGCCAATGACGCGGTCCTGAACAAGTGTATGGCAGTGATAGAGGCTTTCCCTGCGTAATCGCCAGGCAATCCAGGTGCTCGTATCGGCTGCAATCGTCGGTCGGCATTTAGTTCTACAAAATGTGCGAGTGAACCGGACCTGGTTCCGAGGCTGCCGGTGGCGAGCGTAGGTTCGCGACGCCAAAAGCTGCTGCAATCTTGACGCCGCCTACTACGGTGTTCCGCGCAGCAGCTCACACATTGACCTGATCATTGAAGCAACTCCGGCGCGATTGCAGACCTTCATCCAACTTCTGCCAAGCGGTGAATACTACGCAGACTTGGAGATCGCATTGGAAGCCCGGAAGCGGCAATCCTTGTTTAACGTGATTGACTTATTAACCGGCCGGAAGATCGACTTGATTTTTCGCAAGGCCCGTCCCTTCAGCGAAGAGGAGTTCGGCCGTCGCAAACAGGTCATTTTCGAGGGCTTCACTATTTTTACCGCGAGCGCCGAGGATGTGGTTGTTGCAAAGCTCGAGTGGGCAAAGCGGGCACATCCCAAGGGCACATCGAGGACGTTGCCAGAATCCTCAGAATACGCTGGGACTCATCCGTACTGGACGTAAAGTGCTGCGGTTTGATCGGCCGGTCAATCTGTCTAAGCATGGAATTGACTTGTTTTTTTGCGATAGGGGAATATTCTACTTTCATCTCGAAAGTCAACAGCGGAGGACAGCCAAAATGGCGAGTTTTTACAAATTGGTAGGCAGTTTGTCTTGGTGGCTCGGCCTGATCTGTTTGATCCTTGGATTCCTGACCAAGGTGTTCAAGCCTTCAGGAATCATAGTCTTTGGCAGCGTGACAGCGCACAGTCTGCTGTTTTTCGCTGCCGTCCTTTTTCTATGTGCCTTGGCCACATGGGCGACGGAAAGTCGAGACGCCAAGCCGAAGGCTTGAACGCTGCCTCACCATGCGACCTGTAGCTGTCTGGAATGGCGACGGCTGAGCGCTGAGGGAAAAGGCTCAACTGTTCTTCGCATCCGACGGAAGGGTTGGCGACTCTTCCTTGAGACGGGTTCTCTTTTCGCTCCAAGACCGTTTGGCCTGCCGGAGCTGCCTGATTTCACCTCACAAACGAGGTGGTACAGGAGCAGCCCGGTGATGACGCCTACGGCGAAGATGCCTAAACTAAGTATCCAATCTGCCAAGAATCTACCCGCCCCTGACTCTGTGGCACTTTACATGTGGCACGAAGCGTTTACTCGTAACACCAATTTTATGTGCGGGCGTCAAGAGACTCAAGTCTTACTACATAGTGGGTGATTCTGCCTTTTAACACCGGTGGAAATTTAGCCCGGACCACCGCAAAGTTCAAGTTTTTCTCCTGTACTCGCGCAAGTAACCGGGCTGGCGGTTGTTGCCATCATCGCTCACCTCGACGAACGCGCCGCAACCGAGAGGCGCTCCACTACAAAGCGGACGGGGCGGACCAGGTAATAGAGAAAGTAAAGGGGACGCGGCAGGCGCACACGATGCCAATCGGGCTCGGCGGGCACGAACACGCGCTCGAAGACCAGCGAGGCGCCATCACGCCAGCCTTTAGCGAATGCCAGGTGGTATCGCAACGGTCCCAGATAGCCGGGATGATCGCTGTGCTCGCGAAACAAAAATGCCTGCGCCGTTCCTGCGACTAAACGCGCCTTCTCATCCACATAGTCTCTGATCCGCTCCGGCAACTGCAGTCCCAATACTTGTTCTCCCAGCAGCAAGGTGTGCTTCAGCAAGAGATCGCATCCTGCCGATTCCGCCATGCGGGTACATGCATCCCAATCCGTCGTCGGATGCGACTGAATGCAGCAGGCGATATCACATAGCCAACACAGATTCCGCCAGCAATGCTTGGCGCCATGGGCGCAAAGGTAAAGCAGCAAATGTTCGGGAGAGAGTGACAGAAACGACATTCCCTCCTGGCTCTCCACATAAGCCTCCTGCCAGAGCCGATCGACGGCGAGCTGAAAGGAGAACATTTCGTGCAGCGCGCCCCAGTGCAGATCGACCGAGGTTCGACGCTCCTTGTTGGTAAAGCACACCTGGCGATTACTTGATCGCACCAGCGCGGCATCGGTATCGCGAACCAGGGGCGACCAAAGACTGTACCCATCGCGGACCAGCACCTCGCGCACTCGCAACACGTCCTCTGAGCGGACCATCAAGTCCAGATCATGGAACTCGCGCAAGGCGAGATTCCCATAAGCCGTCAACGCAAGCGCCGGTCCCTTGAAGGAAATTACCGGGATGCCGGCTTCGCCCAGTGCCCGCAAGATACGCTGCCACTCCTGCACTCCTGCCAGATTGCTTTGGGTGATCCCGATAAATCGTTCCCGAAACTGCCGCAGAATGTTGGGTGGCACTAAATCGCCGGCATGCCGACACACGACATCGGCAACCAGCGGCATTACAGAATGATCATCTGCCATCCGCAGCAGTGCATCCCAGTCCAGGGGCTGAGCCAGCGCGGTCCGAAGTGAGGCCACTTCGGAAGGGGACAGAAATGCCCGCGCACACCCCACCAGGGCATTCGTTTCCGGGCTCATCGACCTCTTCATAAATCGTGGGCGCGCAGCACCATGGTTAGGAGCATACTCCGCTTAACGAGATCGCGAATTGCCTACAAATGCGGGAGGTCACTGGCGTTCATGGGCCGAACGGGTGTCCTGAACATACGTCCCGTCGGCCTGGAGCGCTGCCACCAGACCCATCAGCACCCAGATGTGACGAGTATGTTCCCAGGACCCACCGAGCCCCTGGTAGACCAGCGCCTGCAATAGGCCGATCCACGCGGCGGTGCGCAAAACGGTCCTCGGGCTGCCGTGCGTCTGTAAATGCGTTTTCCGCAGCAGAAATATCAGGAGAGCGCAGAAGGCCACCAAACCGAGAATCCCACTTCTTGCCGCGATGCTGAGGAAAGTGTTATGAGCATCGCTCAGATGTTGTTGTTCGCCCGACGCCGTTAGATAGTCAACCGACGCAGGCAAAGCGCCTGGGCCGTCTCCGACCCATGGATGACGCCAAGCCGTGTGTAGTGCGCTGCGCCAGCACAGAACCCGCCCAGAAGGCTGCAGCTGCCAGAGTTGCAATCGTCCGTGCGGACCAAAGAGCGAGGGCGGGGAAACCGGCATCGCGACGACAAAAGCTGAGGCAACGATGAAGCCCGCCAGCAGCGCGTTCCGTGCTGCGACACCACGCCCGCGCTCGCGGTAGTCGGCCCAGAACCATAATCCAGCGCCCAGCGCCAGTCCGCCTAAACCCGGCGATACGGTGAACCCTGCAGTCACAACTACCGCGGCACCAAGCATGAGCGCAGCGCGCCGTCCTATCCAACCAATCGAGCGCATCGCCAGCAGTAGCAGAAAACTCACGCTCAGGTAGTTACAGCACATGTTCATGTTGAGGAACGATCCTCTAATACGAGGATAGTTCCCGGGCAACAACGTGCCGTAGTGGGACAGAAAAATGTTGGCCGCGCCTTTCACGTTGCAATAGAACAACATCACGCCGGCGATTCCCGCGACTACTGTGAGGGCCGTGCCCACCATCCAGGCTTGCGTCACAAGCTTCAGGGTGCGATCAGCCCGGACGACGTTGAAAGTCAGAATGGCAATCGATAACAGGTAGGCTTCGACAACGAGCTTGCCGGCGCTCGCCCTCGGGTCTGCGGCCGCGAGCGTCGATAGCAACAATGCGCCTGCATAAAACCCAAGGGCGACGTAGAGGCCGCTGGGGCGCCAAGTCAGCTCGCCGCGAAGCAGCGCGGCAATGAAGAGAACACAGACGACCAGAAATACCGCATCGGCGACCACGGCCGTGGAGTCAAAGCGCTCAAACAGCGTCCACTGCATCAACGGCAGGACCGCGATGTAAATCGCCAGAGCCGAGCTATTGGCGGCGAAACACCCTTGCCGACCTCTTGAGCGCTCGGCGTCCGCAGTTTGATTTTCAGCCCACCGCATCTTGACGGCTCAAACCAAAAGAGGTGTTGTACCCTGCCACCCCCAGCCCTGAACAACGGCATGACAACCTTGCTCTCGCGGTTCCTCGGCGGCGCGCCAGCATACTTGCTGCGCCGGTGTCGTGGGCAAGGCTACCCTCTCCGCGGAGAGGCAATGTCCCCCGAGCGTTGCACGACGACACTCGTTTCTGGGTTCGTGACCGCGTCATCTCAGCTTATACGTCGAGTTTGCCTGCGTCTTTTCAGTGTACCTTGCAGAGCAGATATAACTGTAGGTCTGTATTAAAACTCCGGAACACCAAGCGCCGGCCAATCCGTCGGCCACAATGACGACCGACAGGGCGCAGTTTGGTGAAAGTAACAACCGAACGAAACCGATTCGACGGGGGACCTAAGATTTTTCCGTGCCCAAGACTGCGACCTTTAGTGGGGCAGCGAGCGGAATTCGCCCCATAACAAAGTATACTTAGGTCTTGTCTTTCACGTGTAGAGTGAGGTAACCTCGTGTTTACAACTCAAGAGTGCTTCAGGCTCGTTCGTGGCGGAGGTTTATCGTGAGGCTGCCGAATGGTCTGGTTGTTACTGTTGTCGGCACCGCCGTTTCAGGCCTTCTGATGGTGTGGTTAGTGATTCCCGCATTTGCCCAGCAGAGCGCGAATCGTGGCATGGGCGTGCCGAACGATTGGACCCACCAGCACGTCGTCTTCTCCAATCCTGGTACCTTCCAGGAAGCAATGAAGAACGGCACCTACGACCAGTGGGTGCAGATCGTCAACGATTCACGCTATCAATTGCAGCAGCTGAAACGGAAAGCGACGCTGCAGAGCGCAGAGCATCGATCCACCAATTCGGAAATCGAGGCTGAACCGCTGGTGGCGCCGCAAGGCTGGAGCATGTATATGGGTGCTGGGGCGACGGTTGGCCCAGGCCAATACCCTGCAAAGTGGTCTTTCAGCACCACCACTGCTTTTTGCGACAGCGACCCAGCCCCGGATTTTGTAGTGTATAATACGGGGCTCACAGGTTCGAGCGCAAATGCGAGCATCATTGCGTACGACAATCTGTATTCGGGCTGCGCCGCACCTTTTCCACGCATCTATTGGCAATACAACACCGCAGGCGGAACGATATCCACCAGTCCAGTGTTGACAACCGACGGGACGCAGGTGGCGTTCATACAGAGCACTTCGTCGGTGGCCAGCCTGGTTCTCCTAAAGTGGGCCAAAAACTCCTCTCTTGTCACCCTATCGAGTGTCCCAGCTTCAGGCTACCGAAGCTGTACGGCACCCTGCATGACGGTCCTCACCTTGAACGGCAGCCCGAACGTTACCCGCTCCGCTGTTTACTACGATTACTCCAACGATGTTCTTTACGTTGGAGACGACAGCGGCACGCTGCACAAGTTCACGAATATCTTCGTTTCTGGGACGCCCGCAGAAGTGATAGGCGGGGGCACTTCCTCGGGCTGGCCGCAGACGGTGAGTGCCGGTAATATCCTTACCGGCCCGGTCTACGATGGAGCATCCGACAATGTTCTCGTGGGCTCGTCGGGAGGCATGTTGATCAGGATTCCGAGTAGCGGCGGCTCCAGCAACTTCGTTGTCTCTGGCAAAGTGGCGAATGGATCAGGGATTGCAGATGCACCCATACTGGACTCGCAGGCCGGTAGCGTATATGTATTTGCGTTTTGCGATACCACAAATACCTGCGCGGACAATGGACACAGGGCAAGGTCCGCGGTCTTCCAATTCCCGGTTTCTTTTGTCGGAGGGAGCACAGGCACCGAACGAACTTTTGGACAAACTTACGGAAGTACAATCCTCTACGCGGGCGGGTTCGACAACCTCTACTACTCCAGCGGGAGCCAAACTGGCAACCTCTATATTTGCGGGGCTGGCTATGCGCTTAACGCAAATCAGCCGACTCTGTACCAGGTACCCCTCACCAGTAACGTGATGGGCACAGCAGTGACAGGACCATGGCTCAGCCCCTTAACAGGATGCTCACCAGTAACCGAGTTCCTCAACGGCCCAACCGACTGGATTTTTCTGAGTACACACGCGGAGGGTAGATCAGGCTCTCCGATCAACTGTCCCAGCGACACTATCAGTTGCGTCATGTCCTTCGACGTAACCAGCGGCGCAGGCTTTGGTACTTCCAAGGCCACTAATGCGACTGCCACGGCAGTGGGGGGGACCAGCGGGATCATTATCGACAACTCCGTGAGCAGTCCCGCTGGGACCTCCAACGTCTACTTCACGCCGCTAGGGAACGAGTCGTGTGCGGGAAATGGTATTACCGGGAGTGGGCACGGCGGGTGTGCCGTTCAAGCTTCTCAGGCGGGGTTAGATTGAGGTTTAGGATGAAGTCCGCGAGCAACGACGAAGCAAATCCGAAGGGACCCGCGAAGAAGCTTTACCAGAAGCCCCAGTTTCGCTGCGAGCTTGTCTTCGAAACCAGAGCCCTTACCTGCGGAAAGGTCGGCGTCACGCAGGGGTCGTGCGCCCACAACCGCAAGAACTCATAAGCGCTTCACCCATGGATGCAGACGTTCAGCAGCGCACAGCGTTGCAATGCGGGCTCGTCGCCGACGTGGCTCGCGCCTTCGGTGAAGTTCGCCTCAAGGTTACCGGCGCCAGCATGGTGCCGGCGGTTTGGCCAGGTGACATCCTGGTGGTCAAGCGACTGAACAACGACGAGTTGCAACCGGGTCAGATCGTCTTGTGCCTGCGCGAGGGCGGGCTAATGGCCCATCGCATGATACGCCGCACGGGTGATCGCCTGATCACTCGCGGAGACTCGCTCCTGCACAGCGACCCGCCAGTGCATGGCTCTGAGGTCGTAGGGCCAGTGACCTCCATTCTTCGCAATGGCCGCCACATCTCGCCCGAGCAATCGTTTTGGCAGCGGGCCGGCTCGTCGATTTTGCGGCGCTCGGACTTCAGCACGCGCATGACGCTGCGCCTAGGCCGCTTGCTGCGCCGGCTGCGGCCCACGGAGATGTCGTGGGCGAGCTAGCCACTGCTGCCGGCCAGGAAATCGTCATTGAGATCGGCGGAATGCCGGTGCTGGTCCGCACCGAAAGCCGCGATTTCCTGCGCATGCTCGAAGACCGTTATGCCGGTTTTGTGAACCCGGCCGCGAATCCGGCCTGCGAATTCGATGTCGAGATTGTCCCACCGGGAAAAATCACCGACGAAGATGAGGTCGCGGTGCGGTTTAACTCCGGACGTTGGCTGATCGAGCGCGGCGACCTGCGCGCCAAGTGGGACCCGGCGTCCGGGCGGGGTTGGATTCGGCAATCTGCGAATCCTTATTCCATTGACACTGCACTGCGCATCGTTCACAGCTTAATATTGGCCCGGGAGGGCGGCCTGCTGGTTCATGCGGCCAGCGCGGTGCGTGATGGCAAGGCCTTCCTGTTCGCCGGCGTTTCCGGGGCGGGCAAGACGACCATCTCGCGCCTGGCGCCTGCGGATGTGACCCTACTCACCGACGAGATCTCCTATCTACGCCGGAATGGCCCTGGCTACGTCGCCCACGGCACGCCTTTCGCAGGAGAGCTGGCGAAGGTGGGAGAAAATGTTCAGGCGCCGCTGGCGGCGCTGTATCTTCTGCAGCAAGGAACGGAGAACGCCATCGAACCAGTCAGTGCGGGCGATGCGGCTCGCTCCGTGCTGGAAAATGTCCTGTTCTTTACGCACGACCCGGAGCTGGTGAGCATGGTCTTCGACTCGGCCTGCGATCTGGTGCGATGTGTGCCGGTGTACCGCCTGACCTTTGTCCCGGATGCTCGGGTGTGGGAGTTGATCGCATGAGTCCGGTGTACATAGCGAGATCCACGGCCATCGCCGCCCGTGTGCTGGACGGTGAGATGATGATCATGTCCGCCAAGGACTCAACGCTGTTTACATTGAACCCGGTGGGTACCATTATCTGGCAAAGTGCAGATGGACAGACACCGCTCGCGGCGATTGTGGAACACAAGATCTGCCCCGAATTTGAAGTGGAACCGAGCGAAGCCCTGAAAGACGCTGAGAGCTTTGTGAACGATTTGGCCAGCCACGGCATCCTGCTGGTTTCGGAGCAGCCGATCAGTCCGCCACCTTCGGCGCCGGGACGGGCCCAATGAGCCTGATGCAGGAGTTCGGCCAACGCGCACTGGATCTAGGCGTGCCCATCAGCGTGCAACTGGACGTCACCTACCGCTGCAACGAGCGCTGCGTCCATTGCTACCTGGACCACGATGATCATGGTGAGATGACGACCGCCGAGATCCGCAACTTGCTCGATCAGTTGGCCGAAGCTGGCGTTTTCTTCCTCACCTTGAGCGGCGGCGAAGTCTTTATGCGCATGGACTTTTTCGAAATCATCGAATATGCCCGTTCCCTGATGTTCTGCGTAAAGATCAAGACCAATGCGTTCATGATCCGGGAGAGCGAAGCCCAGCGCATTCACGATCTGAACGTGCAGGAGGTGCAGGTCAGCATTTACTCCCACCGGCCGGAAGTGCAAGATGCCATCACCCTGCTGCCCGGATCGCTGAAGCGGTCGGTCGCTGGAATCAAGCTCCTCCGCGCGCACGGGGTGAAGGTCGTGATTGCGAATGTCCTGATGATGCAGAACCTCAGCGACCAGGCCGGAGTAAAGAAATTGGCTGACGAGCTAGGTGCACATTACACGGTCGATCCGACGGTCACGCCCATGATGGATGGGGATAGGGCGGTTCTCAAGTTGGGCTTGGGCGTTCCTCAACTGCAGGATGTGTTTCGCAACTCCGATCTGATAGGCGACGTCGATGAGTTCTGTGCGCCGCCTCCGCCGGTGAGTGACGATGTGCTGGAAGAGTTGCCTTGCAGCGCCGGCCATACCGCGTGCTACGTGTCGCCGTACGGCGATGTATTTCCGTGTGTGCAGTTTCCTTTGCCTAGTGGCAATATACGGCGGCAGAAGTTTCTGGACATTTGGCGACACTCCGACCAGCTCAATGAGGTGCGCTCCATCACTGCCGGTGATCTGCCAGTTTGCTCGGGATGTAACCATGTCGGTACGTGTACTCGATGCCCGGGCCTCGCCTATATGGAGGGAAACATGCGCGGTCCGTCCACGCAAGATTGTGAAAAGTCGTTCGCCAGGACGGGAATTCCCTCGGCCAACATGATTCTCAAGAAGGCGTCCTCCGCGCCGCGTGGTTTGGTGCAGATTGCCGCGTTCCAACCGGCATAACTCAAGCCACTTCCTCTGAAACGTTGCCGGACTTAAGTGTCTGGAGGATTTGCTTTGCGCCTCCATGGACCCGGGGTAATAATCGATCATCTTGGCCGATAACACTCGAATCCTGAATGTAAAGCTGCGCAAGGCTGTCGCTCAGTTCGCGCAATTGCCGCGAGCACTCAAGCTGGTCTGGGATGCGGCCCCGGCGTGGACCACTGCCTGGGGCGTTCTGTTGCTCGTCCAAGGTCTCCTCCCCGTCGCCACCGTCTACCTCGTCCGGAACCTGGTCAATGAATTGGTGGTAGCCTTCCGCGCGCGCGGTGATCTTCGCGCGCTCCGCCCTGCGATGGTATCCGCTGGCCTGATTGCTGTGGTGCTGTTGCTGACGGAACTGCTGAAGAGCATCAGCAACTGGGTCCGAACGGCGCAGTCCGGCCTGGTCCAGGACCACATCACAGCCCTGGTTCATCGCCAATCGTTGGCCGCGGATCTGGCCTTTTACGATTCGCCGGATTTCTACAATCATTTGCATCGTGCGCGCGAAGAAGCTTCGTACCGTCCCGCAATCTTGATCGAAAGCGTAGGAAGTCTGCTGCAAAACGCGGTGACGCTGGTCGCTATGGCCGGCGTGATCCTGCGCTTTGGATACTGGCCGATCATTGTGCTGTTGGTCGGCACCCTGCCGGCTTTTTATGTCGTGATGAATTCTGCGCTGCGTCAACACCAGTGGCATCTCCGCACTACTGCCGACGAGCGCAGGACCTGGTATTACGATTGGCTACTCACGGCACGTGACACTGCTGCGGAGCTGCGGCTCTTCGCGCTGGGTGACTACTTCGAGAGTGCGTATCGTTCGCTGCGCCACATGCTGCGGGGCGAACGTCTCGAGTTGACCAGGCAACAGTCCCTGGCGGAGTTTGGGGCAGCGGTATTCGCGCTCGCATCGAGCGGCGGAGCCATTGCATGGATGGGGTGGAAGGCGGTCCGGGGATTAGTGTCGCCGGGTGACCTGGCGATGTTCTACCAGGCCTTTCAGCAAGGTCTCGGCTTGATGAACGCGCTTCTCACCAACGTGGGCCAGATCTATGCCAGCAGTCTCTTTCTCGGCGGCCTGTTTGAGTTCCTGGCGCTTCGGCCCGAAGTTGCCGATCCTCCCTGTCCTTGTCCCATTCCTCGCCAGAGAGCAATCGAGGTCCGCTTTCAAAGCGTCTCGTTCCGTTATCCCGGAACACAGCGATCTGCTCTCGATGGCTTCGATCTAGCGGTGCCCGCAGGCTCGATCGCTGCCATTGTCGGGCCAAATGGCGCGGGCAAGAGTACTTTGTTGAAGCTGCTATGCCGCTTCTACGATCCCGATGCCGGCGTGATCGAACTCGACGGAGTGGACTTACGACGGTTCTCTCTCGACGACGTCCGCCGTTCCATCACGGTTCTGTTCCAACAGCCCGTGCACTACAATGCCACGGCGAGAGAGAACATCGCGCTGGGAGATCTCAAGATCGCTGCGCCCGATGCTGTGGCCAAAGCCGCTGCTGACGCGGGCGCCGACGAGATCATCGACCAGCTTCCCGCCGGCTACGATCAGTTGCTCGGACGATGGTTCGCCGATGGGGCAGAGCTGAGCGTGGGGGAATGGCAGCGCATCGCCTTGGCGCGAGCTTTCCTCCGCCGGGCCCCCATCCTCATTCTCGACGAACCGACCAGCGCGATGGATCCGTGGGCGGAAGCTGAGTGGCTTGGTCGTTTCCGCCGCCTCGCGGCCGGGCGCACCGTCATCATGATCACGCACCGCTTTACAACTGCCCGCTTGGCGGACCAAATTCATGTGATGTCGGAAGGTCGCATTGTGGAGTCGGGCACGCATGAGCAACTCGTGGCGATGAAGGGGCGATACTCCGAAGGATGCTCCTGAGCGCCCCGCCCAGAATGGAGGTCGTGGCGGACCTGGCAGAATGCCGGAATTGGCTTGGTGGATTCGACAATTTAAATAACTCGCCGTGCAGACAAAACCACCCGAAGCCAGTGATGCCCGAGATCTGAAGACAAGTGCCATGTCGACCCACTCGGTCGACAGCTATCTAACGCCCGACCTGATTCGGTTCTTCAGGTACTGCCACGCCGTTGGATGCGTCCAGAGCCTTGATTTTCCTGGGGGCGGAGCTATCTCGCACAGGTTTCCCGCCAGAGCATCGCTGACTGCCTGCTTGAGGATCGGAATCGCGCTTGCGATTTGCAGGAACGGATAAGTCGCGAACGTATCCTCTGCGGTCGGCGTGGTCGTCGCTTGGGCAATGATCGAGCCCGTGTCGATACCCTTGTCCACCTTGTGGACCGTTACTCCGCAGTTGCTAGGATCTCGCGACGCCAAGGCCCAGTACCCGCCGTGTACTCCCCGGTACAAGGGAGTGATCCCAGCATGAGTGTTCAGAAAAATGGCATCAACCGATCGGAAAACCCTTTCCTGGATAATTCTGGTGCCGTTGACAATGACCAGGCGAGGTGAGAGTCGCCGGAGTTCGGTGACGGTGACATCGGCGTTTACGGAAGGAACGTCAATGGTGCAACTCGTCGGAATCTCGGACGTATTCAGGCGGTTCAAGGTAATGATCTGCTGCACGCGGCGCCTGGAAAAGTAAGTCACAACAGGGACTACGCCGGCTGCAAAGAGGAGTTGCCCTGCAACCTTGCTGAAGCCAAGCTTCTTTAGCCTCCGTCGTAGGAAGGTGGAAACTGGGGCCTTTTCTTCACGAATCACTGCGTCGATCGGAAAGGTCTGAGCCAACGCGTGATAGATGATGTTCGAAACCGGATCCTTCCCCACGAGCATCACGATGCCCGGCACGCTGCCCCCGATTTCGCCAAGGCCTTTGCAGCGACTTCCGCCATGGTGAGAGACTGGAACTCAAGTCTCTGCTGGAGCGCCCGGTAGTGCTCGAGGATCGCACGCAGGAAGGAAACGTTGACATCGGTATTCACTCCAAAATTGTGAGGATGCCACCACAGATGAAAAAGAAGCTGGTTCTCTGCTGCAAATGTCATGCTCGAAAGCACGCGTCTCAGCTTGAGCGAATCCAACAATCCAAGTCGTCGCGTACATGGCCGCAAGAATCTCGACTGCGGGACGCTCACGATTTCTAAGCTATCCAGCCTCCTCGGGACGCCACAACACGGCCCGGCTAAGTTGACATAGGCATCGCCAAAGCGCTTGGCGCGATCGACACGCCCGTTTCCCGCTGCTACGTAGGGATCAGACTCCACTCCTCGATACGCAATTAGCCCTTCCGCAGCGCAGATGCGGATGTGCGGCATTGAGACCTGGTTCCGCGGAAACACCACGCTCTTGATCTCGACACCAAAACGCTGTCCAGCGGATTTGGCAGCTCGAATGTCAGCCCGAAATGATGCTAGGTTTGGACCCGGAACTCCTGCATAGTAATGAGAAAATGTGTGTGTTGCTATCTCCTGTCCCGCCGTCGCTTGGATCTGTCGGATGAGCGTTGGAGCAAAATGAAACGGGTCCTCCACTTCGTCTTTTCCAACTTCGTTCAGGGCAGCGTAGGGATCTAGATTTCTGTCGGTGTAACGAGGAAGCTCAGCGGGAATTCCGGCCAGTAGTTCGTCGATGGTTTCGAAGAACAGGAAACCAACCGTAGCCCATGTCGCGCGGACGCCGAACTCTGAAAAGAGGGCGAGCAAAGCCGGGATGACCCGACGGACACCCAACAGGTTCTCGCAATAATCCGTAACCCTGCGGTGGTCGCGGACCCCCCAGTGAAGTTCGAAATCCAAGCTAACGACGAACGTGCCCAAGCAAGGAACTCCTGTATAACCTCCGGTCGGCCTTCATTCTACCGTATGCCACAAGCGTTTCACGTGAAACCCAGGATTGCTGGATATGGTGCTTTCGTACTTTCCTGACGATTCCCTAATTTCAAGCACCCTAATGCCGAATGCTAGACTCGATCCGTCGAAGCACTTCTCGAACCGAAATTGGAGGCATGATGTGGCGAATACTGTCGGCTGTATTCCTCTTATTGTCGTCCCCGGTCTCTACCTTCTCGCAGGCGGTTAACAACCGCACGAACACATCTTCACGTGTGGACTCGGAGAAGCGTGAACTCCAGAGCGCAATGGCGATCAACGTGGTTACCGATTGCGGAGCCGTCGGCGATGGCGTCACAGACGATTGGGCAGCAATTCAGGCTTGTCTCACTAACCACCCAGGTAAGACGATCTTCTTTCCCAAGATGCGCACGGTGCCTTGTGTATCCGGCGCGGGCGGCATGTGCGTGGGGTCCGTGGATTACTACGTCGGCAAGACACTAAAGCTGAGTGGTAACGGACAGGCGTTGGTTGGTACGACACCGAGCAGATGGCCTGGCGGGGCGGTGCAAATCAAGTTTTCGCCCACTATGAACACACCCGGTATTTGGGTCCCAGACAACGTCTATAGCGGTTATGTTGCGAACCTGTTCTTGAATGGCCAGAGATGCTGGAGCTCAACCGATTTGACTACCTTTGACAAACCGGCATCGGTAACCGGATTGGGACCGGATGGTGTACTGCTCACCGGCGGTGAGCCATCGATTGACGGTGTCACCGCTTACTGCTTCGGGCGGCATGGTCTTGCAGTGCTTGGCGACAATGCCGAGGGTGAACCATTCCCGGGACAGCCTGACTTTTGGAGCATTCGAAACTCGTTTGCTTATGCCAATCGAGGGTATGGTCTCTATGTCACCGGCGGCGACAGTAACGCCGGCGAGAGTATTGCACTGAAAACAACCGGGAACCAGTTAGGCGGCATTTATGACCACAGCGTGCTGGGCAACACACATATCAGTCCGGCCAGTCACGTGGACAACCGCAATCCTGTGCGTGCAGGCCCGACGCAGCCAGTTGGCCTCATTTCAGTTAGCAACGGCAGGTGTGAACTGACCACGCAGGCCGCGCTTGCAAATGGCCTGAGTCGGGTGAATACGTGGATTACGGTGAGAGGCACGTCCGGGGGGCACGGGTTCGACGGCACATATCGAGTCAGCGCGTTTAACGGAAGGACTCTTAGCTACAGCTGTCCGTCGTCGGGTGGACCGATCGCTGGAGGCGTGGTGGGCACAGCCTCATCCCAAGATGTGTACCTAGCTTACAACGCATCTGGAATCAAAACTGGCGCGTACCTAGGGGTCGGAGGGTCTTCGGAAACCGTTTGGCTTAATCCGTATTGCGAAAGCAATTCCAACGCACCGAACTTCGGTCCGTCATCCATAGTAATCGGAAGATTTTGCGAGGTGAATGTGATCGGAGACCGCACCTGGACCAGTTGGGGGGCTGGACCAGGATGGGGCAGCACGATGCGTGTTGGTCAGGGATTGACGCTTGATAATGCCAGCGATGTAATGAACTGGCTCTCGATCACTGCCGGCCGCACCACCGAACAGTACAAAGGAATCCGCTTCCTCGGACTTAAGCAGACACCGTACTGGACTTTGGGCCAATACAAGGACAGCTACTTCTTCATTCAGGACGCTCAGAGCAAGGGATTCAACTCGATCACACTGAATAAAGGCGGGGCCACAGAAATCAGCGCCCCTAATAATGCTGTCGTGCGGCTGGGTCGCGGCTCGACTGGAGGAGTACAAGTCATCGGCGGTACACATTTCCTCGCCGGTGCTACTGAAGTCGCCGGCGTCGATACTGCTGGCAAGGGAACTTTTACCGGCTTGTGCCTGTCCGCGAAAATCTGCTGGAACTCCGGGAAGGGAGCTCCAGCACCGGGTACTTGCAGCCGTGACAAAGGCGGCTCGCTGTACACCCGCACAGACGGTGGTCCCACAACAACGCTGTACGTGTGTGACGGGAGCTCCGGCGTTTGGACTGCGAAGTAGCAGCGCTGGGCCAATGACCTGAGGGCGAGAGCATATCAAATGGCATAGGTATCAACGCGATACCACTGGAGATTGTGTTCGATCCACGAGAGGGTCTGGCGAAGACCTTCGTCAAGGCTGATTCTGGGCTCCCAACCGAGAAGTTCGTGGACCTTTGTCGCATCTGCGCACAGTCTTTCCACTTCGCTGTTCTCGGGACGAATGCGCTGATCTTCGGCAACCAGTGTCAGTTTTTTCCCCAGAAGCTCGCCGAGAGTGTTCGCCAGTCTCTGGACGCTGACCTCAGCGCCGCTTCCGAGATTAATGACCTCGCCCACAGCTTGCTCGCTCGACGCGGCAGCGATAAATCCTTCGACGATATCTGCCACGAAATTGAAGTCGCGCGTGGGCGTGAGCGAGCCCAAGCGCACTTCAGTTCCAGCCAGGGCCTGGGTGATGATGGTCGGAATCACCGCGCGGGCCGATTGACGGGGGCCGTAGGTATTAAAAGGGCGCACAACAGTGACCGGCGTCCCAAACGACCGAAAATAGGATTCCGCCAGCTTGTCAGCCGCGATCTTGCTGGCCGAATATGGAGATTGCCCCTGTAGTGGATGATTCTCATCAATGGGCACATACTGCGCAGTACCGTAAACCTCGCTCGTTGACGTGCAGATGACTCGCTCCGTCTCCAGGTCTCGAGCCGCCTGCAGCACATTCAACGTCCCCTCGATGTTGGTGTGAAGGTAGGACTGCGGAGCCTGGTAGGAATAGGGAATGCCAATCAGGGCTGCCAGATGAAAAACCACTTCGCTGCCTTGCATGGCATCGCGAACGCTGAAGAAATCGCGAATGTCGCCCAGGACAATTTCAAGCTCAGCCTTGACCGGAGACTGGTCCAGCCAACCCCATCGGCCAGTGGAGGTGTATCGCACCAAGGCCCTAACGTCAGACCCCATTACCGCCAGCCGCTCGACGAGGTGGCTGCCAATGAATCCTCCAGCGCCTGTAATGAGGACCTTACGCCCCTTCCAGTTGATATCCGTCAAACGATCCCCTTTGCTACATCGGCCTCAGCCTTCTGGTATTGCTCGATCTGTCCAACATCAAGCCAGTATTCCCGCACCGGAAAGCTGATGACCGTATCGCCAGATGCAATAACCGCCTCAATCAAGTCTGGCATATCAAAATATCGATTCTCCGGTACCAACCGGCACATGGCTGGATTTACGAGGTAGATTCCTGCGTTGATGAAATGACGCAGCACCGGCTTCTCAGCAATGCGGGTGACTTTGAGTCCGTCGGTCTCTACCACGCCAAAAGGCACCTCAATATCGTATTGGCGGACGCCGACGGTTAGCTGGGCATTGTGCTCGCGGTGAAAATGAAGCATCGCACGGATGTCCACGCCGGTGAGGATGTCGCCGTTAATGACAAGCAACGGCTCGGTACCTGAGCCCATCTTGGCAAGAGCGCCTGCGGTGCCCAACGGTTCTGCCTCCGGAAAGTAGTGCAAACGGACGCCGAACTCAGATCCATCGTGGAAGTGGTTGACGATGCTATCGCCTAAATAATGGGTCGCCACATTCACCGAGTGGATACCGGCACGCTGCAGCTTATCGAGCATGTGCTCGAGCAGCGGACGTCCATTGACCGGCAACATGGGCTTGGGCACGGTCTCGGTCAGCGGCATCATTCGCCTGCCGTAGCCGCCCGCCATGATGACCCCGGTTACCGGGAGCTCTATGTCCTCCAGGAGGTCGTCCACGACGGCCAATTCACAAACGCGTCCTTCCTGGTCCAGAATGGGAACCTGGCGGACGACGTGAACCTGCATGAGTGCCAGGATTTCGGCTTCGGTTGTGCCCAGAGGCGCAGTAATAGGCGGGCCCGCCGGCACGTTCCGCTGCCCTTGCTTTAGGCACATGACCGACTGAGCTAAATCGACTCCAGCCAGAATGGCGCGGCGAATATCCCCATCGGTGATTGTGGCCAGAAGACGCTGCTTCTCATCGACGACCAGTGCTATCCCTTTTCCATGCTGGTCGATCACCGCCATGGTTCCGCGAATGGAAGTCTGTGTCGCCACCAGCGGCAGACTCGGGGATGCGATGGGTTCCACGAAATAACTCCTGGGGTTCGTTCACTTGCTGGATACTACCTTCAAGGGTCTGGCAGGTGCACCCACCACCACCATACCGTCCGGAACATCGTTAACGACGACGGCACCGACGCCAACTACCACACCCTCTCCGATGCGAATCCCCTGACGAATACTTGCGCCAGTGCCGATGTGGCTGAGTCGCCCAATCTCGACCGCACCGGACAACGTCGCCCCGGGAGCAATATGGACATGGTCGCCGATCACGCAATCGTGCTCCACGGTGCATTGCGAGTTCAGTATGACATCCTCGCCGATCACGGCAGCGGGGTTCACCACCACTCCTGCCATGATACTTACACCGCGACCAAGCTTGGCAGAGCGAGCTACCACTGCTTGCGGGTGTATCGCGGTGATCAGGTCGAACCCAAGCTTCAAAATGCGGTCATATGCTTCGGCGCGGGGAAGGTTATTCCCCACGCCACCGATACCTAAGAATGCCGAGCCGACGCCCTCAGCTAATAACTGTGGGAGCAGGTCGTCATCGCCAAGGATGAGGCTTCCCTCTATCGTCTCGCCGAACAAGCGCGTGGCCAGCTCCACCAACCCGACTACCTCTACACGAGGCGAATGCGACAGAATATCGATAATAACCTTTGCATGTCCGCCTGCTCCGATGCCCACAACCTTGATCTTGGGTCTGAGGACTGCTGGAGCATAGGGATGGACCGGTTGTGAGACGCTCCCTAAAGGTAAGGCCGCTGGTTTCGGCGGGTCCGGATATGGCCATGGCATTCCCGGTTGCTGCACCAAACGCTTATGTTGCTCAGGGTCTGCGATCAGCGTTACATAAAAGTAGGAGCAGACATTCCCACCAAAACTGCGCTTGAAGTGCCACAAAGTATCATTCGGTTGCGAGCCTCCGCCTAGGTGCAACAGAGCACAACCCTTCCGGTGGGCCCACTCGCAAGCGGCGATGATATACAACGTCCCAGCACGATGTTGCCTTCCCTCGTCGTTGCTGCCGCCCAGATGATAATGGGCAAATTGACGATCCCTAAGGAAAAGAGCAGAAGCGACCGCGCGGTCGCCGGCAAGGAGAGTAATCACTGCGAGTTTATTACCCAGACCCTTTGCAAGGTAGTCGAAGTATTCGCGTTCGAAAAAAAAGAACTCGTCCGCCTTTAAGCGTGTCATTGCTTGGCGGTAAAGCCCGCGAAAAATATCGAGATCCTCGCCGAGCGCAGGTCCTTCCGATATCCGGACTTGCAGAGCAGAACGCGCCTTCTTGAGGTCACGGCGGCGGTTCTCGGTCATGGCCTGAGTAGCGCCCTGTGGCTCATCCCAATGCCGCAGATCAATGGCGGTAGTCTCGCCACGAGAAAAGAGTCTGATCCATTCCTCGGAGATGTCGGAAATACCGCAGCTGGCATGCTGGTCCAATAGGGGATGTAAGCGTATCGCACAAGCTACGAGGCCAGAGGCACGTGCCCAGTCGCGCAGTTTCCTGAATATTTCACGCATCGCCTCCGCTTCCGGATGCTCGGGGCCGGAGAGTCGAAGTAATCCGCCATACCCGTAGGGTGTAATGGCGTCTCGCACGACTTCCCCATTCACATCGAGCTTGCGGATGAGGAGCGGGAAAAGAGCTTCGGTCGATCCGCTGCGGACCACAACCGCGACCGGGCGACTGTGGCCGGTCAATGCATATGCGCGTAGGTACGCCGGCCGGTAGTAAACATCCGGGACGGGGGCACGATCCACCAGATCGTCCCAAGCAGCGATGTCCTCCGGATTATCGCCATATAGAACCAGCAAGTCCACCGCTCACTCCAACCCAGGTGATAACTCGTGCCATTACATCACAGGCGGACAAAAGTGTCAGCAGAGACGTTCAGGCGAACTTGCGGCACGTAATCACAAATTGTTCGACGAGGCGCTGCTCGCCTTCCATCGTCCAAGAGACCCGCTCGACGGCAACATCGGCAAGGTCACGGAAGAGTTCGTATAAGCGGGCGTGATTCAAGAACAGAGCAAACCCGGTACTGGCGAGCGGACCTTCGGTAATATTGATGAAGCCATCGGGCTCAACCATGGTTCCCAATCCGTAGCCCCAAGTGCGATCAGTAAAGAAGGACGAGAGGAACGGCGCACCTGGTTTGAGTACGCGACGTATTTCGCCCAGCGCACGTCTTACGGCGTCCCAGCGATTGCAATAAAGGCTGACGTTCTCCACGACACCATCGAAGCTGGAGTCGGGCCACGGGATGGTCGAATAATCGCCTACGCGCAGGTCGGCCGTCAATCCCTCTCGTGAAAGGCGCTCCCTGGCCTGCTTCATGGCGGTCGCAGAGCCATCGATCCCGGAGACGTTGAAGCCTTCGCGAGCCATAAACCAAACGTTGGCCCCGGGTCCGCAGCCGACTTCCAGCAGACGTACTGCACTACGTTGCGCAACACGATAAAAGTTGCGGGCGACGAAGCGCACAACGTGCTCAGGCGGATACTTACCCCATTCCCTGCTGCTGAAGATCCCTTCCCACACAGGGTCCCAACCTTGAGTTTCCATGGTTATCGACACGTCACTTAGTCAATTTGGGAGGAACCGAAATCATATCAAGCATGATTTAATCTAGAGCATACAGGAGTTTGCAATGCCGATGGCTCAATCTTCGTGTCTTGCGGTCATTCCCGCCCGAGGCGGTTCCACGCGTATTCCGCGCAAGAACATCCGCAAGTTCATGGGCCGCCCACTGATTGCATGCACGATTGAGGCTGCCTTGGAAAGTGGCATCTTCGCACGGGTGATCGTAAGCACCGATGACGAAGAGGTGGCCGAGATCAGTCGGAGCTTCGGCGCGGAGGTGCCATTTATGCGAACGGCCGCACTGGCCGACAATCATACGGCATCTTCGCCCGTCACTGCAGATGCTCTGGAGAGGTTGGACCCACTCGGCGGGCGGTATGCTTATGTGGCGCAACTGTTGCCAACTTGCCCTCTGCGCAACGCCTCCGATGTTCGAGCGAGCTTCCAGCAAATGCTCGCTACGGGTGCTCCTGCACAGATTTCTATAACTCGTTTTGGGTGGCCCTATCCCTGGTGGGCATTGGAGCGCGATGCCCAGTTGCGTCTTGTCCCACTTTTCCCGGAAGCAACGCAGAAGCGCAGCCAAGACCTGCCGCCCCTGTTTGGGCCGGTCGGAGCAATCTGGTGGGCTAAAGCCGAGAGTCTGCGTCAGACTCACGACTTCTACATGCCTGATCACAGTGGATGGGAAATTCCATGGGAGCGGGCGGTCGACATCGACACCGAGGATGATTGGAGGATGGCCGAGCTTCTGAAGCAGCGCCAGGTCGAGGACGGTGTCGCCTGATGAGCAAAGAGTTGGCCGTTTACACGACAGTGTATCCCGGAGTCGAGAGGTTCTTGTCCCCCTGGTATGAGTCGCTACTTGCGCAAACGGATGACGACTTTGACCTCTATATCGGTACTGATCAGGTTGAGCCTCGTGCAGTGTTGTGTGCGGTTGGGCACGAGTTTGATGCGGTGTGGGTTGCTGCGCGCACTCACAGTACGCCGGCGTCAGTTAGGCAAGCTGGAATTGACCACATTTTAGCCAGCGCAAATAGATATCAGGGGATCGTGTTCGTCGATTGCGATGATGTGATGCACCCCACTCGAGTCGAATCGGCACGATCCCAGCTCCAGAATAGCGACGTTGCGGGATGCGCGATGGAGATCATGAAGGAAGATAACCAGCCCACAGGTCTTTTTTTTGGGCCTGTGTCGCCTGCTGCGATTCCACAAATGCTGGCGACGGCGAATGTGTTTGGAATGTCAAATACCGCATACCGGACTGACGTTTTGCGCGAAATTCCACCTTCGCCTCCGCAGTGTCGTCTGATGGACTGGTTCATCGCGACGGCTGCCTGGGTCCGAGGCGCTCGATTCGCGTTCGACAACACACCTCGGATGAAATATCGGCAGTACGGGCATAACGTTGCGCGCGTGCTGCCTCCATTTACGACAGAAGACATTTGCCTAGCCACGGCCCTCGTTCTCGACCATTACCAACTCGTGCTATCGCGCATACCTGGGATGTCGGATGGGATCCGAGGGCAATTAGAGTCTGCAAGAGCGGACGTTCAGTCGTTCTCATCCCGGGTCGCGGAGATCTTCGACGTTTGTGAGCGGTACGTGCAGCGTTTGAATGAGCTACCAGCAAGCCATATTTGGTGGGACTGCGTCGCCCATTCCGCTCTGGAGTACCAATGGAAAAGCTAAGTCTTGCCGGCCGCTTGGTCGGTCCAGGAGAGCCGCCCTACATCATTGCCGAAATCGGGGCAAATCATAACGGCGATATGGATTTGTGTCGCAGATTGATTGATTCCGCCAAGTCCTGCGGCGCAGATGCCGTGAAATTCCAGTCGTGGTCGCCGTCTTCGATAGTTTCCAAGCGCGAGTACGAGCGTAATACCTCCTACTCCGACAGGAAGAAACACTTCGGCTCACTCGCTGAAATGGTTGAGAAGTATCAGTTGACGCCGGCGCAACATCGGGAGGTTGCCGAATATTGCCGGAAAGGCGGAATCACATTTCTGTCCAGTTGTTTCTCGCCCGAAGAGGTGGACCTGCTCGATGAGCTGAATGTTCCGGCGTTCAAGATTGCGTCTATGGACATAAACAATCTCGCCCTGCTCCGATACGTTGCCGCCCGGAAACGCGGCGTCGTCCTTTCAACCGGTATGTCAACTTTGGGAGAGATCGAACAAGCGATTCAGACGCTCCACGATGCAGGGTCGGGCCCTATTGCGCTTTTGCACTGCATCTCGATTTATCCGCCGGTAACGGAGACCATTCATTTGCGCAACATCACGACCCTACAGACAGCATTCGATGTCCCGGTGGGTTTCAGTGATCACTCGATTGGCACGTCCATACCGCTAGCAGCGATCGCTCTTGGGGCTTGCATTATCGAGAAACATTTCACCTTAGATAAGGATCTTCCAGGATGGGACCATGCGATTTCAGCTGATCCTAGCGAGCTGACCACAGTCGTAGCTGAGGGGCATAACATATTTCTCGCGCTTGGCAGCACGGTCCGGACAGTCACTTCAGCCGACGTCGAGAAGCGAACAAAGTTTCGCCGTCGGGCTATCCTTGCACGCCCGATGAAAGCTGGCGAAATCGTCCACTCCAGCGATTTGAGGTTCTTGCGTCCAGGTACCGGTATACGTCCTGATGAGATCTCTTATGTCGTGGGGCGAACGGTCAAATCGGATCTCGAAGCCGATCACGAGCTAGAGTGGTCAGACCTGGTGTAGCCAAATCTCTAGCGTGCGGCCGTACGAAGGGTCGGAGAAAAATCGTAAAACCGTTTCTGCAAAAGCCGGTCGTCAATTTCTACACTCTTCAGCTTGTCCAGAATGCGAGGCACAGCACACCCCGTGGCGTAAGGATTGGTAAGACCACGCAGCGAATCCCGGAACTCCCGCTCTGTTGCCCGTTTTATCCCGTCTAAGATTTCTTCACGCGCATTGCCAACATCGATCACGTTCCTGGCCCGAACTCGGCCAGCTTGGCGAATCCCTATGTTCACGGCAGGAAGGTTGAACGATGCTGCCTCAAGAATGCCACTGGAAGAATTCCCCACGATCGCGGCAGCGAGGGCCATCATACTGAGATAGCTCTCAAGGCCCAGGCTCTCCACCGACCATGCCGAAGAATGTGTCTTAACAAATTGATTGATGCGCTCGCGGATTTGCTGATTGGCGGTGTCGGCATTGGGCATGGTGAAGAGCACTGGCATACCGCATTCCTGAAGCGCACTTAAGAGCTGATCGATCTGCCAGGCGGTCGCTCGGCATTGCAGAGTCACAGGATGATAGGTGACGAGCAGAAAACGCCCGGAGAGTCGGAACGGGTGCTTCATTTCCAACTCTTCCCGCTTGAGTAACCGCATGGTGGCCAGACTATCAAGGTTCGGCTCGCCGGAGACGCACACTCGCCAGGGCTCTTCCCCCATCTGAACGATTCGGTTCGCGTATTCCTCCGTGCCTGCGAAATGTAGATGGCAGAGCTTTGTGAGGCTGTGGCGCAGGGCATCGTCCATGGCCCCGACTGTGACATCCCCGCCACCCAAATGAGCTATTGGAATGTTGAAGGGGACCGCCGCCAGAGCGGCAGCAAACATCTCAAAGCGGTCGCCAACGACGACTAGAATGTCAGGGCGGCGTCGGTTGAAGACCTGGGCGAACCCGATCAGCCCGAGTCCCATCGATTTTCCGATTGCCTCCGGTGTATCTGAGGAAAGCAAGACTTCAACTCGGTCCGCGACCTCGAAACCGTCAGCCTCAATAGCGCTAACTGTGAAACCAAACCCCGGGGATAGATGCATGCCTGAGACAAACAGGTTCAATCGCAAATCTGAGTCACTCTGGATCGCCTGCAGCACCGGTCGGCAGGCGCCGTAGTCGGCCCTGCTGGTCGTGACCACGCCAATCGTTCTCACGCCAGCATCTCCGTCGTGAACAACGCGCCGGCCTTTATATCTTGCCGCAAGCGGCAACCAACCAACTCAGGCAGAGAGGAAGGTGGCAGTCCGGTGCCCGGTCGAAGAATGGCAATCATGGCTTCGGTCAATATCGTTCCGGATTGAAGATCACAGGCGGCCACCAAACTGCGGCGAGCGACAGCCGCAGTGTTCAGTTCTTCCGCAACGGGACACTTGCGGCCGTCCCCAAGCGCTGCCTGGACGGTGCGAATTCCGCGAACCATTGCCTCCAGTTCGCCCGGCTCAAGAGATGCCCTGTGATCGGGACCAGGCAGGTTGCGATCAAGCGTGAAGTGCTTCTCGATGACGCACGCCCCGAGGGCTACCGCCGCCAGGGGTATGGTTATGCCCTCGGTATGGTCGGAAAATCCAACCGGTGCGCCAAACTCATCCTCCAGCGTCTGCATCACGCGCAGATTTACGCTTGACGGTGCTGCGGGATAGTTGCTCACGCAATGAAGTATAACTAGGTCACGATTGCCCGCGGCCCTGACGGCTTCGACAGCCGCGGCCACTTCCTGAAGATTGGACATGCCGGTGGAGAGGATCAGCGGCTTGCCCTTGGCAGCCACATACGACAGGAATCGCAGATTAGTAAGTTCCCCGCTGCCGATCTTAAAGGCGGGCACTCCCAAGTCTTCCAGGAGATCGACACTCCCCTGGTCAAAAGGAGTAGACATAAAGACGATTCCACGCTGGCGGCATTGGCGCTCAATCTGCCCAAAAGCCTCGGGTGGCAACTCCAGCTCTTTCACCATCTCGAGTTGCGATTCCGCTGCCCCCGTGGTCTGCACCTGATAATTGGCTTTTGGCGCGACGGGAGACACAACCTCCTCCGCCTTGAACGTCTGGAACTTGACAAGATCTGCTCCAGCGTCAGCCGCGGCATCCACCAGGCGCAAGGCTATTTCCACGCTGCCATTGTGATTCACACCGGCCTCGGCGATGACCAGACAGGGCAAACCAGGTCCGACCCTCCGTTCACCAATGGGAACGGGATTTACCATGCAAATATTCCTCTCATAGTCCTCACTTCGCGTTTGTGCTGGGTTTCAACCAAGGCAATTGAATCAGCCCTTCACGCAGCAACAGCTCCATCATTGCTAAGTCCTGTTCGGTGTCAATATCGCCGGCGCGAATTTCGGGAACCACCAGCATCCTGTGCGGCTCCTCGAAATAGCGCGGAGCCGAACTGTGGACAACGTGATCGCGCCGCCAAAGATACAAAAGTCCATTGATCCGGTACACGGCAGGCACGTCCTGGCGACGAGTGTAGTTGGCGGATTCTGGAACTAACCGCCTTATGTGTCCGCCGCTTTCTTCAACGCATACCCACCGCGGGTTGAAGGTCGGTTCCGAAACCGCTATCACTCCGGCAGCAGCGGAATCGGCATCAAGCATCTCCATGGCGCGGCTCACGTCCTCCGGCAAATGACAGGGAACGGTGGGCTGCAGCAGCAATAGGGACCCAAAGCGTTGATTGTCGCGTCGCTCCATCTCACGCAATGCATGCTGAAGAACTATCCACATCGGGGTATCATCTAGTGCCAGCTCAGCGGGACGAAGAAAAGGCACTTCCGCGCCGTAAGCGCGCGCCACCGCCGCGATCTTTTCACTATCCGTTGAAATGATGCATCGGTCAACCTCCGGACAGCGCTCAGCCAGCCGAATCGAGTGGGCGATCAGCGGCAAACCCGCTAGAGGACGAATGTTCTTTCCAGGCAAACCTTTTGACCCGCCACGGGCGGGGATGACGGCAAGTAACGGGCGCAAGCTCAAGCCGGCCTCCAATCGCCAAGCGCATTGGGTAGCCTGGACGCGCAGTGATGCTTTTCGTTGCTCGCCGGGCCGTTCCTATCGCCGGCGACAATCGCATACGCACCCTCGAACCGAACATGATGTCGGCCCCGTCGTGCATTTGTCATGGCATTTGAGTCTCGGCTTTAGGATTGGCTGCGATTGTCGTTTGCAGGCAACAAACAGGCAAATGCCGCGGAGTTTTTCGGCCACACTCGCGTCGAAGAGTATGCAACCTTTGTCCAAATGTAAATTAATATGGCTATGAGAATCACGTGGACAGCCACAATCAGCGTGACTCGCACCACTTTCTTGGTCTTGCGCCTGCTGAACCGGCGCCACTTTCGCCGCCGATGCCGATGCTGCGGCGACTGATCGAGCGCTCCTTGCACTGCCGGAATGTCGGAGCTTGGCTGGTCCGATTGCGTTGCCATGGTCTGCACGGTATAACCCACTTCGAAGCGCCGCTGGAGTCCTCGCTCGGCAGAGCTACAGCGTTCGCACACCAGCATGGTACACTACCTCACACAAAGCCGGAATTCAAAACAATTCCCGGCGAGGAATCCAGATGCGTTTTGGGTGCGGAATGGGTCGAACGGCGCTACTTTTCAGCGAGCTAACATTGACGTTTTTCGCGGCGACTGTAGTTGCCCAAACAGCAGCCCCTTTATCACCGACGTCTCAGAACGATGCCCCTACTGCGGATTCCGCCACTGGTCCCGTGCACACCGCAGTTGAGCCGAAACCAGTTGTGACGGTCCCGAATTCGGGTCAAGCGTCTTACAAAATAGCGCCAGGGGACTCGCTGGACGTTACGGTATTCGGGGCGCCGGATCTTTCGCAAAAGGTGCGGGTAACCAGTGACGGCGAGGTCTACTTGCCATTGGTGAATTATGTTCATGTCGCGGGTCTGGATGTCCAGGAAGCTCAAGCGGCGATCGAAAATGCCCTGAAGAAAGGCGACTTCCTGACATCTCCACACGTAAGTATTTTTGTTTCGGAATACGCTAATGGCATTGTCGTCATGGGCGAGGTGGTAAAGCCGGGAATTTATCCGGTCACTGCATCGAAAGGGATGTTGTTCGACATTCTCACTGAAGCCGGAGGCCCCACCCCGAATGCTGGACAGGTCGTGACCATCACGCATCGTGGTGACACCAACCAGCAGACGGTTTTCTTATCGCATGATCCGAAGATAGACATGGAAGCCAACGTGCCGGTGTATCAAGGCGACACAATCATGGTTTCCAAGGCTGGAATGATATTCGTGGTCGGTGAAGTGGTGAGCCCGAGTGCTTTCATTATGGAGAGTAAGTCGGGATACACAGCACTGAAAGCGCTTGCTATGGCACACGGCCCGACAAGATTGGCTAAGCTGTCTCAAGCCATAATTGTGCGCCAGACCCCGCAAGGTGTGAAGCAAATTCCGGTGCCACTGGATAAAATCGCGCGATCCAAAGCGCCGGATACGGAACTTGTGGCGGACGACATCTTGCTGGTGCCTTTGAATCACGCCAAGAGCGCAGCGTTTACGGCCGTTACCATGGCCCAATCAGTTGCGGTTTTAGGCGCTACGCGGGTTTGGTAAGGCTGCCTGCCGCCTTCCTCGGGGATTATTGCTCGGCGTCCGCGGATCGAATGTTTACGGCTGGACGCAGCCAACCATGACCGCTCATTGATGAGTGGCAGCAGCCAATACCTTACCCACCGCATCCGCTGTGTCGTGCATGTCGCTCCCGGACAGAGTGGGATGCACAAGGCCAGCCTGCCAGATGCACCGCGATGATGGCCCGAGTACGCGGCGTGAGTGCGGCGAGGACCGTTGCACTACCCGGGCGACGGCGTCGACCTCATCGGATGCGAAACAGGGCCATGAAGCAAAAGAGTGGTTACGAAGCGGTCGACTACCATCCATGGCCAGTCGTTGAGAAACCTGAGTTGTAGATATCATCGTTTGACTATTATGCGAGTGCCTTAAAGCAGCCTCTCCGCGTAGTTGAAAGAAATCTTCTCAGTTCAAAGAGCGATCGCTTACCTCCGCACCCCTGATCACGGCCACGTAGTCCCAGCTTGCACGATAGCGTGTGAAGGAATATCGCCATTGACACGTGCCCCGTTGCCGACACACGCCCATTCTCCGATTTTCACTCCGAGTGCAATCGTGACACCCATCCCGATGAGAGCACCGATGCCGACTTCCACACAGCCCGCTAGAACAACGCCCGGCGTGAGGTGGGCGAAATCTCTGATGTTGCAGTCGTGCGACACAATGGCACCCGTATTTATTATCGCGCCAAAACCTACGCGGGCGGCTGAACCTACGAAGGCCATGCCAAAAACCTGCACGCCGGCCGCTATTTCAGCACTCGGCTCAACGACGGCTTTCGGATGGACGATGCGAGGAAACGCGAAACCGCGTTCGGCCATTTTGACGAAAATCTCGTAGCGGATTCGATTGCGGCTGATTCCACCCACGCCATTGACCATCAGTCGAATACCCTTGTCGTACAGCGATTGTAGGACCTGTTCTCCGCCGAGCACCGGGACGCCGAGCACTTCCGAGACGGCCGGTGGCGGGTCAGCGACCAGGCCAGTCAACTGATAGTGGCTTGTCTGGCGGACCAGGTCAATGATCGTCTTGGCGTGGCCGCTGGCACCGTAAATGAGAAGTTTATTGGCGTCAAACGGAACTTGGACTTCGGAAATGCGCTCCGTCTTGTCTGCACCAGCCGGCGGAACCGTCTTTGTTGAGAACTCTCGCACTATTGCTTCTGTCACCATTGCGCCGAGCGGTAGGGCGTCCAGCGCTACGCCGAGTTTTCTTGCTAGGCGGAGCCCTTTCTCGGTGATCAGAAGTCCTTCAGGCCGGGGGACGTCAGGCGCGGGGGTCGACGCCGCCGATAAGCTGGCGGGTGGCTCAGAGGAAATCTCGAACAGGACTGCACCGGCAGGTACATGCTGGCCTTTCGCAACCAACACGTCATGAATGTAACCTTCAACCTCAGCCTCGACCTCGAAAGTGGCCTTCGTTGTTTCCAGTACGCAGAGAGGATCGCCCACCACAACCCTGCTGCCGGTTGTCACGAAAAGAGCGACTAATTGCGCTTCTGGTTCGTTGACACTCAACATAGGCGCTGTTACTTGCGCAAAAGCCTCCTTCATACGGCGATGTTCTCCGATTGTGCGACCAACCGCATTGTCGCATCGAAGATACCCTGGACGGATGGAAGCACAGCGTTTTCCAAGGGACGCGAACTGGGAATAGGCAGGTCCCAGGCTCCAAGGCGGCGGGCCGCTAAACGACCTCCCTGCGGAGTTTGTTCGGCAACCAAGCTCAGCACTTCGCTGCCCCACCCTAAAGAGACAGTACCTTCCTCGACGGTAAGAAGCCGGCCCGTACGCTGAAGCGAGCTGAGAATGGGTGCTGTGTCGAGTGGGCTGAGGCACGTGGGAATGATCACTTCAGCAAAGACCTCCTCCTCCATTGCGAGACGCCAAAGGGCATCGAGAACTAAGTCTGCCATGTAACCATAAGTAGCTATGGTAACGTCGGCTCTGGGCGCGCCAGCGACTCGCACTGAGACTACAGGATAAAGCAAGGAAGAGTTGGGGGTGGACCGTCTGATTTCCAGCTTACCAACGTGCCGCTCCTGGCCGAGCTGGCTTAAGTAGAGCAGCTTGTGCTCGACAAAGAGCGTCGGTTCATCGTCGAAGAGGATAGCGTCGAGGAGCAATGCCTTGGGATCGCAAAGCGCATTGGCCGCGACAACCCGCAGACCTGGAATACCAAGGAAGTGCTTTTCCGTGCACTGGGAGTGAGTGGGACCATATCCGCGGCGTCCACCCATCGGTGTGCGCACAACCATTGGGACACGGACTTGGTCGTGGTACATCCAGCGGTACTTGCACGCGTGATTGAGAAGTTGGTCGAAAGCAAGAGACAGGAAATCCCCGAACATGATTTCGACGACCGGACGCATCCCACGAAGTGCAAGACCCGTGGCAATGCCAGTAATGGCAGCTTCCGAGATCGGGGTAGTGAGGACACGGTCAGGGAAGCGGGTTGAGAGGCCTTTGGCTACTTTGAACGCACCACCGTAAGGGTCAAGGACGTCTTCTCCTAGGAACAAGACACGCTCATCGCGAGCCATGGCTTCGTGCATCGCCTCGTTCAAAGCTTGGAGGACCGTACTCATCTCTTCAGCAGCTCTTCTCGCGCGTTCAGCAAAGTGGCGGGGTCGGGCCAGACGTCCATATCGGCGTGCACAAAGGCCTGCTGGATTTCGTCGCGAGCCGCCGCCAACGCGCCATTGTACTCACCATCCGAAAGGCGGGCGCGCATGAGAACAATCGGATCAAACTGACGGTAATGCTCAATCTCGGCAGGGTCACGGACGTCATCACCCTTGGAGTGGGGTGAGAAGCGGTAGGTATGTAGAAGCATCGCCCGCGGGCCGCCCGTCTCCCGCATCGAAGGCACAATCGACTTAGCCGCTTCGCGGATGACGATCACGTCGGTAGTGTCGAGTTCGTCGATATCGATGTCGAAAGCTTTGAAGCGCAGGGAGAAATCGCCGGAGAAATTAGCAGACAGCGGGGTCGTCTGGGCGTACCTATTGTTTTCCACCACGAACAACACCGGCAACCTCCAAAGCGAAGCAATGTTGAAACTTTCGTAAACCACACCTTCGCCGAAAGTTCCATCACCGAGAAAGACCGCTATGATCGCGCCGGAGTTCTG
>Ga0181518_10000982_pt1 | contig 30092 bp, 32 predicted proteins | sample PEATcosm2014_Bin_28_FD_119751 | JGI IMG/M metagenome (GOLD analysis project Ga0181518, IMG submission 119751) | Peatland microbial communities from MTU Mesocosm Facility, Houghton, MI, USA - PEATcosm2014_Bin01_60_metaG | ecosystem: Environmental > Terrestrial > Soil > Wetlands > Peat | place...
GAATTTGAAAATAAAAGCAGACCGAAGCCATATTCCGCACGCCTCTCGTTTTCCGGAGTCTCTCGTTGTCCGAGTTCGGCAGTATACGCGGCGCGGGAAATGAGTCTACATGGAAGAAATTTATTTGCGCGGGCGCGGGGTTATTTGCGCTGGCGCGTGAAATATCGGACGCCGAGGTTCAGCACGAAAATCAGGCTGATGAGGACCAAGATTCCCGCCCAGGCCAGCCCCTGCTCCTGGGGGGTGGCCCGCTGGGTGCTGTAGTCGTAAATCTGCTTGGTCAGCGAGGGAAAACGGTCGTTCAGGTTCCAGGTGATCGAATCGTTTCCCAGCGAGGTGAAAAGAAGCGGGGCCGTCTCGCCGGCAATGCGCGCGATCGAGAGCATTATGCCGGTGACGATGCTCGCCCTGGCCGCCGGCAGGATGATCTTCCAGATCGTGTGCGCCTTGGTCGCCCCCAGCCCCATCGACGCCTCGCGGTAGCTGTCCGGAACCAGCCGCAGCATCTCTTCCGTCGTCCGCGCGATGATCGGCACCATGATGAACGCCAGCGCCAACGCCGCCGACCACGCGTTGTTTCGATGAAACGGCGCCACCAGCAACTCGTAGCACAGGATCCCCACCACGATGCTTGGCACCCCCGCCAGCACGTCCGCGATAAACCGGATCGTCCCGACGAACACCGAACCGGCGTCGTATTCCGCCAGGTAAATCCCCGCCAGCATCCCCAGCGGAATCCCCACCGCGCTGGCCATCGCGATCAGGACGCTCGTGCCCTGAAGCCCGTTGGCCATCCCGCCGGGGAATCCCGCATTCCCCTGGGCAATCGGCTCGCTGATGAAAAATGACACGCTCAGGTGTTTGACCCCGATGATCAGCAGGTATCCCGTGATCAGCGTCAAAAGGGTCAGGATGATCGCGGCAAAGAGGATGCACAGCCCGAACATCAGCTTGCTCAACTGCCGCGACATGGCTCTTCGTGCGACGCCCGTCATGCCCTATCCCCCAATTGAAAATCCGCGGAAAACATGAATGTCCCCTTTCCTTTAATGCGCCGCCGCTCCGTGCGAATCCTTGCCCACGACCAGCCACCGCGCCGTCACGTTGAACAGCAGCGACATCACCAAAAGGATCAGCGCGATCTCCAGCAACGCCGAGCGGTCCAAATCCTCCGCCTCCTGAAACTTGCTGGCCAAAAGGCTCGACATCGTTTGCGCCCGTGCGAACACCGACAGCGCGATGTGCGGGTTGTTTCCGATCACCATGGTGACGGCCATCGTTTCTCCCGCCGCCCGCGCCAATCCGAGAATGATCGCCCCAAACAAGCCGCTGCGGCTGAACTCGATCATCTCCAAAGCGCTTTGCCACCACGTCGCCCCCAGCGCCACCGTCCCCTCCAGTTGTGCCCGCGGCACCGAGGCCAGGATATCCCGGCTGATCGCGGTGATGATCGGAATGATCATGATCCCCAGGATCAGTCCCCCGCACAGCATGTCCAAACCCGTCAGCAGATGCCGCCGGCCTTCATGATCGTAAAACAGCCACCCGAATCCCCACACCCCTCCGAACACGCGGAAAGCGGCCGGCTCAACGTAATTCCGCAGAAACGGCGCCAGCACGAACAAACCCCATATCCCATATGCCAGGCTTGGAATCGCCGCCAAAAACTCGATCAGAAACGAAATCGGCGGGACGATGACCCGCGGCGCGATCCTCACCAGAAACAGCGCCGCCCCCACGCTCAGCGGCGCCGCCAGCAGCAGCGCCAACGCCGAACTGACCGTCGTTCCATAGATCATCGGCAAAGCGCCGAACGATGGCGGGTTCGTGTCCATCACGATCTGGCCGTCCTCGTCCTTCACGACCTTTCCGTGCGCGTCCAGCCTGGGGACTTGCCGCTCGTTCGGCTGCCAATTGGTCGTGGTCAGAAAGCCAAACCCAAACCGCTTCATGCTGGGCGCCGCCGCCACCACCAGCACAACCACCAGCGATGCCAGCATCAGCACAATCACCAGTCCGCTCCCCCGCGCCACGCCATGCATCACCCGATCCCAATTCAGCCAATGGCTTTTGCGCCGGGTCAAACCGGGCTGCGCCGGCGAGGGCGCTTGGCCGAGATTGGAAATGGAAACGTCCGACATTTCTACTGCTGGGCCGGCGAGCCGTTAAACGTCAGCGAATGGATGTTCTCCATCGCCTTCCGCGTCACGGCATCCGGCAGCGGAGCATACGCGTGGTCCGGGGCGAGCTTCTGACCATCCGTCTCGGCCCAGGTCAGGAATTTCACCAGCGCGTCCACTTTCGTCTTGTCGCCGAGATAGCTCAGGTCCTTGTGCACAAGAATATACGTGAACGAAGCGATGGAATAGGCATTGTCGCCGCCCTGGTTCATGATGTTGGCCGGTATCTCCGTCGCCGCCGCCGCCGCCGCCGTCACCGAATCCAGCGACGGCTTCACGAATTTCCCGTCCTTGTTCTGCATCGTCGCCATGGAAACGTCGTTGGCCAACGCGTAATTCAATTCCACGTACCCAATCGCGCCGGAAACGTCCTTCACCACCTTGGTGACTCCGTTGTTGGCCTGCGCGCCCTGCCCGACCGGCCACTGAACCGATTTCCCCGCCCCCACCTTGGCGGAAAACTCATCGCTCTGTGTCGTCAGATACGTGCTGAACACCGCGTTGGTCCCGCTCCCGTCGCTCCGATAGACCGGCGTGATCGCCTGATTCGGCAGCGCGGCCCCGGGATTCAACGCCGCGATCTTGCCGTCATTCCAGTTCGTAATGTTCCCAAGATAAATATCCGCCAGGATCGAACCGTTAAGCTTCAATTCCCCGGAAAAGCCCGGAAGGTTGTACGCAGCCACCACCGCGCCGGCGCAGGACGGAACGTAAACCACGTCCCCCGCCTCCGCCGCCTCCTTTTTGCTCATCTTCACGTCGGACCCCGCGAAATCGACGGTCTTGTTGGTGATCGCCTTGATTCCACCGCCCGACCCGCTGCCCTGGTAGTCGATGGCGATGTCCGGATTCGCCTCGTGAAATTTCGACACCCAAACGTCATAAAGCGGCTTGGGAAAAGTCGCCCCCTCCCCTTTGAGGCTCACGTCCCCCATCGCCATTCCCGCGCCCGCCGCCAGAACCACCGCCGCCGCCCGAAGAAATTGGAACATCCGGATGTCTCCTTCCCCGCAGATTTAGGCCGCGAATATTAGCAAAAGATTAAGCCGCCCCCCCCCAAAAAGCGGCGGCGGCTCAATTTCAATCCCCAAAGCCCATGGACGGCCATCCGCGGGGTATTTTAATTTCGCGCGCCGTTGCGGGGACGACGCATCAGAAACACTGCGCCCCCGAGAAGAAGCATCATGCTTGCGGGTTCGGGAATGATGGTTTCAAAACCTTGCACCGTGTCGTAGTTCACATAGTAGTATCCCACCACGGTGTCTCCATCGATCGCCTGAGCGTCGGTGCCAAAGCCGTATTGGTTTTCGGCAGCGGGATCGTCGAGCAGCGTGAAATTGCTGCCGTCGTAGACAAAACCATATTGATCACCGACGGTGTTGAATCCAGTTCCAGTGTTAGTGATGAGATCGACATCGGTGGTTCCGACAATCAAATTTCCCGAAATTCCGGTGGCAACCGTTTCTTGCGGGTCGGTCGTGGTTCCGGAAATGGTGGATTCGGGAAAATCGAAATTGGTGTAGGTTGAGTTGTTGAAGCTAAAGCCATGGGTGCTGGAGCCGGCGGAATTGCTGGTCTGGGACACGTACCACCCAACGATTGTGTTTCCATTGATGCCCCCAGCGTAGGTTCCGGAATTGCTGGCGGTGGGGACCGATTCGTCGAGAGTCGTGAAATTCTTCGTGCTATCGTTGTATTCGAAGCCGTGCCATTTATCACTGCTGTCTTCGTAGCAACCGACGATGTTGTTTCCGGAAATCCCGGTGATATCAGTGGTCCCGGCAGCAGATGGATCATCCAGGGGTGTAAAGGTTCCGCTGTTGTCAATGAATCCGCGCATGGTTTCGGTTCGGCTATCCAGATAGGTTCCGACAATCGTGGTTCCTGAGATTCCGGAGGGTGAGGTGCCGACTTGGCGGACAGCGTAGGGATCGTTGACGGCGGTAAAGCCGCCGCCGCTGTAAAGGAATCCATTGGCATTGCTGCTGGAGTTAACGTAGTAGCCCACGATGGACCCATTGGAGACTCCTTCGCAATAGGTGCTCGTGCCCGCGGCGTCGCTGATGGCGCTGTAAGTAAATTGAGCGCTGGCACTCGCAGCGGCGAACAGAACCACAGCCAGGAGAGCGCAGAAACCGTCCCGGAACCGACTACGGTCGCTATATTGCACTTTTCGTCTCCTTGAGATTTTCAGTATACGTTTCCACCTGGGGATACAATGGAAATCCGACGCGCCGACTAGAGGTAACGTGGGCGAACGCCGCGAACGAAAAATTAATCCCACAAAATCCGCGCTTTCCCAAAAAGGCGTCTAAAACCTTCACCTCCCGGCTATAAATGTAGAGGGAGCCACTTTTTTCCAAAGCCCGCCGAGCTTGCTCGGCGGGAACCAGGCACCGCCGACAAATTGGCAGAGTTGAGGAAACTCAACTCACACCCCCCGGTAACGGTAACGAAACCCCTCGCCGCGATATCGAAAACAGGGGTTTTGTTACCACCGCACCCAGGCCAATTCTGCAACAGTATTTTTAGGATGCTAATTCAGCGGGAAAATGCTCGCGCGCGGACGATCGCGTGAGGGGAGGGGGGGTGGGATGGGACATTCCGGGGAGCGATGAGATATTTTCCCGCGCGTCTATTCCACCTGCGCGGCCGAATTCTGGGCGATCTTCAATTGAATCTCGTCCTCCTCGTCCCAGATGCGGCCCCGGCGGCCGTAAACCTGTTTCATCACCTCGCGGGCCTTGTCGAGCTTGTAAGGCTTGGACCCCTCATCGGTCCAGAAGGTGAAGCTGGGAATAAACCGTGGCGGCAAATCGCTGCCGGCCAGCAGGCTGCAATAGCCGACGTAGCTGCCCATCATCAGCCGCGTACCGATCGCCGTCTTGCTGTGATCCCCGATCATCGAGCCCAGAAACCGCCGATCGGTCTCAATCTGCTTGGCGCCGATGTGCATCTTGATCGGTCCGTACGTGCTCTTCATGTTGCTGGCGGTGGTGCCCGCCCCGAGGTTGACCCATTGGCCGATATAGCTGTGGCCGACAAAACCCTCGTGGACCTTGTTGCTGTAGCCGAGGAAAATGCTGGCGGCGACTTCGCCGCCGATCTTGCACCCCGGCCCGATGCTCGTTCCGGAATGAACGTAGGACAGCGGGGCGATGCTGGAATACTTGCCCAAATAGACCGGACCCTGCAAGACGCTGTTGGCGCCGATCGACGCCCCGGCGTCGATCACGATCGGACCCCGGCTGGCATCCAGCACCACGCCCGGCGAGAGCTTGGCCTCCGGTTCCACGATCACGTCCTGCTCGCCGATGACGTGACACTTGCAATCCGCCGGCGGACGCGGGCGGTCGGTCATCTGGCTGGCATCGGCGACGATCGCCTCCTCGTTCCAATGCACCAAATCCCACAGATATTCCGGCATCCGCGTCTGATCGCCGGTCCGCGGCAAATCCAGCAGTTGCAGCCAACGCTCGCTCCGCTGCATCGCGTCTTCACAACTCAGGCCCGGCATCTTCACGTAGGCCTGGCGAATCAGGTTCCCCTCGTCCACGCTGACCATCGGGTCCGTCGGTCTGGGGAACTGGCTGAAATGCAATGTCCGCCCGCTGCTCAAAAAGGCCGGCTCATCATCCAACGGCACGTTGATCGCCGTCGGAACCGACAACGTCGGAATCACGTGTTTGCGGCAAAACTCCACCATCTCGGGACGGACCCACAGCGTGACGCGCAATGGCTGGACGTGTTGAATTTGCTTTTCCAGCAGCGTGCTGGTTCCGCTGAGAAGCGTGAACACCGGGCGATTGAGCGATAGCGGCGCCATCGAATGCCACCGCGAAGCCTCAAAAATCACCAGATGCATGCGTATATGATACCCAAGACCTTCTTAGAGATGAACTGCATTTGGTGCAGGCCGCACCGCTACCGGCAACGCCGCCAGCCCGCTGCCATTCGCAATTTCAAAGTTGAACTCTTCCGCCAATCGCTCAGTGTTCAACCGCGGCGGAAGGCCGGGCGGTCGGAGACATGGCCGGGGCGGAAAGAGAGATCGGCGTGCCTGGCTGCTGTGTTGGGTTGGAGTTCATTGACCGGGACATGGCGTCGTTGCCGGAGCTGTTTCCAGCTTGCGAAATCAGGACCCCGATGCTGGTGACAAAGACCGCCGTTGCCGCCAAAAGCCCCATTTGGGCCGCCCATCGCTGCGAAATCATTTTCTCCTCCGCAACTCCATTGTTTTTGATATGCAGGCGAGAGACGCATTCTGTGCTGCATTCAGTACTTCGGTCTCGCCCTCTCTGTAAACCTATATATATCAAATCTGCGAAAAGACCAGAATAAATCGCTGCATTTCCGGAGATTTCTATTGCACTCTTTGCTTCGACAAAAATCCGCCATCGATCAAACTGAGGATTTCATAAAGCATCTCCATATATGGAGTTGAAATCGAATTCCCGCGCGCCTTCCGCAGCGGTTGGCCGATAATCGCCTCGACCTCCATTCGCCGGCCGGTCTGCCGGTCTATGTGCATGCTGGTCTTATAAGCACCCATTGTTCGGGTATAGGAAATCTTCTGTTCAATTACGCTTAAATCGAACCGGATGCCCAGCGGCCGGCAGGCGGCGATCACCTCCTCCATGAGCTTCCGCACCAGCCTCAGCCCCGCCTCCGATTCGATCAGCTTGTCGGTCGTCATGTCCAACGCCGCTCCCAGCCCGTTGAACGGAACGTTCCAAATCAGTTTGTCCCATCGGCCGGTTGCCAAATTCTCCAGAACCTCGCACGGCGCCCCGCTGCCGGAGAATATTGCCGTGATCTTCCGCAACCGCTCGGTCGGCCCGCCCGCCGGCTCGCCCACGCGAATCATCCCATGATCCGTATGGGAGATTTCGCCGGGCCCGATCCGGTTGATGCACACGAACGCCATCCCGCCCACGATGCGCTGCGGCCCGAACAGTTCCGCCAACAGATCCTCGTTTCCCAATCCGTTCTGCAACGTCAGGATCACGGAGTCGCCCTTCAGCACCGGGCCGACCAATTCACGCAGATGCCCGTTGGCGGTTGTCTTGAGCGTGACGATCGCCAAATCCGCCTTGGGCATGTCGCGCGGATCGTCATAGACGTTGATCTGTTTGGCGGAGAGCGAAAAATCACCGTCGCGGCTGTGGATTCGCATCCCGGATTTGCGAATGTGCGCGCAATCGCTTCGGGTCAGCAAGTGCACGCGGTGGCCGTACTGGATCAGCCGCGCGCCGTAATAGCCCCCCACCGCCCCGGCGCCGATGACCGCGATGACCGGATCGTCGGGAATCATACGGATGCCGCCATCGCTTCAATCAAACCATCGATGTTAAACGTCCGCGCCTCGGCCGACGGTTCCAGGCCCGCTTCGCGCAGCGTCGCCGTCGTGACCGGACCGATGCTCGCCAGCTTCGCGCGGGAAAGTTTCTGGCGATATTCCGGCCCCAGAAGGTTGAGGAAATTCCGTGCCGTGCTGCTGCTGCTGAACGTAATCCAATGAATTCGCCCGGCATCCAAGGCGTCGGTCAGACCCGGCAGCAATTGGCTCACCGGGCGGTTTTCGTAAATCGCCACGTCCGAAACCTCCCGAGCGCCCCGGTCGATCAGCCGCTGACGCAACAGCGGCCGGGCGATGTCCGCGCGCAACAGCAGGAATTTCCGCCCCGAAACTTCCTTCCGTTCCGCAAGCTCGTCCGCCAGCGCCTCGGCCACAAACGACTTGGGACACAAATCGACTTTGAGGCACAATTCCCGCTCGATCGCCGCGGCGGTGGAGTCTCCGATGGCGGCCAATTTCGCCTGGCCGAAAACGCGCGCATCCCTGCCGACCGCCGCCAGCCGTTTCCGCGCCGCCGTCACGCCGTTGACGCTGGTGAAACAGACCCAGTCGAATCCCCCCGCCGACGCCAGCGCCCCATCCACCGCCGACCAATCCGCCGGCTCGTGCAGCTCGATCGTCGGAGCTTCGATCACCTCCGCGCCCAGTTCCTCCAGTTTCCGCGAAATCTCGCTGGCCTGATGGCGCGAGCGCGTGACGACGATGGTCTGGCCGAACAGCGGCCGGCGTTCCACCCACGCCAGCGCCGCGCGCAATTCAACCACTTTCCCGATGATGGTCATCGCCGGAGCGTGGAGTTTCGCCTGGGCGATGTCCTGAGCCAGACGCGACACCGTGGAGACCACGGTTCGCTGCGACGGCATCGTGCCCCATTGGATCGTCGCCGCCGGCGCGTCGGGCGGCATTCCGTTTTCGATCAACTTCCGGCAAATCTGCGGCAGCGATTTGACACCCATGTAAAACGCCACGCACGGCAGCCTGGCGATCACGTCCCACTGCACGTCGCTGGCCGGCTCGCCGTCCTCGCGCTCATGACCGGTGATCAACGTGAAGCTGGAATTGAAATCGCGATGCGTCACCGGAATCCCCGCATACGCCGGCGCGGCGATCGCCGCGGTGATGCCCGGCACCACCTCAAACGCCACGCCCGCTTCCACCAGCGCCTGGCATTCCTCCCCGCCCCGACCGAACACGAACGGGTCTCCGCCTTTCAACCTCACGACGCGCTTCCCCGCCCGCCCCTTCTCGACCAGCAGGGCGTTAATCTGTTCCTGCGGCATCGAATGGTCCGCCGCTTTCTTCCCCACGTAGATCACCTCCGCCTGGGGGCAATAACTCAGCAGACGCGGATTGGACAGATAGTCGTACACAACGACCTGGGCCTGTTCCAATAATCTCGCCCCGCGCACGGTGATCAGGCCGGGGTCCCCCGGGCCCGCTCCCACCAGAAACACAATTCCAGGTAAATCGCCTCTATTCACGTCGCCACCATTTCTTCCGCAAGATAGATAACCTTTTCCGCCTTTCTGGCCGATGAGCCTACAGGATTTTTGATGCCGATGCAGCAAGCCAGACGCCCTCGGCATGCCAGTCCCCTCAAATTTAAGGAGCGTCCCAGATGGTCGCTTTGTTGAAGATGCCCGCCTATCTGCCGACGGAGTCGTGGTCGGATCGGCGAATGTTCCCACGCAAGGAATTCCACGCCACCGTGGAAAGCCGGCGCCTCGATCACTCCCTCGACGCACGGCAAATGCCCAAGCTCAATCTCATGCTGCGCGACTTGTCCCTCGGCGGACTCTCGGCCATCTCCGACCATCCCCTCCGCCAGGGCGAGCATTTGACCGTCTTCTTCCCCCAAAACGGCATGTTTCGCGGCTGGGACGCTTTCGGAAGAGTCCTCCGCTGCGATCCCAGCGGCATGGGCTACCGCGTCGCGGTCGAATTCGATCCCCTGCCGGCGGCGTAGGCGATCCATCAAATAGAACCGAAATTGGAGTACGACGAACAGTCGAGGCGCGCGACTGTTCAGCAATATTTGTTTAATGCTTCAAAAAACCGATCCGCCCACGCACATGACTTTCGTAGCTTCACTGGATCAATCTGACTGAGTAATTTGAATGAATCCCGCGCCTTGCCATACTTTCCCTTCGGAATTGCGCTTATTGTCGCCTTCCCAATCGCACCGTAAACGTCAGACTTGGACCGCTTCTCAAGATCGGTCGTCGGGAGCGGTTTCTCGTTGAAATCCTTGCCAAAGTATTTAGCAAATGCGCCCGTGTCGGCGACGAGCCACGTTTCCATGCAAACCACCATAAGCTGCGCCTGATCGCCGGTTGCATTGGAGGGCCTATCCAAACCGTCTTGCACCTTCAAATGTGCCCATGCGTCCGAACCTGCTGGAACCGTCTCGCTGTCTACGAGCAATATCACAAATAACCCGACAACCGCGTCACGACAGGCTGTTTTGAACGCATCGAATGCCGCCCCGCGCCGGCCCTTTGGAACGACCTTTGGCATTCTGTTCGCGAACCCTGCTCTTTTGAATAGCTCGTGGAAGGCGTGACGACATTCTGTTTTGAGGCTGCTCTCGTCTCCCCCACCTTCCAAATAAATCATCACCATCGGTTTCCTCCAATTTCTCCACTATGCCAGAGTTGACTGAGAGTCTGCGTGGAAAGTCGCGACTGAAGTTGTTTCGCATCGAGACGGTGGACTTGTGTTTCCCCCTGACTTCGCTCACAAACAACGACGCTTTCCGGCTGGTCGCTAAATGCATCGAGCAGCACATCGCTATGAGTGGTTACAATCAGTTGGGTCCGTGCGGAAGTTTCGATGAGTAGGTCACCTACGATTGCAATTGCGTCTGGGTGCAGGCCAAGCTCCGGCTCCTCAATACACACGAGCGGTGGCGGATCGGGATTGAGCAGAACGACAAGGAGGCACATGAATCGCAGTGTTCCATCGGACAGTCTAGTCGCCGGCACAGAGAATGCGCCCTCCTCCAAAAATAACTGCGCCGTCCCACCTTGCAGTTGCACGTCGGCATCCGTAACGCCCTCGATGAATGTTCCTAGCAACTCCACAAACCTTCTCTTCGCAGGCGGGTCTCGTTTGAGCCGATTCACCATCAGTGCGAGATTGCGCGAATCGGGTAATAGTTGATCGTTTTTCTCGTCGGTCTTTTGAGGCGTCCTTGGGGGGGTAAAACGGCCAAATGCCCAATCGCGATATAAACAAATCCTTGAATATTGGTCCGCCAGGTACGTGATTTCACGGTACTGATCAGGATCACGTCTCTGGGCAACTATCGATTGCTGGGGATTCACGTCTTCCCGTTTGAGCGTTCGTTTCTGAAATTCGTTGACATTTAAGACCGGATGTCCGTGCTGGAATTGATAATAAAAATATGGCGTCTGCTGATTGTCGTATGGGTGCTCGTTTTCAATCCTTTCCTCGACCATCTCAAACCGCTGCCCAATTTCCGTGAACTCGAAGCCATGTCGTAGCGCCTGCTTCCCGAATGGAAAGTCAACTACGACTTCTACCAAGGCTGTTGGTCTCTTTGCGCCGCGCCACAGCCAGTCCCCCACACCACCTCCATCCTTAATCGGCTCAGTCAAATCGACGGGCATTGCCTTAAGCAGGCTCAAAGCCTCAATGATATTGCTTTTCCCCGATGCGTTCGGACCAATAAGAACATTTAGCGGCCCAAGCTTGAGGTCAATGCCGGTCGGGCCGAACGACAGCAGATTCTTAAGCTTAATTTGCGAGAGCATTGGGTACCTGTCCTTCCGTTCTGTTGGCACTATCATAGCGATTGTCGCTGATTTTGCCGGTAACGATACCCGACAGGCTTTCGTTTCGGCCTATCCCTTTGACCCAGCCGGTGGTATCGCCTTTCGCCTCTGCCGATAGTTCCCATCCGCCCGCTTTCCCCTTATTCTGCTTGCTGAATGACCGTCAAGCAAAAGGATTTCAATCCCGATGATTACCAGATGTCCATCGGCGACCATCTGGAGGAACTGCGCCGCAGAATCCTCCTGGGATTGATCGGCCTCGTCCCCGCCGTGCTGGTCTGCCTCCTCTTCGGCCGGCAAATCCTCGGCTTTCTCTGCCGGCCCCTGCTCCGCTCACTCCAGAGATTCGACATCAATCCCCAGCTTTCATCGCTTCAGATTTCCGACGCGTTCATGGTCTACATGAAGGTCAGCCTCATCGCCGCCACCGCCATCGCCGGGCCTTGGATCATTTACCAGCTCTGGCTCTTCGTCAGCGCCGGCTTGTATCCGAAGGAGCGCAAATACGTCACCAAATACATTCCCCTGAGCATCGCCTTGTTGTTCTGCGGAATGCTGTTTGTCTATTACGTCGTGCTGCCGTTTTCGCTGACGTTCTTCATCGCCTTCACCGCTGATTTCCCGCTGCAACTGCCCGATGCCACCGATGCCGCCCACGCCCGCGCCACCTCTCAGCCGACGTTCGTCCAGGCCATCCCCGGCAACCCGGCGCATCCCGTGGAACTCCAACTCTGGTTCGACACCCTGCAACATCGCCTGAAAATCTTCACCGGCGGCAACGTCCGCGTCATCCCCTTCGGTCCGGACAATCTCCTGGCGACCTCTTTCACCCTGCCGGATTATCTCGACCTGGTCCTGCAACTGCTGCTGACGTTCGCCCTGGCGTTCCAGTTGCCGATCGTGGTGATGGCCCTGGCCCGCATCGGCCTGGTCGAAATCGACACGCTCCGCCACTGGCGGCGCTACGTCTATCTCGGCCTGTCCATGCTCGCCGCCGCCCTGGCCCCCGGCGACGTCGTCACCGCAACCATCGCTCTCATGGTGCCGCTGATTCTGCTCTACGAACTGGGAATCTTCCTGGCGAAGATGGGGCCGAAGGCTGCGGCAAAGACCTAAATGACGTTCATCAACTTGGCACGACAGCCGTGAGACAAATGTAGTGCGCACGTCTACTTGGCCAAATGCGCATCATACTTGGCCAAGACCCCGGGCGCAGACCGCAAGCCCGGCGGTTTCGCCGAGCTTTTTGAGAACCGCATTCAGTTGTTCGAACCGGCTTTGAAAACCGGTCGATTGGCCATCTGCCGGTGATCGAATGATCTCCCGGCGATGCCCATGTCCCCGCCCGTCAAATGCTCATTAATCCATCGCCGGCTCACGCGAAATGGACAGCGCGGCCAGTCGTAATCTTCCGCCAATTTCATCGCCTCCGCATGGCAAAATTCGATCGACTTCCCGACGCCCGTCCCCCGCAGATAAATGTGGGAAAGCGCCGCAATGAAAGGCCAAGTCGTATCCGGATGATCCTTGAACCAGCGGTTGTCCATCAGTCCGAAAAGTCCGTCCACTCGATAATCCGCCCGCCAACGCCAAAGCGTCTTCACCGCCGCCGCGTGGCCGGCCTGCCGTAAAGCCTGGACGATCTTTGGGGCAACAATGTCCGATGATTCCCCGCGCGCCTTGCCCTCGCGTAAACCGGCCTGGAAGTGCAACACGAGCCATTCGCGATCGCGGAGGATTTTCAGTTGATCGGGCCGAAGATGATTGAGCCAATCCCGTTGCCGTAGAGGCATTGCCGCGCGGGCCTGTCCGCCATGCGAGGGCCGCTGCGCAATCGCGGATGCAAGAGGCATCACGCACCGCCTTTCGCCGGATCGGCCGCCGGCTTGCTGGCTGCGATCCTGGCGGCGTATTCCTGTCTGATCGTGCGTTCGGCCGCCGCAAGCTCCCATGGATCGTCGGTCAGCGGCATTTCGTTCCGGACATTCTCCGGCAGGTCATCCATCCGCCCGCGGATATGGTTTGCGCGGGCGCGATGCCTCCGCGCGTGCTGGCGTTCCGATTCGCTCGGCGTGGATGATTGGTAACTCTGCCTGCCCATAATGAAGGTCCATCGTGAAGCCGGAATGCCCGGTTACATTTGCCCCGGTCTGGGCGGCAATGTCGCTTCGTTGGCGTCGTAAAGTTGAAAGGCGCCGTTCGGATTGACGTATCCGGTGCCCAAACCGCCGCCCGGCGAGACGTTGCCGCGCCGCGGCTTCGTCGGCGTCATGTTGGTGCCCAGTGCATTGCCGTAAAGATCGAACACGTCATAGACGTAATCCGGCGACGATGAGCTTGTGGTGTATGTCGCCAGATCGGGGTTAATCAGTTTCGTCGTGGGGCCCGCGCCGCCTCCGCTGAGACCGCCGGAACGCTGTATCTGAACGACCACTAGATTTGTATAAGTCACGGCCATTCGCATCCTCGGAAAAAGTTGGGTTCATTCATCCGCGAAGCTTCGCTCGCGCGTCAAGCGTCGGCGCTATCGTGCCCTGCCCGGATCGCCGACCGGGAATGAGGGCGGCTCGTACGGATTGTTGGGGCCGAACGGTTGCGGCGGCGTCGGCTGTGGGATGCCGAAAAGCTCCCATTGCTTCGAGTCGAGTTCTTGCAACAATCGCCGGCAACGCTCTGCGGCAAAGTAGGCCGATTCTGCCCGATTCCGTTCGGCCATCAGCTTCTCCCGCGTCGAGTGAAGCTCATTTTCGATTCGGGCCATTTCGTCCAAGTGCTTCTTGAACGCCGCCGCCGTGGCGTTCTTTGCCTTTTCCTTTTCCGGCACGGACGACAGCATTTGCAAGTAGTGGGCGCGATCGGAGATAGCCTTCGCATCCGCCAGGGCGCGATTGGTGTCGAATCCAAGTTGCTTCATCAGCTCTTGAAGCTCGCCGATTTGCTCCGCCGCGGCGGCATCGCCGAGCGCCAGGATTTCCGCATACCGGCGGAGGGTCGTTGCCCTGGCCGTCTCCACCGCCCCGCGAAGTTTGTCGATCATCTTGAACATCGGTCCGTCCTTTCGTATTTCGTGTTCGTCCATCCGTGGTTCAATCAATTCGCCATGGCGGCCGTGGAATTCGCCATCGCCCGATTTTTCTCTTGCTCCCGCTTGATCGCAGCCTGCACCGCCTGATCGATTCCGCCCTGCGCAACGCCGGGGCTGGTGTAGACGTGCATGGTTGAAATTGTGACCTGAGCGGCGGAGGAAAATGGATTCCCCCGATCCTCGCCCATTGCGCGTTGCGTCAATTTTCCAAGCTCCGCGTCCGTCGTCCCCGCCGGCACGGTGATGCCCGTCCGCTCTTTTATTGTGTGTTCAATCGTCGCGCGGGCTTCGGGCGTCAGGTTTAATGCGTATTGGCCATTTGGATCGTATTTCTCCGAAAACGCGTACCCCAGCGCATCGGATACCGCATCGTGCCTTTGGTCATTGGGCATTTTCCCGCCGCGCATTTCGCTCAGATTGCCGACGATCTCCTTCGTGCGGTCGAAGATGGGTTTGATCCAGTCATCGTAGATTTTTTTCAGTTCCGCGCCGATGGCCGAAAGATCGGCGGGAATGGCCCTGATGTCCGCCACGATCTCGGCATAGATGGTCTTGCCCTCCGGGCCTGAGAGATATTTCCAGATTTTCCCGATGTCCTCTATGGCCACCTGGCTCAGATGCACAATCTCCTGCTGTATCCGGTCTTTGTGCGCGGTGATGTAGTCAAGGATCGGCATCATTGCCGATTTTTTTATTCCCTCTAGCGCGATTCCCGCTTCCGTTTGCAAGTCGGTGAATGCCTGAGCCGCCTTCGTCTCCGACGTCGTGGTTATCCCGCCCATCTGCTCAGTGGCCTTGGCAAACTCCTCGACGTGCTCTTTGCTCATCGTGAGGACCGGGACAAGTGCGCTCTGCCGTGCGCCGAGCAATTCAGTGGCCAGCCGCATCCGCTCTATCGGGTCGGGCACGGCGTCGATGGCGTCCTTGATCCTTTGGAAAAGTGCCATCGGATCGTTCAGATTGTCCCGCAGATCGTTCAGCGTAATGCCGAGTCTGGCGAATGCCGCGGCCTGTGCATTCGTCGCCTGATGCCCCGCCTCCCACTCCTGCTCTTTTCGATAGAAGTCGCCCGACTTGCCCCGGTGCTTCTCTTCAAACTCGGCCTCATCCTGAAATGCCTTTTCGCGTCGGGCCTGGCGCTCCGCATTGAATTTCGCTTCCCCCTCAAGCGCCTTGGCCGCCTCCTCCTCCAACATCTTCACGCCCATCGCCAGTTGTTCCGGGGCGACGTGGACCGTCTTGGCGAGCTGTGACCACTGACTGAAAATCTCAGGCTTCACTCCAAGCCTGGCGCTCAGCAACCCCATGCTTTCTGCGTCGTTGGTAACTTCCGTGAAGGTGTCGATCGCGGTTTCGCCAAGCTCTTTGAAAATCTCCGCCACGCCAAGCAATGGATTGGCGATGAAGTCCGTAACTACTTCGGGGAAAATGCGGGCGATCCCCTCCGCCTCCATGATCCCGCCGGTGAAATCGGAGCTGTCAAGTTCAAGTCTGCCCGTTGCTGCGCCGGCGTCGAAACTCATCGCGTCCCCTTTTCGTCTTGGTCATCGGCCGCGTGGAGTTTGTCGGCGATCGGCTGCGCTCCCGCTGCCATCCCCGGCATCATAATGACCGTAAACGTTACCTTTGCCCCGTGCTGAGTGAAGCCGCCGCAGACGGCGCCCGTCCCGGCGCCGGCGAGGTCCAATGAAACCAGCGGTTTGTTGACGATGAAATCCGGAATGGGCCGGCCGCGAAGGTCCACGGCGGTTTCAGGCGATCGCCGGCCTTCCGCGATTCTTTTGGCCGTCAATATTTCAACGTCCGCCGCGCCTTCAACGTAGGCGATGAGGTTGGGACATCTTGATCGGTCCATGATGAGGAAGCCGGCGATGCGAAGGGGCATCGCCTCCCGAGCCAGGACCGCCCAGATTTCCGAAGCCGATTTGTCCGCTGTAGTGTTCATGCCGCGGCCTCCGCGTTTTGTCTGGCGATGGCGCGGGGAATCGACCAATCGAGCATCGATTGTGTCCCTAAATAGGTCCGCAATCGTTTGTTGTCGAAAGTCAGCCACGACACGCCGCCGTCCAGCGGATCAATTGAAACCATCGCCGCGTCCAGGTGGTCAACCATTAGCTCAGGCTGGCCCCTGTTGTTTAGCGGACGAAGGATCGCACCGTTGACGCATGTTCCCACGCCAAGCCAATTGCGCCCGCGAAGGTCCGTGGCTCCGGCGAATGATGCGCCGCCGACGATCGCAATCGCCAGCTTCATCGCGTCCTGCCCCACGTTGGAGACAAAGGCGATCGGCAGGGGCAAGAGGCCGAACGTCGTGAGCAAGCATCCGACCGGGGCGCCGTCGCCGAGCCGTTCTTGCTGGCGGTACGTGACGCTCCACAGTCGCCAGGTCCGGCGCGGTCCCAATCCAAGCTCCCGGTCCCTCGCATCTCGCTTCTTTTTGCCTTTAACTTTCATCGCGAATCCTCCAATTTTTCGTTGTTGAAGTTGTGCCAGTCGATTCGAGCGAAGCCGCGGCCGGCCTGGCTCACGCGAGCCAGGCGCAGCCTCCATGGGCTTCGTCCCGTCCGTGGTAATGTGCATTTCAGAGTCCATTCCTCCGCCAATTTAAGAGGCCATGGCCGGAGAATCTGACTTCTCCGGTTCATGGCCATCGAAAGGAGCCGCGGCCTTCTCGGTGCGGCGTGAAACTTCGTCTCTCGGGACGGCCGGCGATTCCGGCCGCATCACCGCGCGAACCGCATCGCCAAACCCGGCGAAACTTTTGATGCGACATCGCTTCGATTCTTCAAACAGGGCGTACATCGCGCCGATCAATTGCGCACTCGACCAGTTCGCAACGTCGCCCGGCTTCTCGACGATTCCCGTCAACGCTTCCCGCAGTCCCGCCTCCGCCTCAGCTTCGCTCAATCCGCCCGCCCGGAGCTTCGCGGCCAGTGCGATAATCGCGGCGTTTGGCGGACGGATCGCGACGGTTTTGCCGTCCACGATGAGCCGCAAGTCCCAGCCTGTGAACTTCTCAATGACCAAGTCGAGATTCACTTCCATTGGTCCGGCCTCGCCTTCAGTAATTCACGTCCGGCCCTTTGCTCAGGGTATTTTGCGCTTGGTTGCCCGTCCGGGTTTCCCCAGCCTGGCGGGCCGTGCTTTCGTCGATGAGCGATTCAATCATTTCGCCATGACTCCAATTCACGGCGCCCGCCGATAGCAGTTGTGCCAGGCGGCCGCTTGCCCCTTTCACTTCCGGAGAAATCTCGGCGAGTGAAACCCGGCCGGCCGTGAGGTGAGCATTGATGGCGTGCTCGATCTGGGCGCTCGGCGACAATCGACCGAATCCCGCCGGCAGGCTCGATTCATTCGCGAATGTGCTTCGAATGCTTCTCGCCCAGTCCGTTGCGGTGCCCATCTGCCCCAGTGCATTCCGGGTTGCTTGTGATAGTTGCTGAAAAAGTGCGCCGATGAACTGAGGAGTTATCTTTGCGATGTCTACGCGAGCCATTGTGAAGTCCTTTTCCCCGGCGATCCCGCCGGCATTTGTCAATCCGTTCAAACCGCCGTTGCGGCTGTCGTCACGACGCCTTCGCCCTCACCGCCGCGTGCTCCCGCACGCTGATCGAATCGAGCATGAGCTGCGCCCGATGCGGCTGGAAACCAGCCCGCATCGCTTCGTCCAGAAGCCTTTCGTCGATGCTGCCAAGCCCGCGCTTGATGGCCAGTGCGGTCGCGTATTCCACTAGGTGGACGCATAGCCTCAAGGCGCCGCTGTCCGGCGTGTTGCAAATCTGGCACAGGAAACGCGGCGCGCCGCCGACCAGCCGCAGTTGATTCTTGGCAAAAATCCGCCGGATGTCCTCGACGGTAAATAGCGCTTCTCCCGATCCTCCATCCCGCACCGCTTCCATTAGATCGATGCGAGGGAAAATCCTGCTTCGAATTTGAGCGCGGGATTCATCGGCGTCGCGCGATTGTTGCTGCTCAAGATACGCCACCAGATCGGCAGTCCCGGCCCAAAGCTGGGCCGTTTCGGTGCGATCGTACAGGTCTGTCAGGAGATAGAACGGCTTGTCCTGTTTCGCCCACCGGAGGTTGTGGATTTGGTCAATGAGCCAGATAAAGCTCCTGCCCTTAACCTTGTCCGCCACCCGTTTGAATCGCTGCGCGTTGGACCCCCACGTTTCCACGTTCACAGCCTGGCACAGTTTCAACAAGAGCGCCGTCGGCGTGGCGTCAACCTTTTCGACCGTGAGGAATGCGCTACGCCGGACGGTCAGTTCGGCGTGGATGGCCTTGAGCGCCAGGGTCTTTCCGATGCCAGCGGTTTCAGGCCCATACACCAGGCCGATCGTCCGCTTCTCGCGCGATCCTTCCAAGCAATAGCCGGCCGTGGCCTTGATGGTCATCGCCACGTTCGTCCAGACGAATGTGGTCGTGCGCGGCCTGGCCGCAAGCTCCTCCTCCGTGTTCAACCATCGATCCAGGTCGATCGCCAGTTGGCCCCGATCTCCGGGGTATTTTCCGGCGAAAAAGTCGGATATGACGCCGGTGCTCCAACCGATGGCCTTGGCGATTTTGCGATTGTTGGTCCCGGTGGATTCCTTGAATGCCTTGGCCCTGGCGATCACTCCGGCGATCTGGTCCGGTTGTACGTCCTTCGCATCCGTGCTGTCGGCTATCATCCTTGCCGCTCCTCGAATTTGCGCCAGGTCGGTAAGCTGATGCGATGTCTTGTCAGCCGCCGATGGCGCCGGCGTTTCTATTGGTTCGAAATTGTTTTTGCTTTCTTCCATCGTCTAGTCCTCCTCGTCGATGGTGAATTTTGGGTCGTATTCAAATCGTGCCGACACGCTCTCGGCGCCTACCGCGACGGCGTGCGGCTGAAATTCGAAAGCCCTTCGAACCTTCGGCAATTCGGATTCTAAGTGGCTTCGAACCGGCCGGATCGGCGGCGGTTCCGGCGAATCGCCGGGCATCGCTTTGATCTGTCGGGCCGCTGCCGCGCGGATCATCAAATCGGGAAGCTCCTCCGCAAGCCGCGGGCGTTGCTGGTGGTACTCTCTCACCAGTTTTCGATGCCGTTTCTTCTCGGCGATGGCAGCGCCCAGCAGTTCATGGTTGGCGTTCGCGGGAAGAAGCTGATTGCATCGGGCTGCACAAATAAAGCGATCATCGGGAGTCCAGACGGTCACGCGGCTCACGTCCCGTTCATCGACGCGCAGATATACCTTGCGGCCCAGATGCCGGATCAATTCGCTATCGAATTGCCCGTAATGCAGACCGGAAAATTCCACGCCGTTCTTGTGAACGATGGATTCTCTCGTCTGCCGGGTAAGCAGCAATTCGAGCATGTCTTCCGAGGTCGTGCGTTTGGCGAAACCGTTCCAACTTGAATCGAACACTTCTTGAGGGCTTCGCCCTTCCATACCCTGGCCGCGATGGGCGGTCGCGTGATAGGTTTCGAGCCACCGGCCGAACAATGCAACGAAATCCTCGAGCCTGGGCGCTTGTCCTTTAGCCAGGTTCGCTTCCAGACACTCGGGCTTGGCGAGCGGATGCCGGCCACAATAGGTCGGGAAAACGCGACTGAACCGCGCCTCGACGCTGTTGAAAAATCGCTCGATCGGCTTGCTCTGACCGTGATAAGCCCAGCAGAATCGGCTCTTGATGTCCAGGTGATTGAGGATGCCGGCGAGGCGGCCTGAATCGAGTTGAACCTTTCGCGGATGCCAGTGCCAGATCGTGCCCCCGTGGTTTTGGTGGCGATGAACGTCCCGCGACTCGATGGAGGCGTAACGGCGCTGATGCCTGGTGCTGCCGTGGAAAGCATAGGCGCCATAGTCCTTGCCGTTGTCGATGTACAATAGGTCAGGCACGCCGCAAGCCATGATGCCGCCGCGGAGGGCGGAGAGGATGGCATTGGAGTTCGGATCGTGCGGGTAAATGCACCACCCGACGATCAACCTTGACCTCATTTCCATCCAAGCCGTGAGCCATGGCCTCGTCAATGTTCCGGCATGTTGGACGATCACGTCCATCTGATGGTGGTCACCGACCCATTGCTCATTGGTGTGTAGGGTTGTGTAATCGCGGGCGATGCTCGGCTCGCATTTGGCGACGTAAGCATCCTCGCCTTGGCGGGATTTCACCCGGACGGCTAGGGGGATTTGTTCAAGGTATATACAGGCGGCGCGATAGCCGATGGATGGCCGGCCGTTCTCGCCGGCCTTGCTCATCGCCATTTCCCAACAGGTCCGCTTGGGAAGGTTCCGGGGCGAAAGGTAGTAGCGTTTCAACGTCGATCTAAAATCATCGCCGTCCCCCTCGCCAGTCTGCATTCCCTCGTCGCCCTGCCGTGAACCTTTCGTCCATCGTTCATCGACCAGGCCGGCCAGCCCCTCATCCCGGAATCGTCTGTGCCAACGTCGCAATGTGCGAGGTCTGAGAACCAGGTCGCGCTCCGCCTGCATCCGCGCGCAGAATTGTTCGGTGATCTGGGCATTGGTGAATCCCAAGGTCGCGCCGCCGGCCCTGGCAACCGCCCACAGACGAAGAACGTCTCGACGCTGGAACAGTTCACGCCGCTGATCTTCGGTCAAGTGGCGGGTATCGAACGGCAACTGTTCGGGGAATTTTACCGCCAAGAATGCCGGGTCGGCGGAGACGTTCACATACCAACAGGGCTTCCCGCCGCCGGGCGGCGCCATCGTTTTCGCTAGGCCATCGGGCTGCCAGACCTCACCGCATTTACGGGCCAGATGCCCGACCGAAAGCCCCGACCGATTCGCCGCCACTTCCAGATTGATCCATTCAGTAGATTTACCGGCTGGGGCGATGGCAAGTGAGGATGATGCGCCGATGATGCTCATGTCGCAAGACTTTTCGAGTTGGCCGGCAGCCTTCGCACGTCGGCATCGTGATACCGGCGGATATGACGCCTTAGACTCTGCCCGCTCTTGTGGGGCGATCCACACAAGGCGCAATTCACGTTGCCGGTGCTGGGGTTGCTCCGGGCATTTGATGCCAGCAGCGTCACGCGGCGGGCAAACTCGCGCTCCGAAATATCCGTCTCCGGACTCTCCGGATGATCTGCCGTCGTCTCGCGGTCCGCGGCCAGATCGAGCCGGAGCCCGATGAGTTCAGACAGGATTCGCCCCAGAAGATCAATGATCGCCGCACCGTCCGGCTCGCCGGCATCAGTGGGCGTGGCTTGCGGCGCCCCCTCAAGCGGGGCGGCAGGCGGAAGTATAGTAGCATTGCTCGGCATGATGCGTTCACACGTGAGAATATTCGACTGCCCGGATGTGAAGCTTGTTCAACGGCGAATCGAGTCCTCCGCCGATGACCGCCAGTTGCCCGGTATGGATCATTTCAAAAAGGATGGCGCGAAATTCGTCCTGGCTCGACGGCCGGATCGCCCCGCTGTGGTCTGCAAGGGAGATATGCCGAAAAATGCTCAGCCCATCGGATAGGTTTCGCGCCGCCAGGGCCTTCACAGTTGCAAGAATCGTCGCGATTTTTGCGGCTTTTCCCGTCGTCGCATTCCTTTCCCTTTCGGAAAGGTCGCGCAGCCTCTGGTGGCTCCTAGCAAGCATCCGGTCCGTCGCCGCCTGGCGATCTTCATCCGTGATCGGCACGCCCCATGTCGGATCGACAAACCAGACCTGTTCGGCCCGATCGCCGTCCGATCTGGCCACGTCCACCAGCCGCTCTTTGACGAGTTCGGCCATGAACGCCAGGAACTCGGCTTCGCCTGCAAACCGATCCGGCTTGGGCAACTGAGCGTTCACGTCAACGTAGATGCGAAGGGCGTTGACGCTCCGCCTGTCGCGGTATAGTTGCATGACGGCCATGATCGCGTCCTGCCGGCGCTTCCGTAGCTCCGCCGCATTGGCCGTTTGATCCATGGTGGTATTTGATTCGTTCGCCATATCCATCCCTTTCAAAATGCCGGCGGGGCGCCAGCGCTAGGTTCATCCGTTCAAGCCGCGATCGGTTCAGGATCGTGGGGGCCATCGCGATCACCGCGCTCCGCTTCCACGCGCACCGGCGGCCAGCCTCTGGTGTCGTCGAGTAACCAGCCGACATCGACTTGGAGCACCTTCGCCAAAGCGACGGCTGGACGCGCACCTAAGTTGTGAATGCCGCTTAGCACGTTGAACAGGTATTGGTGCCCCAGGCCAGCGGCTAGAGACGTGGCGCTTTTGTTGTAAAGTCGGGTGAGACGTTCAAGTTTTTCCCTTGCCACCATTCAGCCTACCGATCCTTGCGATTGGAGGATTATAATACCTATTGGCATGAAAACAAGCCCATGCCAAATAAATTTTGGCAGGGGCAGGAATGACTGGAAATTGGAGGGATTCGGGCTATCCTTGTCGGCGATGACGTTCCACGAAAAGCTCCGGATTCGCGTGGAGGCGATCGGCCTGAACAAGGCCAGGGCGGCGAGAGAAGTTGGCCTGCCGGAAAGCACGATCAGCAGCTATTTATCCAAGGACAAATCGCTTCCCCGCATCGACATCGCCTTCAAGATTGCGAGGGCCGTTGGCGTGCCACTTGAATGGCTTGCCGACGACAACGCCAATTGGCCCCCTCCCATCCCGGTACTCGGCGCCGTTGAGAATATCCAGGATGGATTTTTGATGCGGGAAGTCTGTCGGCGGCTTCGCCTGGCGTCAATGGACGTGAAAGAACGAATCGAAAAAGCGGAGCGAATCGACTGGCGCAGCATCGCATCGCAGATATTGAATCAGCCCGACGACTCGCCCTATCCGCCTTCCCTCGAACCCGAAATTGAGCTTGCAAGTTCTCTTTTTTTTGCAGACGGGGAGCTGCGCAAATTTGAGGCTTCCGACGCAATCAAAGCACATTGGAGAGACCTGCCGCCGATTGAAGCCTCGCCGGAGGATTTGGATTTTCACAAGCTCCTCATGCGGCTCCGCGATCTCAATCGTCGGCCTGGGTGCGGCGCAACCCAGTTCTACCTATTTTTGTTGGCGACGGATGACGACAAGCCCAGTCCGGACACCATTCGGGAGGCGCGAAGCAAACTCAGAGCCGAGATGGAGAAGTTGGACGCATCCGCGGACGGTTTGAAATCCCCCGTAGAATCAGGCCCGACGCCATTGCCAACAAAAAAATAGCTCCCATCCGCCTAGCGTGCGACCGCTCGGCGCGGTAGAATTTGTGATTCAATTCGCGCCACGGACTGGCCTATGCCGCGGACACGGAAGCCCCTTTTCGACTACCTTCAAGATGAGATTTCTCCCGGCTTGCATGAATGCCTTTCGGCGTCCGTCCCCGCTGAAAGCCCCGAAATTTCCGAGCGTTGGCGACGCTATCTCATCGACCGCAATCCGGCCGACTTCGCGAGGCTCATCGAAATATACGCCCCATACGTTCGCTTCATGGTCGTTCACGTCCGCGCGGTAAACCCGGACGTTTTCACCAATCACGTCGCCAGCGCCATCAGTGACGGCATCATTGGCCTGATCGAAGCGATTCAGCACACCAGGGCATTTGACGCCGGGGAGTTCAGATTCAAGGCCGGATTCGCGATCCGCCGGGCGATCTGGCGGGAGTTCAAGAGCCGCACATGGGGCGGCCGTGCGCGGGCGGAGCGCCAGGGGACAGTCGACAAAATCCGTGACAGTCTCCGAATGATTTTGGAGCGCGAGCCAGATCGCGATGAGGTCATCGCCGAGTTGAAGCTTCGGACCATCCATTGGAAACAGTACATGCCCTTTGTGGATGCCCCGAGCGCACGGATGATTTCGCTTTCCGATGAGCCATGCCCCGATCTTCCGATCCTCAAGCTCATCGCCGACGCCAAAGCCGTGACTCCTATTGATCGGCTCATCGAACGCGAAGCGCCGGTTGAACCCGCAGGGAAAAGTCGGGCGCTCGAACTGGCATTGAAGGGCGTTCACGGCATCGACCGGAAGATATTCAATTGGATGATGCAGGGTATCGGTCCTGCTGAAATAGCCAGGATGATCGGCCTTCATCCCCGCGCATGCGAGAGCCGCGTGAACAAGTTGAAATGGATGGCCCGATGCAACAAAAATCTGGCGGCCTATCTCGGCGTCAAACCTGATCCTGAGTTGCCTCCAACGCGTGGCGGACATTGGCTCAAATTCGATCCGCCGCCGGCTCCCCTTGCCGCCTGATCCCGACTCAAGTCGCGAAAGAAACCCCATTTTCAGCGCGCGATTCGCGCTCGGCGCGAGATTCGGAAAGGCCCGCCACGTTGCGCCAGGGGGTTTTTGGCCAAGTAGGTTTTCGCAAAAAGCCCCGAAATTGGCCCCCTTGGCCATCAATAACATCTTGCTCCGCCGTCGCCGCCCCCGCGTTCTAATCCGTTATTGCCCCGCGGCTTCGGCCACGCAACCTGTCACGTATCGCCACCGCCTGCCATGGCCATCTTGCTTTGCGCCCGACACCGACAACAAATGATACACTTTGAGACACTTTTGAGGATTTGATTAGTGTATGCTAGCTTAGCGCCTTCCTTTAATCGCTTTGCCTGAAGGATGTTATGGTAGATCGCGGGATCGATGCGTGCAGGATGTGCCGAAAAGTGTCTCGTGCGGACTCAACAGCGTCCTTTTGCGAATTAGACGGCCTTCCCCATTTTCTGTGAGCGGTACATGAACAGCACCGCGTAATAGTTATCGCGGGCGTCGACCGAATCGTTTCGCGGGTGACGGCCCGGCAGCAAGCGCAGCAAGCCGCAAACCCGGAATCTCCTTGAAATGCAGCGAAGCAATGATATTGTAGCTGCTGTGCCGATTGAGAGGCCGACGGTCCGCGTGAAGGGTTGAACCCGCTCATCACATACATCACATAACCCTCTTTCCTGCCCGGAATCGCGGACGCTGGGCAGATGGATTCCAAAAAACGGGATCCGAAGGAAAGAAGGTCTGTCATGAGCGAACCGACACCCGGTTCAGTTTCTTCTCAGGCTGCGTCCCCGCCCCGTCCTTCCGAATTGCCGGTAAAGCCGTCGGTGGAGTTTCTGCGTAAGCTCGCGAAAGACCGGTTGCGTGCGATCCGGTCGACAAGGCCTGCCGCCAGGCTTTTCGAAACCCAACTCGAGGTCGCGCACGAGCACGGTTTTAGCAGTTGGCGCGAATTGGCCGCACACCTCAATGCCGGACAGCGCGGGAACGTCTGCCGGGAAAATGGACGCGTCAAGATTGAGGGCGTCGCGCCCCTGGCGTGGAGTGGCAGCGACTGTACATATCTCGCGGCGATGGCGAACGTGCTGCGCGTGATCGGTCCGGCTCACGACTACGTGTGGCTCTTTGGCGACAGCGGGCTGGCGTTCCGCATGCGGTTTTGGGCAAACGATTCCGGTACAGCTTCGTGCCCGTCCAGTCCAATAGGCGAGATGCCCCCCTGGACGGATTTCACCGAACGCTCGATCGGCTGGAAGATGCACTTTGAGGTCCGACTCAAGGGGACCACGGATGATCCCAATGACATGTCGGATCAGCTCGACCAGGTGACTGCCAGCATCGATGCCGGCCTGCCTGTGCTGGGATATTTCATAAAATGGGACGTAGGCATCGCCTACGGTTACGAAGGTTCCAAGCTGCTGGTGCGCGATTTTCACGTGGGAATCAATGAAACCCTGGTGGATATCACCGAATGCCGCGGCCTGTTCGCGTTCTTCGAAGAGCGCGTGTCGGTTCCCAGCCGGGAGGACTGCGCGCGGAACGCGATTTCCGAGGCGGTCTCGCGCTGGTCTCATGCGCCGGACCGGCGGCCGGGCGACGGCGGTGAAGGCGCGTATTATTACTATGGAGCCGATGCGTACGAACGGTGGACTTCACTGCTGAATCGAGCTGGAAGCCTAACGCCGGACCTGCAAAAGGCGCTGCTGCACGTGGACTATTGGACTTTTATCAGCCTGCATGACGCGCGGCAGAAGGCGGCGCTATATTTGCGATCGATTGCAGACCTGTTCCCTGAATCGGCCGACCTGTTGCGACAGGCGGCCGGGATTTATCAACAGATTGGAGAAATGACGGGAACGGTCATCCACGAGGGCGCGATATTTCCGGCATTTTATCAGCCCGATGCGCTGAACAAATGGACCCCGGAAGTGCGGCAAAATGAAATTGCGCTGCTCAACAACGTCCGTCGTCTCGACCAGCAGGCAATCACTTTACTGGGGAGGGCATCATGAAACAACGTTGCCTGATCGTTACGACTCTGCTGATGTTCCAATGTCTCTTTGCTGGCGCAGGGCCCGCGCAAGAGCGCGATGATTTGTCATTCTATAGGGAGCAAAGCGGAACGACCTCACCGGGGAAACATACCGATCTCTATCGCGACTTGCCGCGTAATCCCGGCGAGCTGGTGAAAATCGTACAGGGGCTGATCGTGCACGGAGGACTCGGGTGGTTGTACAAATATCAACCGACTGAGCAGCAGTTTGCTGGATTCACCACAGCGAGGAGCGCAGAGGCGATTCTCGACAATGTTCTGCGGCTCGACTCCGGTCCGTTGGCGGTCGCCAGACCCATCGAAAAACGAGCGGTCGGAAACTGCCGCACTTTTTCGGTTTTGATGGTCTCGATGCTGCGCTATCAGGGAATCCCCGCGCGCATGCGCGTTGGCTACGCGACGTATACCTGGGGCGAGCCAAAGCTGGAAAATCATTTCGTCGTCGAATACTTCAACGGCCAGCGGTGGGTGCTCCTCGATGCGCAAGTGGATCGGGTGCAACGTGAGTTTCACAAACTTGATTTCGATACGCTCGATATGCCGCGAAGCAAATTCGTCCTTGCAGGAGAAGCGTGGCAGGGTTTGGGAAATGGCACAATCAAGCCCGAGCAGATCGGCATGGGCGGCCCGAAGGGGTGGGAATCGCATGGCTACCAATTCGTTCAGATTGATCTCATCGCTGATTGCTGGGCGCTGGACAAGGTCGAATTGTTCACCGGCGAGGCGAACGATCTGGGGAAAACGCCGCATGAACGGCTGAGCGGCGAGCAGGTCAAGCTCTTCGACGCGCTCGCGCAGTATTCGACCGCATCTGCCATGGATACGAAGGGGCTGAGGTCAAAGATCGAAAATGCGACAACAACCCGGGTTGATCCAGCGGCTTGGAAGCCGTAGTCGGCGATCACACATACCATTGAGCCGGTGCAATCGTGGCCAGAGTAACCGAGCTTGGTCAATTAGGGCGCTTGAGCCTTCCCTCTTTTGCGGGTGCAAAACCAGCGCAAGCTGTTTGGCCTTGAATTCGTAATACGAATTGTTTCGTGGGCGATGCGGAGGCAGCGAAGCCGCGAGAGCACCCCAGGCCCAAACCTCGCTATGCGATTTGTGAACAGATAGAAGCACTTCCAGTTGGCCTTCGTAAGTCTCAACCTCCAAGCGAGCCTGTTCGATTGCCGAAAGCTTGGCCCGTGCTTTGGCGAGGCGCTCCAATTCACGGAGGCGTTTTTGCGACTCGCGTTGCTGGCGTCGCTCAGCCGCTTCGATTGCTCGAAGTGTTCGATTCAAGCCCATAGGGATGTGCGAAGGGTACGTGAGGAATTGCGGCAAATCCAGTTCGAACTTAACCGGGACAACTCTGAATTCCGAGATAGCCGCCAATTCGAAGCTGTCCGGGCTTTTCGCTTTCGCAATTTCACGACGCTCGTCGTCTTCGCATTTCCGGTCGCCGAAGATCAAACAACATTTGCAGATTCAACCAAAGCTCGGGCGAGGCGCCGAGCTTGGCGGCCAGGTCCAGGGCTGAATCGGCGGTGATTCCGCGCTTGCCGTTGATCAATTCGTTCAGCCGGGCCACGGTCCATCCGAGACGCTTGGCAAACGCCCGCTGCGACACGCCGGACGGGGCCAAAAACTCTTCCAGCAGCATTCGGCCGGGATGGATTGGATTGGGTGGACGCATGGGATGCCGTCAGCCCCCCGTGCCATCGCGACGACTTTCGCGAGTCGGCGTTTGAACAAACTTCAAGCCAAGTTTGTGCCGGTATTCTTCGGCCGTTTTGTTGGCACGGGCGGCGAGCTTGCGCAGATCGCCTCCGCACTCTTTATCGAGTTTCTCGCGTACCCGTCGCACATCGTCAACGGGCGTCTGTTCCCTCTTGCTTCTTGGCGTCTGCTTCATTGCAATACCGGGATTATAGCATATCTATGGCATGGCCATCTCGGCCATGGCTTGTGTACTGGCGAGCATCGGCGCAGCCGATATCAACAAAAGCGGATTCGGCCAGAGTACCGGCCGACATCCCGGAATACCGGGATTCCACTGGCAAGATGCCAGTGCCACAATGAATAGCCCCAGCGTCCCTTCCAAAGAATTCCCCAAATTGTAATCCGCGCCTTGCTTGTCCAATGCCCGGAATCGCTACAATGACCTTCAGTTCGCATCACAATTCGAAGGAGGTCCCTATGGCGGTGTTTGGCCTCTTATTTTCCGCACCCCTCGCGGTGGACATGCCCGACGTATCGTCCGTCCCGTCGGCCGTCTGGTGGGCCGTGGCGGCGGTCGCGGCGCTCGTCTTCATCTCCATCTTCCTCGGCATCCGATCCATCCCCAACAACTGCGTCGGAATCATCGAGAAAAAATGGTCCGCCAAGGGGTCCGTCAGCGGCGGCCGGATCATCGCCCTCGGCGGTGAGGCCGGATATCAGGCCAACCTGCTCCGCGGTGGAATCCATCTGTTCTACTGGCCGTGGCAATATCGCATCCACAAGGTTTCGCTGGTCATCGTTCCGCAGGGAAAGATCGGATACGTGTACGCGCGCGACGGCGAGCCGTTGCCGCCCAGCCAGACCCTCGGCCGGGTCGTCGACTGCAATCTTTTCCAGGACGCCGGAAAATTCCTCGGCGGTTCCAAGTCCCCGCAGGCCGCGGTCGGCCAGCGCGGCCGGCAACGCATGATCCTCCGCGAAGGCGTTTACGCCATCAACCTCGCCCTTTTCGTCGTCGTCACTCAGGATTGCGTGTACCGCCTTGAAATGACCGGCCGGCAGGAACTGGCGACGATCGTCGGCTGGCAAAAAGAGATGAACGACATCGGAGGATTCGATCCCGTCGTCATCGGCGCGCTCGTCTCCGTCGAGGATCAATTGACGCCCGGAAAAACCATGACGGTCGACAGCATCGGCATCGTGACCGTTCACGACGGCCCCAGCCTCGCCCCCGGCGAAATCATCGCCCCGGCCGTCGGCAACGACAGCGTCGATCCGAACTATCACAACAACTTCCAGGACCCCGAAGCCTTCCTCCGCGCCGGCGGCCGGCGCGGACGGCAATACGTCCCGCTCACCGATGGAACCTATTTCATCAACCGCTGGTTCGCCACCATCGAGATCATCGCCAAGACCGTCGTCCCCATCGGCTACGTTGGAGTGGTCGTCAGCTATTACGGCCCGATGGGCGCCGACGTTTCCGGCGAGAGTTTCCGCCACGGCGAACGCGTCGCCCGCGGCGAACGCGGCGTGTGGGAAAAACCCCTCGGACCCGGCAAATATCCCTTCAACACCTACGCCGGAAAACTCATCCTCGTCCCCACCACTAACTTCGTGCTTCACTGGATCACCGGAAAGAGCGAGAGCCATCATTACGACGAAAGCCTCCGCAGCATCGACCTCGTGACCAAGGACGCCTACGAGCCGCTGTTGCCCCTCAGCATCGTCGTTCACATCGACTA
>Ga0181518_10000987_pt1 | contig 30055 bp, 29 predicted proteins | sample PEATcosm2014_Bin_28_FD_119751 | JGI IMG/M metagenome (GOLD analysis project Ga0181518, IMG submission 119751) | Peatland microbial communities from MTU Mesocosm Facility, Houghton, MI, USA - PEATcosm2014_Bin01_60_metaG | ecosystem: Environmental > Terrestrial > Soil > Wetlands > Peat | place...
ATTGGCGAAAACTCAACGGCAGCACGTTGCTGCCGGAGGTGATCGCAGGAGTGGTCTTCAAAGATGGAACGAAGCTCGCCGCTTAAACTGTCGCGGCCATCCACTACTTTTGGGAATATCTCGAAGGGTTTGCCATGTCTGGTCTATGATCTTGAAACGGCTCTGAAACATCAAATAGGTATAGAATTGTGCCAGCGCCCTGGCCACGTCATATTCGCGATCCTTACCGTCCTTCGGAAGCAGTGGCACAAGATTGTAGAACATCGCGCGACGCCACCCAACTGCGAAGATATAGATAATTCCAGCATCCTTAGGAATTGTCACTCCCTCAAACTCTAGCCGATGCACATCGACAATATCGTCGGCGAAAACCGAATCTCCTTGCGCCAGACCTTTTTTGACTTGCATTTGGCCGTGCGTCTTCAATTCGTTCAAATAGACGGTAGCGGAGCCGTCACGTCGAATGATCGCGAGCAGGTGCTGAACCTGATTCGGCTGAATCTGCGAGCTTCCGGGCAGCTTCCCAAGGATATCTGACCCAAATCCCTCCAAGCGTTCGACGAGAGTATCGCCGTCTTCTTCCGACACAAATTCGATCGCGCGAATCTTCGCAGTGCCGCCGCCTCGCACTGCTTCGACACAAACGCCTGCTGGCGTATTCTCAAACTTGATTTCAAAAGGCATGAGTACCTCCAATGGCCCTCGCATCCAGTGCGTCCGAAGACGGGTTCTTACTCGCACGATATCACTGTTAGGTTTCCCAGAATGTCTCACATTCGACCACGTGGGGCAATGTGCACGATCTCTCCGTGCCATTCCTCGGTTTCCGTTTCGATATGAGACCCTACGCAAATAATGTTTCACACGCGGGTGTCTTCGAAAATCAAAGGGAAAGGAAGCCCCGCGATTTTTCTGTTGCAAATCAAAGCGAAGTTAGGTATTAGTTAACCCATGGCCTGGGCCTTGTCGCTGTCTGTGCGCGCAGCGGGCTTGCCGGGTTCGATTTCGTGGAGGATTTGCCAGTGGTGAGTCAGTTTCCCCGTGTAGCCGGCGGGCTTGCCCGCCGTACGGTCCCCAACGGCGGTGGCGGTTGCGATCCGGCGGCCCCCAAAATGGAGCTGGCCTCCATTGTCCATTGTCCACTATCCATTATCCACTATCGCGCAGCGGGGGGGGAGGGGGGGTAATGGGACATTCCGGGACACAGTGGGACATTTTCAGACGCAAAAGCAGAAAAATCGGCCCGCTTTTGCGACATGCGGAAGGTTGAATTGAATCGCAGAAGTCGGGGCGGTGAAAAGGAATTCCGACCACGGATAACACGGATGCACACGGATAATCATTGAATCCATCCGTGAAATCCGTGCAATCCGTGGTTCTCTTCTTTCTCTGTCTTGCTTCGCGGGGACGGCTTTGGAATATGAATCGGAAAGTGGCCGACTTGGGGAACGGGCAAGATTTCAAATCGGCGGGCATTCGATAGACTGCTTTCGTTTCAGGGAAAGAGGAGTCAGACTTGGACACCGAGATCAAAACGAAAATGGCCCGGTTGGGGGAATATCTGGAGCGCAATCGGCTCGACGGAGTTTTTCTCAACCATCGCGACAGTGTCGCCTGGATAACCGGCGGGAAGGACAATCACGTCGCCGGCAACTCGCCCAACGGCGTGGCGGCGATCCTGGCCACGCGCGATTCGCGAATCTGTTTCACCAACACCATCGAAGGCCCGCGCTTTGCCGCGGAGGAGTTGGCGGGGACGGGGATCGAAGTCGTCACTTATACCTGGTATGACCCCAAGTCGGCGCAGAAGAAACTGAAGGAATTGATCGCCGGCCGAAAGATCGCGGCCGACATAACCGACGGCGGGGAACACGACCGATTCGGAGCGGGTTTGCTGCGCTTGCCGGATGATTTCACGCAATTGCGATGGTCGTTGACGGAAGCGGAAATTCAGCGTTATCGCGAAGGCGGCCGGCGGACGTCGGCGGCGATCGAGGCGGCGTGCAGGAAAATCGCCCGCAACATGACCGAGCACGAAATCGCCGCCGTGCTCGACGCCGAGGTGCATTCCAGAAGCATGATCCCGGTCGTAACCCTCGTGGCCGCCGACGAGCGCGTGGCCCGGTTCCGCCATCCCATCCCGACCGACAATCGCGTCTCGCGCTATTGCATGCTGGTCACGTGTGCATCCTTCGGCGGATTGATCTCGAACATGACCCGCTTCGTGAGTTTCCAGCCGCTTTCGGCGGAAATCCGCAAAAAGCAGCAGGCGGTGTGCAACGTGGACGCGGCGGTCAACCTCTCGACCCGGCCGGGAAAAACTTTGGGCGAAATGTTCAAGGTGATCGAGAAGGCTTATGCCGACAACGGTTTTGAGGGCGAGTACGCCCTTCACCACCAGGGCGGATCGACCGGCTACGCCGGGCGCGACGTGTTCGCCGAGCCGGGGTCCAGCGTTCGCGTGCTGGAAAACCAGGCGTTCGCGTGGAACCCGTCCATCACCGGCGTCAAGAGCGAAGACACGATGCTGTGTACGGCAGCGGGGATCGAGATGGTCACGACGATCTCCGCCGATTGGCCGAAAATCCGCGGCGATTTTCGCGGCCAATCACTGGACCGCGCGGATATGCTCGTTCGATGAGCTGGAGGGATCGGGATCGATGGAAAGTTCCTCCGACGAGGCGTCGTAGCCGAACAACTCGGCGAACCGGCCCCATCCCACGATGGTGTTGAAAACCTTTTCCACGTCCTCGCTCGTGAGCCGGATGCAAAGCTCTTCTTCGATGATTTCCTTGTTGAGCCGTTTGTCGCGCGCTTCCATCAGCAGGTGCAATACGAAGCGGAACGTACCGAGGGTGAGTAGCTGCGTGCGGAACATGGTCTTGCGGCCATTGATGTCGGCGTCGAGGAACCGGCGGCCAAGGTCGGTCAGAAGGACCTGGTTTTTCGGAGTATCGAGAAGGCCGAGCAATTCGCCCGCCTTGACGACCGCGATCGTATGTCCGAAATCGTATTCCGTGAGTTGATCGAGCTTGAAAACGTCGATCTGGCTGCCGTGATCGCGGACGATCTCCATGAGTCCGAAGATATGCCCGATATTGACGGCGGGAATGGGCGAAGGCTCGGGCAACCCGCCAACGGCCGCCGGCTCGGCAGCGGGGGCCTTCGGCAGATCGGGCAACTGTTCATTAGTGATCACGTCATGCAGATGCTGGACCATCCTCAGGAACGCGGGAGACTGGTACTCCCTTGGATGCGGCACGTCGTTCTGGATGATCGTGCGGATTCGCCCCGGGCGAGTGCCCATGACGATGATCCGATCGGCCAGGAACACCGCCTCCTCGATGTGGTGCGTGATGATCACCACGCTCTTGGGCTGAAAGGGCAACTTGCTTTGGCCGCCGGACCACATGCGGTAAATTTCGCTGCGAAGGCTCTCGGCGGTGAAAACGTCCAGGGCGCTGCAGGGTTCGTCCATGCAAAGCAGTTCCGGAGCGCGCGCCAGCGCCCGGGCAATGCCCACCCTTTGTTTCATTCCGCCCGAAAGTTCCTTGGGATACGCTTCTTCGAATCCTTCCAGACCGACGACGTCGATGCAGCGGGTGATGCGGTCCTTGGCTTGGGCCGGGACGAGGTTCAGGCCGTTAAGGGCCAGGCGGACGTTGTCGTTGACCGTGAGCCAGGGGAAGAGGGCGAAATTCTGGAAGACCAATGAGACGCCGGGATGGATGCCGTGCAGCGGCTGGCCATGGGCCAGGACCTGCCCGCTGGTGGGCGCGAGCAGGCCGATCATGATTCGCAGCAGCGTGCTTTTGCCCCCTCCGCTGGGGCCGAGGATGGCAAGAACCTCGCCCGTGCGAACCGCCAGGCAGATCTTATCCAGCACCAGCAGACGATTGGCGCCATCGGAGTCGGCGAAGACCATTGAGACGTCTATTACTTCCGCGATAGGAGAGCCGTTTTCCATATTCGCCCAATTTTCCAATGCCTTCGTTTGATGCCCAGCTATTATACGTTGAGACTATAGCGTGCTTCCGCAATTCGATAGATTCGTTTCCAGAAAAGGCGATTGATCAGGACGACCGCCAACGCCATGGTGACGACGGAGGCGGCCAGCAATTCGAAATGGCCGTTGGCGGTGGCATCGTCGATCATCGAACCCAGGCCGAAAGCATAGTACGTGCTGGATACGCCGCCCTTGCCCTGCACCGTGACCTCTTCCGCGACAATCGTGGCGTTCCACGCCCCACCCGCCGCCGTGATCAGGCCGGTGGCCAGAAACGGAAAAACGGCCGGGACGTAGATCCGAGTCCAGCGTTGCCAAATGCTCAGATGATAAACGCGTCCGGCCTCGCGAAGATCGCTGGGGATGGCCATGGCTCCGGCGATCACGTTGAACAGCGTATACCACATCGTTCCCAACAGCATCAGGACGATCGCTCCGAACGTGAAAGGGATGCTCAGCCTAGCCATGAGCGCACAGAGCATCAGATAGATCATCGGGGCGGGGAAGCTGGCAAGGATCTGAACGATCGGCTGCAGCCGATTGGACCATCGGGGAGAAAGACCAATCAGTATTCCGGCGGGAAGGGTCCACGCCGCGCCGATGGCAACGGCGGCGGCGGTCCTGCCAAACGACTGAAGCAATGCCCAAAGAACGGTGGTCCATCCCTTCTGCTCGCCACTGTCGTGAATGGGAACCCGCAAGAGCATGTCCGCCAGCTTCACCGCACCCCATGCGGCCAGCGCGATCAGACAGATTATCACGAGCCATTTGACCGCGGCCCGCCACCATCGCAGCGCTTTGGCTGTCTCGGAGTTGGAGCCTGTCCGTCTCTTCGGCAAGCCCGCGTCGCTGTCGTGGCGGCGTTTCCAGCGGCGTTCGATGAAATTCAACAGCCGGGATCGCCGCAGCAATTGCAACACCCAGGAATGGGGCTGCTCGGACGCCGACGTTTCCTCGAGTTTGAATCGCTCGCTCCAGGCTACGATCGGCCGCCACACCAGTTGATCGCACAGCACGATCAGCAGGATCATGGCGATGACTCCGGCAATCATGGCGGGAACGTTCCAATCGATCTGGGCCTGGTTCATGTAGGAGCCAAGTCCCGGCAGCCGATAGTCCACCCCGCTGAGGTTGAAAGCTTCTTCGACGGTGATGATGAACCAGCCGCCGGCCATGGACATCATCGAATTCCAGACCAGACCGATCATGGAGGCAGGCAATTCGAGGTAGCGGAAAATCTGCCAGCCGCTGAGGCGCTGCATGGCGGCGGCTTCGCGCAACGCATCGGGGATCGAGCGGACGCTTCCGTAATAGCTGAAGGTCATGTTCCACGCCTGCGCGGTGAAGATCATGATCACGCAGGCGATCTCCAGCCCGAGCCAACTGGTGGGAAACAAGTGAACGAACAACAACACCAGTCCGGGAAGAAACGACAGCACGGGAAGAGACTGCAGCACGTCGAGGATCGGGAGCATGAATTTTTCGGCCGTCCGGCTGTGGGCGGTGATCGTCCCGTAGACCAGGGTGAACAGCAGCGACAAACCGTATGCGATGACCGCGCGGCTAAGACTGAAAAAGGCATACTTGGGCAGCGCCCAAAAGGACAGATTAATTACCACACCCGAGGGGCGCGGCGCGGCGGCATGTCCGAGGATCGACGCGACGGCGGCGAGCAACCCCGCGACGCCGAGAATCACCAGCACGTCAATTCCGACGTTGGCGGGTTTTTTCAGCGCTTCCCGGACCTTGTCGGAATAAGCGATTGCCCATGCCATGAGCCGAGGATTTTAGGGATGCGCGCCAGGATTGCGAGGAGATGGACCCACCCGCGACAGGACGGCTCCACGAAGGAGATTTCCTATGCCGTCAATTGCCCTTGGATCTGGTTGAGCTGGTCCGCGATGGTCTTGTCGTCGGCGCAATCGCTTTCGATGGTGCGGACGGCGTGCAGGACCGTGGTGTGGTCGCGGCCACCGAAATAGAGTCCGATCTCGGCCAGGCTGAAACTGGTGAATCGGCGGGCGAGGTACATGCACACCTGCCGGGGGAACGCGATGCTCTTGTGCCGCTTTTTGCTTTGGATGTCGGCCAGGCGGACGCCGTAGTATTTCGTAACGGCATCGTAAATCTGCTGGATGGTGATGCGTTTCTGTTCGGGGCCGGTGGAATCGCCCAGGGCGCTCTTGGCCAGGTCCAGATCGATCCGGCCGCCCTGAAGCAGGCTCATTCCCTGAATGCGGGTGATGGCGCCTTCCAGCTCGCGCGTGTTGTTTTCGACTTTCGAGGCGATGTAGGAGACCACGTCGTCGGGCAACGTCAAGCCGCGCACACGCGCCTTCTTTTGAAGAATGGCGATGCGGGTTTCAAAGCAGGGCTTTTCAATGCGGGCGACCAGGCCCCAATTGAACCGGCTGACGAGCCGCTCCTCCAGCTCGGGGATTTCGCTTGGCGGGCAATCGGCGCTGAGGATGATCTGCCTTTGCAACTGATAGAGCGTGTTGAACGTGTGGAAGAATTCCTCCTGCGTGCGATCGTGCTTGCTGAGGAAATGGATGTCGTCGATCACCAGCAGATCGACGTGGCGATAGCGGAAGCGGAACTGTTGCATGTCGCCGTGTTCCACGGTGGTGATGAACTGGTTGACGAAGCTGTCGCAGGAGAGGTAGAGGATGCGCAAGTCCCCTTGGCGTTCCAGCACCTTCTGGCAAACGGCCTGCAGGAGATGGGTCTTGCCCAACCCGACGCCGCCGTGAATGAACAGGGGGTTGTACGCCTTGCCCGGGTTCTCGGCGACGGCGACGCTGGCGGCATGGGCGAGCTGATTGCACGGGCCGGTGACAAACTGCTCGAACGTGTAATCGGGATTAAGCGGCAAGGGCTGGTCGCTGTCGCTGAAAAGCCCGCCTCGGCCGAGGCCTTCGCAATGGAATGACACGGAAACCAGCCGCCCGATGATCTGCTGGGCCGCAACCGAAAAGGGCGTTTGGCACTGTCCCTGACAGAAGTTAAGCTGCGCCAGCGTGGGGACAATGACTTGGATGACCCCGTTGGTGATCTGCCGGGGGATAAGCTGATCGAACCAGACCCGGTTGAGGCTTGGATGCTGATTTCGGATCTCCTGGAGGATGCGTTGCCACACCGCAGGATCAAATGTCGGCTCTTGCGCGCGGCGCGCGGGCGCCTCGCGCCTTGAAAGCGATTGCGTAATTACCATGGCGATTCTTCAGCGAAAAGTGTCTATTAAAGTCTCCGCGCGCCGGCCCCGAGATTCTCTCTTCCTGCCGGCGTACGAGTTTACAATATCAAATTCACGACCCTGGCGAACGCGCGACACGGCAACAACATGCGTGATGGCCACCGATTGTTTCAGCCGCGCGCTATTCACACGCACTAATTCGCAGATTACCCGTTTGACGATACATTTTTCAAGGGCATCCTGCTGAACAAATTTGCCAAGTGCATCGCGCGCGAATTGATTTGCACAATCCCTAGATGCCGCGCCGAACCTTGTCCCCAACCCGTCTCGCTCAAAACATTTTTGGAAAAATATTTTTTTCCCAACATCCGCTCATCCGCTCGCTCGGCTGGGAATCGGCAGTCCAACATCGGCCATCACCTGTTTCAGATCGCTCCAGACCGCGGCGCGATTTTCCTCTGTGTAGGAACGCAAGAGAAAGGCGGGATGAAACGTCGGCATCAGCTTGATGCCGCGCCAGTTATACCATTGTCCGCGCATTTTCCCCATCGACAAACGCGAGTTCAGCATGTATCTGGCGGATGGAAGCCCCAGCGTCACGATCACTTTTGGCCGGATTATCTCAAGCTGACGAACCAGGTAGGGCGTGCAAGCCTCAACCTCATCGGGCGCCGGGACGCGATTGTCCGGCGGCCGGCATTTGACGATGTTGGCGATGAATACCTGCTGGCGACGCAAACCCATGCCCGCGATCATCTTGTTGAGCAGTTCACCCGCCCGGCCCACGAACGGCCTGCCCTGAAGGTCTTCGGTCTCGCCCGGCCCTTCGCCAATGAAAAAAATCTTCGCATCCGGATCCCCTTCGCCGAACACCGTGTTTTTGCGTGTTTCGCAGAGCCGGCAACGCGTGCAGGGCTTGACCTCTCCAGCGTCCATTTGCGCAAGTTGCGCGTTTTTTTCCTCGCGAGATAACGCTTCTCCCAACATCGGGGCAAAATCCGGCTCTCCATTTGGCGCGAAAAGTTGCGTCGCCGACGCCGGTTGCGGCGGGGCCGGTTGCGAAGGGGCCGATCGCGCATCAGGTTCGATCCGGTTCGGCCCAATCGGCTGGAGCATCCGTACCGATTCCAAACCGAACGCCCGTTCGCTTCTCAGCCAGAGGGAACGCCGATGTCTCGGAAGGTCGTCCTTCGCCATATCTTCCCTTGTCATGTCTTACGATCCTAATTTTTTTCTTTCCGAGAACAAATGCTTGACGCGCCCGCGTCATTCATGCACAATATGGGATGAAAAGCCACCCCGGCCCGCAATGGCGGGTGCTCCAACCGAGCACACCGTCGCAGGCCGTGGTGGCTTTTCTCATTGTGAGGTTATCGCGGAATTTTCGTGAGTCTTCGAGGGCGGCGCCTTCTTTGAGGAATCCTCATGGCCAATAAAAGCAAACAGGAACTCTTGAGCCGAACCATCGAGCATATCGATATCACCCGGCACAACCCGGTTGCGCTGGTGGATGCCATGCAACACATGGCCTACACCGCCCGCGATCTCCACCGCGCTGCCGATATTTACGACCGCATGCTGCGAGACCGCGACTGCGGGATCATTCTTTGCCTCGCCGGCTCGCTCAACAGCGCCGGTCTGAAGAATATCTTCGCCGAAATGATCCGCAGCAGGATGGTCGATGCCATCGTCTCCAGCGGCGCCAATATCGTCGATCAGGACTTCTTCGAGGCCCTGGGCTTCCATCATTACATCGCCGATGACTACCTTAAGAGCGGGATGCACGACGGCATGTTGCGCGAATTGATGATCGACCGCATTTATGACACGCTCATCGATGAGAACGAACTGCGCGTCTGTGACGAGACGATGCAGAAGATCATCGACGAGCTTGAACCCAAGCCGCACAGCTCGCGCGAGATCATCCGTGAGATGGGCGCATACCTGGAAAAGCATGGCAAAGCCGCCGACAGCATCGTCCTGGAAGCCTACCGGAACGACGTGCCGATTTTCTGTCCGGCCTTCAGCGACTGTTCGGCCGGTTTTGGTTTCGTCGCTCACGTGCACGCCCGGCAGGCCACGGGTCGGCCGACCGTCAGCCTCGACGGCGCCAAGGACTTTTACGAGTTGACCCAACTAAAGATCAAGAACAAGGACACGGGCCTATTCATGATCGGCGGCGGGGTGCCGAAGAACTTCGCGCAGGACGTCGTCGTCGCGGCCGAAATCCTCGGCGTCGAAGTTCCCATGCACAAATATGCCATCCAGGTCACCGTCGCCGACGTCCGTGACGGAGCGCTATCCGGCAGCACTCTCAAGGAAGCCAGCAGTTGGGGCAAAGTGGACACCGCTTTCGAGCAGATGGTATACAGCGAAGCGACGCTGGCCCTTCCGCTGATCGCCGGGTATGCCTATCACAAAGGCGCTTGGCGCAATCGAACGGCGCGCAAATGGAATCAGCTCCTGGAAGCCACCGCCGCCGTCTGACGCGATTCAGCGGCGCGGAACGCGCCCAGTCCGATATCCAAAAAAACATCACGGTCGGCCTCGTGCCGACCGTGACAGGTCTCGTTTCCAACCGTTCATGGCGACGCGCGTCGCCGTTGATTCACATTCAAACCGAAGTGAGCTGATACTCCATCTGCGCCGCCTTGAGTTGTGCCAACGCATAAACCGCCGCTTCGCGTTGACAGGCGCCGACCACCGTGCCGTGGCGCTCATCCGCCGCATGCCCCGGGTCCAGCGGCTCGCCCACCGGCGCCCAGGTGGCTCGATAGCAATTAAAAATCAAGTTGTGTTTGATCGACAATTCCAACCCAGCCCTGGCAAAATCGCGCTGCACTCCCAGAATCGACGGAAAAGACCGCCCATCCGGTAAATGTTCAACGTCCAAATCGTCCTGCGGCAGCCATCCGACCTCCAGAAGTCGGTCCACGGCGTACGTGAGGTTCATCGTAGCTCCTTCCAACTCGCCCGGGTTATCCTTCCGCATTCCACCCCTGGAAAACGAGCAATTATTCTATCTCCGGCTCCAATGCAATGCCAGTCCTGAGAAACAGGTTTGTTTTCGGCCAAATACGGCGATTTCTTGAGCATATTTGCGGCCCTGGAAACTGCAATGCGGTCGCCCTGAGCGCGCCATGACAAACGTCCACCAATCGTAGATTGTCCGGCCCGCTTCGTATAGTCTAACCCCCCATGAGTTCCAGCCGGAACCCCGACCGTGGGGGGCGCGCAGGGCGGTCGCCTCGATTTCAGCATCGCGCCCACAGTCACGAACAGGCCCATTCCCAGTCCTTGCCTCACGAACAGACCCGGCATCAGGATCATGCCCTTGCGTGCCGGGATCGGCCACAGCTTGTTACCCGCCAGGAGGAGCTTGCCGAACTGCTCCAATCGCTCAAGAGCGGCGGGTCCTTCGCCTACGACAGCGAGTTCATTGGCGAACTCACCTACTTGCCAAAGCTGTGTCTGATCCAGGCGGCTTCGTCCACGCGGATCGCCCTGATCGATCCCCTAGCGGATTTGGACCTCCGGCCGTTCTGGGAACTGGTCGCCGACCCATCGGTGGAAAAAATGGTCCATGCCGGCCTCCAGGACGTCGAACCGGTGTTTCGCGCCCTTGGCAAGCCGCCGGCAAATCTCTTCGACACCCAGATCGCCGCCGCCTTCGCCGGGGTTGGATATCCGCTTTCCCTTTCGAAATTGGTTCTGGCATTGGTTGGCGCCAAGCTGGGCAAGGGGCTGACGTTCTCTCACTGGGATCGCCGCCCGCTCACCGATCATCAGCTTCGTTACGCCGCGGATGACGTGCGCTATCTTCCGGCCGTTCGGCACGAGATCGGCAAGCGTCTGGCCGGCGATCGCCACGCCGCCTGGGCCAAGGAGGAATCCGCATCACTGGCCGATCCGGCTCTGTACGTCTTCGATCCGAAAACGCAGTGGATGAAGATTCGCGGCGCGGGGGCGCTGCCTCCGCTGAGCCAGGCCATTCTGCGCGAGCTGACCCTCTGGCGCGATCGCGCCGCCCAGAGCGAAGACGTTCCACCGCGATCCCTGGCCAGGGATGAGATTCTTTTGGACATGGCCCGTTCGCCGATCGACGCCGTTGAGGACTTGAATCGCGTGAGGGGACTGCCCCGGCCCGTGGAAGCCAAATACGGAGCGGGCATCGTCCAAGCCACGCAAACGGCCAATTCGTTGCCGCCGGATCAGTGGCCGGACCTGCCCGTTTACGAGCCCGCTCCCGAGGAAAAATTCCGCGCCGATGCCCTCTTCTACGCCGCTCAGTGCCTCTGTGCCGGGCAGGGAATCGATCCCAATCTCCTCACCAGCCGCCAGGAAATCGGCGAGTTCTATCGCATCCACAGCTCCGGCCAAACGCCCGAGGACTTGCGCATTCTCCGCGGCTGGCGCCGCCAGGCCGTCGGCGAGCGCCTCCTCGCCCTCCTGCGCGGCCAAACGCCCGTGACCCTGCAATGGATCGATGGGGCGCCTCACTGTTAATCCGGTTTCCTCGAGCCGGTTGGCGGGATACAATCATTCTATGCCGATTTACGAATACACCTGCAAATCCTGCAAAAACAATTTCGAGCAGCTTGTGAAGTCGATATCGTCCGCCGGCAAGGTGGAGTGTCCCAAGTGCGGATCAAAGCAAACCGCCCGCAATCTGAGCGTCTTTGCCGTCGGTTCCGAATCGAAGTCCCAATCCTCACCACCCGGTATTTGCGGAAGATGCGGCGGACCGGGTCCGTGCGGGATGAATTAGAAACACGCGGGACAAAGGCCGTCCCCCCGCCTTACTTCCCCATCTCCTTGCTTCTCCGCTGGGCCGCCTTCAGCGCGTCAATGGTGATCCGCGGCCAATTCTCTTTTTCCATGTGACTGATCGCGGCGTGGGTCGTGCCGTTGGGCGTGGTCACGAGCCGCCGTTGGCTCGCCGGCGATTCGTCCGATGCGCTCATGATCTTTGCCGCCCCGGCCGCGGTTTGAATCGCCAGCGTCCGGGCTTCCTCGGTACTCAAACCCATCTCGATGCCCGCCTGGATCATCTGCTCCGCGAGGAAGAAGAAGTACGCCGGCCCCGATCCGCTGATCGCCGTGACCGCGTCGATCTTCTCTTCGCCCAGTTCCAGGACCTTGGCTCCGGATTCAAACAATTTTCGCGCCACCGCCAGATCATCCTGGCCGGCATTGGCGCCCGGCGCGATGGCGACCATTCCGCATCCCACGAGCATCGGCGTGTTGGGCATCGCCCGGACGACTCGCCAGCGCTTGCCTCGCCCCAGTGTTTTTTCGATGAAGGCGCTGCCGATCCCCGCCGCGATGGAAATCACCAGCGATTGTTCCTCCATCGCCGGCGATAAATCGCGCAAGACCGCTTCCATCTGATACGGCTTGACGCTGAGCAAAACAGTCCTGGCCCCGGCCACCGCATGGGCGCCGTCTTCAACCGCGTTGATATGCAATTGGGAATTGAACAATACCCTCCGCTGGGGCGAAACGTCCGCGGCGACGATTTGGGCCGGTTTGAGCGTGCCCGCCGAAACGATCCCCCGCGCGATCGCCTCCGCCATGACCCCGGCGCCGATGATGGCCAGATCGTGAGTCATTGGACGATTAAATTCGAAACTCGAAATTCGAATGACGAATCAAATTCGATAGTCGAAATTCGAATTTCTGCCCTTCGAATCTGATTCGCCATTCGGATTTCGGAATTCGGGTTAGACAACATCAATTATCCCCCGCCCCCGATCGCGTCTTGAACCGAGCGCGGGGCGGTGACGATCAGATTGCCGTTCCAAAATTCCATTGACGCCGGTCCCCCGTTGTCACGCCAGATTTCGGGGCGAACGACCGTCTCAATCAGTTTGATCAGCGCCTGGGCCTTGGTGTCCATGTTGACGTTCTGCGACGTATTGTTCTGACCGCTGGAAAGCGACTGCGATCCGCCGCCGCCGCCGCTGCCGCCAACCTGCGCGCTGCCGCCGCTGATGCTCTGGATCGTATAATTGAACGTGTCGTTTGGCTGCAACAGATCCAACACGTAATAGACGACGGTGATCATCTTCTGATCGGCGATGGCCCGGGTGGTTATCTCGACCACGTCCCGGTCAATGTAGTAGGTGAGCAAATCCCCCGGCCCGGCCTGCGCCAAAATCAGCGACAGCACTTTCCCCGCCGATACGTCGTGAAGGTTCAGGTTGATTTCGGTGTTCTTGGAGATGTTCAGCCCTTCCAGGGCTTTCCAATCCACGGTGACGTTCACGCCGGCGACGTCGCGGAGGAAATCGATCGCATCCGCAAGCGGAACGTTGTCGAGCTTGGCCGATGGCAGACGTGCCGCGAGCATCGCGCGGGCCGTGCCCCCGGCCGATGCCGCGCTGGTCGAATAGAGCAGACTAAACGCAATCGCACAGACGCTCAGAGCCGCCAGAAAGCGCCCAGACCAGCTTTTCTTCTCGGCGGCTTCTCTGCGCTCTGTGCATTCTCGTGGTCGCATTTGGATCACGTATTGGAACTGGTCGATTGCTCGCCCAGCGGCTTGCCCGTGTAAGGGTCGAACCGCATCGGCGCCGCGGCCGGCTCCTGCGTCAGGGGCTTGCCCGTATATGGATCGAACTTGTATCCCGCGCCGGTCGCCGGCGGCAACGCCGCCCGATCCGTCGGTTGCTGCTGCTGCATCGGCTGGGTGACGTCCTCCTCAATCCCCGCCAGGCCCTTCTTGAATTCGATGATGCCTTTGCCGAGGCTGCGGCCCACTTCAGGCAGTCGCTTGCCAAACAACAGCAGCGCCACAATCGCGATCAAAAGCCAATTGTCCAGGTACGGACCCAAGATATTCGCAAGCGGAAGGTGCATCACGGATTATTCCTCATTAATGCCAAAACGAACGGCGCCAGATAATATTATACGGCCAATTCGGTCGGAAACTAAAGCGTCTCATAAAAATCCGCGAAATCATTGCATCCCACGTCCATCCCCGCTCCCCCTCACCCTGTTTGTTCCAGCAATTCCATCAGCTTGCGGATATCCGCCGGGATCGGCGCCGTCAACGTCATTTCCTTGAGCGTGGCCGGATGCACGAACGTAATCTCGTGCGCGTGCAGGGCCTGCCGGTCAAATCGAAAGCCCCCGGACTCGAAAACCCTGCCTCCATACATGGTGTCGCCGACGATCGGAAACCCGATGGCGGACAAATGCACGCGCAACTGATGCGTCCTGCCCGTCTTGGGCGTCAGGCGGAGACAGGAGAACCGCGCCGGCGGCATGGGGAGATTGCGGTCGCTGGGAAACCGGCTTGGCTTGAGCGCCGTCCCCGACGCCGCGCCGAAGATCCGCTCCACTTCGTACTTCGTCACCGCCGGCTTCCCGCCGTTCTCGATCTTCCTCACCGCCTGCTTCTCACGCACGTAACGGTCCTTGCCGATCGGCATGTCGATCACGTCCGCCAGCAGGTCCGGCACCCCGTGTACGACCGCGACGTATCGCTTCTGAATCGTGCGTCTTTCGAACTGTCTCGCCAGCCGCCAATGTGCCTCGTCGCTCTTGGCCACCAGCATGATCCCCGTGGTGTTGCGGTCGAGCCGATGCAGAATCCCCGGCCGCCATTCGCCGTTGATCGTGCTCCATTTTTGTCCGTAATGCACCAGTCCGTTGACCAAAGTTCCGGTCCATCTGCCGCGCGCCGGATGTACCAGCAAGTCCGCCTGTTTGTTCAGGGCCAGAAAATGCTCGTCTTCATAAATGACGTCGAGCGGGATCGGTTCGGGAACCAGGTCGTTGACCGGCTCCGGCGGCGCGACCATCTCCACCAGATCGTTGGCCTTGATCTTGTAGCTCGCCTTGGTGGGCCTGCCGTTGACCGTCACCAATTCGCCCTCGATGAGACGTTGGACTCCGTTGCGCGACAGCCATGGGACCCGGTCGACGAGAAACTGATCGATTCGCCGCACCTGCGTCTTAGTCGCGCGGAACTGGAAATGGGAGACGTCGGAATCGTCGTTGGGTGGGATGTCAGGATCTTCGGCCACAAAGTGTGAGATTATCCGTTGGCGGCGTTGTTGGCGATATGCGCGGGAATGTAATTTCGAGTTTCGAGTTCTATTTTCGGCTGCTCGCCTGCGTCGTCGCCGACAGATCGACCGTCGCCGGCAACTGGAGTTGTGGCAGAAGTTCCAGTCTTTGTTTTGCCAGGACTTTGAAAGGCTGCTCGGCGTCGCCGTCGATGACGGCCTGGTACTGCGCCCGGGCCGCATCCCATTGCGAAGGGTCTCCGCCGGCGGCCCGGTCTTCCGCCACCGCGGCCAAACCGAAATGGGCGGCCGTCACGATCGGTCTCTGGCTGGCGTAGTCGTGAAGCGCCTGGCTGTAAGCGTCAAAGGCGTTGCCGAGCAACGTGTCCCGCGGTTCGGCCGGCCTCAGCGCCGGCTGCGTCGCCGCTCCATTCAGTTCCGGAAAATTCGCCATCTCAAAATTCAAATCACCCTTGTCGAGCAGCGCCTGCGCTTTCATCGCCACTTCGCTGTCGGGCGTTTTTTGCAGGACAGTATCCACTTGTTGCAGGCCGTCCGAGTAGTATCCCTCGCGCAGCCTCATGAACGTTTGCGCGTCGCCTTCCGGATCAAAGGCCATCGTCCGGAGGCGTTGGAGATCATCGGCCGCGTTGCCCAGACTTGTCCGGGCGGCTTCCAGCCGCTCCTGTCCCGTGCGAATCCGGTACTGGATGAGCACGACCGCCAGCGCGATCAACACCAACCCCAACGAGACCTGCGACTGGTACTTCTTGATTGTTTCAGGAAGACCCTGAAGGGTCCAGATCAGAGAATTGGCTTTCAGCTCGCGCCGCCGCTGGGCTTTCATGGGATGCGGAAGTGTAATGGTGGTGCCCAGCCAAAGCAAACCGCGGGGAATGTCATTTGTCATTAGTCATTGGTCATTGGTCACTTGCCACCTGTGCCCGGACCCCTTCTTCACAAATGACCAATGACGAATGACAAATGACTAACGACAAATGACCAATGACATTTCCCCCAATTGCCGACATAAGACAGGCATGCCCGACCCTCGCACTATTATCCCCAACCCCTCGCCTCGCCTTGGCTTTGGGCTGCTGCTGGCACTTCTGGCCGTGGTCGCGGCTGGGAAGGTCATTCTTGCCGATACGCTCGATCCCGATTGCTTCTGGCACCTTCGCGTGGCGGATGAAATCGCCCGCCAATCCTGGCCGCATCCGCTGATCGACGATCTTTCATTTGCGTCGATTCGCCAGCCCTGGACTCCGTATTCCTGGCTCGCCGAGTTGGGCATGAAATGGTTATGGGACGCCGGCGGGTTCCGGGCCGCCGTGGCCGTCCAGGCGGGCATGGAATCGGCGTTCATCCTCCTTCTGGGCCTTGGCGCATTGGAGCTTTCTCGCCGCGTTCACGGCCAGGCCCGCTATCTCGCCTCCGCTTTGGCCGCGGCCATGGGGGGGATTCTCTCTCTGGCCTATCTGAGCTTCCGACCGGTCACCGCCGCGTTGACCCTCCTGGCGTTGGTCGGCTGGCTCCTGCTCCGCGATCGCCGGATGAGCCAGCAATCAAAAGCGGTCTGGCTGGTTCCGCCGATCACCGCCGTACTGACCAACCTCCATTTTTTCGCGCTTTTCGTCCCGCTCTGGACTGCCGCGCTTCTCATCGGCGACCTCCTTCCCCCTCCCCTGGTACTCCGGGGGAGGGCTGGGGTGGGGGTTGGCGATACCCTCGATCCATACGATGCGAACAATCCAGTTCCATACACTCAGAACCCCCACCTCGTTCCTCCCCCTGCGTACAGGGGGAGGAGGGAAAACTTTTTGCCCAAAAGCTTGGCCGCACCTTCCCCCCGGCTCCTCCGCGGCGCCGTTCTTCTGCTTCTCTCGCTGGCCGCCTGCTGCCTGAACCCACTTCTTCGCGGCACTCTTCGTAGCGTGCTGGATTATTCCACGCAGGATGTCATGGTCCGCTCCGGCACGATCGCCGAGTTCCGGCCGTTCTACTCTGGAATCATGGGCAACGTCTCCGCCGCGTTCGTCGCGGCGCTTTGGATGTTCGTCGTCTGGCGTCGCATTCGGCAACCGCGCATTCCCCTGGGTGAAGTGCTCTGGCTGGCGGGCAGCACGGCATTGCTCTTTCTCATGGGCAGATTGTCGCCGGTTTTCGCCATCATCGCCGCTGCGGCGTTCGCGGCCGCCATCCCGCGGCTTTCCGACAAAATCCTTGCGCGCCCCCCGATCGTCGCGGCACTGGCGGTCGTTCTGGCCCTCTCGGCCTGGCCGGTCGCCCGCGCCTTTCCTCGGCCGGGTCAATCGCTTTCCCTCTGGCTCAATCGCCACGGTCCCGATGCTCCGAATTATCCTTGCCTGGCCGCGGATTTCGTCGACCGGAACATTCCCAGCCAAACTCATCATCTCATTTGCGAGTGGCCGTGGGGCGGGTTCCTGGAATGGCGGCTCGGGGACCGCTTCCAAACCCTGATGGACGGCCGGACGCAGCTTTTTGCACCCGAATTCTGGAGCGTCGCCGCACTGGGTTCGCCGGACCAGCGAAAAGAATTACTCGCCGCCACCCGCGCCGACGCCGCCGTCGTACGCGCCGGCCACGGTGCGTTCGGGCAAATCCTTACCGAGTTGAACTGGAAGACCGTTTATCGGGATGACTTCGCCGAGGTTTTAGTGCCGCCGGCAACGGAATTCGAAATCCGAAATTCGAGCCAATCCATTTCGAATTCGCAATGACGGCAATGAAAGCCCGTCGGATTTGAACTATTTGTTTTCCACCGCCAGGCTGGCCGCATATCGCGCGAAATATTCCGGGACCGGATAGTGCTTCATCAGGAATTCCTTCAACTGCGCGCGCTCAGCGATGAGGAAATTCACCGGCTCATTCACCTTCCGGACGGAAAAATTCACGGCCCGCACCAGGTCCTGCGGGCTGGTGGCCATGTGAAGATCGGCGTCTTGCCGGTTCAGTGGAAGCAGATGGAATTGCCACGCCTGCCGGCGATTCAGCAGCCGCAGGCAATCGGTGTCCATCCTCTGCTCCTCGAGATCGACCACCCCGGTGGTGCGGACGTACTGCTCCACCCACGCATCCTCGACCGCCTTGGCGTCGATGCCAAACAGCCGCTCGGCCAAATCTCCGAATGGCCGATTCGACATCTTCTGCACCTTCAGAATATGCCCCACCTGTGCTTCGGTAAGCACGCCCTGCTCCACCAACAGTTGTCCGATTTGAATACCCGCCAAATCCGCCTCCTGCAAAGGTTCGGCAATGATCTTGCCGCTTACGCTTTATCGGCCAGCGGCGAGGGCGGCTCAAGCAGCAGGTTGATTTCAATGCCCGCTATTTGCGGCCATTCCAGAGCCGCAAAACCTGCTCGACGAGCGGCTCAAGCGGCTTCCGGCCGTCCAGCCAGTGCACCGGATTGAACCTGCGGAACCATTTCATCTGCCGCCGGGCCAGTTGCCGCGTGGCGATCTTGATCCGCTCCACCGCTTCATCCAGTTCAATCCGCCCCTTCACGTGCTCGATCAAGTCCGCATATCCCGTCGCCTCCGCCGCGGTCCGCGACAACACCGGATATGTCCTCAGCAGCGAGCGCACTTCCTCCACCCATCCGCCGGCGATCATCTCTTTCACCCGCAAATTGATTCGCCGGTTGAGTTCTTCGCGGTCCCACGACAATCCGACCCATACCGCCGGATGTCTCGCCGGCTGATTGGCTTCCCATTGGCTTTGAAGCGTTGAGATGGGCTTGCCGGTCAGTTCGTAAACCTCCAGCGCCCGGATGAGGCGTTTATGATCGCCGACGTGGATCCGCACCGCCGCCACCGCATCCACCCGCTTCAGGCGCTCGTGCAGTTCCGCCCCGGAAAGCGAACGCAGCCGCATGCGCACCGCCTCATCCGCCGACGGTCCGGCGAACAGCCCGGCGAACAACGCCTTGAAATAGAGCGGCGTCCCGCCCGTGGCGACGAGCGGGCATTTCGACTCCGCGATCACCGCATCCGCCTGCTCCACGAACCGAGCCACGCTGAAGATCTCGTCCGGCCGGGCAACGTCGATCAAATGGTGCGTGATTTCCAGCCTCTGCTGTGCGGTCGGCTTGGCGGTGCCGATGTCCATGTCCCGGTAAACCTGCATGGAATCCACGCTGAGGATTTCCGCGCCGCACCTGCGCGCAACCGCCATCGCCAGCGCCGATTTCCCCGACGCCGTTGGCCCGATGATTGCCAGAAGCGTTCCTGTCATTTTTTGCACAACCTGCCAATTCTGGCGAAACGTTGTCAGGCGATCTCAGCGGGCGATGGCCGAAACCTGATGATTCTCCAGCCCGTGCGCGCAAGCCGCAATCCCTCCACCTTGGCACGGGATTTGTTCCTGTCCAGGTGAGTCTTTTACCAGATAGGAGGCCTTATTATGGCACTACCCACAAGAGTTCAGAGAGGCGCCGATCCCATTGAATTGGCCCAGCGCGAATTTGACACCATGCTCGGCCGATTCTTCGGCAACCGTGTATTGGACGATGGCAATTACCTGGCCCCATACGGCGTGGACGTCCGCGAGGACGCCGACCACGTCTACGTCGAGGCCGAATTGCCCGGTTACAAAAAGGAGGAGGTCGACATCAACCTGGAAAACCAGACCCTGACCATCTCCGCCGAGCACAAGGAAAACAAGGAAGAAAAGTCCGGCGACAAGTCCGAATGGCTTTTGCATGAACGGCGATATTCGCGGTTCCAACGCAGCTTCATGCTGCCGCCGACCGTCGATGCCCAAAGCGTTCTGGCCAAGCTCCATGACGGCGTGCTTACCGTCACGCTGAACAAGCGCGAGGAGACCAAGCCGCGCAGGATCACGGTGTCGTAAGCGCCGGGGGCCGCGCGAGGGTTCGGACGTTGTTCTTTATCATCGCGCGGCCCGCGATGAAAAACCCGAAATCCGAATGACGAAATAAGATTCGTCATTCGGATTTGATTCGTCATTCGGATTCCGGGTTTCGGATTTCTATCTCAGCCGGTGCTCGATCTTCCGCGCATATTCAATCGAGTATCTCGCCCACGGCTGAGCTTCCAACCTGGCTTTGCCGATCGGCTTTCCCGTTCCCTCGCAGATGCCGTACGTGCCGTTCTGAATCTTCGCCAGGCCGTCGTTCAGGTCGCGAAGGAGCTTGCGGTCCTTTTCCATCAACCCCAGCGTGAATTCCTGCTCGTAGTTGTCCGTGCCCATGTCGGCCATGTGAAGCGGCAGATTGGACAAGTTGCTTCCACCGCCGCTACGAAGGGCTTCGCGCTCCATGGAGCTCATGTCCCCTACGATCTCCCGCCGCTTGGCCAGAATCGCATCGCGGAAAACTTCCAGTTCCCTGGGCGTGATCCCGGCCAGATTTTTCCGTGGCCGACCATTGGTCGGCACCGCCGCCGCCTGCGGCAAATCTACCGCCGGCTCATCCATCAGTTGATCCCGCGCCGGGATGAATGGAATCCGACCCTTCGCCTTGGCCATCGGCGGCGAAGGCTTCTTTGCCGCGGCCTTCACCGGGGCCGACTTGTTTTTCAATTGTCCCGTCGCCTTCGAGGTCTTCGGCGACACACCCTTTTTGCTCGTTGACTTCGCCACGATTACCCTCTCACGTCTACCGATGCCCCTTCTCCAAGGCCAAAGAACCGCAATACTATACTGAAATCGGGGTTATTGTCAAGATGGCGCTGGAATTGATTGGCGCCGGGCGCCAGCGTCGCCGCATCGAAATATGCGATGTGCAGGGCGTCAATGCGAATTGTGCAGATCGAGTTCGCGCAATAGGCGGATCAATATTTCCTCGATATTCAGCTCTTTCGCCCATCGTTGAAGATAACCTCGATCCAGCGACTTCGAATTCAGCAATGCAACGCCGAGCGCGTCGAGGTGTTGCCGCTCTGAGCCGGATTCGCGCGACCATTCCAACTTGGAGAGGATGGAATCTTCGGGGGAAACGACCGCCACTTTGATTCCGAGGATTGTGGCAGGAACGCGGCGGGAAAATTCTCGAAGGCTAAACGGACGGTCTTTGCGAACGATCAAGTCGGCTTTCCAGCCCGCACCGGCATCGACCACGTTGAACATGGATCGTTGTATGAGGGCGGCTTGAGCTGCATCTTTGCTGGCATACCAATCAACGGGTAAAGACGCGACGAATTGGTTGAGTGAATCGAAATCCGGATCGATCACAAGGTCGAAATCGTTGGTCGCCCGGGGGTCTCCGTGGAAGCTGCTGGCGAGTGACCCGCTAACCATAAATGGGATTCCAGCGCGTTCAAGCAACGTTGCAAGTTGGCGGAAGAACGGCTCTTGATCGCTCACGGCTCCACATCCTCGCCAGGATAGACGAGCTTGAACAGATCGGGACCAATCGACAGTTTAATGGCCGCGAGCCGGACACGGCGCTCGTCATATTCCGGATGGCGGTGGCGGACGCCGGCTTCGGATATGGATCGTAAGGATTTATTCAACTCGAAAGTCATGCGCACGCGGCCACCGAAGCCGATGTTTCGCAGGATTTGCCACCCAATTGCGTCGCGTTCATGGGAGCCGGTGGCGTTCATCAACTGCGATGTTATGACAGCATCAGCAAGGATACAATTCCAGAAATGATTCGCAGTGAAAGATCAGCCATCGTTCTCAGCAGCGGGGGACTCGACAGCACGACGTGCCTGGCGATCGCGCGGGCGGAGGGCTTTGGGCCGATCTATTCGCTGTCGTTCGACTATGGCCAGCGGCATCGGTTCGAGCTGAAAGCGGCGGCGGTCGTGGCCAAGGCCATGGGGGCGGCGGAACACCGGATCATTCGGATCGACCTGCGGCAGTTTGGGAAGAGCGCACTCACCGATGCCATCGACGTACCGAAGGATCGGAAGCAGTCGCAAATGGCCGAGGGGATTCCGATCACCTACGTTCCGGCGAGGAATACGATCTTTCTCAGCTACGCACTGGCCTGGGCGGAAGTGCTGGACGTGCGGGACGTTTTCCTCGGCGTGAACGCAGTGGATTACAGCGGATATCCGGATTGCCGGCCGGAATATATCGCGGCATTTGAAAAGATGGCGAACCTGGCGACGCGAATGACGACAACGGGCGGCCGGGCGTTTGAAATCCACGTCCCGCTGATTCAGTTGAGCAAGGCCCAGATCATTGAGCGCGGGGTGGAACTGGGCGTGGATTATGGGCTGACGTTCAGTTGTTACGATCCGGACGATGAGGGGCGCGCTTGCGGAAGATGCGATAGCTGTCTACTGCGAAAAAAGGGATTTGCCGAGGCGGGCGTGACGGATCCGACGCGGTATCGGGGGGTGGGACCTGCCGACTGAACACGGCAGGCCAACATCGGTGCGCGCCTGCCGTGGGGCTTACCGCGTTGGTTTCATCTGCCGTACCACGAATCCGATCATCGCCTACAACCTCCTGTGCGAGGGGGATTGCCTGCAAGACCTGGAACGGCTGCGCAACGACGAGGCCTACCTTGACGCTCTGGGCGCGTCACGCATTCCTGATCCGACCACCGCCGGGGACTTCTGCCGGCGGTTCGAGCGTGGAGGCGAAGCCTTCCACTCGGGCGATCAGGTGATGGGGTTGATGGACGCGATCAATTCCGTGCGCGTCGGGGCGATCGTCAATAACGGCGGGTTCAGCATCACTCTGGCCCAACCGTTTTTGGGCACGACCAATGACGGCGGGTTCACTTCGGAGGGCGGCGGGACGACCACGCTCGTGGGTGCTAACACATATAACGGCTCCACCAAGGTTTCGTGGGGAACGCTGGTCATCGGGGTCAATGGCGCCTTGCCCAACACGAGCGTTGCCATTACCGGCGGAACGCTGCAATTGGGCGCCGGCGCCGGTTTGGCACAAATGACATCCTTGTCGATCACCGGCAATGGCGTGCTGGACGTGTGAATAACAATCACGCCATCATCACCTACGGATCGAGCGATCCGTTCTCGACGATCGCCGGGTACATCGCATCCGGCTACAACGGCGGCGCGTGGAACGGACCCGGCGTCATTTCCACGGCGGCACTAACGCCTACCAATGGGCTGTTCTACGGCGTCGGTTATGCCGACGGGGCCGATGGAATAGTTTCGGGCCTGTCGTCGGGCCAGATCGAAGTGAAATATACTTTGCTCGGCGACGCCAATCTGGACGGCCTGGTGAACGCCGCCGACTTCACCGACCTGGCGGCGAACTTCAACCAAAGCGTCAGCGGCGCCGACGTATCGGCCGGCGACGTTGCGGCCTTGGACGCCTTCGTAGCGGCCAACGGATTGCCCTTGCCGACGTTCGCCAATGTTCCTGAGCCGGCATCTGCTGCAGCGGTGACCGGGGTCCTCTTCGTCATGGCACCTCGCCGCAGACGTGGAGCTTCGCGACGTCCTTCTTAATAATCTTGTTGTATTTCCCGACCGGGGTCATTACCGTATCAACCGCATTCCATCCTTCCTAAAAGGCTGGATCTCGGCATTCTTTTCCAGCCGAAATATTCGCGAGCGTTGGATGCCGTTTGCGCGCAGTGGTGGCATATCCAAAGTGAGGACATCGTGAGAGAAAATGTTAGACTGAGGCGATGTATCGGCATGCTGGCAGCGTCGGCGGCATCAGCCGTGTATTTGCAAATGAACCATCTCGCGCTGGGGGCAACGGAGACCTGGACTACCATCAGCGGAAGCTGGGCCACCGGCGCCAATTGGAACAGCGGCTCCGGTCCCGTGCCCGGAGCGGGAGACACCGTTGACATCACCGACGACGACAACACCAGCCGGACCATCACTTATAACTACATCGGCTCGGCAATCACCCTGAATTCTCTGACGGTCGATAACGACGGTGCCATTGGCATTAACACTCTCTCGATGACCAGCACCGGCGTGGCCCTGGCCGCTGGGAACGAATATGTCGGCGATTCTAATACTTCCGACCTTCCAGGATATGGTGTCCTGATTCAATCGGTCGGCACGAATACCACATCGTATGGCCTATATCTCGGCACCGGCGCGGACGATTCGGGATTTTACACCCTCAGCGGAGGTGCCGCCCTGTCGTCTCCCAGCGAGTACATCGGCAGCCAAGGCAACGGCACGCTCACCCAGACCGGCGGAACCAATACTGCCAACACACAGCTCATTCTTGGATTAAACGGAGGGTCAGCGGGCACATACTTGCTTCGGACTGGCGCCATCCTGTCGTCCAACGAAGAGTTCGTTGGGGGTTATGGAAACGGCGTGTTTAACCAGACCGGCGGTACGAACACAACCGGCGCACTCTTCATGAGCGAAGGCAGCTTTGGCACCTATACGCTCAGCGGCGGCTCACTTTTGGTCACGGGAGATGAAAACGTCGGCTATTCCGTTGTGGGAGGCGCGGGAGGTTCGGCAACCTTCAGCCAGACCGGCGGCACGAACACAACGGATGGGAACTGCATACTCGGCAACTACCCGGGCAGTTCCGGCACCTACAGCCAATCCGCCGGGACCAACATGGTTGCCGGCGCCCTCACTCTCGGCAACAATTCCGGTTCCTCCGGCCAATACACCCTCAGCGGCACCGGTTCACTCTCGGTCACCGGCACTGCCTCTGGCGACGGTGAATACATCGGCGACGGTGGCACAGGAACCTTCGATCAGACCGGCGGCACGAACACTGTTAGTGGTGAACTCTACGTCGGCTACGGCGGCTCAGGCACATACATTCTTAGCGGCGGCTCCCTCCCGGCCGGCGGGGAAGAGTTCGGTGGCGAGGGCGGGGGAACATTCAACCAGACCGGCGGCACGAACTCTACGGGCAGTCTTCTCATGGGTGTCCTTGGCACTGGCGCCTATTCGCTCAGCGGTACAGGCTCGTTCTCGGCCAGCGGCGACGAATACATCGGCACCGATGGTAATGGAACCTTTAACCAGACCGGCGGCACGAACACAACAAGCAGCGCGCTGATCCTCGGCAACGTTCCTGGTGTTCACAGCATTTATAACCTCGGCGGCACAGGCTCACTCTCGGTCGCCGGCTATGAATACGTCGGCTACGGCGGCGGTGTGGGAACCTTCAACCAGACCAGCGGCACGAACACGGCCTCCAGCCTCTCCTTGGGCTACACCAGCAATTCGACCGGCACATATACATTCAGTGGTGGCGCTCTGATCGTCACAGGCAGCGCCTGGATCGGCGGCTCATCTACGGCGGCCGCAGGGCAAGGCAATTTTCAGCAGTCCAATGGCTCGGCCACCGTTGACGGCACATTCAAGATATGGAATTCCACGGGAAACAGTGCCAGCCTCTCCGGCGGAACACTTACGGTTGGATCGCTCAATACCAATAGCAATCCTTCGAACTTCACCTGGACATCCGGAACACTCCAACTGACCGGTCAGCCCCTCGACTTTACCGGCAGTTCGGATGTCGATGCCAGCCTGGGCAACTCACTGATTCTCGGCTCTGGCCAGACGCTGATCGAGGATAACTACGAATGGCTGTACGGTAGCTTTGCGTACATCTCCCAAAGCTCCGGCAGCAGTAATAGCTGCGAAGGTCTTTACATCGGCAACACCTCCGGCAGCGGAGTGGACGCCGCATACTTTTTCGACGGCGGCTCACTTACCAGTACCGGCGCATCCGAATATGTCGGCTACGCCTTTAGCGGAGCATCCGGCGGCAAGGGATACTTCTACCAATATGGCGGCACCAACAGCACGCCGGAGCTGGACGTCGGCTACAGCGATACCGGAGTCACCGGAGAATACGACCTGTACACCGGCGCAACCTTGAGCGTTTCCGGCAACGAATATATTGGCAATTCCAGCCAGGGAACGTTCAACCAGAACGACGGGACGAACGCCATCACCGGCTCGCTCATTCTCGCCAAATCGTCCAATGTTTCGGGAACGTACTCTCTCAACGCTGGCCAACTTTCCGCTGCATCAGAGTACGTGGGCTCACTCGGCAGCGGAACATTCGTCCAGACCGGCGGTACGAATACCATCGCGAGCTTCCTCGGCCTCGGTGCCAGCACCGGCGCCGCGGGAAACTACTCTCTGAGCAACAGCGGCGTCCTTTCCGCTTCGGATGAGTATGTCGGTCAAGCAGGCTTTGGCTCGTTCAATCAATCCGAAGGCTCCAACACCATCGCAGGATTTCTGGGCCTTGCCTCCGCCGATGGGGGTACGGGAATCTACAATCTCAGTGGTGGAGTCCTTGCCGCCGGCTCTGAGTTCCTCGGCAACGGTACGGACAGCAATGGCGCATTCACCCAGTCCGGCGGCACCAACACGATCGCAGGCGGCGGAGCTTTAACCCTGGCCGGACCCAGTGGCGCAACCGGAACCTATTCCCTCAGTGCCGGCGCGCTGTATACCCCCACTGTCTACGTGGGCGGTTCTGTTGCCGGCCCAGGCGGCCAAGGTGTGCTTACGGTCAGCGGCGCCGGCGCGCTTTCAGTCTCGCAAACCCTCACCGTCTACAACACCACCGGCAGCGGATTCAACGTCAATGGCGGAACCGCCAGCGCCGCCTCGCTCAACCTGCTGGGAACTTACACACAAACCGCCGGTCTGGCGACCTTTGCTCAGATCACCGGCACCGGCCAAATGAACATCTCGGGCGGAACCACAACTCTGACGGGCGGAAATGGCGCCAATCAAGTCAACGTTCTGAGCATCAGTGGAACCGGCGTCCTGGACATCACCCACACGAGCCTGATTATCAACTACGGAGGTGGACCCGATCCCATCGCGTCCATCGCAAGCTACATCAAATCCGGCTACAACGGCGGCGGATGGAACGGCCCGGGCATCATTTCCTCGGCGGCGCAAACGAAGACCAATGGACTTCAATACGGTGTGGGCTATGCCGACGGCGCCGACAACGTCGTTTCGGGCTTGTCGTCCGGTCAGATCGAAGTGATGTACACGCTGCTGGGCGACGCCAATCTTGACGGCCTGGTCAACGCGGCGGACTTCACCATCCTGGCGGCGAACTTCAACCAGCCGGTCACCAGTTGGGACCAGGGCGACTTCAACTACGATGGAATCGTCAACGCCGCCGACTTCACCGACCTGGCGGCGAACTTCAACCAGAGCGTCAGCGGCGCCGACGTATCGGCCGGCGACGTTGCGGCCTTGGACGCCTTCGCCGCGGCCAACGGCATCAGCTTGGCGAATGTCCCCGAGCCGGCGAATGGGGCGATGACGGCAATGGCTGGATTGGGAATTCTCCGCCGGCGGCGAAGACGTTAGCCCAACAGCGCCGTCAGCGTTGTGGGGCTAATTGAGGCGAGAAACCAGCACTTTGACGTACTGCGGCAATCCGCGCCTATCACCCTTGTAACCGAATAATCGACTCAACTGCGAATCGTTCAACCCAAGGCTGCGCAAATGCCGCAGCGACGCCTGCACCTCCGCGAGCGTGGCGTTGTGGCGGATGAGGGTTTCATTCCTTCCCTCATCGCCGCGCACCGCCAAAGCTTTTCCCGAACGGGCCTCCTGATTATCGATCGACGACAACGAACCCCAGATTGCCTGATACCCCACACCACCCACTTCAACTGAGCCGATGACGCGCATTAGCCACTACTTTCTTGCAAGGAGTCGAGTACGGCGACAACAGTTGGTCCCAGCCGCTCGGACGCGAAGAAGATCATAACCGAATACGTAAGACAAACGCGCCGTTGAATGCGCACGGCGCCGCCAAAAAACAATTTTGTGCCGAAATCCACAATCCGGTATCCTGCAAGCCGTCGCCACACGGCGGTCGTGGAGCGTCGGTCAATTGGGGAATTACAGTTCACTCAGAGAGACAAGCCATGAGCACAGCGAATCCGGCCGGCGCCGTTGACAAATCCGTGCGCCAGGGCGAGGGGCCCGTCGTGATGGTCCTGGGAATGCCGCACATCATCAAAATCGCGAGCGATCAGAACGTGGCCGGCACGAGCGTGATGGAAGTGGTCGTTGCGCCGGGGCAGGGAGTGCCGCCGCATACGCATACGCGAGAGGATGAATTTTTCTGCATCCTGCAGGGAGAACTCACGTGCCAGATGCACGGATTGGCATCGCCCGTGACGTTGAAGCCGGGGGATTTTCTATTCCTGCCGCGCAACCGGGTGCACGGTTTCACCAATGCGTCGGCGAAAGAAGCGCGCATGATGGTGACGGTGACGCCGGGAGCCGGAACGGATCGGATGTTCGCCGATCTGGAGAAGGCGTGTCAGAAATTCACGAACCCGCAGCAGCTCATGCCCGAAGTCGGGCGAATCCGCGGAAGCTACGGCATCACCTTCGCCCCGCCGCCGCGATGAACGGTTGCTTCGATCCTTCCCGGAGCGGGACGGTCTTCTGAAATACATTGGTTTTCGAGGGAAATCGATGGTTGTTCGTCTCTTGTCGAGCCAATATAAAGGCTCATGGCCCGCAAGGGACCATGAGCCTTTTTCGATTTGCCAAGGCGGAAATTCTCGGCGCATCGACTCTGGCGCGGAGGCGAAGCCTTACGGCGACATCCTCTATTCGAGAATCCCCATCGTCAGAAGAATCGCTTCCTGTCTGGTGGAAACCACCGACTGAAGATCCGTCTGGGCCTTGGTAAGCTCGGTCTTCACGTTGGCGCGCTCGTCGCGCAGCTTGGCGATCGCGGCCTTGATGTCATCGGGCTTGGCATCCTCGGTGCGCAGCAACTTGTTCAGTTCGTCCACGGCCTTCAGAAGCGTGGAATTGGCAGTCGGCCCGCCCGGCCCGCCGGGCCCCATATTCGCGGGATCGTCAGGCGGCCCACCACCAGGACCTGGGCCGTCGGGACCGCCGCGCGCATCCGAATTCGGACCTCCGGGTCCGCCCCGAACGTTGCCATTGGGTCCGCCGCGGTTGCCGGGTCCACCATTACCGCGCGGGCCGCCCGGCCCGAATGGCGGCCGGGGGTGCAACTCACGTTGAAGCTGCTGCACGGCCTCGATCTTGGCGCGAAGCGCCGGCCATTGGTCGTCCGTCGCCCCCAATCGTTCCTTCAACCGCTCTTCCATCCGCTGCCGCATCTGCGCGAAATCCGGGGGTCCCCCCGGCGGACCTCCCGGTCCACCGCCTGGGCCCGGGCCGCCTGGGTTGTCCTGCCCAAACGCGGGCGCCGCCGACATCAATAACATCCCCAACAACGCCAAGGTAATTCGTCTGCACATCGTGCGCTCCTCTGGTGTTTGTTCAACAATCCCGGCCGAGCCGAATTCAAATTCGGCCCGTACCTGGACATCCCGTTAATGGCGCGAAGATGCGATTGGTAACGTGCAAGTTCCGAATCGGCGCGGTTCCGGCTATCCGCCGCCGACTCGCCGATCAAAAGGGGCATTCCAATCCGGTTCGGCCCGGCGGTTGCACTGAGGCCTGGCGGAGCGGGATGAGCGATCGCGGACATTGGGTCGGTCGACGATCTGTTGGCCTGATGCGCGCAGCATCAGAGCGGACGCTGACGAGGCCGAGAGCGTCCCGCGGATCGGCACCCGAGTTTTTTCCAAAGCGCCTGATTGGCCACCAGTTTCACTCCCGTGTCGGCGGAAATCGAAATTAGGGACAGCCCAATCCCGTTCGGACGTTGGCGAGACGGCAATTGGGGTCGATGTCCCAAAATGTCCCAAAATGTCCCCTTTCTGACGAATAATTTTTCCGGCTATTCGGGAAAGCCCCTGGCCAGAGCAGTTGAGCAGGGGAGCACCTATAAGAAGCGAATTGTCAAGACAATTCCACCGCGCCCCTGGCGCCGCTGTCTTCCTTCGGCGATCCGGGGGCTGGTCTTGTACCGCGGCGGGGCCATATTCCTTTGACCGCCTCG
>Ga0181518_10000989_pt1 | contig 30040 bp, 23 predicted proteins | sample PEATcosm2014_Bin_28_FD_119751 | JGI IMG/M metagenome (GOLD analysis project Ga0181518, IMG submission 119751) | Peatland microbial communities from MTU Mesocosm Facility, Houghton, MI, USA - PEATcosm2014_Bin01_60_metaG | ecosystem: Environmental > Terrestrial > Soil > Wetlands > Peat | place...
CCGCGAGAAGGGCACCCCCCTCCACGCCGCCACCGTCGTCGGCGATACCGTCGGCGATCCCTTCAAGGACACCTCCTCCGTCGCCATGAATCCGATCATCAAGTTCACGACTCTTTTCGGCCTGCTGGCCGTCGAACTAGCCGTGACCGTCGAGGGCCGCACCAAATACGCCCTGGCCGCCATTTTCTTCTTCATCGCCCTCTGCTTCGTCTACCGCTCCTTCTACGGCATGCGCATCCGCAGCCATTCGTCGGCAAAATCCGTCCCCGAGCCCGAACCCGCCGTCGCCCGCCCCGCCGGCGTCAACAACTGAATGTCGGACTGCATCTTCGTCTTCCTTCCCCCTCTCCTGGTACTCCGGGAGAGGGTTGGGGTGAGGGCCGTCCTCGCATACCCCATCCCATCCGTCTGAACCTGCCCGGATTACCCTTCTCACGTCCGAATAACTCCCGCCCCTCACGTCACCTCGTTTGCTCCCCCGGCCCCCACATTGGATTTCTTGCGTAATGGAGGTTCGCATGAAGCCCGAGAAAACCGAAAAACCGTTGGACCCGCCGCCGGTCCAGGACGAGCGCCAGACCCCCGTTCCCCACAACAAGCCGCACACGCTCGACAACTGCAATGGCGACCTCGACTCAAGATTCGAGGCCATCCTCGAAGCCTATGCCCTGGACCCGGAACGATGGGATGGCCTGCAATGACTGCCCGTGTAAGATGGGCTATTCCCTATTGGAAGAACCCCCGGGCAATTGATCCTTCTTTCAATCGGCAATTGGCAATTGGCAATCGGCAATCTCTTATCCCAGCGATCCCTTCGTGCTCGGCACGTCCGGATTGCGTGGATCCAGGCTCACCGCCTGTCTCAGCGCCTTGGCCGTGGCCTTGAAGATCGCCTCGGCTATATGGTGATTGTTTCCGCCGTACGCCACGTTGATATGTAGATTCAGCTTCCCGTTGATCGCCACCGCCTTGAAAAACTCCTCGACCAATTCCACCGGAAAACTCCCGACCGTCCCCCCCGAGTATTTCGCGTTGTAAACAAACGCCGGCCGACCCGACAAGTCGATCGCCGTCTGCGCCAAGGTCTCATCCATCGGCACCATGGCCCATCCATACCGGCTTATGCCGCGCTTGTCGCCCAGCGCTTTCTCCAGTGCCTGTCCCAGCACGATCCCCACGTCTTCGACCGTGTGATGCGCATCCACCTGCAAGTCCCCCTCCGCGTGCACCGACAGATCGATCAGGCTATGCCGCCCCAAAAGCTCGATCATGTGATCGAAAAACCCCACGCCCGTTTCCGCCGCCGTCTTCCCCGTCCCGTCGAGGTTCAGCGACAGCTTCACCTTGGTTTCCTTTGTCTGCCGAAATATTTCCGCCGTGCGGTCCATATTGTTACACCGCAATTCTCCGCGCCGCCATTCGAATTGCAACGCGCCCGCAGATCCGCCTCAGCCCCCGTGTCTCAATTCCACTCCCCAAAGCCCACGGATATTTATCCGTGGGGTTCTTCCGGCCGCGGAAAATCCCAAATCAACCCACTACCCCTCCCGCCGCCCATCTCGCATTTTGCGTGCATTTCCCTTGGACACGGCGCATAATGTTCTGCGGGTTGTCGGCTGGTTAATCTCGAGTCGTTCTATGCGATTGAGAGCCGTTTTCCGTTGGTTCCTGGCCATTTTCCTGCTCGCGGTCTCCGCCGCCTGGGCGGCCAAGCTCGTCCTCAATGACGGAACCGTCCTGGAAGGAACCATCATCAAGACCGCCGACGGGTACTGGATCAAACTTTCCGACGGCTCCAGCAAAATCGTCGCCAATGAGGACGTCCAGTCCTACAGCGGCGATTCCAATTCCGACACCGCTTCGCCAGGCTCAACCGCTTTCGCCGCCGACGACGCCTCCCAAGCCTTCCGTTCCGCCCGCGGCCGCGCCGACGACGCCGAATCCGCCTTGGCCGCCGTATCCATCTGGCAACAGTTTGTCGACAAATTCCCCGACTCCCCAGACATCGCCACCGCAAAGGCCGAATTGGACCACTGGAAAACGCTCGCCACCGACGGGGCCGAGAAGATCAACGGCGTCTGGGTCGGCGGCGACGATCGCAAACGCATCATCGCCCAGGCCGCCGATCTCACCCGCCAGGCCGTCGAAATGCTCGACAAGGACGAAACCCTCCAGGCCATCGACAAGCTCAAGCAGAGCGTCAGGATTTATCCCAATTCCTTCCTCACCAATTTTTCTCTCGGTTACGTCTCGATGTTGCAGAAGGACTACGACGGCGGAGCCCAGTATTTCTCCGCCTCGATCCGCCTCAAGCCCCAATCCTCCGAGGCCGAGAACAATCTCGGCGTGGCCAATGTCTTCCGCAAGCGCTTTGAGATCGCCATCGACGACTTCCTTTCCGCCGCCAGGATCGAGGACAGCAAGGACGTGGTCCAAAACCTCGTCACCGCATTGGCGCTTGCCCCCTCCGACCTGCGGAACCTGCCGAAAATGCGCCCGACCCTCGAGGCCGCCAACCTGCTTCAATCCAAGTACGACATTCCCGGCCCCACTTCGGATTACCGCTTTCTGCTCCTTCCCCCACCCATTCCGCGCGCCCGACCCGGTCCGGAACCCGAACCCGGCCCCGACCTCGGCCAGGCCGGCTGGAGCGGAACCGGATTCTTCATCTCCGACTCCGGCCTCATCCTCACCAACCGCCACGTCGCCAAGGGCAGCAAAAACCTGCTGGTCGTCCTTGCCAACGGCAAGCACTCATCCGCCGAGGTCGTCGCCATCGACGATCAATATGACCTTGCCCTGATCCGAATCCCCAAGCCGAGCCGCAAAATCCCATTCGTTCACCTATCCCCCGAGGATTCACCGTGGGTCGGCGCCGATTGCGTCGTCCTTGGATATCCCATGATCGATCAACTCGGCGCGGATTTGAAAATCACTCGCGGCGTCGTCTCCTCCAACTCCCAGGACCAGGGCAACGGCGCAGACCTGCTCACCGATGCCAAGGTCAACCCCGGCAACAGCGGCGGACCCATCGCCGACAAGTTCGGTAACGTCATGGCCATCGTCTGCATGAAGAGCCTGACCACCGGCGAATACGACAGCTACGGCATCGGGATCAGCGCCGGCCACATCCGCCAGTTCCTCCGCCGCAATCACGTCGACGCCGCCGCCGGCCCCGAAACCGGTTCGCCCCTTTCCACCGAGGACATCGTCACCAAGGTAAGACCCGCGACCGTCTGCATCATGGCCACGAATTGAGCCCTGTCTTGACCAAGCTCACCAAATTCACCCGCGCCCTCAAACGCCGACTCGTTCCGCGCGATGCCCACAGCTCCGTCCGCCTATGGCTCGTCGGACCCTGGGAAGACCACCCGCCCCAATTGATCGCCGATTTCGACGCCCAACCCGTTCTGGTCCTTGCCCCCCACCCCGACGACGAGATCATCGGCCCCGGCGGCACCCTCCGCCGCCACATTCTCGCCGGCGCCCCCGTGACCGTCGCCATCCTGACCGACGGCCGCTGGGGCGGCTACAACGGCGACGGAAAACTCATCGACCGCCGAAAAGACGAAAGCCGCGCCGCCGCCCAAATCCTCGGCCTCCCCCCACCAATTTTCTTCGACGCCCCCGACGGCGAATTAGCCGAAACGCCGCAGATTTTGGAGAAAATCCGCCAACTCTTCATCGAGAAAACCCCCAAATACATCTATCTCCCCGCCCTGACGGATGGCCATCGCGACCACTGGTCCACGAACTGTCTGCTTCACGCCATCCTCTCCAACCTCCCCCCCGAATCAGCCCACCGTCTGCTAATCCGCGGCTACGAAATCTGGACCCCAACCCTAGCCAACTGTTGCGTTGACATCACCACAACTGCCGAAGTCAAGCGTCAAGCCATCAACGCCTTTCCCAGCCAGACCAGCGTTTACGACTACACCGCCGCAGCCCTCGCCCTGAACAAATATCGCAGTCTTCACCCCCTCCACGGCCAAGGCCACGCCGAAGCCTTCACCCAAATGACCGCCGAAGAATTTCTGACCCTCTTCACCGCCGCCAGCCTCCGCCACGAGGTTATCGGGGCAGGGAAGGCCGATGGTTGACCGGCCTGCTCTTCCAACGGAAGAAATAGCTCACGCAAAGGCGCTAAGGCGCAAAGAAAACTTGGCGAGCTTAGCGCCTTTGCGTGAGACTTCTTCCCCAATGGATTCCAAATCGAATCGAGCCGGGCCACAAATGAGCGTTGCACCCCGCCGAGGGTGGAGACCGGCCCACGGTGACCTCTCGGTTCTGGCTATTTAGCTTTGTTGTCCGGGTCTTTAGCCCCCGCCGCCTTCATCCAATTTTGAAATTTGCCGGACTGACGCCGTGTCCACCAAATTCCCACCTTCCCCCAAGTGCGCCTCCACCAGGATGGACGAACCTTAAACACACCTCTCATATGGCAATCAATCGCCCAATGAAAACGGCGAGAGCGTATGCGCTTTAGTAACTTGCGTGTTTTTTTCTCTCGACCGCTGTAGACACACAGGCAAATGTTTCTTCGGGGGATCGCCGGCGCAATTTCGTCAAAATACGGCCCGAAATCCGTCCCCATGCAAAAGTCGCGTAACTGTTGGTTGCCTCGCGCACGTTTCATTTGGAACGTGACCCCTTGCCCACCATTTAACGGATTTGGTTTCTCGCCCGCTACCCCAAGTTCAAGCGTATAGGCGCCCATAAACCCGGGTTTCGCGAATTTCTTCTTGAGCGGTACGGTGATATTAACCTCAACCGAAATATCCCAGACAGCTGCCCCATAACTCAGAACGTCTACCTCAAAATACTCCGCCCCTCTCGGGTTCTCGACGTCGACGCTCGCATATGCACGAATTTGCCGCACCTTGATCAATCGGAACCGGCTCAGGACGAAATTGCTTATGCCCGTTACGGCGTTAACGATAGAAACGATCAACGCAATTATGGCAAGCGTTACCCCGATTCGCCCCGGCGCAAAAGCCTGAGAGAAAAATGCGACTATTGCGTGGTGGAGGTTAGATAGGAAATGGAGCATCTGTCGCCTCCTTTTCTGATTCTGATTTTGGCCATGCCCCGGCATTAGGGCGCACACCCGAACGGTGAATAAATTTATTTACCAGGTCCCAAGGCAGACGGTGGGACGGAAAACGTCGCCATCAGGCCAGCTTCGCTGCGATCCGGTCCTCCAGAATCTCCCGAACGGTGAACGGGATAATCACCCGGCCCGATCTCTTGAAAAACTGACTGATTTCCATCTCGGCATCCCCCGTGTAGTCAAAACAGACAAAAAAACCCTTCTTGCGATCCTCCCGCATCATCATTGCCTCAAAAGCGTCAATATCCGGCCTGCCCGCTTTGTCCTTTTGCTTCACCTGGATCGGATACCAGTCCCCGTGGACATAATCGAGATGATCTTCCTTCCGTTTCGGAGCGGCGGACACCGGGAATATTTTCCCGTCTATACCCATATCGCCGACCTTGGCCTTGTTGCCGATTCCACCTAGAGCGATGACCGCCCAATTTTCAAATTCAAACGGCGGAATCTTTCGGAGTTTTTCTTCGGTCCAAGGCAAATCGCGGACGATGAAGCCGCGTCCGATTTTCCAAAGTGTTTCATCTTCTTTGATGCCGCAAACATCGCGCAGCCGCTTAGCCATGACGCGGCAGGCTGTTGGAGAAACGTCGATGCCGATCCATTGCCGTTCAAGGTTTTGGGCCGCAACAAGGGCCGTCCCGCAGCCGCAGAACGCATCCAATACGATGTCGTTTGGATTGCTGCTGGCGCGGATAATTCTCTCCAGCAACGAAAGCGGCTTCTGTGTTGGATAGCCCAGACGTTCATTTGAGTGCGCCCCAATCGCCGGGATATCATCCCAAATATTGTCGAGCGGATTTCCCTTGGTTTCATCGAGAAATCTCTTGTATCGCGGCATTCCCCCATCCTTTTTCGGCCAATATATCAATCCTTCGGAATCCCACTTTTCCAGTTCGCTCGGCGGACGAATCCAATGCCTATGTTTTGCAGTTACGTCAATTCCCCGCCAGATTTGCCCCGTTTCACCATGTCGTATCCCAGCCCCTGTCAGATTATCGAGCATGAATCGCTTGCCGGTTGCGTCATCAATTTGCCGATAGAATTTTTCGATATACGCCTCATCGTATTCGCGTGTTTGCTTATTCCACGAATACTCGTTGCCAAACGTATAAAAAAATATCGAGTCAGTCACATGCCCGAATCCGCGCGTATCCCCGTGCGCGGATGTTCGCTTCCAGATAATCTCCGCCTGAAATTGGTTCTCTCCGAAAATTTGGTCAAGCATCACCTTCACATAGTGGCTAGCGTGCCAATCGCAGTGATAATAGAAACTGCCCGTGTCTTTCAGCACCCGGTGAAGCTCTACGCATCGAGGCCGCATGAAGTCGATGTACGCCTGCGTCGATTCGTGGCGATCCTCGAAGGCCCGTTTCTCTTTCGTCTCTCCCCAAAACACCTCGTAATTTCGGTTGGAATTGAACGGCGGGTCGATGTAGATCAGGTCGATGCACTTTTCCGGCAGCTTCGCAAGCTGGTCGAGGTTATCGCCACAGTAGATGACCCGGGTATCGACAAGGGCGGACGGTTTTGCCTTCACGTCCATAAACATTACCCGATTGCTTCGCGCAAATCATCCAGCGTGACTGAAGGGCCGTTGAAAGCAAATCGCAACTTCGCATGCTTCGCAGCTATCCCGCAATTCCTCGTCTCCACGCCAACATTTTCCGTGATCACGCAGCCTCGCTCCGCTTCGCGCAACTTCGCGACCTTCACGTTTTCGCGGTAAAACTCTTCGCGGTTGATCTCTTATGCCCGCCCCAAAAAATATTTCCAAAAAATCCGCCGATTTCCAAAAACACGCCCTTTTCTTTCACCTCCCGGCCTTAAATATAGAGGGACGTGTTTTCTTGCCCCACTCTCCACGGTTCCCTTTCTCTGGCAGCGCTGCCCCAAACGCGCATATGCGAAAATTGGGACATTTTGGGACATTTTGGGACATGAAACCGCGACCGCGCAACAAAAACGCCGCCGCGCCGGATAGACGGTCACGCGCACGCCCCACGTCAGAATTGAACCACGGATGACGCGGATTGACACGGATAGGAAGAATGAACTCATCCCCCTTCTTATCCGCGTTATCCGCGCAATCCGTGGTTCGACCTCTTCTCAACCAGCGACAAAATGGCCGACCGATGCTTCTTCAAGTGGGTCCCCCCGTCAACGTCAACAAAACCCCCCGCGGCGCTGTCGAAAACGGGGTTTTGTAACCACCCCACCAAGGCGCAATCCACGACCGTGGTTTTGTGATGCCTTTTCACCCGGAGAATTCAGACTGACCACGGATCACACGGATTGGCACGGATGGGAAGCACGACCAGTTTAACTTCGCGCACCTTCGCGTCTTCGCTCCTTCGCGGTAATCTTTCCAGAAGACGACGCCAGGGCGCGAAGGCCGCGAAGAAGAAAGCAATCTCATTTCTGATCCGGTTCCGTAGACGGCTGCGTCTGGTTCTTATCGTTGTGATGAATCAATTTGTGGAGGAACGACCCGGCCTGATTCAAGCCCTGATCGATACCCTTGCCGACGACTTTCGCGCCTTTGCCCACGGCGCTTTCGCCTTCCTTGGCGAGCTTCTCGACGCCTAGGACGATCGGCTGGCCGTTGCCGCGCTTGACCTCGTAATGAATATCCTTGAACGTGCCATAAACGTGATAGTACAGCAGCGAGTCGTTGGCCTTTTTGATCCAAGTCCCCACTCCGCCCAGGGCGCCGAGCTTGGAGATCAATCCGCCCGTCAGGTCCAGGTCCACCTGCTGGGCCAGCGTGACGTAGCCCTTCCCGTCGGCCGCGATGTCCTCGCCCTCGTAGTGAACCTGCGAGATGTTGACGTGGTCCCGGTCGAACGTGCAGTTGACTTGCGCACTTTCCTTCGGGACCACGGTCTGCGGCTTATCCTTGTTCTGCCGATTGAAAAGGTCCGTGAACGCGGTTTTTGCATAGTTGCTCATGCCCTGAACCAGTTCAAGGCCCACCAGCCTGGCGTGGGTCAATTCGATGTGCGCCGAGCCCCAGTTTTCCGGCAGATCGGCCGACGCCCGCGACGACGGCGGATCGGACGGCTGGGTCGATGGCGGCATTGCCTTGGCCAACACCACCAGCACCGGCGCGTTCACCAGATTCAAGTCCAGGTGAACCGCCCCGATCAGTTGTTTCCTCGGCTCCGTGATCTTGTCGGCCATCAATGCTTGAAGCAGCATCCCATCCTCATTCAGCTTGATCGTTGAATCGAGCCGATGGTTCAGCGTGACCGTACCCGTCAGATTCGCCGTGCCCTGCAGCGCCGAAACCATCGGCCCGCCCATCGACGAGGAATCCAGAAACTCGACCTGTTCGCCTCTGACCACCATTGGCAACCTGACGTGATCGACCGGAATTCTGTATTGCCCAACCGTGGCTTTCACGTCGTCAAGTTTCAACTCGCTCGTCAGATTACCGGCCGTCGGATCGAGCAGCGGCACCGCCGCATCCACGTGCATGCTCAGCAAGCCGACCGGATCGTACGGCGCGAGCAATCGCTGCACCTGCGGAGGCAGATAGGTCTCAGGGTCCTTGCCGATTTCCGCCGTCAGGTCCACCGTCAGGGGCTTGACGACCATCGTGTCCACGTTGATTCGGCCGGCGATTTCCAGATTGAAATCCGGCTTCGACGGAATCAGCAGGTCAAACCGATACCCCTGTGCATCCGCCGAATCCATGTCCACTTTCGCATTGATATGCTCGAGCGACATCGGGACCGTGCGATCGATGCGCGGATTGTAATTAATCGACGCATCCGCGATCTCCAGTTCCCCCAGGTGAACGAAATCGCTCAGCCGAAGCATCGCGCGGCGGGTGGAGGGCAAAGTCGTAGACGGCTCGGTTGCCGGCGTCGTCTGGCTTGCCGCCAGGTTCTGCAAGGCGCTGAAGCCGGCAAATTCCTTCGATTCCGGTTCCATCGCGATCGCCCGAACCGCCGGGTGCTCGATGATAATGCGGTCGATTGCAACCGGTTTACCGGCCCTCGGCAGCGCCGCCAGCGCCACGTTCACGTTGTCCCACGACGCGAAATCGAGCGACTCGCCGGGCGACAGCGGATCGTCTCCCGTCAGCCGAAAGTTCCGGACGTTCACCACCGCCGCCGGCTCATTCGCCGTCGGCGCAATCGCTCCCATCGCCACCATGACCGGAGATTGCACCTCGATCTCCGCATTCAATTTCGTCGAGGTGGTCGGGGCGGGCTGATTCGGCCTCAGCGCCGCCAGCAGCGGTTCAAGCGTCACGTCCTTGAGCTTCAACGTCAGGTCCGAATCAAGCCGGTCGTTCAGCGTGACCGTGCCGAAAATCTCAAACACGTTTTTCAGGGCGCTTATCCTGATCCTGGGCAAAATCTTCCCATCCTCAAGCCGCGCCGAAATCGCGGCGTCGTCCACCGCAATCCGCATCCCGCCCTGGCTCAGGTCGATATTCTGAACGTCCAGGTCGAGGTTCGCTTTGCCCTTGGCCAGATCGGACAACGCCACCGACGTTTCCGCCCGCAGGTCGAGCTTGCCCCTGGCTTTTGTGTCCTTAACGACCACCTGCAATTGCGGCGGGAGAAAATCGAGCTGACCCCGCGTCAGGTCCGCCTGAAGATGGACGTTCAGGTTCTGCAAGCCCGGATCGTCGACGTTAATTTCCCCTTTGACGGCGAGGTTGAAGACCGGCTCGCGGCTGATCGTCGTGTCGATCCGATAGCTCCCGGGATCGTGCGGATCGACATCGAGCGCCGTGTTGATCGGATCCAGACACATTCGCTGCGTGCCGGGAATGCGCGGATCGTAAATGATCTTGGCGTCGTTCAATTGAAAGACTTTCACGCGAAGCACGTCCCCGAGTTTCATGGCCTGCGGCGCGGGCGCGCCCGGCGCAGGCGCAGCCGGCGATTGGGCCGTCTCCGCCGGCGAGGATTGGGCCGGAAAATTCGGAACCCCCACGAACCGCATCGACCCCGGCCTCACCGACACCGCCGAGATCACCGGCCGGTCGAAAACAATCCTATCGATCGCAATCGGCTTGCCTGAAATGACCGGCTCGCTCAACGCCACGTCCAGGCCCCCGCACGCCACGACGTCGATCTTCTGTCCCGGGTTGACCGGATCGTCCGCCGACAGCCGGAAATTCTTCAACCCGACCGTCGCCAGCGGCACACCCGCCTTCGCCGGCGCCTTGCCCAGAAGGCTCATCAGCGACGCCGCCAGGTTGAATTCAAGATCGAGCCGCGCCGGCGACGCCGACGTCAGCGATGGATCGGCCAGGAGTTTTTCCGGCACCATCCCCGCGACTTTCAGATGCAGATCGGCATCCAGACGCTCGTTCAAGGCCACCGATCCGGACAGATCGGCCCATCCGCCCAGGGCCGCAATCCGCAGCGAGGACACCGTCACGTTGCCGCCGCCAAATTGCGATTCAAGATCCAGATTGTCCACCGGGATGCGCATTCCGCTCATCGTCAGGTTGGCCCGATCGAGCTTGACGCTCGCCCGCACCTGGCCGTGCATGGGATCCATCACCGGCATCGATCCGGTCAATTCGACGTTCAACGTGCCGCTGGCCTGATATTGCTTGAGCAGCGCCTGTAGTTCCGGCGGGAGAAAATCGCGATTGTCTTGCCCGAGGTGCTGCCCCAGGTCGGCCAGCATGTTCACGTCCACGTCGCGCACGCTGAATGAATCCAGATTCAATTGCCCTTTCACCCGCAGATCGAACACCGGCTTGCGGGCAATGTCCGTGTCGAGCTTGTACCAGCCCGCATCCGTCGGCGAGATGTTGAGCAGGGTGTTGATCTGATCCAGCGTCATCGGCACCGTGCCCTCGATGCGCGGATCGTAAACGACTTTGCCGTTGATGATCTGAACCAGGCGCATCCGGAAAACGTCGCTCAGCTTTCTTGAAGCGCCCGAACTGCTTGCGCTGGATGAGCTGGTTCCCCCACGAATCAAATCCGAAAACCCCACGAAGTTCTTCGACCGCGGCGCCACCGCCACCGCCGAAATCAGCGGCGCATCCAGCTCAATTTTCTCGATCACGATCGGCTTGCCGACCGCTGGTATCTCCGCCAACGACACCTCGGCATGCGCGCAGGCGATGATGTCGATCGTGTGCCCAGGATGGGCGGGATCATCCGCGGTCAAGTGCAGATTTCTAAGAGACACCGTCAGCGGATATTCGTAAGCCAAATCCGTGAAACTGAGCCTGGGATTGAGATAGGAATTGGCGATATCCTGAAGCTGCGAGCCGACCCAGTCCTGGAGCGTTCCCGGCCCCTTGTGGACGATTATGACCGTGAGCGTAATCCCCAGCAAAACCAACCCGCCCCCGGCCAGGATCGCGATGCGGATAAGTCGCCTTTTCATTCTTCACCGCAACCGAACAATTGACGTGTCCGCTTAATCACCCCGCCCACGCGCCGCCAGCCAACCGTCGCCTCGCACGAGACGGATTATAGATTTGCCTGGCTGGGAAACGCAATCTCGCTCCCCATTTGCTCTCGACCAAATGGGCTGCGTCAAAAAGCCGCACCAATGACCCGCGTTCATTATACAAACGCGCGACTTCTGATGGCGTACAACCACCTCGGTTGTGTCGTTTACTATCACACGATTGACGCAATTAAAGGAGCAATATTCAGAAATAATAACGCGAATTATCATTGAACCAGTCGTCTTGTAGTTTAAGTTAGTCCTTGTGCTGTCTAAGGTTGCGACCGATGGCGGCGCGCTGGGTGTGCGCTTCCGTCTTGGAGGTGGAGTCAGGATCAACGAAGAAAAAGCGGAACGTAATAACGGGGTCGCACTTCGTGCATTTCTGGTTCGCACACTCGCCGGGCCGTGAACAGGCCGGGTCCAAAATGCCGGCCGGCATGTTCGAACGCCCGGCGCCAACCCACGCGCCGCGGATTCGCAGCGACAGGTAGACCGCAACGGAGTCTGGAGGAAATCGTGAATACGTATCATGTCCATCGTCGTGCGCTGTCCCTTTCCAGATGTAAGTCGATTGTAGTTGGCGCCGCTGCCGTGGCCTGGCTGTTTGGCCTTTTCGCCACCCGGCCTTGCAACGCCGCGAACATCCTGCTCACCGATGGTAACTCCGCCGTTACCATCGATCCCACCAGTTCCGCCGGCGTTGAGAATTGGTCCATCAACGGCCAGAACCAACTTCACCAGGAATGGTTCTGGATTCGCACCGGCAACACCGGCGGCCAGTCCAGCATTGACACCCTCAGCGCTCCATCGATCACACCCGGCTTCCCAAGCTACGCGGCCGAACTCACCTATGGCTCGTCCAACGGACTGCAGATCGTAATCATGTACAGTCTGAATGGCGCTCAGCCCGGATCGGACCTCGTTGAGAACATCGAGATCAACAACGACGGAACGTCGTCGCAGACTTATCACTTCTTCGAGTACGCCAACTTCAATCTTGGAGACTCGACCACTGGTCAATCGATAACGATCTCCGGAGCCAACACGGCGACAGACGTGGGAAACGGATGGCAAGTCCAGACCGTCGTCAGCCCGGCATCGTCGGAATATGAGGCCAATGTTTTTCCGAGCCTGTTGAATCAGATTTCCAGTTCCACCACGCCGTGCACGTTGTCGGATGTCAGCACGTCGACCGTGGGAGATGGGGAATGGGGATTCGAATGGGACATAACTTTAGCGGCCGGAGGGTCCTACCCTATTACGAGCGATCTGAATTTCAAGGCGGTACCCGAGCCCGTCAGCGGCGCAATCGCAGTGCTCGGGCTAAGCGTTCTGTGCCTCACGCGGTCTCGGCATCAGGGTAGCCCCGCGCAAATCGTGTAGTGGAAACTCATTTGCTTGATTGGCTGGAAGGACTGCCGGCCCGGATGCCGTCGACTCAGGCAGATGCCGCCGCACCGTTTCCAGCAGTAGCTGCCCGCTGATCGGCTTGCTCAGGTAATCCGTACATCCGGCCCGAATGCACTTTTCCCGATCGGTGGCCATCGCGTTGGCTGTCAGCGCGATGATCGGCCCGCGGTAGCCTCGGCCGCGGAGCTTGGCCGCGGCGCCATACCCGTCCAGTTCCGGCATCTGTATGTCCATCAGGATGAGGTCGAAGCCGGCAGCGTCTGGGCCGCCCATCCCTTCCGCGACTTTTTCGCAGGCAATTCGGCCATCGTCCGCGACCGTGACCTCCGCCCCCGCGGTACGCAGATAATGGCAGATCAGAATCTGATTGTCCTCCCCGTCTTCGGCCAGCAGAATCCGGCAGTCGAGCCGCACGGTTTCCAACGACTGCGGCCGATCGCGGCCTCCCATAGTTTCGCTGCTCTGGCTGATCAGTTGGACCCCCGCCAGAGAGCCCGTCGCCACGGTTAATGTGAAACGACTTCCCCGCCCCACGGCGCTCTCCACCGTGATCTCCCCGCCCAGCGCTCGCGCCAGCCGTTGGCTGATGGTCAAACCCAGTCCGGTTCCCCCGAACTTCCGTGTCGTCGAGTTGTCACCCTGAACGAACGGCTGAAACAGCCGCGCGATCTGCTCGATTGTCATCCCGACCCCGCTGTCGGCCACGTCGAACCGCAGCCGCGGGTTCGCGCTGTCCGCCGGATCGACCAGCCCAACTATCAGACGCACCCAGCCGGTCTCGGTGAACTTGATGGCGTTCCCGGCCAGATTCGTCAGAATCTGCCGCAGCCGCGTCGGATCGCTCTGGATCGTTTGCGGGATCGTTCCATCGAGCTTCACCTCAAACGTCAGGTTCTTTTCCTTGGCCCTCACACGCATGGACGAAGCGATGTCGGCCATGATCTGGCAAGGAGAACACGGGATCCGCTCCATCCTCATCTCGCCGGCCTCGATCTTGGACAGATCCAAAATGTCGTTGATGACGCTCAGCAGGTGCGCGCCGTTGCGGCGGATCGTGTTCAGGGAGTTGAGATGGTCACTCCCGGACTGCCCATGTTCGAGCATAAGGTCGGCATAACCCAGGATGGCCGTCATGGGCGTGCGGATCTCATGGCTCATATTCGCCAGGAACTCGCTCTTGGCCCGGTTGGCGGCGTCGGCGGCTTCTTTCGCACGCTTCAACTCCTGTTCCGCATTGGTGCGCATCACCACCTCGGCCCGCAGCAAATCGTTGGCGCTGGCCAATTCCGCCGTGCGCTCTCGCACGCGAATCTCCAACTCGTCTCTTGCCCGGCCTAGCCCCTCATGTGCCACGTGCAGTTTCTCCTCCGCCTCTTGCCGGTTGGAGATTTCCTTCGTCATGCTTCGGACAACAAAGACCGCGATGCCGGTCGCCAGAATGGCCGCAAGCGCCAGCAGGTAAACAACCGTCTTATGAGCCGAGCGGTATTCGGCTTCGATCTCGTTGCCCGCTGCGTCCATCCGCGAGCCCTCGAAGTCGACGAATACCTCCCATCTTTTGTGATACGCCAATAGGTTGGGAATCGCCACATTGATCATCATCTGGCGCGCTTCGTCCGGCTTGCCTTCATTCAGAAGCAGTTCCAGCGCCCCGAGGTAGCTGGTAAGATATACCCGGCGCGTGGCGACCACCTTCACCAGCAGCGATCTTTCGTCCTCGGATTCAACCGCGGTTTCGATTCCCTTTATAAGCCCGCTAATCGTCTCGCTATTGCTGGCCCTTTCGCCTTCCAGAACGCCTATCTCCTTGCGATCCGTCACCAGGAATAGTTGCATCGTGATGAGATTATTCAGGGTCGAGTAGTGCAGCGCATCCCGAGCCAATTCAACCTTATGCCAGCGACGAGCGACCACCTGTTGAACCGCGGCGTTCGTATTGGACATCTGGCGCAGCGCGAAAAACCCTAATAGAATGAGTGCGGCGATCAAAAGACCGAATGCAACGCCCAACCTGAAACCGATTCGATTTGCCTTCACGGAGCCTACCTCATCGACGATAAGTACAGACTTGGCTACAAACCCCATCGGTTCGAGAAGACGGCTGGTTGACCGGCGAACCAACGCGTACCGCCAGCGGCGCCCTCCGCGGTTTGATGCCGCAACTCCAAATCGCACTCCTGCCGCGGCCGCTTTGTGATCAGCCTAACTTTCCAGGGCAGGCAACCGGCGCAGAGGATCGCCGCAACGATAGAGCTACGTTTGATGGCAATGGGTGTAGTCGCAGGCAGTTCCCAGTCGAATCGAAATCCTGTCCACAGCCCCGCTCTCGGCAAACTCGTCTAAACCCCCCGCCGTCCCGCCATCGCAAAAGACGATGAAGACAATCTTGCCATCCCGCCATCAATGGCCGCCCGAACAATACACCATTGACGCCTATTGGACTTTTTAGGACATTCGACCGATAAAGCGATATGGACGCGCGAAAGGAATTCGAGCCATGAAGCTCACCGTACGCGATGCGGCTCATATATTAAACGTTTCCGAGAAAAGCGTTTATCGTTGGATCAAGCAGGGCATTATTCCGGCCTATCAGATCAGTGACCAATACCGGTTTAACCGAGCCGAGCTGCTGGAGTGGGCGACGTCACGCAAGATCAACGTTTCTCCCGATATTTTCGCCGAGCCGGAGGGTGGTAATATGCCCCCGCCGAGCCTTAGCGACGCCCTCGCCACGGGCGGAATTTATTACCGCATGGGCGGGACTGACAAAGCCTCCGTCCTTCAAGCCGTGGTCGACGTGATGAAGCTCCCCGAGGAGGTCGACCGAAAATTCCTCTATCAGGTCCTGCTGGCAAGGGAGGCATTAGGCTCCACGGGAATCGGCGACGGTATCGCGATTCCTCACGTCCGCAACCCCATCGTCCTGCACGTTGTCCAGCCCATCGTGACACTGTGTTTCCTGGAACGGCCCGTGGAATTTGGCGCTCTGGACGGCCTGGCGGTTTCGACCCTGTTCACCCTCATCAGCCCGACCGTTCGCGCACATCTTCATCTCCTATCGCGTCTCGGGTTTGCCTTTCGCGACCCCGATTTCAAAGCCGCCGTCACCCAACAGGCTTCTCGCGAACATATACTCGAGGCCTTGAAACGAGTGGAGATCGCCATCGCTCCCGCCAGGGAGGCGCAACGATGACGGTCTTGCTGCTCGCCGTCGCAATCCTCCTCTGCAGTGGTTTCGCCGCCCTGTTGGCCGCGGCGTCGCCCCGGGCTGCGACGACGCTTGGCGCGGGCGGTGCGGTGCTGGCGTGCGCCGCGGGGTTGGTCGCTTCCACGCCCTTTCTATTTGGCGCTCCGGCCCAGTCGTTGCACCATGCCTGGAACGTGCCCTACGGGTCTTTCTTCGTTGAGGTGGACGCGCTGGCGGCATTCTTTCTCCTGCCGATCTTCCTTCTGTCCGCACTGGCGGCAGTGTATGGCGCCCAGTATCTGCTCGCCTGGCAAGGCCGCAAGTCGCTCGGAGCGGCGTGGTTCTTCTACAATTTTCTCGTCGCCAGCATGGTGCTGGTGGCACTGGCCCACAATGGCGTGCTGTTCCTCGTCGCCTGGGAAACGATGACGCTCTGTTCGTACTTCCTCGTGACCTTCGAGCACGAACAGGACGCAGTCCGCCAAGCCGGTTGGACCTATCTGGTGGCCTCACATTTGGGCACCGCGTTTCTATTGGCCATGTTCGTATTGCTGGGCCGCGGCAGCGGCTCGCTCGATTTTGACCACTACTCTTCCCCCAACGCCGGCGCGTTGTTTCTGCTGGCGCTGGTGGGATTCGGAACCAAGGCCGGGTTCATGCCCCTGCACGTGTGGCTCCCCGAAGCCCACCCGGCCGCGCCCAGTCACGTCTCCGCCCTGATGTCGGGCGTGATGATCAAGATGGGAATCTACGGGCTGCTTCGCACGTTGACTTTTCTCGGTCCGCCGCCGCCGTGGTGGGGCTGGGTCCTCATCGGGGTCGGGCTGACGTCCGGTGTGCTCGGCGTCCTGTTCGCGCTGGCACAGCATGATCTGAAGCGCCTGCTCGCTTACCACAGCGTGGAGAACATTGGAATCATCGCGTTGGGATTGGGCGTTGGACTTCTCGGTGTGAGCGGTCGCTCACCCGTGCTAGCGGTGCTCGGCTTCGGCGGCGCGTTGCTCCACGTGCTCAACCACGCCCTGTTCAAGGGGCTGCTCTTCCTCGGCGCGGGCTCGGTGCTGCATGGCGCCGGAACGCTGGAAATCGATCATCTTGGCGGACTGGCCAAACGGATGCCCTGGACCGCGACGACATTTCTCGTCGGCGCGGTGGCCATTTCTGGTCTGCCCCCGCTGAACGGCTTTGTCAGCGAATTCCTGATTTATCTCGGCGCCCTCAACGGCGTCACCGAACACGCCGGCGTGGCCGTCCCTCTGCTGGCAACCATTGCCGGCTTGGCGCTGATCGGCGGCCTGGCCGCAGCTTGTTTCACCAAAGCGTATGGAGTTGCCTTTCTCGGCCAGCCCCGTACCGACCACGCGGCGCACGCCCACGAGGCCGGCGCGCTGATGCGCTGGCCGATGGCCCTGCTCGCCGCCGGATGTGTGCTCATCGGTTTTTGCGCGCCATTGGCGCTGCGGCCCCTGGCCGGCGCGATTCACTTGCTGAGCGGATTGCCGCCGCAGGCGATTACCGGGCAGTTGGCCGGCGCTGCTGATCCGTTGCGGTTCGTAATCGCCGGCAGCGTCGCGCTTCTGGCGCTCATCGCCGCCCTGGCGTGGTTGCGCCGCCGATTGCTCGCGGGGCGAACGGTCTCCCAATCCATCACCTGGGACTGCGGCTACGCCCAGCCGTCGGCACGAATGCAGTATACCGCTTCGTCGTTTGCCCAACCGCTGATCACATTGTTCGCGCCGCTGTTGCGCACGCGGCGCACGCTGGCTCCGCCCGAAGGATATTTCCCCGGTGCAACGTCGCTGATAACCGCAACCCCCGACGCGGCACGGATTGCGTTGTATGAACCGGCATTTTCCGGCGTGGGCTGGGTGCTGGCGCGGCTGCGTTGGCTCCAACATGGCCGCATCCAACTCTACGTGCTGTACATCGCGCTGACGCTACTGGTTCTTCTGGTATGGAAGCTGGGCTGAACGATGCAAGCAACTTCCTTCCTCCAAATCCTATTCGCATTGCTGTTCGCGCCGCTGATGCTTGGTGTGATCAACCGCACCAAGGCATGGTTTGCTGGCCGCCGCGGGCAGCCGCTGCTCCAGGCATACTACGATCTCTACAAGCTGCTTCGAAAGGGCGCGGTGTATAGCCGCACCACCACTTGGGTGTTTCGCGCTGGGCCGGTGGTCGGCTTGTCGGCGGTGCTCATCGCAATGACGCTTGTGCCCCTGGGCCGTCAGCCGGCGCCTCTGGCGTTTCCAGGCGATTTTATCCTCCTGGCGTACCTGCTGGGGTTGATGAGGTTCTTCACCGTCGCGGCGGCGTTGGATACCGGATCGAGCTTTGAGGCAATGGGAGCCAGCCGCGATGTAACCTTTTCCGCCCTGGCGGAGCCGGCATTGTTGCTCGGGCTGGCGGTCGTGGCGCGGCAGACCGCCAGTCTCTCCCTCTCCGGCATGTACGCCGGGATGGCCCTGGAGACTTGGCGCCAAGCCGGCCCCGTCTCGGCTCTGGTAGCCGCGGCGCTGATGGTGGTCCTGTTGGCCGAAAACGCGCGCCTTCCCGTCGACGATCCCAACACCCATCTCGAACTGACCATGATCCACGAAGTCATGGTCCTCGACCACGGTGGGCCGGACCTCGCCTTCATCCTCTATGCCGCCGCGTTGAAGTTGTGGGTGTTTGCCGCCCTATTGGTCGGCCTGGTATTGCCGCTTCGCACGGGCCACGCCTGGCTCGACGTCGCCGCCGCCTTGGGCGGAATCTTCGCCGTGGCGGTGGCCGTCGGCGTGGTGGAATCTTCCATGGCGCGCCTGCGCTTGCTGCGCGTCCCGCAACTGCTCGTCGGCGCCGGCGCTTTGGTTGCCCTGGCGCTTATTCTGACCCTCAGGTGACGCCATGACTCTCGATATCATCCTGATTCTGGTCGTGCTGATCGACCTCCGCCTGCTGGGGGCCAGCCGCATCGAGGCCAGCATTCGCATCGTGGCCCTCCAGGGAATTCTGCTTGGACTGCTTACAGTGCTCGAGCATTACGGCGATTTGACCGTGAGCGTCTGGCTGGTCGCCGTCGGTGGCGCGGTCCTCAAGGGGGTCGTGTTTCCATGGCTCCTGGTGCGGGCGCTGCGGTCGTCGGACGCCAAACGCGAGTTCGAACCCTTCGTCGGTCCTATTGCCTCGCTGCTGGCCGGCGTGGCGGCGCTGGGTATGTCGTTGTGGCTCGCGCAGCGCCTGCCCTTGCCCCAAGCGCCGCATGCCTCCCTCCTCGTCGCCGTTGCCTTGTTCTCCATCCTCGTCGGTTTGTTTCTCATCATCGCGCGCAAGAAGGCCATCAGCCAGGTCCTCGGATTTCTCGTGATGGAGAACGGCATCTACACCTTCGGCGCGGGTTTGGTGCGGCAGTCGCCGTTGCTCGTGGAATTTGGCGTAATGCTGGACGTCTTCGTGGCGGTGTTCGTCATGGGCATCGCCCTCTTCCACATCAGCCGCGAGTTCGATCACATCAACGCCCATGAACTGGCGACCCTGAAGGACTGACGACCATGGTGCTCATTCTGCTTTTGATTCCCGCGGTGATCGGTGGCATTGCATTCCTGCTGCCCAATGACCCGCTGCGCCGCGCCCTGTTGGTCGCGACCGCCCTCACGCACGCCGGGCTGACCGCCGCGTGCTGGGTGCGTTCCCCGGCCCCGATGGCCGGCGGGTGGTTGGTCCTCGATCCCGCCGGACTTTTGTTTCTGAGCATCACCAGCACCCTGTTCCTGGCAGCGGCGGTGTACGCCGTCGCTTACCTGCGCCGTGAGCACGATCACGTCACACGCGATGCCGTGGAAGGATTCCTCTTTTCCAACGCGCCCGAAGCCACCTTCACCGGATGTCTGCTGCTCTTCCTGGCCGCCATGACGCTGGTGACCCTCAGCCAGCACGTCGGCTTGCTCTGGGTGGCGGTCGAGGCCACGACTCTGGCCAGCGCCCCGCTGATCTATTTCCACCGCCATCACCGCTCCCTCGAAGCCACCTGGAAATATCTGCTCATCTGCTCCGTCGGAATCGCCCTGGCATTGCTGGGAAATTTCTTCCTGGCGGTCGCCGCCGGCTCGACGCCGCTGGTGTTCTGCGAACTGGTCGCACGCTCCGGTCAACTCAACGTGCTCTGGATGAAGGCGGCGTTCTTGTTGGTGCTCGTCGGCTACGGAACCAAGATGGGCCTCGCCCCGCTGCACACCTGGCTGCCCGATGCGCACAGTGAATCGCCCCCAGTCATCTCGGCGCTGTTGTCCGGCGCCCTATTGAACTGCGCGTTTCTTGGAATCATTCGTATGCAGCAGGTCTGCGCCGCCGCCGGACTCGGCGACTTTTCCCGCTCGCTGCTCGTCGGTTTCGGACTGATTTCCATGGCGGTCGCGGCGGCGTTCATCGTCGGGCAAACGGATTTCAAACGCCTCCTGGCCTACTCCAGCGTCGAGCACATGGGCATCCTCGCTCTTGGCATCGGTTTGGGCGGTGCCGGTGTCTTCGGCGCCATGCTCCACGCCGTGAATCACTCGCTGACCAAGGCCATGCTGTTCCTCGTCGCCGGCAATATCCTCGGCGCCTACGGCACCAAATCCACGGCGGATGTCCAGGGCGCCTTGCGGGTGCTGCCCGTGTCCGGAGTGCTCTGGGTGGCGGGCCTGCTCGCGATCACCGGCTCGCCCCCTTTCGGGCCGTTCTTGAGCGAGTTCACGATCTTGAAGGCGGCGCTGGATGCGGGCCGCATCGGCGTGGCGATCACCTACCTGGCGCTCCTGGCGGTGATTTTCATCGGTATGGCAACCATCATGCTCCGCATGGCCCAGGGCGTATCGCTGCGCATTGCCCCGCAACGCGAATCCTGGACCGCCGTCGTGCCCCCAGCCGCTTTGGCGGCGGCGGTCCTGCTGCTGGGGATCTATCTCCCAGGCCAATTGACGCACCTGCTCCAGCAGACAGCCCACCTGTTGGGAAACCACTGATACCGCGGGATGCGGTCATTCCCCATTTTTCAGCATTTGCCGGCCGTCACTTTGCCGATAAACGTATATATATGAGGTGATGCCATGAGATTGACCGCTCCGCTCAAAGACGTGAAGGAATTGAAGAAGGAAGATGTTGCGACTCAGGAAGCTCTGGCTTCGGCCAAAGAAGAGCGAGATCGAGCCAATGCCGCACCCGATTGCGAACTACCACGCAGCAATAGCAATCGGGAAATGTAACCGAGACTGGTTCGCGTCCGCGTTCTCGTCCCCCGTTCTCATCCCAACCAACCGCCGGTTTGCCGTCGCATTGCCCATACGGCCTTAGCGCATTACTCTCGCCTGCATGACTTCTTCCGCAACCCTGACCCCCATACTTGATCGCCTGGCAACGCTCGCCAACGGCCGCGCCATCGACCGCGCCGAGGTGCCGGAATTGTCTTTCGATGACTTCCAGCAAGCCATCCTGGCTGCCGTCCAGCTCCAGCAGCGCGTCGTCGCGCTCTTCGGAATGCTGGATCCCGATCCGGAAATTGTACCCCTTTACCTTGTCCTGGCGGACGATCAGCAATCCTTGCTGCGGCTGGCTCGAACGCGCGTCCGCGGCGATCGCTTTCCTTCGTTGACTCCCAGGTGTCCGCAGGTCCATCTCTTCGAACGCGAGATCGGGGAGCAATTCGCCCTTCGCGCTGAAGGCCATCCCTGGTTCAAGCCCCTCCGATACCACCGCTCCTACCGCCCCGGATACGACGCCTGGGCGGAGGCAAAGCCTTCCGTAGCGGAGGCAAAGCCTTCCGTAGCGGAGGCAAAGCCTTCCGCGGCCGGGCCCGAAAGCCAGCCTCCCATTGTCGGCGTCACCGACTTCTACCGCGTCGACGGCGACGAGGTGCATGAAGTGGCCGTCGGACCCGTCCACGCCGGTGTTATCGAGCCGGGACATTTTCGCTTCCAGTGTCACGGCGAGGACGTGTTTCACCTGGAAATCTCGCTGGGCTATCAACACCGTGGCGTCGAGCGGGCTCTGATCGGCGGTCCGAATCCACGCTCCATCCATTACGCCGAGACCTTGGCCGGAGACACTTCCGTCGCCCACGCCACCGCTTACTGCCAGGTCTTCGAGGCTTTGGCGCGCTGCCAGAAAACCGCGCGCGCCCAAACCCTGCGGGGCATCGCATTGGAACTGGAGCGGCTGGCGAACCATGTCGGCGATTTGGGCGCTCTCGCCGGCGACGTCGCCTTTCTGCCCACCGCCTCCTATTGCGGCAGAATCCGCGGCGATTTCCTCAACATGACCGCAACCCTCTGCGGCAGCCGCTTCGGCCGCGGATTGATCCGACCCGGCGGCGTCGCTTTCGACGTCGATGCCGCGATCCTCGACGACCTTCTTAAGCGCCTCGATGCATCCGAGAAGGATTGTAAAAACGCCGTCGATCTGCTTTGGGATTCGCCTTCGGTGATGTCGCGCTTCGAGGACGTCGGCCGCGTTTCACGGGCAGCGGCCCAGGACCTGGGCTTGGTCGGTCCCGCCGCACGAGCCTGCGGATTGCAACGCGACGCACGTCACGATCAACCCTCGGGAATCTTCCGCTTCGCGCATATTCCCGTTTCCACCTGCGACAGCGGCGACGTATTCGCCCGGGCCTACGTCCGATGGCTGGAAGTACAGCATTCCATCGACTTCATCCGCGAGCAGCTCCGTGCTCTGCCCTCGGGGGCCGTGCGCGGCGACGTCAAGCCGCCCTGTCCCGACCAGCTTGCCGTCTCGCTGATCGAGGGTTGGCGCGGCGAGCTTTGTCATGTCGCACTCACCGACAGCAACGGCAGGTTCCAGCGCTACAAAGTCGTCGATCCCTCGTTCCATAATTGGACGGGGCTGGCCTACGCCCTGCGCAACCAGCAAATCTCGGATTTCCCGCTGTGTAATAAGAGCTTCAACCTGTCCTACTGCGGGCATGACCTGTGAAGCAATGAGAGGATCGATTAGATGTTTAATACCTTGTTAGCCCGGCTTCATCAGGGCCACCGGACGATCGAATACCCCGACGCCCCGCCGCCGTCTCTGCCCCAGCGTTTTCGCGGCCGCCCGATCATCGACGCTTCGAAGTGTCCCGACGGTTGCGCCCTCTGTGCCGAGGCCTGTCCAACCCAGGCGATTGCCATTTCCGATAAGCCCCGGATCGATCTCGGCCGCTGCCTGTTTTGCGCGGACTGCATGAATGCCTGCCCGGCCGGCGCCATTCGCTACACCCGCGAATATCGCCTCTCCGTCCGCCAGCGCGAAGACCTCGTCGTCGATTCCGACCACGAAATGAAACTCGCATCCGCATTGGACGAAAAACTCAAACGGCTCTTTGGCAGATCCCTGAAGCTTCGCCAGGTCAGCGCCGGCGGATGCAACGGCTGCGAGTCGGACGTGAACGTGCTTGGCACCGTGGGCTGGGACCTGGGACGATTTGGCATTCAGTTCGTCGCCTCGCCTCGTCACGCCGACGGCTTGCTGATCACCGGCGCCATCTCCCAGAACATGCGCCTGGCGCTGAGCAAGACCTATGACGCGGTTCCCTCGCCGAAGATCGTCATCGCCGTAGGCGCGTGCGCCATCTCGGGTGGTCCCTATGCCGGCCACCCGGAGGTTCAAAATGGCGCCGCCGCCGCCGTACCAATCGACCTGTACGTCCCCGGCTGCCCGCCCCATCCGCTGACCATCCTCGACGGCCTGCTTCGCCTACTCGGCAAGATTGAGGAAGGGAAAAATTTGACGCCCGATTCCACCATCGGCAAATGAAATGATGAGCCTATCACGCCGCCATTCGCAGCTCTTCCAGCATTCGCCGTAGCGTCTTCTCGATCGCGCGCACGATCTCCTTGTCGTTCAGACCCGACAACTCCATCGCCGGTCCATAGGTCAGGCGGATTTCCCTGGGCTGAAAGATGCTTTGGTTCATCGGCCATGCTTGATATGAGCCGTCAATGACGACGGGAATGACCGGCACCTTGACCCGGCGCAGGATCAGGCTCACGCCTCGCTCCATCGGCAGCAGCTCGCCGTTGTTCGTCCTCGAGCCTTCGGGAAAAATGATCAGCGCCCGCCCCGCCTCCAAGCGGGCGATCGTCTCCCGGATCGCCCCGACATCCCCGGCGCCCTGACGCACGGGGAAGCTGTTCAGCCACCTCAGCAGCCGCGCAAAATGCCGATTCTCGAACAATTCGGACTTGGCGATGTAATTCAGCGGCCGTTCCAACCTCACCGCCACCAGAACCGGATCGAGATAGCTTTGGTGGTTGGCGACGAGCAGAACGCCCCCGTGCCGGGGAACGTGCTTCTGGCCATTAACTTTAAGATCAAAACAGCAAGTCGTGAAGATTCGGCAAAACACCTGGGCGAATTTCCAGCCGACCGATGGCTCCTCCCCGTTACCGAGCCTCAGCCCGCTTGTTCGATTCGCGGGTATGCGATGTATCGTTCGGACGAAATCCTTTCAGGGAAGCGTGCAATGAATACTAGTCACCATTCGCTGGGATTGCGCCTTGCCCAGGAATATTCCGGCAATCCTGGGGAGAGGAACGGCCTTTCCGCCCATGCAGGCCACGATTCCCCCCCGGTGGATATTCCCGGATTTCCGATTTTTTTGGATTACGCAGGCCGCGGCGAACGATATAATGACACACGGCCCTCCCCGAAGGGAGTCAGCCCTGACCCCTTTCGGTTCTCCATTGATTCGCGCGGTTTAATAAGTTGACGCCCAGAAAAAAACCACCCTCCGGCTTGCGGAGATGGATCGGAGCAAGTCCTTTATGACCAATCCCACTACAGCATCAACCGAATCGCCAATTAACGCAATATCCGATGACCATCACGCGCCCAAGCTTAAATTCAACGGCAGCGACCGTTTTCTACGCGAGCTGCGCCGGCGGGTGGACGCCTATTTCGAGCGCACCGGCCGCCCCCGCCGTGATTGCCCCCAAATGTACTTCAAAACAGCCACCATCCTGGCATGGTTTTTCTCCGCGTACGTACTGCTCGTGTTTGTCTGCACAAGCTGGTGGATTGTTCTCCCGTTGGCCGTCGTGCTCGGGCTTTCGATGGCCGCCATTGGTTTCAATATCCAACACGACGGCGGCCACAGGGCCTATTCCGACCGCCCTTGGATCAACAAGGTCATGGCCCTGACCCTCGACCTGATGGGCGGCAGTTCCTATCTCTGGGACTGGAAGCACAATTCCATTCACCACACCTATCCCAACGTCAATGGACAGGACGACGATATCAACATTGGCTACCTCGGCCGCCTTTCGCCCCAACAACGGCGATTCTGGTTCCATCGTCTTCAAGGCATTTACATGTGGCTGCTGTACGGTTTCCTGGCCATCAAGTGGCACCTGATCGACGATTTCTACCAAGTCAGCACCGGCCACATCGGCGGCCACAAAATCCCGCGACCCAAGGGCAAGGACTTGGTGATCTTCATCGCCGGCAAGGTGACCTTTTTCTCCCTGGCATTTGTCATCCCCATGCTCTTGCATCCGTGGTGGGCGGTCCTTGGCGTCTACGCCATCGCCGCTTTCGTCAGCGGCGTCGTCCTCAGCATCGTCTTTCAACTCGCTCATTGCGTCGGCGAAGCCGACTTCCCCGTGCCCGTCCCTATTCCCGGCGGCGGCGAGCGGATTCAAAACGAATGGGCCATCCACCAGGTTCAGACCACCGTCGATTTTGCCCGCGGCAATCGCGTACTCTGCTGGTTCCTCGGCGGACTCAATTTCCAGATCGAGCATCATCTCTTCCACAAAATCTGCCACGTTCACTACCCCGCCCTGTCCAAAGTAGTCGAGGAGGCCTGCAAGGAATTTGGCATCACCTACTCGGAGCACAAGACATTTTTCTCCGCCGTCGCTTCTCATTTCCGCTGGCTGGTCCTGATGGGACGCCCAACCGTCTCGCCCGATCAGATGCCCGCGACATGAGCGGATTGTCCCCGAACGCCCACGGCGCCGCCGTGGGGTTCCTAAGCCCCCGTCCGCGCTCGCCGCAATACGAAGTCCCATTCCGCATCGGTCGTCCCCGGAATCGACACCACCCGCCGGATGACTTTCCCGCTTGCTCGCTCCAGCCCCCTGCACGACGCCAGTGACAACGCACAACTACTCAAATCATTGACCAGCAAATGAAAGATTACCGATATCATTTCCGCCGGGACCTTCAAATGGACCGCGTTTTCCGCGATCAGTTGCGCGTACGCGATCGTCGCCAGACATTGCCCGATGGACAATTCGATCGACGTGCCCATTGAGTGGCTCGGCGGGTGACTTTGCACCCAAAGGCTGAAGGCTTTGCTTTGCCGGGCGAATAACCGGACGTTTGCGACGGTTTTCAGCGGTGCGTAGGCACTCAGGAAATCGCCAAACGCGACCGTGTTGTTCGCCCCGGCGCGAGCTTCAAATAAATAAGAATTTTCTCCGGCTACGAGATCACCCGCGATCAACGAATTGGGAGCGGCCAGGCCGGGATCGAAATCGCCGAAATATTTTCCCGCGAATTGCGCCGCCAGGCCAAGATTGACGTGCATGCTCCCTTCCAGGCCCGGGATGAGTTGCACGTCCCGCAGTGCCATTTCGAAATATGTGTCGGCTTCGAATCCTTTTGCCCCCACGCATTCGCCGAGCAACGCCATGATCTTCACGCCTTCCGTGCTGACCTTTGCCTTTTGCACCGCCGCGAAGAGCAGATACCTTCGATCCGCCGCGCTGCTGGATTGGACGTAGTCCAACGCCCGGTAGGCGTAGAGCTTCATGGCGGTCAATCGCGCGTACGCCTGGGCCACCGCCGAACCGATGTGCGCCATGTCGATGACCGCCTTGCCGTAAAGCAGCCGTTGAGTCAGGTGGTTGATTGCTTCTTCAAACGCCCGTTCGCAGATGCCGATCGATCCGAACCCGAGGAAGAGTTTGCCGAGCGTCACTGTGCCCAGCACCGCATCCCAGGCGTCGCGGCCCTCGGCGATCACATCGGCTTCGGGCAGCTCGTGGTCTTTGACTTCGAACTCGCCGACATAGGCCGCTCGGATTCCCAACGTCTGGATTTTTCGAACCGGGCCAAATCCCTTCGACTGCTGCGGGCGAAGCACGAACATGACCGGCGGCGCCCGCTTGCCGCGGCCGGGCCGCCCTCGATCTTCCATTCGCGCCAGCATCGAGATCATCGCCGCCGCGTTGGCGTTGCCGATGTAGTATTTCCCCCCGTTGGCAAGCAGACGGCCCGGACCGATTCTCTCGACCGTGAATTCGTTGGCCAGCAGGTCCGAGCCGTGGTTCTTCTCCGACACGCCGAAGGCCAGCAACGCGCCCGATTCCAACGCCGCCACCGCCTCGCGCTTCAAATCAGCATTTTTGCCCATCAGGATCGAAAACAATCCCAGGAACGTGACCTGGAGACTGTATCCGTGGCCGGGACTGAAATAGGCGAAGACTTCCAGCAACCGCGTTAGTCTCAGCAAATCGAACTTAAAGCCGAGCGTGGAATATGCCTGGGGCGAGAGCACCGATGCGTACAGGCGATGCTCGGCCTGATAGGCGATCCAATCCTCGCACCACTGTTCGCCCCGATCCTCCGCTTTGATCGCCGCCAGCCCTTTGCCCTCGAAGAATTCCGCCAGCTTTTTGATCGCGGGATCGCTGAGATAGACGTCCGTGGCGCCGGATTGCCGCTTATCTGAAAAGGCCAGTGGATAGATGGATTCGGTCTTGGCGATGGCAAAATTGTCCGCCGGATCGACGCGCTTCGCAAGCGACCCCGCCCCTCTTTTCCCCTCTCCCGGTACTCCGGGAGAGGGTTTAGGGTGAGGGCCTGCTACGAAAGGCTACCATCGACAATGCGGTTCCTCTGCGCCGCCAAAACGCGCGTTCTCATCACCGCCATCATCGATCATAATGTGAACGTCAACACGGAAGTCACATGAAGATGCAAGCCATGGTGCTGAGGACTCCGGCGTCGATTGATTCTTCGCCGCTCGAATTGCGCGAACTTGACGCGCCCGAGCCCAAGCCCGGCGAAATTCGCCTTCGCGTGCTGGCCTGCGGGATTTGCCGCACCGACCTGCACGTGATCGAGGGCGAACTGCCGGCCCACAAGAACGCCGTCATTCCAGGGCATCAGGTGGTGGGCGTCGTTGATCGGCTCGGCGACGGGGCGGCCAGGTTCAAGATCGGAGATCGCGCCGGCATCGCCTGGCTGCGCTCCACCTGCGGCCAATGCCGCTACTGCCGCAACGGAAACGAAAATCTCTGTCCCAACGCCCGGTTTACAGGCTACGACGAGGATGGCGGCTATGCCGAGTATGCCGTAGTGCCGCAGGACTTCGCTTATCTCGTGCCGCCGTCTCTCGATCCCGCCGCGGTTGCCCCCCTGCTGTGCGCCGGGATCATCGGATACCGAGCTCTGAAACGCGCCGAGATGCGCCCCGGTTGCCGGCTGGGACTCTATGGGTTCGGCTCATCGGCAAGCATAGCAATACAAATCGCCCGGCATCTCGGCTGCACCGTCTTCGTGATGACGCGCGACGAGAAACATCAGCGCCTGGCCCGCCAACTCGGCGCCGCCTGGGCCGGCAACGCCGATGCGCGCCCCCCTGAACCGCTCGACTCCGCCGTGCTGTTTGCCCCGGTCGGCAATCTGGTCTTGCCCGCACTGGAGGCTCTGGACCGTGGCGGCACCCTTGCCGTGGCCGGCATTCACCTGACCCATATCCCCTCGATGAATTACGAGCGGCAGTTGTTCTACGAGAAAAATCTGACAAGCGTGACCGCCAACACCCGCGCCGACGGTGAAGAACTGCTGCGCCTGGCGGCCGAGGTCCCCTTGAAGCCACAAACGATGCGATTTGCCCTCGCCGACGCCAACCGCGCCCTGCAACTCTTGAAGCATGACGGCATAAGCGGGTCCGGTGTGCTGGAAATCGCCTAACAGCCCCCAATCTTCACCCATTGAAATCGTATACCCGCACGCGCTCCCAGTGCGCCTTGTTGCGAGCGATGAATTCCAGGTGCAGCGGGTGCTTCTGATACGCATCGTGGGCCGCTCTGTCCGGCAATACGACGGCCAGACCCACGGAGTAGGAATTGTCCACCACGTCACGCTGCGTCCCGGCCGGCTCGCCCGCCCACAGCCGCTGGACCCCGGGAATCCCTCCGAGCAGCGAGCGGCAATCCGCTATCAGTTTTTCCTTCGCCGCCTCAGCCCCCGGTTTCAGCCAGAAATAAACATGATGAATGAACATGGCATTCCCTATTACACCATCCAGCGCGGCATTTCCAATTCACCGAACGCGCCGGCAACCCCGGGCGCGTGTCACTTGGTGCAAAGAATTTCCCCTCCCCTTGCACTCAGGTTTTCGTTTCAAGACGATTTTTTGGAATCGCGGACGACGCGGTAGATGGTAATACCCGCCAGAAGTGCAACCTGACCCAGCAAATCGCCGGGGATACCCCAGCCGATCACGAACCACGTGATGCAAAAAACCACCACGGACATGCCGGCCCACAGGATGCCGGAAGTGTTTTCGATGTCGGCGGCTTTGTAATAGGCCGCGGCGCAACAGATCAGCACGATAAATGGTAATGAGTAAAGCATTCCCATGGGCTTGCGATCCAACCTAAACCCTATGCCAACCCTGCCAGATCTGGATTCGGTCACTCTAACAGGAGAATCATAAACACAAAAGCTCTGTGCAGGGCCCTTTCAATGGGTGCGCGTCACTTGCTGCATAGGATTTTCCCCCACCCTGACCTTCCCTGTCAAGACCCCATTTTTGTCCCAACTCTGAAATATAGTTTCGCGGCCCAAAGTCGTCGGATCTGAGCCGGGACCTTCCCGGCTCGCTTGCTCTTTGCTACGCTCGAATCGTCCACGCGGAG
>Ga0181518_10000992_pt1 | contig 30020 bp, 33 predicted proteins | sample PEATcosm2014_Bin_28_FD_119751 | JGI IMG/M metagenome (GOLD analysis project Ga0181518, IMG submission 119751) | Peatland microbial communities from MTU Mesocosm Facility, Houghton, MI, USA - PEATcosm2014_Bin01_60_metaG | ecosystem: Environmental > Terrestrial > Soil > Wetlands > Peat | place...
CACGGTGGTGGAGGTGGGGGCGTCGGTGGTGTCGCCCATGGGCGGCTGGGCGGTGATGACCCAGGTCCCGTCGGAGAGGTCGAACCCATAGTTGCCGCTCGAGTCGGTGCTGGTGTTGGTCGGCGGGTTCGGAGAGCCCTGCTGCTGCGCCGACACATTGGTGTTCTCGGCCGCGCCGCCGCCGGCGGCTGCGGATTCAGTCACCGTGCCGGACACGTTGTTGGGGGCCGCACCGGCCGGAGCCTGCGCCAGGCCCAGCGACAGGACGCCGGCGGCGATCACGATGCCCGCGGCGGACAACACTCCGATACGTCGTGCGACGAGGTTCAGGCTGAGAGCCCGCTTTCGAGAAGAAAAGAGAGGGTCAGGCGTTCCTTGGCTCCTACGCACGAAAATGCCCATAGATCCTCTGCCTCCTCAGCTTCCGCCCGATTGGCCGGGATCCCGCTCGAAATGGCCATCGCTGGCCTGCACGGATCACATGTTCACCCGGTTACCTCTCAGTAACTAGAGGCTTTGGTCACTGACCTTGGCGACCGAGGCGGCGTAAACCGACGGCAGCAGGACTTCAGCGTGCAGCCGCCGTTCGACTGCGGATCGGTCGCCAAGTCCGACGACACCGTGATGGCCCGGGTGCTCGAGTACGCGGCGGAGCGGGAGTGATCCCCCGCGCCGCTCAGGCGGAAGCAGGCGCCGACGCTGCGCTCGCGCCGGCGAAGCGGCCGAACATCGTGCTGTCGCCGATGGAGAGGCCGCTGGCATACCCGAACGAGCACACGCCGGCGGTGGTGCGACCGGCGGCGAACAGGCCCGGGATGGCGTCACCGTCGAGGTCGAGCACCTCTCCGTCGACCGTCGTCTCGAGACCACCGAGCGTGAAGGGCGCGTACGGCGCCGGCCCGATCCGCAGGTCGACGGCGCCGATCGGCGGCACCAACGGCCGCACCCACGCGGGGCCCTTGTGGAACAACGGGTCCTCCCCGGACGCCGCATGCCTGTTGTACAGGTCCACGGTGGCCTGGAGCGACCCGGTGGGCAGACCCATTTCCGCCTCCAGCTCCGCCGTGGTGGCGCACACCCACGTGGCGGCCAGGCCCATCCAATTCACCTCGTAGGACGCTTCGTCGACGATCAGGTAGACCTCGCCATCCTGCTCGTAGAGCGCGGACTGGCCGACCCGCCCCATGTAGGTGTCCTCGTTGATGAAGCGCTGCCCCTTGCCGTTGACGAGGATCCCGTGGATCAGCGACCGCGGCGGCGTGATCGGGAGCGACACCTCGCCGGCGTACATGTTGCGGACGGAGGCGCCCAACGCCTGCGCCATGCGGATGCCGCGCCCGTCGTCCCCCTCGGTGCCGACCTTGAACGTGCCGCGCACGAGGGGAGGGCTGTGCTTGCGCAGCATGTCGTCGTTGAAGATGAACCCGCCGGCGGTGAGGACGACGCCACGACGCGCCCGGAGCGACACCGTCTCGCCGAAGCGCTGTCCCTGGACGCCGACGACGCGCCCGTCGTCGATCACCAGCCGGTCCACCCGGGTATCGGTCGAGACCGCGGCACCGGCGTCGACCGCGGCGGCGGCGAGATGCTGCATGAGCAGCCATCCCGTCGACCGCTTCGTCTTCGCCAGATGCCCGCGCGGCGCCGGCCGGGCCACCTCGTTGAAGGGGTAGGCGTCCTCGCCCCCGGAGTACACGAGGCCCTCGGTGCCCGTCGGGGCCATGGAGGTCTCGGCGCAGAACGTCGGGTCGAAGGGGACACCCCGTGCCACGAGCCAGTCGAAGTGGCCGAGGCTCTCCACGCAGTAGCGCGCGATCTTGACCTCGTCGGGGTCGGGTCCACACGCGGCCATCAGGTAGCGGTACATGTCCTCGAGGCTGTCGTCGAACCCGCAGGCCACCTGGATCGGCGTACCCCCGCCGAGGTAGACGATGCCCTCGGCCAGTGCGGCGGCCCCCCCGGGACCTCCGGCCCGCTCCAGCACGAGCACCTGCGCACCCGCCTCGGCCGCGCTGAAGGCGGCGGTCGAGCCCGCGGCGCCGAAGCCGACCACGACGACGTCTGCGGTGTCATCCCAGCTCGTGATCTCGGACGCCTCGCACGGCGTCACGTCGTCGGGCTCGCGCACTCCATCCTCCCCGCGGTGTCGCCGAGACGGTAGCCGTTGGCGCCGGCACGCCCCTACCCTGCAGACCATGCCCGAGCCACCGGACGCGCCGGAGGTTCCGACCCCACCACCGGACCTGGAACGGCTCGCCCCCGGCTGGTCGGCGACGCTGGCGTACCGGCTGGTGCCGACCATCACCACCTGGCGGCTGACCTCCCCGGACGGCGCCGTCCGCTTCGCCAAGGTGGACACCGGGGGCCGCTACCCGACTCTGCGCGGCGAGTCCGAGCGGATGGTCTGGGCCGCCCCCTACCTACCGGTCCCCACCGTGGTGGCCCTCGACGAGGAGGGCGGCGCCGCGATCCTCCTCACCGAGGCGTTGCCCGGCCGGGACGCCACCCACCCGGCGTGGCGCTCCGACGTGGCTGCCCTCGTGGCAGCCCCTCGGGCGCGGCCTGCGTGCCTTCCACGACGCCGTTGGCGAGGAGTGGTGCCCGCTCCGCTTCGACGTGGAGCGCGCGCTGGACCACGTGGCGCGCCGCGTCGCTGCCGATGACGTCAAGCCCGCGGGCTTCCACGAGGAGCACCGCCACCTGAGCCCGGCCCAGGCCCTGGCCGAGCTCGTGGCGAGCGCCCCCGCCGACGAGGACCTCGTCGTGTGCCACGGCGACTACTGCCCTCCGAATGTGCTGCTGCGCGACGGGGAGGTGACGGGCTACGTCGACCTCGGCGAGCTGGGGGTGGCCGACCGCTGGTGGGACGTGGCCACCGGGGGGTGGAGCACCTGTTGGAACTTCGGCGACCGGTTCGAGGGACTGTTCTACGAGAGCTACGGCATCACGCCCGACCCGGCGCGCATCCGCTTCTTCCGGCTGCTCTACGACCTGGTCTCCTGAGCCCGGCTGATCAGCCGGCGCGCCCGGGTGAAGACCGCGTCGAACATCGGCACTGTCAGCGTGCCGGTGAAGGTGTTCTGCTGGCTCGGATGGTACGAGCCGAGCATGACCAGCCCTCCCGGGAGCGGGCTCTCGGCGAGGTGGCCGAACGTCGGGCGCGGCCGGAGGCCGGCCTGCGCCGCGACGGCCTGCCAGGCGACCTGCCCGAGCGCGACCACGACGGCGGTCCGTCGCAGCAGTGACAGCTCCCGGGCGAGGAACGGTGCGCAGTTCGCCCGCTCGGACGTCTCCGGCTTGTTGGCGGGCGGCGCGCAGTGCACGGTCGCGGTGATGTAGGCGCCCGTGAGGACGAGGCCGTCCTCACGGGAGGTGCTGGTCGGCTGCGATGCGAAGCCGGCCCGGTACAGCGCGGCGAAGAGCCAGTCGCCGGACCGGTCCCCGGTGAACATCCGCCCGGTCCGGTTGGCACCGTGCGCCGCGGGCGCCAGGCCGACGATGACCAGCGTGGCGTGCGGGTCGCCGAAGCCCGGGACGCCACGGCCCCAGTACACCTGGCCGGCGTAGGAGGCCCGGCCGGTCCGGGCCACCTCCTCGCGCCAGCGCACCAGGCGGGGACAGCGGCGGCACGCCGCCACCTCCCGTTGCACCTTGGCCAACGAGTCCCTCTGGGCACGGTTGGAGGCCACCGCGCAGAGCCTACGATGGGCTCCCGTGCCGCCGTCAGCCCGATCCGCCTCGACCCGACCCGCGTCCCGTCGTAGCCGGAAGGCTCCCCCCCCAACCGCTGTGCTGCTCGTGCGCCACGGCACCACGCCCACCACGGGCAAGATGCTGCCCGGTCGCGCCGGCGGGCTCCACCTCTCCGAGAACGGGCGGGCGCAGGCCGGGGCAGCGGCCGAGCGGATCGCCGCCCTGACCAAAGCCCCCAGCGCCGTCTACGCGTCGCCCCTGGAGCGGACACGCGAGACCGCGACCCCCATCGCCAAGGCCCTGGGCCTGCGGGTGCGGACGGCGCCCGGGCTCGTCGAGGTCGATGTGGGCGCCTGGACCGAGAAGCCCCTGGCGCGGCTGTACCGGACCAAGGAGTGGACCACCGTCCACCGCTGGCCCGGCGGCTTCCGGTTCCCCGGTGGCGAGTCGTTCGCCGAGATGTCGGTCCGGTCCATGGACGCCGTGCTCACCCTCGTGGCGGACCACCCCGGGGAGACGATCGTGGCCGTCTCGCACGCCGATCCGATCAAGGCCATCGTCGCCGCGGCCGCAGGGTTGCCGCTCGACCTCATGCAGCGCATCACGATCTCGCCATGCTCCATCTCGGCGGTCCTCTTCGGCGCCGGCGGCCCGATCGTGCTGTGCGTGAACTCGACGGGCACGCTGGAGGAGCTGGCGCCGTCGTGACCATGGGGTTGCGGTGAACGACGACTTCGACTTCGACGCGCCCGACCACTGCACGGTCGGGGTGATCGGCGAGGTGGGCCACCGCCTCTTCCTCTTCTACTGCCGTCAGGGACTCTCCGAGACGACGGTCAAGGTGGAGAAGCAGCAGGTCGCCGTCCTCGCCGGTTACCTCGGGCGCATCGTCAAGGAGCTGGGCCGCCCGGGGCACCTGCCCGAGGACCTCGACTTCTACGGCACCGAGGAATTCGAATGGGTCGTGGGCACCATCGGCGTCTCCTACGACGAGGAGCTCGACCGCGTCGTCCTCGTCCTCGAGGAGATCGACGTCGAGAACGAGGAGGACGAGGAGGACGAGGTGGAGGAGAGCGGGCACGTCCTGCGGGTCGCGCTGACGCGCGAGCAGGCCGCCGCCTTCGCCATCCACGCCACGCGCCTGGTGGAGTCCGGGCGGCCGGCCTGCCCGCTGTGCGCGCTCCCCCTGGACCCCGCTGGGCACAACTGCCCGCGCACCAACGGGCACCGGCCACCGGCTTCCTGACGGCCGTGCCCGACGCTGCCGTCGAACACGTGCTCACCGACGGTGAGATGGAGGTGCACGGGCGGATCGCGGGCAGCTCGAACGCGACCTTGCTCGTGACCTGCCGCCTGGCCGGCGAGGAGCTCCTGGCCGTCTACAAGCCGCACAAGGGGGAGCGCCCACTGTGGGACTTCCCCGGAGGGCTCTTCCGGCGCGAGGTGGCCGCCTACGTGCTCTCCGAGCACCTCGGCTGGGGGTTGGTCCCCGAGACGGTGGATCGTCGCGAAGGACCCTTCGGGCCCGGCTCGGTCCAACGGTTCGTCCACGAGGACGGCACGTCGCACTACTTCACCCTGCGCGACGACCCGAGGTGGCACCCCGTGCTGATGCGCCTGTGCGCGTTCGACGTCGTGGCCAACAACGCCGACCGCAAGAGCGGCCACGTCCTCCTGGCCGAGGACCGGCTCTGGGCCATCGACAACGGGCTGTGCTTCAACGCCGACGACAAGCTGCGCACCGTCATCTGGGACTTCGGCGGGGAACCCCTGGAGGCCGCGGTGCAGGAGGACCTGGCGCGGCTGGCCCACGACGGTCCGCCACCGGCGCTGTGCGAGCTGATCGAGCCGGCCGAGCTGGCCGCCACCCTCGACCGGGTGGCCTGGCTCCTCAGCCTGCGCGCCCTGCCCGAGCTGGTCGACGACGGCGGCTGGCCCCCGTACCCCTGGCCGCTCGTCTGAGCGACGGGCCGTCGCCGGCTCCGGGCGGGCTAAATGCGGTAGCCGAGCGACTGCAACTCGGCGATCACCTGCTGGGCCACGACCTGCCCCCCGCCCGGCGTCAGATGCGTGCCGTCGGGGGTCCTCACGTTGACGATCTGTCCTGCCGCGTTCGTGACGAAGGCGGTGTAGCCCCCCTGCGCGGTCCCCAGCGACTTGTCCGTGCTGACGTAAGTGACCGCGGGGTGCGCGGCTGCCGCCCGCTGCTGGACCACGGCGTTGAGATCGGACATCTGCGCGTTCAGACCCGGGTCCTGCATGGGTGGCATCCCCACCCACACCACCGTGGCGCCCCCGCTCTCGGCGATCCCCATGAACTGGGCCACCCGCTGGGCGTACAGGGTGTTCCACTGCGACGAGGTGTAGGGGACGTCCGGCGGTCCGAGGAAGTCCTGGGCGTCGTTGGCCCCGATCATGACCACGACGACCTGCGGTTGCGTCGACTTGAGGTCCGCCGTCAGCTCCGCCGGCCAGTTGAAGTAGTCGGGCCGGGTCAGGCCGGTGCTCACCCGGCCGTCGAGGGCCGCGTTGACGACGCCGGTCCCGGCCAGGTCGGACTGCAGCGGCCCGCCCATGTCGAGGCCGATGGAGTCGCCCACGATCAGGAGCCGTAGGGGGTCGGCCGCCGTGGGGAGCTTCGGGTTGGGCGGTGCCGTCGTCGGGATCGGTGAGCTGCCGCCGTGCCCCGGCTTGGTCCCGTGACGCGGACCGCGCCGCGGCACGACGGGCCGGGGCCCCGACGACGTGAGCGCCACCGACCCGGTGGCGAGGCCGTTGCCCCGACCCGTCACCGACACGATGTGCGAGAGGCCCAGCGCCCGGCTGAGCGCCGCCACCGGACCCACCACGTCCAGGCTCACGGTGCGGCGTGTGCCGACGGGCGAGACCTGCGCGTTGTGCTGCAGCGTCGGGGCGAACAGGAGGAACCACAGCGCGAACGCGCCAAGGGCGAGCGCCAGCGCGCGGGTCCACCGGACCCGCACCCGGCCGTCGTCGGGTGGCGCCAGCTCCGCGTGCTGGTGCGACCGCCATTCCGACGTCGACTCCCACTGCACGTGGTGGGGTGGTGTGCGGGCGTCCGTCATCAGAAGCGGTAGTAGATGAAGGGCGCGACGCCCACCGGACCGAAGGTGGTGATGCCCAGCAGCGCGAAGCCGAGCAGGCCGACCTGCACGGCCGTCCGCTGCTGGGAGAACGCGGCCTGCAGCCGGCCCACGCTCAGCTGCGGCACGAACTGGGAGGCGATCGTGCCCAGGACGGTGACGACGAGCAGGGGCGTGACGAGCGGGGACGCCTGGCCCCACCCCTTGAACACCCGGCCCAGCACGGCGAAGGCCTGCGAGGTGCCCGAGGCGTTGAAGAACACCCAGCCCAGGCAGACGAATTGGAAGGTGAGGAACCGCTGCACCCAGATCCGCACCGGGCCGTCCGCCACGGCCGGCAGCCCCCGGCGCACGCGGCCGGTGCGGCGCAGGTGGCCGAAGCTCTGCCCCAGCCCCATCAGCGCGCCCCAGATCACGAACGTCCAGGCCGCGCCGTGCCAGAGGCCGCCGAGCACCATCGTGATCATGATGTTGCGGATCGTCTGGGCCTGGCTGCCCGCACTCCCGCCGAGCGGGATGTACAGGTAGTCGCGCAACCAGCGCGAGAGCGTCATGTGCCAGCGTCGCCAGAAGTCCTGCAGGTTGCGCGCCGTGTACGGCGCGTCGAAGTTCTGCGGGAAGCGGATGCCGAGCAGGAGCGCGAGGCCGATGGCGATGTCGGTGTACCCGCTGAAGTCGCAATAGATCTGCACGGCGTAGCCCCACGCTGCGAAGATGGCCTCGGGGGCGGAGTGCTGGCTGGGGGACGTGAAGACGGGCGTCACGATCGCGCTCGAGACGTAGGACGAGATCACGACCTTCTTGAACAGCCCGGCCAGGATCAGCCAGAAGGCGCGCGAGTAGTCGACGGCGTCCGGGTCGCGACGCCGGCGGATCTGGGGTAGCAGCTCCGTCCCCCGCACGATCGGCCCGGCCAGCAGGTGAGGGAAGAACGAGAGGTAGAGCGCGAAGTCCAGCGGCTTGGCCGGCTCGAGCTCCCGCCGGTAGACGTCGACCACGTAGCTGATGGCCATGAAGGTGAAGAAGGAGATGGCGATGGGCAGTCCCACCTGCAGGAGGGGGATCGCCCGGCCGAGCCCGACGGCATGGGTGACGTTGTCGACGTTCACCGAGACGAAGCCGTAGTACTTGAACCAGCCGAGGATCCCGAGCAGCATGCCGACCGAGACCGCCATGGCGATGCGCCGGCTGCGCTCGTCGCGTGTCGCCGACACCCAGGCTGCCCCGGTGAAGGACACGACGGTGGTGGCCAGCAACAGGAGGCAGTAGCTCCACCCGACCCAGCCGTAGAACACGTAGCTCAGCGCGATCATGGAGAGCTTCCACCAGCGCGCGTAGGGGTTGAGCAGCCAGTTCACCGTGTACGCGACGGCGAAGAAGATTGCGAAGTCGATGGTGGGAAAGAGCATCGGCGAGATCAGGAAGGTGCGCCGAATGTACCGCCGGTCGCCCCGTCAGAACGCGCACGCGGGGCACGCGAGAGCCCGGTGTGGCCCCGGCACGGCCGGCTCAACGTCACCCACCACTCTGCCAGCATCGCCGGCCCACCCCCAAATCTGGGTGGCCGGGCGGTGAGCGGACCGCCGCCCCGCCCGTCAGTCGCCGAGGCTCAGCTCTTGGCCTTGAGCGCCTCGATCAACGCCGGCAGGACCTTGTGCACGTCGCCCACGATCCCGAGGTCGGCCACCGAGAAGATGGGGGCCTCCTGGTCCTTGTTGATCGCGATGATGTTCTTCGAACCCTTCATGCCCACCAGGTGCTGCGTGGCGCCCGAGATCCCGCACGCCATGTAGACGGTCGGCTTCACGGTCTTGCCGGTCTGGCCGACCTGGTGGGAGTAGGGCACCCAGCCGGCGTCGACGATGGCGCGGCTCGCGCCGGCGGCACCGTGGAGCAGCTTGGCCAGCTCCTCGATCAAGGCGTAGTTGGCCGCGTCGCCCAGTCCGCGGCCCCCCGAGACGACCACTGCGGCCTCGTCCAGCTTGGGCCCGCTGCGCTCCTCGACGTGGCGCTCGACGATCCCGGCCGTGTTGGTGGCCGCGACGTCGGGGACCGCGGCCGGCACGACCGCGGCCGCGGCGCCGCCCGACGGCTCCGCGGCGAAGGACTTGGCACGGATGACGAAGATGCCGGGGCCCTCGCCGGTGAAGCGCGCCGTCACGATGTGGCTGCCGCCGAAGACCGGGTGCTGGCTGGCCAGCCCACCGTCAACCTCGACGAGGCCCGTCACATTGGTGAGCACGGGGCGGTCGAGCTTGGCGGAGAGGCGCCCCGCCACGTCACGGCCGTCGTAGGTGGCGGGAATCAGGATCGCGTCCGGCGCGTTGCCACCCTGCGCGAGCGCGGCGATCGCAGCGGCCACGGGCACGCCGGGCAGCGCGCCACCGAGGTCGCCGATGTCGTAGACGGTGGACGCCCCGTACCCCCCGAGGGGACCGGCCAGCGACGCCACGTCCGCTCCCCACGCCACGGCCTCGACCGTCGACGCCACCGCGCGGGCCTCGGTCAACAGCTCGAGCGTGACCGGTGTCGGACCGTTGTCGCCCACCTCGGCCAGCACCCACACCTTGTCGATCGGCATCTCAGACCACCTTCAGCTGCTCGAGGAAGGCCACCACGCGCTGCGCGCCGTCGCCCTCGTCCACCACGATCTCCCCACCGGAGCGCGCCTCGGCCTCCGAGACGTCGGTGATCACCTGGCCGGCGCCTACGGCGCCCACCTGCGACGCGTCGATGCCGAGGTCGGCGACCGTCAGGTTGTCGACCGGCTTGGACTTGGCCGCCATGATCCCCTTGAACGAGGGATACCTCGGCTCGACGACGCCCGCTGTGACCGTGACCACGGCCGGCATTGGGCAGACCACCTCGTCGTAGCCCGCCTCGGTCTGCCGCTCGACCTTGACCGAGCCACCGTCGACGGAGATCGCCTTGGCGAAGGTCACCGACGGCAGCCCCATGAGCTCGGCCACCTGCACGGGCAGGGTGCCGGTGTAGCCGTCAGTGGACTCGGTGGCCATGACGACGAGGTCGGGGTTGGCCCGCGCGATGGCGGCGGCCAGCACCTTGGCCGTTCCGAGCGCGTCGCTGCCCGCCAGCGCATCGTCGCTGACCAGGATCGCCTTGGCCGCGCCCATTGCGAGGCCGGTGCGCAGGCCCGACGTCTCGCCGCCGGGGGCCATGGAGACCAGGGTCACCTCGTCGCCCTCGCCCGAGGCCAGCTGGAGGGCCATCTCGACCCCGTAGTTGTCCGAGTCGTCCATGATGAGCTTGCCGGACCGGTCGAGGGTGTTGGTGTCCGGCTTCAGCGCTCCGGGGGCGGCCGGATCGGGGATCTGCTTCACGCATACGACGACGTTCATGGCCGACCATCTTTGTGGACCGGGGCGGTCGCCCGCCATTCGGCCCGGTGACAGGCCCTTTTCCGCTCTCGGGCGGGCCTCAGCCCCCGTGGCCGCCGCGGGTGGCGGCGAGCGCGGCACCGAGCCGGTCGGTGATGACCGTGTCCACCCCCAGATCCACCATCGTCCGCAGGTCATCGGGCGCGTTCACCGTCCACACGTTCACGGCGAGGCCTGCCGCGTGCGCCTCCGCCACCAGCTCCGGGGTGACCGCGGTCACGAAGGGGTGAACGGCCCGGAACCCCGCCGCAACGGCCTCGGCGAGGGCCGGCCCCGGGTCGGCGGCGAACCCCCACAGCGCGCCGAGCGCCAGTCGGCCGTCAGCGGCCTGCACCGCCAGCAGCGTGGCGGGCTGGAAGGAGGACACGATGACCCGCTCGGTCCATCCGGCCTCGTCGATGGCCGCCGCCGTCAGCGCCGCCACCGCCTCGGCCGGGTCCCACCCCTGGTCCTGGGGAGCGTTCTTGATCTCGACGTTGACGACCATGCCGTCGCAGACGGCCAGGACATCGGGCAGGAGCGGCACATGGGCCGGCAGGTCGGCCACGCCCAGCGCTGCGATGGCGCCGAGCCCGGGGATCTCGGCGTCGTGGTGCACCGCCAGGGCCCCGTCGGCGGTCAGCCGCACGTCCAGCTCGACCCCGTCGGCCCCCAGGCGCCGCGCCTCCGCGAAGGCGTCCAGCGTGTTCTCGGTGAAACCCTCGGTGCAACCCCTGTGCGCATACACCGCCGTCACCGGTCACCTCCGAACCACCGGTCACGGATGCAGCGCGCGGGCGGCGGAATTTTGCACGAAAACTCCTTGCCAGCCCCTCGGCGGGCCGTTACCCTCTGTCCCGTTAACCCGCTTTTCACGGACGGACACCTTTCGGGCCCGATCATGTGAAAAGGATCACAATGCTGGTGGAGGCACATCCGATGGCTCTCATGTGGAACCGGACAGTCGACTGGGACGCGGACGACTGGCGGCGGATGGCCGCCTGCCGCAACACCGAACCGGACCTCTTCTTCCCTGTCGGCACGACCGGCCCCGCGGTGGACCAGATCGAGGCCGCGAAGCGCGTCTGCCGCTCCTGCGAAGCGCTCGAGCCCTGCCTGGACTTCGCACTGGCGACGAACCAGGAGTCGGGCGTGTGGGGCGGCACCTCCGAGGAGGAGCGCCGCAAGCTGCGCAAGGCGTGGCTGGCCGCACGCCGTTCGCAGCGCGCCGCATTCTGAGCACCGCGCACCGGGCGCGCCCGTAGACCCTCCGGGGGCGGGCCACCCGACGGGGGCGCCACGCTCATCTCGGTGCCCGCACCGGCACCGAGATCGCCACCCGCGTCCCCCCGCCCTCGTCTGCGGGCATGGCCTCCATTGAGATCGTCCCCTCCAGCTGGCTGACCACGAGGTCGCGCACGATCGAGAGTCCGAGGCTCGACGTCCGCTCGATGTCGAACCCGTCGGGCAGTCCCAGCCCGTCGTCGCGCACCTCGACGCGCAGATCCGTCTCCTCGTTCGACATCGTGAGGTCGACGTGGCCCACGGTGGCGGCTCCCGCGGCACCGCCTGCTCCCTCCAACCCGGACGCCCAGTCGGTGCCGGCGCCGGCCTCGGGGTCGAACGCGTGCTCGACCGCGTTCTGCAGCAACTCGGCCACCGTCACCGCCAGCGGCGTGGCTACGTCGGCCGTGACCTCGCCGAGGTCTCCGTGGACCGAGATCACGATGGGCTGCGACGACACCACCGAGTCCTCGGCCATCTGCACCAGCGAGGCGACGATCTCAGCGAAGGGCACCTGGTCGCTCGGGTCGCGCGACAGGATCTCGTGCACGAGCGCGATGGAGCGCACGCGGCGCTCAGCCTCGTGCAGCGCCACCCGGGCGGCGCGGTCGCCCACCCGGCGGGCCTGGAGGCTCAACAGCGACGAGATCGTCTGCAGGTTGTTCTTGACGCGGTGGTGCACCTCCCGGATGGCCGCGTCCTTGGAGAGGAGCAGCCGGTCGAGGCGCCGCACGTCGGTGACGTCGCGCAGCAGGATCATCGCCCCCGTGACCACGCCGTGCGACAGCAGCGGGATGCAGTGCACGAGGACGATGACGTCGGGGCGGCGCTCGACCTCCTCGACGACGGGGCGCCCGGTGGCGAGCGCCCACTCGACTGCCGACTCCTCTATGTCGAGGTCCCCGAACCGGCGCCCCTCGGGCTGGGTGTAGATCCCCATGCGGTGGAACGCGTTCATCGCGTTCGGCGAGGCGAACTCCACCCGCCCGTCGGCGTCCACCACGACGACCCCGTCGCCCACCCTCGGGGCCTCCTCCGTACCGACGTCCTCGTCGGGGAAGGGGAAGGCGGACTGCGCCACCATGTCGGCCAGCCGCTCGAACACGTCGAGGTAGGTGCGCTCGTACATGCTGGTCGGGCCCTTGAGCGGCGCCAGGGAGACCCGTAGCAGCGCGGCGATGATCCGGCCCTCGAAGCGGACGGGGATGTTCTCCACCGGGACCTGCTCGCCCAGGATCGGGTGGTGGATGCTCCCGCGCACGATCTCACCGGAGTGCAGGCAGCGGGCGACCAGCGTCCACTGCGACTCGTTGACGGTCTGGCCGACGAGATCCTGGTCCACCAGCGTGGGGCGGTTGTTCGGCCGCATCTGCCCGAGCACGACGAGCTCGGGGTCCTCCCCCGCCTCACGGGCCTGGGCCTCGCCCTCGGTCTGCACCGGCACCAGGAGCAGGAGGTCGGAGAAGGAGAGGTCGGCCAGCACGCTCCAGCTCCCGAGCAGGCGCTGCAGATGCTCGAGCTCCTCGGGCTTGAGGTCGGTGTGGCTCTGCGCCAGCTCGGCCGGGGTCGGCACCTACCCCCCCGACCGTTCGACGGCGGGGTGGCCCGATCCCGCCCCTGTGCGCGCCACCGGCACCGCGTGCGGGGCCCGGGCCCGGTACCCCTGCAGCTCGCCGACCCCGACCGAGGCCAGCAGCGCGCGGAGGTCGTCGGCCCGGTGCGCGACATGGTCGAGATGGTGCGCGTCCGACGCCGTGGTGAGCGGGACGCGGCGCGCCACGAAACGCTCGAGCAACCCCTGGGCGGGGTACTGCTCCCCCACCGGCTTTCGCCAGCCGGACGACGAGAGCTCCGCCGCCATGCCCGAGGTCGCCGCCGCCTCGGCGATGCGGTCCCACCACTCGGCCGGCGCGTCCGGTACGTAGCCGGCGACCTTGATCAGGTCGGGGTGGGCCAGCACGTCGCACGCACCCGAGGCCGCCAGCTCCTCCATGGCGGCGGTGTAGGCGTCCCAGCAGGAGTCGACCTCGCGCGCGGACCACTGCTCCATCGAGACCGGATCGTCGAGGTCGTCGAAGCGCCAGCCGCCGACCCAGTGCACCGAGCCCAGCAGGACGTCGAAGGGGTACCCGCCGAGCAGCCGGGCGACGTCGTCCATGCGGCCCTCGTAGTAGTCGACCTCCAGGCCGATGACGACGGGCAGGCCGGCGTCCTTGGCCTCCTGCGCGCACGCCACATACGCGTCGAGGTCTGCCGTGGCGTGGAACTTCCAGTAGCCGGCCATGGACTCCGCCAGCGCCGGCGGCACCCGCCCGTCGTCCCAGAAGCCGCCCAGGAGCGCGTCGGCCTGGCGGAAGCGGAACAGGTGCTCGGTCAGGGCGAGCTCGGTCACCCCGGCGGCCTGCGCCCGCTCGCAGTAGTCGGCCAGCTGCTCGACGCGCAGCGGGGTGCCGTGCTCGTGGTGCGGCCACAGATGGAGGTGGTAGTCGAGCATGTCAGCCCGTCACCGTCCTGCTCCGCACCGCGCCCGCACCCGACCGGGCCCTCAGCCGGCCCGGCGGATCAGCGTCACGCCGTCGCGGATGGTGGTGAGGACGCACACGACGCGAGGGTCGCTCACGACCTTGTCGTTGAAGGCGCGCAGTGCCCGGGCCCCCTCGTGCGGGTCGTGCTCCGACGCCAGGACGCCGCCACCCTGCAGTGTGTTGTCGACCACCATGAGCCCGTGCGGCGCCAGCTTGGGCAGCACCGCCTCGTAGTAGGCGCCGTAGGAGACCTTGTCGGCGTCAATGAAGACGAGGTCGAACGGACCCTGCAGCTCCTCGAGGGAGCGCAGTGCGGGGCCCTCGATCACGCTGATGTGGCTCTCGAGCCCTGCGGCAGCGATGTTCCCTCGCGCCACCTGGGCGTGGTGCGGGTCGACCTCGAGCGAGATGATGGCGCCGTCTCTGCCGAGGCCGGCCGCCATGGCGATGGCCGAGTAGCCGGTGAAGGTGCCGATCTCGAGGACGCTGCTCGCCTGGGTGGCGAACACCAGGAGCTCCAGGAAGCGACCCTCCTGGCGGCCCACCATCATCCCCCAGGCGGCGAACCCCTCCCTGGTGGAGGCATCCACCGACTCGAGGTGGCCCGGAGGCGCCGTCGTGTGCGCGTCGGCGTACTCGAGCACCTCTGGATTGATGAGCTGGGCCATGCCACGCATGGTAGGCGCCGCGCCCGGGGCCGGCGCCCGGCCGGCCCGCCACCCGGCTGCTCAGTCCCAGACCTGCGCGCCGAGCTGGAGCAGCCCGCCCATGTCGTAGATGTCGGCGTCGAAGAACGGCACGGTCACCAGCACGTCGGGAGTGCCCTTGAGCTCCGCCTGCTGCTCGGCCTCGCGGCGGGCCACCACTCCGAAGTTGAGGAAGCTCTCCGCCACCTCCCCCACGACGCGCGCCGCCACGACCGGGTCGTCGGTGAGCCCGTCCGCCAGCTCGGTGGTCCGGCCGGTCATGGACTGGGCCAGCTTGTCCGCCTGGGCGTCGCGCAGGTACCCGGGCAGCACCTTGTTGAGCACGACCGCGCCGAGATGCAGCTGGCGCGCCGTCAGCTCCGCCGAGAAGAACTCGGCCTCCCGCACCGGCGTGGCCTCGAGCGTCGAGACGACCATGAAGGTGGTGCGCCGGTCCGAGAGGAGCCGTGTCACCGCCTCGGCCCGCTCGACGAAGCCGGCGTACATCGACTGGAAGAGGATGAAGAACTCGGAGATGTCGGCCAGGAACTGCGTGCCGAGAATGCGGTCGGCGATCTGGTAGAAGGGCTTCGACGCGAAGTTCACCAGACGCGAGCGGTAGGGCACGATGAGCCACCGCAGCAACCGGGACGAGAAGAAGTCGGCCATGCGCTGCGGCGCATCGAGGAAGTCGAGCGCGTTGCGCGTCGGAGGCGTGTCAACCACGATGAGGTCGTAGGTGCCCTCGGAGTGGATCTCGTAGAGACGCTCCATGGCGATGTAGTCGTGCGACTGCACGAAGCGTCCCGAGATGTTCTGGTACAGCGGGTTGGCGAGGATCTGCTCGCGCGTCTCGGCGTCGGGGGCATGGGTGCGGATCAGGTCGTCCCAGCTCTGCTTGGTGTCGAGCATCGCCGCCCAGAGCTCGCCCCTCGGGTGGGCCGCCGCCCGCTCGAACACATCGTCGGTGATGCGGACCTCGTCGTTCCCGATCCCCTTCAACCCCAGCGCGTCGGCCAGCCGGCGGGCCGGGTCGACCGTGAGCACCAGCACGCGGCCGCCCTGCTCGACCACCGCGGTCGCGGCGAGCGCGGCCGCGGTCGTGGTCTTGCCCACCCCGCCCGGCCCACAGGCGATGACGATGTCCTTGGCGGCGAGCAGCTGCGCCACCGTCTTGGCTGCGCCGGTCGCGGCCGTCGTCACAGCCCCAGCTCCTCGCCGAGGGCACGGGCCACCTGGCGCGTCGTGCGCGCCCCGAAGCTGCGCGCGAACAGGTACGGCAGGAGCAGCACGGGGAGCCCTTCGGGCAGACCGGCCTGGAGGCGCTGCATGTGGGCCGAGCGGGTCCGCCGCATGGTCACGGCGAGCCGGGCGGCCTCGAGCACCGGGGTCACGGTCCCCCCCGCCCGCTCCGACAGCACACGCTCGACGTCGGGCGCCCGCAGCTGCTCGAAGATCTCCTCCTCGCGCTGGCCGAAGAGCTCGGGCAGGACGCGGTTGATGACGACGGCCGACATGCGCACCGTCGTCTCCTCGCGCACCCTGGTGACCAGCTCGAGCGTCTCGTTCACCGGCATCTCCTCGGGCGTGCACACCGCGACGAGCCCCGTCTGGCGCGCGTCCGAGAGGATGTCGAGCATCCAGTCCGTCTGGCTGCGGATCAGCCCGACCTTGACGAGGTCGTTGATGGCCTGCGGCGCGGCCAGCTGCCCGATGATGTGGCCACTGGCCGGGGCGTCGACGATCACGATGTCGTAGTGGGACTCGCGCACCTCCCAGCACAGCTTGCCCACGGTGAGGATCTCACGGACGCCCGGCGCCGCGGTCGCCACGAAGTCGAAGGCCTTGGCCAGCGGACCGATGCGGCCCACCACCGGGATGCGCAACTGCAATTTGAGGTACTCGCGCAGCGACGCCTCCGTGTCCATCGACATCGACCAGACCCCGGGAGCGATCTCCCGCGGCGAGAAGTCGGTGGGCGGTGCCTCGAACAGCGAGGTCACGTCACCCTTGGCGTCGACCTCGCAGACGAGGACACGCTTGCCGTGCTCCGCGGCCAGCTGCGAGAGGCCCGCGGCGACCGTGGTCTTGCCAACGCCGCCCTTGCCGGTGACGAAGAGCAGTCGCAGGTCGAGCAGGTCCGGGGCCGCGCTCACCGCCCCCGTGCCTGCCGTACGGACGTGGACGTCCTCAGGGGGCGCCGAACCCGACGCGGCGGTCCGAGGACGGCGCCCCGACCTCGACGTAGGCGACCTTGACGACCGGGACGCCGACCCGGCGGCCCTTCCTGTCGGTGAGCCAGAGGACCCCGTCGCCGGTCTTGAGCAGCTTCTCGATGTCGGCGACCACCTTGTCGCGATCGGCGTCGTCGGGCATCTCCACCTCGAGCTCCTTGGGTGTGTGGGTGATGCCGATGCGCACGTCCACCTGGTCTCACTCCTCTCGGGGCTCCCGGGCGGTTCCGGGGGCCACCTGGACGTTACAGCGGCCGGGCAGACTGCAGTGCATGAGCGGCACGCCGAGGCCCGACACGACGGAGCGCAGCGCCCGCTGGGCGGCGACGATGTCGGGCTATTCGGGGCCCGTCCGCCTGGCCCACGCCGACTCGCACGCCCGTGTCGGGCCGCCGCCGGGATCCCCCCCCACCGGACGCGCCCTCCCCGCCGTGCCCAGCGGGCGAGAGGAGCGCCAGGAGCTCGAGGAGTCGCTGCTGGCGCCCGGCGCCACCCGCTCGTCGGGCGCCGGCAACCGGCGCGAGCCCGAGGAGCCCGACGCCTGGCGCACCTGTTTCGAGCGTGACCGCGACCGCATCCTCCACGCCAGCTCCTTCCGCCGCCTGGCCGGCAAGACGCAGGTCTTCGTGTTCCCCCAGGACCACCAGCGGACCCGCCTGACCCATGCGCTCGAGGTGGCACAGGTCGCCACGGCGATCGCGCGTGCATGCCGCCTCAACGTGGACCTCACCGAGGCCATCGCCCTCGGCCACGACTGCGGACACGGGCCCGGCGGCCATGCCAGCGAGGACGCGCTCGACCCCTACGTGCCCGGTGGCTTCGACCACGCGCCCTGGGGGGCGCTCGTGTCCCTGGCCCCGCTCAACCTGTGCGCCGAGACGGTCGACGGCATCGCCAACCACAGCTGGTCCCGGCCTGCCCCGTCCACCCCCGAGGGCGAGGTCGTGAGCTGGGCCGACCGGATCGCCTACGTCTGCCACGACTGGGAGGACGCCGTCCTGTCCGGCATCGTCGCCCCCCATCAGCTGCCCGCAGCCGTCCGCACGCTGTGCGGCGAGCGGCGCAGCGCCCAGCTGGGCGCCTTCATCGCCGGCGTCGTCTCGGCCACCCTGCGCACGGGACAGGTGGGCATGGAAGAAGAGGGGGCGGAGGCGCTGGCCGCATTCCGGGCCTGCAACTACGAGCGCATCTACCTCCGCGACGCGTCGCTGCGCCAAGGCGACGCCGTGGTCAGCGTGCTCCGGGCCCTCGTCGAGCACTTCTCGGACCGGCCGCACCTGATCACCGACCGCGCCACGCCACCGCCCGAGTCCTCCGACGTCCTCGCCGGGAGCCCCGACGCGGTGCGGGCCGCCGTCACCTACGTGGCGGGCATGACCGACCGCTTCGCGTTCCGCCAGGCGGTGGCCCTCCTCGGTTGGGATCCGTCCAAGCTCCCGGCCGGCGTCGACGGTTGAGGCGGGCGGTCCGTCACAAGGGCCGGTCCGCAAAGGTCGGCGGGCGCTTCCCGGTCAGGGCGGCCACCCCCTCGGCAAAGTCGGCGCCGCGCATCATCTCGGCCATGCGCGAGGAGGCGTCGTCGACCGACGTCGCAACGTCCCCGTGGAGGTCCCGGTAGAGCTGTAGCTTCGTCACGGCCAGCGAGGACGGCGCGATCTCCGTGGCGAGCCGCCCGGCATAGGCGTACACCTGTGGCAGGAGATCCGCGGGCGGGAGCACCCGGTTGACCAGTCCCAGCTGCTCGGCCTCCTCGGCCGGCACGACGCGGCTCGACAGCAGGAGGTCGGCGGCCCGGGTCACACCGATCAGGCGGGGCAGGAGCCACGACAGCCCGTACTCGGCCGGCAGCCCGAGCCGCCCGTGGGACGTGGTGAGCTTGGCGCCCGACGCCGCGAACCGAAGGTCGCAGTAGCAGGCGAGGACGAGGCCCACGCCCGCGGCCGGGCCGTTGACGGCGGCGATGATCGGCTTCGGGACGCCGAAGTGGTATGCGAAGTCCGCGTCGAACTCGGGGCGGACGCCGTAGCCCGGCATGGCCACGTCGTCGCCCAGCCCGGCGTCGTAGGCACCCCGTTCGACGTGGCCCTCGAGTGCGCGGCTGTCCGCGCCGGCGCAGAAGGCACGGCCCGCTCCGGTGACGACGATGACGCGCACCGCCGGGTCGGCGCCGGCCCGGTCCAGCAACGCCCGGTACTCGGCATGCATGCGCCCGGTCCACGCGTTGAGGCGGTCGGGCCGGTCGAGCGTCACGGTGGCGATGCGGTCACGCACCTCGTAACGCGTCACCTTGAGCTCGGCGAGGTCCACCTCAGTCCAAAGTGGTGTAGCGGGTGAGGTGCAGGGTGCCCGCCTCCGCCGCGTGCTCGAGCTCGGCCTGCAGGGGATGACCGTCCGCGGCCCTCTGGAAAGCGCCGGCGTCGGCGTCGGAGGCCCACAGCGTGACCACCAGCCACTCGTCCCCGTGGCGCGCCGTCGTACGCCGCAGGAAGCCCGGCTGGTTGGGCACCAGCTCGGTCTGGATCCTGCGGTCGAGGGCGAGGAACGAATCGTCCGTGACGCCCTCGGCCAGCCTGAAGGTCGTGATCTCGACGATCGACATCGCGTCAGGCCTGCACGAGCATGAGCGGGTTGCCCTCGGGATCGGTGATGCCGGCCAGCGTAGGCCCGCCGGGCACGTCGAATGGCTCCGCCACGACGGTGGCGCCGAGGACGACCGAGCGCTCCAGCGAGACCCGCAGGTCGGCCACCTGCACGTAGAGCGTCACGCCCGACCGTTCGCCGCCGCGGATGTGGCCTGCCGGGCCGGGCTCGGGGCCACCGATGCCGGCCGGGATCTCCATGATGAACCCGTCACCGATCTGCCAGTTGAACAGATCGGCGTAGAAGGCACGCTGGCGCTCGGGGTCCCTGGCCTCGATCTCCCAGTGCACCACGGGCCGTGCCCAGTCCTGCGCCATGCCACCTCCCACGAGCCGTGCCTCACAGTATCGACACCGCCGGGGGAGCGTCTCGATCGGCGGGTTGCCGCGGGCAGCGGCCGCAGTAACGTGGCGATCGCACGTCTGGAGAGGCCGATGTCGATCGATGTGAGCACCGGGGCGGTGGGTGCGGCGGGCGTGACAGCAATCCGCGTGCTCCTCGTCGACGATCACGAGATGGTGGCGGGGTGCCTGGCCGCCGCTGTCGGCGCGGAGCCGGGCCTCGAGGTCGTCGGGACCGCGGGCAGCGTGGCCGAATGCCTCCGTCTCACCCGCGGGCTCCTGCCCGACGTCGTCGTCATGGACCTCCGCCTGAGCGACAACGAGGGCGATGCCGACGGCCTGGCGGCGACGCGGCGGCTGCGTGCCATGCTGCCGGACGTCAGCGTGGTCATGCTGACCGCCCACCCCGACCGGCACGTCGCCCGGGAGGCGCTCGACGCGGGATGCTGCGGCTTCGTCGCCAAGAGGGGCCACCTCGACGAGTTGGTGGCGGCCATCCGGGCGGCCGCCGACGGGAGCACCTGGTTCCCCCACGAGGTCGTCGGGCCCACGCCGAAGTCCGGCACCGACGTCAGCGCGCGCGAGCACGAGGTGCTCACCCTCATGGCGTCGGGCCACTCGACGAGGGACATCGCGGAGGAGCTCGGCCTGAGCCTCCACACCACCCGCAACCACATCCGCAACCTGATGGCGAAGTTGGGCGCGCACTCCAGGCTCGACGCCGTCGTGGTGGCGGCCCGCTGCGGGCTGGTCCGCGTCCCCGACGACCCGTGAAGGGCCTCCGCGGACACGACGCCGTGTGACGATACCGCGTCGTGTCGAGGGTGGCGGCCCCGTCCGTGAGCACGACGGGCGTCACGCGAACAAAGGTGACACCAAGGTGAAGAGGGTGAGAAATGCCCCACGGGCGGACGGGCGGGAGATAGGGTCTGTGAGACGTTCCGGGTCTCGCGCACCTGGAGAGGGGACCGCCGTCCACTTCGATGATCCGGGCGGCAAGGCGGAGGAGGACACGGCACGGTGACACACTGGACACAGGTCCTGTCCGACGTCTCGCTGGTGGAGTTCGTCCTCCTGGCCGCGCTCACCGCGTTGCAGTGGATCCGCCACCGGATCCCCGGTGCCGGATGGGTCGCCCTGTCCTTTGCCATCCTCGGCGGGCTCGCCCTGACGATCAAGATCGATCCCACGTTGGTCACCCACCAGAACGTGGCGGCCAAGGCGCTGGTGGCGCTGCTCCTGCTGATGCCGTACTGCCTGTTCCGGTTCGCCGCGACGTTCCGCCGGCCGAGCCGGGTGGTCCGCTCCCTCGCTGCGGGCGTCACGATCGCCATCGTCGCCTTCACCTTCGCGCTCGACTTCCTGCCCGCCCCCGGGGCGCCGCCGCCTCCGGATTTCATCGCCTACCGCGTGGCGTTCGCCGTGGCCTTCGGGTTCCTGTTCGCCTATGTGGTCATCTGCCTGTCCGTGGCGGGGAGGGGCGAGCCGCCCATTGCCTCCTCTCGCATGCGCCTGCTCGCCGTCGCGGTCGCCGGGCTCCAGGTGCAGGTGGTCGTGGCCGCCCTCGGGCTGCAGGGGCCGACGGTGACGCTGGCGACCGAAGCGCTCACCGTCGCCATGGGCGTCCTGTTCCTGGTCGCCCTGGTGCTCCCGTCCTTCGTGCGGGTCTTCCTGAGCCGGAAGGCGGACCTGGCGTTCCGCCGTGCCGTCAGCGAGCTGGTCTCCGCCGGTGACTCACGCGATGTGGCCGAGCACCTCCTGCCCCACGTCTGCGCCCTCGTCGGCGCATCGGAGGCCGCCCTCCTGGCCGGCGACGGCACCCTGGTGGCGCGCTACCCCGTGTGGAGCGACAGCGAAGGGCCCGACCCTTGGCGCGGGGACCCGGACCCCGACCATTGGCCGCAGCGCCGGATCACGGTGCGGACCCACAGCGGGACCACGCACACGCTGGCGGTCAAGATCAGCTCCTACATGCCCTACTTCGGCAGCGACGAGCTCCACAAGCTGGAGCAGCTGGCGGACATGGTCGGCCTGGCCATCGAGCGCTGCGAAATGGCCGAGCAGATGGCCTACCAGGCCTCGCACGACGGACTGACCGGCCTGGCCAACCGCAGCCTGTTCATGGAACGGCTGGAGGAGTCGCTCAGCCATGTCGGGCGGCGGCGGGCCGGGCTGGCCGTGATGTTCATCGACCTCGATCGCTTCAAGCTCGTCAACGACCGGGCCGACCACTCGGCCGGTGACGTCATCCTCAACGAGATGGCCGACCGCCTGACCAGGATGACGCGCGGGGTCGACGTGGTCGCCCGCTTCGGCGGCGACGAGTTCGTGGCCTTCGCGGAGGTGGACAACGAGGCGGATGCACTCGACATGGCCGAGCGGATCCGCAAGGGGTTGAGCGCGCCGGTCACGATCGGCGAGGCGCACCTGGTCGTCACCGCCAGCATCGGCATCGTGGTCACCGACGACTCGTCCGCCGCACCCGCCATGCTGCTGCGCGATGCCGACAACGCCATGTACGACGCCAAGCGCTCGGGTCGCGATCAGACCGTGCTGCACCGCACGAACGCGCGTGATGTGGCCAACCTGAAGTGGGGCCTGAGCCCCACCCGCGCCGCACGGCTCAACGCAAGTTGAGCTCCCGCCGGTAGACGCGGGCCGGGCCGAGGGCGGCCAGCTTCTCGGCGATGGCCCTGAGCGAGCGGGCCGCTTCGCTGTCCGGATCGACCGCCACCACCGGATGCCCCTCGTCTCCGCCCAGCCGCACGGCGTTGACCAGCGGAACCTGGCCGAGCAGCGGCACGCCGAGATCGGCGGCGAGGGTCTCGCCGCCGCCCGAGCCGAAGAGCTCGTAGCGGGTGCCCTCGTCACCCGTGAACCAGCTCATGTTCTCGACCACGCCGCGCACCGAGAGCTTCAGCCGCCGCGCCGCGAAGGCGGAGCGCTGCGCGACGCGCTGCGCGGCCGCCTGGGGTGTCGTCACGACCACGATCTCCGCACGCGGCATCACCTCGGCCAGCGTGAGCGCGACGTCCCCGGTACCCGGAGGCATGTCGATCAGCACGAAGTCGGGCTCACCCCAGTAGGCGTCGGTCAGGAACTGCTGGATCGCCTTGTGCAGCATCGGCCCGCGCCAGATCACGGGCTGGTCGTCCGGCACGAAGTAGCCCATCGACAGGCACTTGACACCGTGGGCGGACGTCGGGATGACGATGTCGCCGATGATGACCGGGTCGTGGTCCGTCCCGAGCATCTTGGGGACGGAGAAGCCGTAGACGTCGGCGTCGAGGAGCCCGACGCTGTGACCGGCCTGGGCCAGGGCGATGGCGAGGTTGACCGTCACCGTCGACTTCCCCACGCCGCCCTTCCCGGAGGAGATCCCGATGACACGCGTGGAGGCGTCCGGACCCAGAAAGGCCGGCATGGGCGCAGCCGGTGCGTGCCCGTGTCCCGCGTGGTCGTGGCCGTGACCGTCACCGCCCTCGGCGACGTCGCTCCCGAGCATGCCGGCGCGGAGCCGGTGCCGCAGCGCAGTGCGCTCCTCGTCGGTCATCACCACGAACTCGAGCTCGACCTCCTCGACGCCCGGCACGACCAGCGCGGCCCGGTGGATCGCCTCTGCCAGCTCGTCGGTGCCGGGCCAGGCCGCCACGGGCAGGGCAACCTCAACGAGCACCCGGCGCCGGCGCGGGCGCACCGACCGCAGCACGCCGAGGTCGCCGAGCGAGAGGCCGAGCTCGGGGTCCTCGACCGCGCTCAGCGCAGCCTCGAGCTGTGATTGGTCTGCTGCCATGCACTCCCTCGTCTCAGGCGGGATCGGGATCGGGCGGCGCACGGGCTGAGAGCGCACGCTCCGCGTCACCCCAGCTCGAAGGGCTGATCTCTCGGTAGACTACCCAGCGTGAGCACCGCCTCGATCACCGTCGAGCCAGATCGGCCGGCCAGCACGGACGACGGCCGCTTCAGCGCCGCCGTCGCCGCCGTGGCCGCTGCGTTCGGCGACCCGACCCGGCGGGACATCTTCCTCCACGTCCGCACCGCGCCCGGCGTGACGGCGAGCGAGGTCGCGGCCACCTTCTCCCTCCACCCCAACGTGGCGCGCCACCACCTGCAGCGCCTCGTCGACGGCGGTTACCTCCGGGTCGAGACGGGTCGCAACGCCGCCGGTGCCGGCCGCCCCTCCAAGCGGTTCTTCTGCGTGGAGGAGGAGCTGACGCTCGGCCTCATGCAGCGACGGGACGATCTGCTCATGCGCCTCCTCGGCGAGGCCATGCAGCGCCTGGGGCCCGAGGAGGCCGAGGAGATGGCAGCCCACGTCGGTGAGGAGTACGGCCGCTCCCTCGCCTCGCGGATGACCCCCAACGAGGGGCAGCGGACGGTGCGGGCCGCCATGCACGTCGTGGCGGAGACCCTGACCGCCCACGGCTTCGCCGCGCACGCCGAGGACAGGGGCGAGACCACGGCAGTCGTTGCCGAGCAATGCCCCTTCGGCGACGCCAGCAGCACGAACCCCGTGCTGTGCGCGGTCGACCGTGGCATGGTCAAGGGCCTGCTGGCCGGGCTGTGCGGCACGGCGTCCGAGCGGGCGCTCCCGGTGATCATCTCCTCGCGGGCGCGGGGCGACGACACCTGCACCGCCTCGGCCTGAGCCCCCGTGGCGCGCGCCTACCTCGACCACGCCAGCACGACACCGGCCCGGCCCGAGGCGATTGCCGCGCTGGCGGGATGGTCCACCCTCCCGCCAGGTGATCCCGGGCGGCTCCACGAGGAGGGGCGCATCGTGCGCGACGCACTCGAGGTGGCGCGCCTGCAGGTCTCCGGCCTGGTCAATGTCGCGCCCCGCCAGGTGGTTTTCACGTCGGGGGCGACCGAGGCGATCAACGCGGCCGTCTGGGGCGCTGCCCGGGCCGCCCCGGGCGCGCCGGTGCTCTGTGCCGCCGTGGAGCACTCCGCCGTCCGCGACGCCTCGGCGCGCGTCGCGCCGACGGAGGAGATCGGCGTGGACGGTGCGGGTCGGCTCGACGTCGACGCCCTCCGGGAGCGACTCGGGTCGTCGTCGCTGCCACGACCCGCCCTGGTGCACTGCCAGTGGGCCAACCACGAGGTCGGCACCCTCCAGCCGGTCCACGAGGTGGTCGGGCTCTGCCGGGAGGCCGGCGTCGCCGTGCACGTCGACGCCGCTGCCGCATGTGGGCACGTGCCGACGGACCTGGGCACCCTGGACGCCGACCTCGCCAGCGTGAGCGCCCACAAGCTGGGCGGGGTGCCCGGAGCCGGCGCCCTGATCGTCCGGCGGGGGGCCAGGTTCGAACCCCTCCTGGTGGGCGGCGCGCAGGAGCGCGGGCGCCGGGGCGGACTGGAGCCGATTCCGGCGCTCCTCGCCTTCGGTGCCGCGGCAGCGGCGCTGGCCGCCGACGGGCGGCACCTCGTCGGCACCGAGGCGGCGACGGCCCGGAAGCAGATCGCCGGCGTCGTCGCAGCGGCGCTGACCACCGACGGGGTCGCGGTCGTCGGGCCCGGCGCGCCGGGGGACCGGCTCCCCCACCTCGTGTGCCTGGGTGTGCACGGCGTGGAGGCCGAGCCGGTGCTGATCGGTCTGGACCGGTCGGGTGTGGCGGTCCACTCGGGCTCCGCGTGCTCGTCGGAGAGCATCGAGCCCTCGCCGGTGCTTCAGGCCATGGGCGTCGACCCGGGCCACTCGCTGCGGGTCAGCGTGGGCTGGACGACGACCGACGCCGACTGCGCCGCCTTCGCCGACGCCTTCGCGCGCGTCGTGGCCGACCTCCGGGCCTTACGGGGCTGACGTGCCTGCCCCGGTCCCGCCGGAGAACGCGGACGGCACCGGCACCCCGGCGCCCCGATAGGCGCCGGCCACGAGGTCCGCGACCTGCGCCGGCTCCGCCGTCGGCGGGTCGTCGGCCAGGAAGTCGTCGAACTGGGTCACCGCGGCCGCGTCGTCGTGGTCCTGGTTCTCCAGGACGAGGCCGTAGAAGAGGTGCCCCTGGTAATACGAGGGCGAGTCCCTGACCGCCGTCTCGATCTCGGCCCGCCCGATCCTCACGAGCGAGGCGACGTGGGCCGACGATCCGACGTTCCACTGCAGGTACCCGGCGTAGGCCAGCGCGGCCGGGTTCGACGGGTCCTCGGTGAGCACCTTGTCGTAGAGCTCGAGCGCTGCCTTCGTGTTGCCCTGGTTGTTCTGCACCAACGCCTGCTCCAGCTGCTGCTCGATCAGCTGGGCCTGCGAGAGGCTCACGGTCCCCGACGAGGACTGACCGGGCTGGCGCGCCTGGACGTAGTGCGCCACGAGGATGACCACGCCCGCCGCGATGAGCAGGCACGCCGCGACGATCCCCATCCGGCGCCACAGCGGCAGCGGTCGTCGCTCGGGCCCGCCCGCGGGCGGCGGCGGTGCGGGTGCCGCCGGCTCGGGGACCAAGGCGGCGAGCTCCGCCTCCACCTCGGCCAAGCGGGCCGAGTCCCGCGCCACCAGGACCGCGTGGTCCTCGTCGGAGAGGTCGCCCGCAGCGCGCTCGCGGTCCGCGTCGTCGAGGGAGCGCAGCAGGAACTCGCGCTCGTCCGCCAGGTACCAGCGATCGTCACGCTCGGGGTGGTCCCGCCGCCCGGTCTCCGGCGATCCGTCGACCGTCACGCCACGGGCTCCTTCGCCTTCAGCGCGTCGAAGGCGCGGCTCCTGCGCCAGAACACGACACCGACCCCGGCCAGCGCCGCGGCGCCCAGTACGAGGGGCACGACGTAGATGAGCGGGACCCCGCCGGCGTCGGGCGGCACCAACAGGATGGTCTCGCCGTACTCGGCGACGAGCGCCTGGTCGATGTCGGCGGTGGAACGGCCGGCCGCCACCATGCTCTGAATCTGGTGGCGCACGGCGATGGCCGTCGTCGCGTTCGACTCGGCCACCGAGACGTCCGTGCAGGACGGGCAGCGCACATTGGCCTCGATGGCCGCCGCCCGCTCCGCCACCGTGGGGGGGCCGCTGTCGAAGGCACCGCTGCCGATCACGAGCGCCGCGGCGAGGACGACGAGGGGAACGGCGACCCGTACCCACAGGGGCAGGTGGGCCGAACGCTCAGCCACCGGACGTCCGGGCCTGTTCCGTCCGGGCCGCCTGCAAGAACGAATCGAGGTTCTTCTGCGTCGCGGGGCCCTCGAGCACGGCGGTCACCCGGCCGGAGGGGCCGACCACGAACGTGGTCGGCGGCCCGGTGACGCCGTAGTGCTCCGCGATCGTCCCGCCGGGGTCGCTCACGGCGGGCCACAGGTCGCCGTTGGCCCGCAGGAACTCACGCGCCGTGGACGACGTGTCGTGGAACACCACGCTGACCATGTCGGCGCCGTCGGTCGTGTGCGTCTGCTGGTAGTGGAAGCGGGCGAGGTCGGGTGCCTCCACCTTGCACGGGCCGCACCAGCTGGCGAAGAAATTGACGACGACGTAGTGGCCGCGCAGCGACGCCAGGGAGACCGGCGAACCCGTGGTCAGGTCGGTGCCCGTGAAGTCCGGCGCCTGGTGGCCGAGCAGCGGACTGGCGACGGCGGTGGCCTCCTGCGGCGTCCTGGTGGCGAGCACGACGCCGAGGACGACGAGGACCAGCAGGACGGCACCCGCCACCCAGCGGATCGGGTGGCGGCCGCGTCGACCCGTCATGCCGGGCCGACGCGGCGGGCCAGCAGAGCACCCACCGGCTCGGGCGCCGCATCCCGCTCGACGCGCTGGTCGGGCGGCGCGCCCGTCACCAAAACCGAGGGAGAGGACGTCGGGTCGGTCGCCCGGCGGCGGGTCCCCGGCACCAGCGCGAGCAGCCCCCCGAGCCCGATCAACAGACCACCGGCCCACAGCCACGCCACCAGCGGTTCGATCACGACGCCGATCGCCACCGAGCCCTGCGGCAGGTTGTTGATCGCCTGGTTGCCCGACGAGGCGCCGAGCCCGCCCACGGCGTCGAAGGTGAGGTAGACGTCGCCGAAGAGCCCCGAGTCGATGGCCGGCGTGCCGACCACCGACAGCGCGCTGCCGAAGCTGGTCGTCGCCGGGGTGAACGTGGCGCCGTCCACCTTGACCAGGGCTTCCTGCGAGGTGCGTGAAGGCGACGTCACAGTGCGCAGGCCTTCGTACTGGAAGCTGTGCCCGTCGTAGGCGACCACCGCCCCGCGGTGCAGGGCCAGCTCGGCCTGATGACGGTACGACGTGGCGGCGATGACCCCGACGGCGAGCAGCACGACGCCGAGGTGGACGATCATGCCACCGTTGGCGCGCCCCACCAGGCCGCGCCACCAGCCGACGTGGCGCGTGTGGGCGGCGCGCACCGAGAGCACCAACGCGCGGGCCGCGGTCGCCGCCGCCATCGCACCCAGGCCGAAACCGATCAGCGTGGCGCTGCCGCGGAGGCCGAAGGCGACGCACAGCACGACGGTGCCCACCCCGATCCACACCGGAATGACGAGGCGCTGCCACAGCACCGCCCCGCTCATCTTGCGCCAGCTGAGCACCGGTGCGACGGCCATGAGGAAGAGCAGCGTCAGGCCGACCGGCACCGCGATCGTGTTGAAGAACGGAGCGCCGACCGTGACCTGCTGCTGGGTGAGCGCCTCGTAGAGGAGCGGGTAGAGGGTCCCGAGCAGCACGACGAAGGCGAAGCCCACGAACAGCACGTTGTTGAGCAGGAACGCGCCCTCCCGGCCGAGCGGGGCGTCGATCCCACCCGGCGAGCGCAATCGGTCCCCCCGCCAGGCGATCAACCCGAAGCCCACGATGACCACCGCGAAGAAAAAACCGATGAGCAGGGGACCGAGGGAGGACTCCGAGAACGCATGGACGGAGGTGATCACCCCCGAACGCGTGAGGAACGTCCCGAGGATGGTGAGCGCGAAGGTGGCGATGGACAGCGAGAGGTTCCACACGCGCATGAGGCCGCGCCGCTCCTGAACCAGGACCGAGTGCAGGTAGGCGGTCCCGCAGAGCCAGGGGAGCAGGGCGGCGTTCTCGACCGGGTCCCAGCCCCAGAACCCGCCCCAGCCCAGCACCTGGTAGGACCACCAGGCGCCCAGCACGATGCCGACGGAGAGGAAGGTGAACGCGACCAGGGTCCAGCGGCGGCACTCGATCTGCCAGCGGTCCCCCACCCGACCCGTGGCCAGCATGCCGATCGCGAACGCGAACGGGACGGTGAAGACCACGAACCCGACATAGAGGAGCGGCGGGTGGATGGCCACCAGCGGGTTGTCCTGGAGGAGCGAGTTCGGCCCGAGGCCCTGCGTCGCTCCGGGAGCGGTGACGAACGGGTTGGCGGGCCCGACCATCAGCCCGAAGAAGAAGGCGGAGACCACGTAGAGGACGAGGGAGGCCCAGCGGATCACGGGGTCGGCGACCTGACGGCGGTACCGCCAGACGAAGACGGTCGAGACCACGGCGAGGATGAGCCCCCACAGCAGGATGGACCCCGCCAGTGCCGACCACATGCCGGTGATGGAGTACAGCAGCGGGGTCACCGTGCTGTTGTTCTCGGCCACGAACACCAGGGTGAAGTCGTGGGTGACCAGCGCGTGCTCCATCGCCCCGGCGGCGAGAAGGGCACCGACGAGCATGACGGGGGCCAGCAGCCGACCGTCGCCGGCGACCCGTCCGGCCGTCGTCGCGGCGGGCGAGGGGCCGTCGGCGTTGCGGCGGGTCACGAATCCGGTGACGATCACGACGACGCCGGCGACGCTCGCCAGGAAGGCGAGCCACACCCCGATCGTCCCGAGATGGGCGTCGACCATCAGTGGAGGACCATCAGCAGACCGCTCCGGTCGCCTTGGCCACCCGGCCGGGGTACTGGGCGCTGTAGTTCGCCGAGTGCTTGACCATGATGGTGTTGGACACGAAGCGCGTCGACGTGGGGGATGTGAAGTGGCCGACGACCACGACCGGGATCCGGGCCTGGAAGAGCTGTGGCGGGCTGCCGGTGTTGGTGACGTCCACGACGTTCGGGCCCTGGCAGATGCTGAAGTCGGAACCCGACGAGGTGGCGCGGATGGTGCCCGGGACCACCGTGCCCTCGAGTCGGAACGTCTGCGTGCCGAGCGACGCCCGGTGGGCGAGGGCCTGGTCGATGGTGTCGAAGTAGTCGAGCGAGCTG
>Ga0181518_10000997_pt1 | contig 29930 bp, 26 predicted proteins | sample PEATcosm2014_Bin_28_FD_119751 | JGI IMG/M metagenome (GOLD analysis project Ga0181518, IMG submission 119751) | Peatland microbial communities from MTU Mesocosm Facility, Houghton, MI, USA - PEATcosm2014_Bin01_60_metaG | ecosystem: Environmental > Terrestrial > Soil > Wetlands > Peat | place...
ACAGCTTCCTCGGCCCGCTTCTGCCGGATCAGTTTCCACATCCCATCCATCAGCAGCGTCAACTGCCGTACGTCCGGCTCGTCGTACCCATCGTCCTTGTTGGCGACACCCGCAATGGCCACAACGTTCTCATGGTCAAGCACCGGGATGCTCATAAAGCGGAGGATGTCGATGTTACCTTCCGGATACCCTTGCTTGAGAGAGTTTGCTGCCGAGTAGTCATTGACAATGATCGGCCTGCGCTGCTGTACCGCCTCTCCCCACAACCCGACACTGGGCGGGGAGTGCGGTCTCTGCTTCTCGTCCAGGGCGCACTCCTCCATGGCCCCTCTGGAGCAGGAGCGCACGGTCAGCAGCGATCCATCTTCGTTGATGAGAGTCAGCAAGCCGTGCTTGCTTTTGGTGAGCAAGATTCCCTGCTCGAGCGCAAAGTCGGCGATTTGCTGGGGAGAAAATTCTGACATGTGGCTGAGCTTCAGGAGAGCCTCGAGACTTGCCTCATCAAGTCGCAGAGCTTCCTGTGAGAGTTGCCGGTGGATGGCGGCGCCTAGAGTTCCCCCCGCCGCGCGCAGCGCTTCCATCTCGGGTGAAGACCATTGGCGTTCGTCTATACAATCGTGGAATCCGATGCTTCCCCACCACTGGCTTCCTGCAAAGAGAGGGACCTCGATTAAAGAGCGTATGCCCTGCGGGAGCAGCGCACGTTGTTGTTGAGGCAGATCCGAGACGCGGAACTGAATTACCTCCCCCTGGCGAAAAGCCGTCGCCCAGCTCCCTAAGCCACCGTCTTCCCAGGGAAATCCTTGGAGTTTTGGGTTGTTGATATCAGAGGCGATTCCCGGCGCCACCCATTCAAATCGTTGGCTTGCCAACAACTCCCCGTTCCGGCCGCGATGATTCTCGAAGATATGCACTCGGCTAACCCCCGTTGCCTGCCCCAACCTGGCTAGCACGCTTTCGATGGCCTCCTTCCAGTCCGGCGCCAGCAACAGCCGCTGGGCGGCGAAACTAACCGCCTCCAGAATGGCGTCACGCCGCCGGAGCGCCTCTTGCGCTCGCTTGCGCTCGCTCATGTCGCGGGCCGCTCCTTGTATTCCCACAACCTTGCCCTCTTTCTCGATCAAGCGGGTGCTGACTTCGACAGGAATCCGGCGACCATCCTCGGCGACGAATTCTATTTCGTAAGTGGTACTCGCACGGCTCTGAAGTTTCAGGTTCAACATTTCAGTCGCCCGCTCAACTGACCCGGGAGCAAGCAGGTCTGAGACATTTTTCGTCAAGATTTCCTCGCGTGTGTAGCCGGTGAGGAGTTCGGTCGCCCGGTTGCACGAGGCAAATCTGGCGTCCAGGTCGAGCGTAAAAATGGCGTCGGTGGAATTCTCAAAGAGATCGAAGAACTGTCTCCTCAGCGCGGCTTCACGGCGTAGGAATTCGCGCATGGTTCCTGTATGAAGTCGCAGCCGGTTCCTGAGAATCGCCACCCATACGATTCCCCCCAGCAGAATCGCACCCATGACGACCATCACCCAGAGATCTTGGTTCAGGGACCATACGACCAACGCGCTTTCATGCCGGAGACGCCCGTGTGTGCAAAGCGTCCACAAACCGCTGAGGGGAGCCAAACACAGGGCCTGTACCCGGAGAGTCCGGCCAGCATGGAGCGCCCCTGCCAGCACCATGAGTGACCCCGTGGGCTTCATCATTCCTCTTCCTCGCAATTAGGCAGCCTCGCCAACTGGGGCTTTAGATGTATCTCGTAGCAGTCAGGACAAACTCCATGGCTGAATTGGGCTTCCGAGTGGCTGGTAATGTAGGCGTCAACCTGTTCCCAGTAGTTCCGGTCGTTACGAATCTTCTTGCAGTAGGAGCAGATGGGGAGGAGTCCTTGAAGTTGCTTCACGCGCTTCAAAGCGTCTTCAAGCTCTTGAAAGCGTTCCATGAGGGCTTTCTGTAACTGGACGATGCGCACGCCCACATGCAAACGCGCGCGCAGTTCACGGGGATCAAACGGTTTGGTAATGTAGTCGTCAGCCCCGGCCTCGAGCCCCCGGACAACGTTTTCGAGTCCCCCGCGAGCCGTAACAAGGATGATATAGGTCGCCGCATTCGGCATCGTGGCGCGCATCCGACGGCAGACGTCCAAGCCGTCGATCCCCGGCATCATCCAATCCAGCATGGCGATCTCGGGCCCCTTCGACCCTTGCAAGACACGCAAGGCCTCCCACCCATCCACAGCGACCAGAACCTCAAATCCCCAACCTCCGAGGGTTGCCTGGATCAGGTGTCGCGACGTAGCCTCATCATCGGCAATCAGAACTCGCATGTCGCTCCTCCCCCACCAGCCTTTCAACCCCAGGCTTGGGGTCTGGACGGCCCAGAATCTGGATCTTCAGTACTTGACCTCGCGCTTAACGATTCAGGCCGATGCAACGCACTGGAGAGTTCCTCGAGCGAGTACGGCTTGCCGATGAAGCCCAGAGCGCCTGCCAACCGCGCTTCACGTGCAACATCACCTGAGCTGTAGCCTGAGGAAAGAATCACCTTCACCTTGGGATTGATCCCCCGCAGCCGGCGGCAAACCTCCAGACCTGTACTGCCCGGCATCACCATATCGAGCAACACCATGTCGATCTGGTCGGCGTGGGAGGAATAAACCTCGCAGGCCTGCTGGCCATCCACAACCGTAAGCACCTTATAGCCGAGCTTCTTCAACGCCTCCTCAATAAAGGCTAGAACCATGGGCTCGTCGTCCACCACAAGAACTGTCCCGGTCCCGGCTTCGAGCACGGAGCTTCTAGCTGCAACCCCCCGCTCCACGGCCGGGCCCTTCAGCGGCAAATGGATTGAAAAGGCAGACCCAAGCCCGACTTCACTTTCCACCTGCACAAACCCGCCGGCCCCGTTCGCCATTCCATAAACCATGGAGAGCCCAAGCCCTGAGCCCTTCCCTGGTTCCTTGGTGGTGAAGAATGGATCGAAGAGCCTGCCCAACACATGCGGGGCAATACCCACACCCGTATCCCGAACTGTTATGCGCGCATAATTGCCGGGGAGACAATGGCTGGGCCGAGTCGAATCGCCTTCACCGAGTGTGACCCGTGAACTTTCAAGCGCCAGAACTCCCCCCTCGGGCATGGCATCTCGCGCGTTAATGCACAGGTTAAGAATTGCCTGTTCGAGCTGGCCCGGGTTCGCGTCCACCCATAACGGTGCGGACTCGGTGTGAGTTTGTACTTGGATGCGCCGGTCGAATGTGCTGGTGATGATCCTTACCACGCGACCGAGGACATCGCCGACTCGATTGGGTACTGATTCACGCTTTCCTTGCCGGCCAAGGCCAAGTAATTGCCGAGCGAGGTCTGCGCCACGCTCGGCAGACTGCTCAATCATCTTCACAAACTCAAGAAGTGGGTCGGAATGGGCTAAGCGCAGCCGCACGATGGAGGCAAACCCCAGGATGACGCCCAGCAGGTTATTGAAATCATGCGCGATGCCTCCCGCCAAGGTCCCAAGAGCTTCCATCTTCTGTGCCTGGAAGAGTCTTTCTTGTAGCCTGCCACGCTCTTCCTCCGTGTCCTTGTGCGGCTGAATGTCCTGAATGAGGGCTAACACCTGGACGGGTAGGCCCGGAGTGTCTTGGATAAGAGAGAAATTCTCCAAGCACCATTTGGGCGCACCGGACTTTTGCACATAGAGTCTTTCCGTGCTGTGAACCAGCAACGCCCCGCTCTGAATTTCTCCAACCACCTGACCAACGTCGGCACGATTTTGGAGGTGGGTCAAGTTCGCGTACCCGGTGCCCAGAAGCTCCCCAGCCTGGTAATTCAGCATCCGTGCGAAGGCGGGACTTATGGCGACAAGTTTCCCTTCGGCAGTACACAGCGCGGCGCCGATGGTTTCACAGGCAAAAAGGGAGCGAAGAACATCACCTTTTGGTAATAGCCCTCCCTTCGATAAACTGAGGTCAATTGCGAGCTGAGGACACGCCTGTTGTGGCCCTTTCAAAGCCTCAACTGATTCGTTGGCCGGGCAAACCTCAGCGCCAGTTGGAACCGTGGAAGAGGAAATCTCAACACAAGACTCCTCACGCGACACTCTGGCGGTTCGCTCCGACATTCGGGCCCTCAACCTGTCTTTCGGCAGAAACGAACACAATCTTAAATAGGCGGGAAGGTGGGAACGTGCCACGGCCAGCCAACTCCCCCAGGTTGGGACCACGAAGCGTGTAGAAGATGCGGCTGGAAAGAAGATTGCCTGATTAACCCTCGAAGATTGTTGGACGTGTCCTCGCGCTTGCCTCAGTTGAGCCCTCAGCTCACCGACCCGGGGCGCTGGACCGAGTCGGGCTCGCTTGGCTGATTTGGCGCTGAGGATACTCCAGGGTACCCGCATGGAGCTAATCAGGTCAGGATTGATCCCGATGCCCGCGCCGTTTCCTCTACAAGGTCGGGATTACCTCGCTTGTTATTTCATTAATAGCGGCCACAACTTTCGTTGCGGCTTCGTAAGCGCGCTGATAGCGGATCAGGTTCGCAGCCTCCTCATCCCAAGACACACGCGCGATATCCGCGCGTTGCTTTTGCAGTTGCATGAGAACCAGGCCCACGGCTTCTTGCTCGTCCGTGGCGCTTGATACCTTATTGCCGACCCTGCAAACAAGGTTCGAGTAAAAGTGCGTTGCTGTCTCACCCTTTACAACCGCCTGCTTCCGAATGTTCGCCATGGCCAGAGCATTAGCGTTGTCCCCTTGTGTGCCGTCGGCGCTGGCGGCGATCCTGGAGGGGTCGGTGATGGCCGTGGCCATGTTGTCAGCCGCGCCGCCCTTCGATCCCGGCAAAGGCTGGACAACCGGTTGGAAGAAGTTGCCCCCAGGGTCGCCGTTCAAATCGTACCCTTTCTGGTTCTGGCTGTTAATAGATGTGATGATACCCGATGCGAGGTTATCTGTATTGGAAAGTACGGACGGAATCGCCTGGTCCCGCGCTTCCAGCAGTCCTGCCAGTTGGCCACCGGTAAACTTCAAAGTCACATCGGTGCCTGGAGAGAAGATGTGCAGGAATCCGGTGTCTGGGTCCGCCGCCGTGCTTAGGGAAAAACTTTGGGCGGCAGCGACCAGCGGCACTCCGTTGCTCGTCGTGACTGTGAGGCTTCCGTCGCCCGAGTCCGTCACCACCACGTCCACAAGTTTCGAAAGACGGTCAAGCACCGAGTGCCGCTGATGATCGAGCCTCCCGGCCTGCTCGCTGTCGCCCTGTAGACTTGCGACGGGTTGATTCAGGCTGGCCAACTGTGCCGTGTGCGAGTCGATCTCTTCGACCGTCTGCCTCACCTCCTGGTCAACCCTCTCCTGAATGGTACGCAGTTGCTGCCCGGTCTCGCGGAAGGCCGAAGCCACGTTTTGTCCTGCCGAGATTACGACTTGACGCGCGGGGACATGGGTGGGATTTGCAGAAAGCTCCTGGAAGCTGTTGAACAACCGGTTGATGGCGTCGTCGAGCCCGGTGCCCTCCGTTTCATGGAAAAGCGACAGCACCGGATTCATGGAGCTCACAAAAAATTTGAGACGGTTCTGCTGCTGGATTTCTTCGTCGATCAGAAGTTCCAGGATATGGTCGCGGACACTTTGGACTCCCTCGAAATTCACCCCATTGCCAATCGAAATCTGCCCTGTGTCCAGAGGGGGGGCCTCAGTCAGAATGGGAAGCTGCCGGGAGTAACCGGGCGTGTTGACGTTGGAGAGGTTATTCGCAGTAGTGTCAAGCGCGCCTTGCTGCGCAAGAAGAGACCGCACCGCAAGCGAAAGACTTCCGAATAGATTCGACACAGCTCAGACCCCTACCTACGATGGAAATGACCGCGCGCTCCCGCCCGGCGATGGACTGTAAGTTCCAATGTAGTTGGCCATCACGTTGATCAGAACATTGATCGAGCGGCGCGAGCGCCTCAACTGCCCGGCGTAGACTCGGTTCAGCCGCCGCACGCGCTTCTGGACCACTTCGAGATCGTCCATGACTTGTCGCAACTGCAATGAGGAGCCAGCATCACACAGCCCTTGGAACGCGGCCGGACTCATCCCCTCAGGTTGCAGGCCGGATGCCACAGCCATTTGGCCCCGCAGAACCCTCAACTCGTCGTCCAGGGCGCTGATTCCGGAACAGAGGCTTTTTTGATACGAGATATGCTCACGAATCGCTTCCAAGTCCATGCCGGTGAAGGACTTTCGGCATTCGCGAAGTTCCCTGGCCGTCAGCCGCAGACTTGCCACTCGCCTCTTAAGAAGCCCAATGTACTGCCCAGTTTGTGACCTCTTCATGGCTCAGACCGAAATGTCAACGTGATGCTCTTGCTCGTTGTCGTCAATCGGCTCCTCCCCTTCATTCATTTCTATTTCACGGTTCTGGGTTCGGAGCCTTTTCTCCACGTGGTACGAGGCCGCATGTGCCCGCTGTTCTCGCGAGTCTGCGGCGCGAATGGGCTCAGGAATGGAAGGGGTTGAGAACTCATCCATGGGCGCGGCCTCCTAGCTTTCATCGTCCCCGTTACTCCTTGCCCCAGCAGATCAGAAGACATCGCCTGCGCAATCTGGTGGATGGGCACCTCGTAGCTACCCGCCTCGATCGCTTGTCTGAGGACGGCAACACGTTCCTGGCGCAGGTCCGGCAAACCGTCGAGGTCCGCCTTCAATTGTTGAACCTTCTCACGGTCAACCGAAAACTGGACCTCATCTGGAAAAAGGCCCACCTTCTCTCCCTTGATTTTGGGTTGGGGAGGACTACAACGCCCCAACCCTTTGTGGCCCAACGATTTCCGGAAAGGCCAAGGAAACATCAACCTTTATCCGCTGTCTCATCTATGTGCAATCTATCGGCACCATGGCCAGAACCTTTAGGCTTTCGTCAATTACTGCAAATTCCAGGCGCTTTCTCGGAACGCGATAAGGCCGGGGTAGGTAGGCAAAGCTGATAAGAAGGGGCTACGGAAGTCTGAAGTCTGATTCGGAATTATGAACTGAATTGCCCTCTACCTACTGCCATCTGCATACCCCTTACTGCCCACCTACCGTCTTCCGATCGTGGTTCCCGAACCCTGTTCTTTCCCCACCTACCACAAACGGCCTACGACCTACGTCCTTTCCTTTCAACAACATTCCCGCTTTAAACAGCTAACTATCTTTCTTTTCATAGACATTCCCGCTTCACCGCCAAGTTTTCCACAGCGGTCCTTTGTTTTCAATAACATTCCCGATTCGTTCGTTCACTTTTTAAACTTACTACGATTTTTTCTCCACGCATGGTGTGACATCTTGTCCTGGGGTGCGGAACGGCCGAAGCGTGCCGCCAACTCCTCGAATGCAGTAGGCAGTAGGCGGTGGCGAGAAGTGAGAAGGCAACTCACAATCCATAATTCACAGTTCAGCATTGCCCCAGCCCGAGCGCCTGCCACCTGACACCTGAATCCTGAATCCTGTTTCTTCCCCAACCCCACTTACAATCCTAGCCTATCGCTGCGGCATGTCAAGAGACATGAAGTCCACTTCCGATGTGTCCCCTGAACTCACCCTCGACCTGAGGCGCACTGTCTTGAAGTGGGCAGTTAGCAGAAGGCGCGGGCAGAACGCGGGGGTGAGGAGGGAGCGTGCGAGGGAGGCTGTCAGCGGTTGGTTCAAAAAGCGGGGCCAAGGACCGGGAGCTGGAAAGACAGTGACGAATCGCGCGACCGGCGCTGTCATCCTGAGCCGGCCGTGTGTTTTAGCAGACGAAGGATCTCCGTAGTGCAGGCGCCAGGCATGATGCCGATGTTGAATTCTGAACTACTTTCCTGTCTTAGCCCCATATGCCCGGCCAGTGAAGGACCGCGCTCCCTTGTCCGGCAGAGACTCGCATTTCAAGCAACTGGATAATGTTTGGCATTTCGACTTCTAGAGTCTTCGCCCACTTGGTTCTCTCCTCATCGCTCTGACTGAGAGCGCAGCTATCGAGCAGCTCCTTGTACTTGTTCTGATCACCCAGCGTGATGCGGGGAGGCTCTCCTCCAACTCTCACCCCGTGCATCAAGCAAACAAGATCCGCTGCCCGGACGATCTCCACCAAAACTACGTTTTGCCGCGCTTCCTGAGGTCGGTGGTGGTGTTCGAGCACCTCAATGAGCTCGGCGGAAAAGTTCCAACTGAGGCCAATGCATTTGCCGACCGAACAGTGGTCAACTCCAAATTGTTTCTGCTCCGATTCAAGTGACTCTCCCCAAAGGATGGCGCCGGGCGTAACATTGGGTTCCGTTGACCGCAGGGCAAGAATGAGAAGAGGAAGAACTCCTACATCGTGCAGGAGTCCTGCCAAATATGCCTGCTCCACCTCCGGGTAGCGGAGACAGAGGGCGCTGCGCGCACTCAAAGTCGCGGTTAACAGGCTGTGCTGCCAGAAGGACTGCAATTCGGTGGGAGAAAAACGGCTTCCGACGCACTCCACTAGCGAACAGTTCAGTACCAATGTCCTCAGCCGTTCCGTCCCCAAGAGGATCACCGCGTGTTCGATGTTGGAAACTCTTTCCCGCAAACCCAACAAAGGCGAGTTGCACAAGCGAAGGACCTGTGCGGCAAGGCTGGGGTCAGTTCGAATTACCCCGCAGACGCGCCTCAAGTCCACTGGTATGGTGTTTAACAAGGCGCTAAGCTCAAAAACATAAGCTGGGAGTGTGGGGATGCCGTCTACGAGCAGAGCCCTGATCTTGGCTTCTTGGCTCTGTTCCTTTTCCAAACGGTCTGATTCATCCGAACTTGCGCTCTCCCCACCCGCTCCACCCGGTCGGTTGAGTTGTGATGGCATGCCTTGTCTCTCTCCCAAAGCTCCATCGGCACGCGAGAGCAGGTCTTTAGGTGATGACAAAAAGGTAGGTGGTAGGCGGGGGGGGAGAACGACAGGCGACAGGTAGCAAGTGGCAGGAGCTAGGGGCGGGGGTTTTATAAATTATGAATTCTGAATTGTGAATTACTCACTGTCTACTGCTTACTGCCAACTGTTCTTCCCAACGCCCAAAGGAAGACACGAGAGGTTACGCGCGGAGGATCTTTGAGTCCTCCAGAGTGCGTGCTGGGTCATCGGCGGCGCGGCGGAAGTTGCAGGCGGTCACGTTCTCGTTCCTGCCCCCCGGCTGTCCGAAATCGCGAACCCGGTCTCGCGCTGCGTGGAAGAGCGCGTCGATTTCGTCGTGGTTAAAGATCTTGTCAAATATTTCCCGCCCGCCAGCTCACTCGTCCTTTCCAAGGGCGCTCGCGCAGTCCCCCGCGCATTGAGCAGTTCCTCCATTCGCGCTCGCAGGCGGATAACCACTGCGGAGTGCAACTGTGAGACTCGAGCCTCCCCGATACCCAGAACCGCCCCCACTTCCCTCATCGTGAGTTCCTCGTGATAGTAAAGCGCCAGCAGTTGGCACTCCCGCTCAGGGAGTTCGCCAATGGCCTCTGCTAGAAATCCCGTCATTTCGGAGCGCAAACAAAGGAAAAACGGATCTTCGGCAGGCGTGGATGAGCCGAGGGAACTGACCGCGCGATCAGACCCCTCTTCCATTGTTTCTGCCTGCAAGCTTCTCAAGTCGAGCCCCCGTAGTTCTCCCAGTAAGTGCTGGAATTTGTCGAGACTCATGCCCAGCTCTTCAGCCAGTTGAGACTCCGACGGGGAGTATCCCAAGCGCGCGCTTAATTTCTGATGGGCCTCCGCGATTTGGCGGGCCTTCCTGCGCAGCGGGCGGGGGCTCCAGTCAAGATCACGCAAGCTATCCAATATCGCCCCGTGTATGCGGTATTTGGCGTACGCCTTGAGGTCAACATGGCGCTCGGGGTCAAACCTCTGAATGGCCTCGATCAGTCCAAGAATGCCCGCATGGATCAGGTCTTCAAGCAGAACATGCGGTGGAAGCCGATCATGAATTCGCTTTGCGATGTATTTGACCTGAGGAAGCTGATCAACTAACAGACGCTCACGCTCGGCTTGGTTCAGATTGCCAAAGGAGGCATAAGCAGGTTTCACCTCCCGCAACGCCTGGACGCTATGGTCTCTCTGGGGTTGGGTTGTTACAAAGGTGCTCATCGCACTACCCCCACGGAATGCGGCAAGAGCTCCAACCCCAATCGAACAGGTGGGCCCGCATTCTCTTGTAGTCTTCAAGACTCTGAGTCAGATCTTGATTTGCTTTCTCAAGCTCGCGACGCAGCCGCCTGACTTCTGCCCGATGCTGAGAATAAGAGTTCTCAAGCGATAATGCCGCGTGCGCAAACGAGCGGAACGCCTTCAAGCGAGATTGCTTCGCAGAGCGTTGGCGCAACTGACATGTGAGGGTAGGCGCGGTCCTTCTTGGCTGCCTCCCAGGAAAAATCTGCATGGCTCGATGGGTAACAGCAGGAAACATGCCATTTTCCAGCCCCCAATCTAAGTTTCTTCTCACCCGACCACTTCAAATTGGCAGGCTCAGGTATTCAGAGCGAAGCACTGGCATGTCTTCGGACAGGATGAATGCCCGCTCGATGATGTGTTGCAGCTCACGAACGTTCCCAGGCCACGAGTAGGCCTCCAAAGTCCTGGCCACCTCGAAGGCTATTGACTTGCACGGAACCGCAGCCTCGCGACAGAACGAGTCCAGAAAGTGAGCTGCCAAGGGGAGTATGTCTTCTCTCCTCTCTCGGAGCGGCGCAAGTTCGATCGGAAAAACGCATAGCCGATAGTAGAGCGCGTCGTTGAAGCGCCCTTCGGCCATGGCACGCGCCAGATCGACGTTCGTGGCTGCGATCACCCGCACATCCACCCGGAATACGTCCGGGCTTCCCAACCGTTGGACTTCCCCCTCTTGCAGGAAGCGCAGTAACTTGCCCTGCATGCCCAGAGGCAGTCCTCCCACTTCGTCCAGGAAAAGCGTGCCACCATGCGCAGAATGGATCCTTCCCAACCGCGACTGGAATGCTCCCGTGAAAGCCCCCCGACTATAGCCGAACAACTCAGACTCCAGGAGAGTCTCAGGAATCGCGGCAGAGTTCACAATGACAAAAGGCTGCCGGGCCCGCGAGCCGAGATTGTGGATGGCTCGCGCCATCAGTTCTTTCCCAGTCCCCGTCTCCCCCATGATGAGAACCGTCGTATCACGCGGGATCACCAGTCTCGCCAGACGATAGGCCCGTTGCATCGCCCGGCTCGATCCCATCATCCCGGGCAATGGCTCTTCCCCCTTCACCTCCGTCACGATCCCAGCCGTGCCGCCCGGGCGCTCCCTCAACCCTTCCGCTCCTGTTTCGCACTCCCTCGACTCCTGCGCATCGGGAAAATCCAGTGGCAGGTCCTTTTGTGGGGAAAGCCTCTCAACCAGGCGGCGTTCCTCAACTTCGGAGCCAACGACCAGGACCTGCACCTGAGGATGGCGGGCCTTGATAATGTCAACCAACTCCGACACATCAAGGTCTGGCAACCAACGATCAAGAAGGAGTGCTTTGAACGCTCCTTCCTCCACCAGTGATAACGCCTCGGCTCCGCCCAGCGCCTCTTCCACGGTCCAACTGCGAGACCCCAACCGTTTGAGAATGCGCTCCCGAAACTCTTTGTTTGCGCTCGCAACAACAGCGGCGCTGCGAGCCTCGCACGCCGGTTTTAAATCCGATGAGCTCATCTTACATTCCAATGATACTTATTATAGAGATAGCATCATTAGAGACTAATAAACCTTGTATTAGAATTCTCTAAGATTAAAGGGCGAGTAAGATGTGGGATCCTTCAGGCAAAAGAACTAACTTTGCCCTGCTTCACCATAGCCATAGCCTGCTGAGAAGCCCGTTCATTGCCCTTCGTGCGGTGAAAGGGGGAGGCAAATCTTGCAGATGAGGGGGGGAGTCTCAGCAGATATAATCAGGACGCTGCCTCCCAGCGCCTCGACCGCTCTGCGCACCGGGGCCCAATCCCCCTCTTCACTGTCCGGGGCTAATGCCCTCTGGGATTCACGTTCAGGGATTTCGGCGCACTCCGGCGGGGAGTACACCTCGGCCCGTTGCGCACTCGCCGAGATGGTGAGACAAGCGCTGCCCTCCTTGGTTGATAGGCTCACTTCCAACTTCCCTCCTGATGGGCTCTGCTGGATAGCGTGGAGCAATCCCAGACGCAGAGCCACGAGTAACTGCGCCGGATCGGTTTGAACGAGGCAGTTGTCCCCAAACTCCACATGGACAGCGAGCCGACGAGAATCCGAGAGTGGACGCAATTGTTCCAGCGCCACCCGGACCAGCTCGCCGAACCCAGCCTCGTCATTCACAAGATCGCTTGTCCCCCCCTCGGTCAATGCCCGGTACGACTTAAACAATTGGACTAAGCCCTCCGCCTGTGCAAGTGACTGCTGGATGGCCCTCCGGTAATCTTGCGCGTCGGAGTCAACAAGCAGAGCCAATTCAAGGGTTCCGCGCAAAGACGTCAAGGTCTGGCTTAATTGATGGAGAAAGACGCGCGTCAGATCCTTGAACGGCAGCGAGTTGCCCAGGGAATCACTCCCGCCGCTTTGCCGAGGGATCGGTCCGCGGGCGGATGAGACAGGAAATGCATCCACGACTTGGGAAGGCCTCCGTTTCCCCTCGGGAGGTTCCGTGGGTGGTTCGCTGCTTTTCATCCCGTTATCCCTCTTTCCCCAACTCATAGCCAACGTTCCGAACCGTGTGAATGAGTTTGCTTTCAAAATCCTGATCGATTTTCTTCCGCAAGTAGTTGATGTAAACATCCACCACATTCGTCATGGTGTCGAAGGAAAAATTCCAGACATGCTCGATAATCATGGCGCGCGTCACACACCGTCCCGCATTACGCATGAGATATTCGAGCAAGGCAAATTCGCGTGGCGTTAGGTCGATACGGCGGCCCGCCCGCCTGACCACCCTCTCGGCCCGATCCAGTTCTAACTCCTCCACTCGCAGCACCACACCAAGCGGATTAGGAGGTCGCCTCAGTAAGGCTCGCACTCGAGCTGACAGCTCGCTAAACGAGAACGGCTTCGTCAGGTAATCGTCCGCCCCGAGGTCCAGCCCTTTCACCCGATCCTCCACCCCTGCGCGACCGGAAAGAATTAGCACCGGAGGGGAGGGCTTTCGGCTACGTATATGTTTCAGCACTTCCAGCCCATCAATCTTGGGAAGTACTAAATCCAGGATGACTAAGTCAAAGTTGGCCTCACCAACTAACGACTGAGCATCCTCCCCATCCCACGCCAAATCCACCGCATACTGTTGCGATTCCAGACCTTTCTTTACAAAGCTGGCGACGGGTTTGTCATCCTCTACCACCAGAATGCGCATGGTTTCTCCCCTCGGGACTGATCGCTCTTCCACAACTCATCACTCCTCTCCACTGCCCGTTCTCATTAGCCATCTCTCACATCGGCGGAAAGGGCGGGGGAGATTAGCAAAATGAACTGGACTTTTGTTTCCTGGCGAGGACCTGCCCGCCGCAACGGCCCATGTCATTCTAAGAAATCCTCCCTCCGCGGCACATGGCGGCACTTAAATGGCCAGATTCTTCGCTCCGCTCGGTATGACATGCTTGCAAAGACCACGAACCCGCATTACTCACTATCCTCGGACGCTCTTAGCCTGCCGAAAGGGCGGGTCCCGCAGGGCGGGACCCGCCGAAATCGCGGCTCCCACCCTCTGTTCGTCCCGCGCCCCGCGGTCGCCCGCCCTTAAGATCGGCGGACTTTCAGCCGTGGCGACCGCGGGGCGCGGGACATGGGAATAATCATGAAAGGCTTGTAGCGGCGGGGCTGAAGCCCCGCCCTTCCAGACCCGTGGTGGGAAATCCGGGCTAAGGGAGTTTGGTCGGCCCTCACTGTTGGCTGTGAACTGTTAACTGTCAACCGCCCAAATTGCCGGGATTCTTGGCTGCACTCAGAATCACACCGGAAGCGGCTGCTTCAGCGACATGCTAAAGTCGGTGGAGGGAAATCCGATTCTCACTATGAGGGAACTTAATGCAGTTCGTCGGCACCTACTTGGAGAGCGCGGCTGCTTGCCCTTATGGGGGCACTCTCATGGAACCAGCCCATGCTTGAACCTTTCCTACCAAAAGTCTTAGTGGTTGACGATGACCCCTCTGTTTGCGAGTTCTTAAAGCTAGCCATCGCGCCGATGGCTTCGGGAGTGAGTGTTGCCGAAAACGCCGCGACCGCGCTGGAAGCCATTGAAAGAGGGAATTTCGACATCATTTTGTGCGACATCTGGATGCCTGGATGTTCCGGCATGGAGCTCTTGTCCCTGGCGCGGCAGTCGAAATGGGATGTGGGATTCATTCTGGCCACCGGCCAAGTCCACATCCAGCAAATCATCGAGGCCCTACACCTAGGGGTGTCAGATTTCCTCTTAAAGCCCTTTACCATTGGGACCTTGGAGCAGTCTGTTGCACGAACCTTCCGCCTGCTCCAAATGGAGCGCGAATCACGCGCTTATCGCACCTCGCTGGAAGCCAGCATTGGGCGACGCACGCGGAGTTTGATGCAGGCCTTGCGTGAATTGGAGGAAAACTACCAAACCACACTGGAAGCTCTCGTCCATGCCCTGGACGCGCGCGAGCACGAAACCTACGCACATTCTCTGCGTGTACGTGCCTACACGCTCTATCTGGCCCGCCTGGTCAGTTACCCGCCGGCACTCATGCCTCCGCTCGCTCATGCTGCACTTTTGCACGATATTGGCAAAATTGCGGTGGCGGACTCCATCCTGCTTAAACCAGGAAAGCTCACTGAAGAGGAATGGGTCCAAATGCGCCGGCATGTTTCGGCGGGAGAGGAAATATTAAACCGAATTCCCTTCCTCAGACCCTCCGCACCTGTCGTCCGGCATCATCACGAACGATACGATGGAAAGGGATACCCCAATGGGGTGGCCGGGGAGCAAATTCCGCTCGGAGCGCGCTTATTCTCGCTGGCTGATACGCTGGATGCCGTGACCTCCGACCGGGCCTACAGGAAAGCAAGGGGGTTGCTAGAGGTTTATGCGGAGGTCTCCCGCGGGCGAGGCATGCAATTCGATCCGCAGATCGCAGACCTGTTCCTCAAAACGCCGCAGGGAGTGTGGCTGCAGATCCGCGCTTCACTCGACGAACAATTGCCCTCCGGCAATGCAGTAACCCCCAAATCACTCGAGCCTTTGCTATCCATCCTGGATCCGAGGTGTGATCCCGCCCTGCCACATGATCAGCCAAGCGGATTGCAAGTCAAGAACCATTGGCAACTCGGCCCGCGGCCTTAGACCCGGCGCACAAATCGCTTGATGCTTCACTGGGGCTGCTGCCAGTGCTGCTGTTCCTAATTCGTTTGGTCAAGAGGTGGGTGATATGCCCACCCTCCCGAACAGTGGGCGGCACCCAACCAGCCCTTGGCCCACTTCTTAACCAAGAAGGGGAATTCGGACTCCCCTCCTCAGTTGAGGAGGGGGTAGGAGGTGGTGTTGACCAAGGTCACCTCCTGATTGTCCCAATTGTAGGGTCCATCATGGACAGGGCCATTACGTACCCTCTTCGGCTGTCGGCAATTCTTGTTTCTTGTGCTTGGGGGGCTTGTGCTTGCGGCTTTCATGGCGCTGGGTCGGCGGAGGCGACCCGATCTCTCTGCGCGCTCGCCGCTTGACTTCCTTTGCGGCTCGGAAAGGCTTCTGCTTTCGTGGACTCATCCAGAACCACCCGCTAGCTTATCCTAACCTTCGGCGATTAGACTGGCGGAAGTGTGTCGGAATCGAACCGACCGGTCCACCATAGGCAGACCCGCAGGATTTGAAGTCCCGGACGGACACCAGCCCGCATGCACTTCCGTTATCATTATAGCTTACTGTGTGCGGCAGATTTGTTCAGTTATTCGTGGCGGAAAGAAGAAACCGTCAGCTATCAGCCTTCAGTTACCACATTGTCGTGTTCCTGCTGATTGCTGAAGGCTGACGGCTCAAGGCCACACATTAAGAAGCCATCAGCTATCAGCCCTCAGCTTTCAGTTACAGCATCGGTATGTTCCGGCTGAGGGCCAAAAGCGAGGGCGGATAATCGGCGTCGTGTTCGCAAGAACGCGGGTCGTCATCCCGCCAGGCCTGATTCCCCGTCTTTTCCGCCCCGTCCTTGACGCGAAGCTGGCCACGGCGACGAGTGCGCCCGTGCCGTGGAGGCTTGTGGCGTTCCAACCCAGTGAGCCTATGCGCCACGCCTGTGGTATTGCGAGCCTTACGCCGACGGCCCGCCGTAAGGCTGGGACGAAATGGCCCGGAATAGTTCGAACGGCACTAGTGCGATGCGGGCTTGTCAAACTTCGCGTCATCGATGGGCACGTTATGTTTCACCTCGCTCAACTTGATGACGAAGGCGAAGTCCCCCATCGAAAAGTGCATGACGAAGGGTAGTTTGATACCATCAACCTCGCGGTAGTCGTCGAAGGTTATGCCGAATGTGACCTTGCCGTTGGGCCCTTCGCCTTCCCTTTGCGTGCGCACCAGGAATCCCGAGTCGGCGTCGAACCACATCGTCTCCGCGGCTCCATCCGGGGGAGTCGCTTCGATTGCGTAAGCGTCGTGGCCATTAACGCTTTCCTTTCCTTTAAGCGTCATTGTGGGATAAAGCCCTTTGAGCTTGATCGCCCAATAGAAGTCGGCGTCGCGCTTCATCGCCGCTAGTTCAGGTCCTGTAATATCTCGCAGGCCGCTTTGCGGGTTGTCCTCCCAGCCCACGGAGCCATTGAAACCCCGCCTAGCCTGGCCAAAATTGGGAGCGTCGGTGACCATATACTGCTTGTTTGGAGCCTTCTCATAGATTTCCTCGGCCGCCGGTCCGGGCGTCTGGTCCATCTCGAAGGTTCCTTTGGAAACCCGGCTGGTTAGCTTCTCGAGGGCGGCTTTGCCTCCTATGGCTTTGACGTACTTATCGAGAATCTGGTCCACGGAGGGCACGCCAGCTTGTGGGGTGGTCTGAGCCACGGCCGGTGTGAGCCCTGTCACGAGAACGATCAGACACATCGGAAGAAGTGTCCTCGGTTTCAGAATATTGCGCATTTTCCCTCCCTGAGTTTTGCCCGCGGGTGGCGATTACCTGCCGCTTTAACGCTGTCAAGCGATTATGAAGAGCGCCATGGGGCATACGGTTATTCCATGGATTACGGCGCAAAAGAGTCGCCGCTCACGGATTATCTCACAGCCTATGGTCGAAAAGCGCGCGTATCGCGGACACGGAGCAGCTACTTCATGTTGGTGGTGAAACTCTCAAGGCGCCCGGCCTTTTGGCCCTGTCCTTCTTGGGCACTGTGTCCTAAACTAAAGGGAAGTGGAGATTGATATGATGTCGGACAGCTTGAACCCCGTGAGACAACCTCCGCTGCACTGGTCTCAAATCTACTTGTCAGTGGCCCTGACGACGCTTGCCACACTCCTGTTGGAACTCTCCCTCACTCGCATCTTTTCGGTGGTTTTCTTCTACCACTTCGCCTTTCTGGCGATCTCGATCGCCCTGTTCGGGCTCGGAGCCGGCGGTGTGTTTTCGTACGTGGTCGCCGGGTGGCGAGGCCATCTTTTCAGCCGGCTAGGATGGCTCAGCGCCATCAACAGCCTGCTGGTGGTCTTGATGCTAGCTTTGGTGCTGGCCAAGGATCGCACCAACTTGCAACTGGCCCTGGTGTATTTCGTCGCTGCCCTGCCCTTCTTTCTGGCCGGGACGATTGTTTCTCTGGCCATTTCCGAGACTATCCAGAGGGTGGATCGGGTGTACTTCTTCGATCTGATGGGCGCGGCGGCTGGGTGTTTGGTGCTGGTCCCGCTGCTGAACCATCTGGGCGGGCCGAACACTGTGATCGCGGCGGCGGTACTGTTCGCTGCGGCGGCGGCCGTCTGGCATAGCATGGCGAGTTCCGTCTCGGGGCGCGCGACCTGCTTGGCGCTGGCACTCGGGCTGATCGCGTTCCTTGTCTACAACACCACCCATAACCTGATCGACGTCAAGTACGCCAAACAACATAAGCTTGAGAGCGAGAGCTTCGTAAAGTGGAACAGCTTTTCGCGCGTTGGGGTGACCACGCACGGATGCATCCTCATTGACGCGGATGCAGCCACGTGGATTGCGGGATATAATTTCGACCATCTCGCCGCGCGCGACCGCCACGATCTTCTAACGGCTGGGCCAGGGCTGCCTTATGTACTGCGGCCCGGGGCGAAGACCTTGATCATCGGGCCAGGCGGCGGATACGATGTTGCGCGCTGCCTCGCCTCTGGCAGCAAAGACGTCACGGGTGTCGAGATCAACCCCATCATTGCCACCACCATCATGCGGGAGAAGTTCCTTGACTGGAGCCAAGGGATTTACTTGCGTCCGGAGGTTCACATCGTTGTGGAAGACGGGCGGAGTTTCGTGCGCCGCAGCCACGAGAAGTACCAGGTGTTGCAGGCCACCTTGGTGGACACCTGGGCATCGACGGCGGCCGGCGCATTCGCGCTGGCAGAAAACAACCTCTACACCGTCGATGCGTTTCGCGACTACCTGGGCCACCTGACCGATGATGGGCTGATAGCCTTCACGCGATGGGCCTTCAATCCGCCGCGTGAATCGCTGCGGTTAGTGTCCCTGGCGATGGAGGCGCTGACCCAGACGGGCGAGCCGGAGCCGTGGCGGCACGTCATCGTGGCGCGCCAGGGACTTATAGACACGGTGCTGATCTCGCGCAAGCCCTTCTCGGAGGCCGACATGGCTCGCGCCCGCTCCGCCTTGGCTGCCGCCAACCTCTTGGCAGTTTACCTGCCTGGGGCCGTGGGCCATGGGCGCGGTTTCGAGTTCGCGGAGTTGCTTCGCAGCCCGGATGCGCTGGCCTATGAGCGCCGCTATCCGTTCGACATCACCCCAGTGACTGACAACCGGCCGTTCTTCTTCTACACGGTCCAGCCGCGCGACATCTGGTTGTTCCTGACAACCGGATCGAACGAGGCGATGGACTTCTATATGAACAAGGCTGTGCCGTTGCTGTTCAGGCTGATGGGAATCAGCGTGGTAGCGACCCTTGTGATCCTGCTGCTGCCCCCGATAGTGCTGGGCACACGCCTGCCTCGCCAGAAGGGCTTGTTGGTGTTCCTCCTGTATTTTCTATTCATCGGCGCCGGCTACATTCTGATTGAGGTGGCGCTGATCCAGAAATTCGTTCTGTTCCTTGGCCACCCCACTTATGCCCTGACGGTTGTGATCTTCTCGATGCTGACCTCGAGTGGGCTGGGCAGCTACTTCAGTCGGCGGGTGCTGAACCAGAGTGAGGTGCGCTGGGTGACAGCCCTGGGCACGATCGCGGTCCTGGTTGCGCTGCTGGGGATCATCGCCAGGTCTGTGTTGCCCATAGGTGTAGGACTGCCGCTGTGGCTGAAGATTGCTATCACGGTCCTGATGATCTCTCCTGCTGGATTTGCCATGGGGATGCCTTTTCCTACCGGACTGAAGCGGCTGGAGGAGTGGCACAAGCCGTCGGTTCGGTGGGCGTGGGCGCTCAATGCCGCATCCAGCGTGCTGGGCTCGGTAGGAGCCTTGCTGTGCGCCATTTACCTCGGATTGATACAGACACTGTTCATCGGCGGCCTGCTCTATGTGGCGGCGCTGGTTATTGTCTTGCGCCTGGGGAGCCGGGCACGCGTCGAACAGGGCTCTGCGCCTCGTCAAGTTATCGCTACACAGGCGTGCGACTGATTATCGCTCGGCTCCAAGGTTCCTAACCAGCCAGGCGGCTCTCCATCCTAAGAACGGCTTCGCGTAGGATTTGGTTTGCGACTGTGACGCCGCAGGCCACAGAAAGTCCCGCCCAATGATGAAGACCCGAGTGCGAGAGCGACGGCTGGGCTGTTTTTTGTTACCAGATTTCTTTGATACTCGTGTCATTATTTCTGATGGCGGCAGGTAATTCGGGATGGCAGAATCCGGATTTCAGAGATACAAGCGCGTTTCCCGAATCCCGAACTCTGAATCCTGGTTTTTCCTCTTGACACGAGGCCCGAGCTTTGGTAGCCTATGTGCGTTGTCGAAATTCAGCATCCTGCCAAAAACCCTGGCAACGGAGGTGCCATGGCAAGTTTTCTTGTGACCGGGGGCGCCGGGTTCATCGGGTCGGTGTTGGTCAATCGACTAGTTGAGTTGGGTCACGCGGTTCGAGTGGTGGATAATTTCAGCACCGGGTTTAGACGAAATCTCGACCATTGTCTCGACCGCATCGAACTGGTTGAAGGTGACCTGGCGGAGCTTGCGGTTTGCAAGGCCTCCGTGCAGGGCGTGGAATACGTGCTCCATCAAGCTGCAATTCCTTCGGTCCAGCGCTCCGTGCAAGACCCGATCAGAAGCCATAGTGCGAATGTCACTGCCACCCTGAACCTGCTGGTGGCGGCGCGGGACGCCCAAGTGAAGCGGTTCGTATTTGCCAGTTCCTCCTCCGTATATGGTGACACGGAGACGTTGCCGAAGGTAGAAACCATGCCCGAGAATCCCCTTTCCCCTTACGCTCTTACGAAACTCGCGGGCGAGAAGTACTGCGTCGTCTTCCATCGGATTTACGGCTTCCCGGCTGTTTCCCTCCGGTACTTCAACGTCTTCGGCCCACGTCAGGATCCCCACTCCACGTACTCGGCAGTTGTTTCGCGCTTTGTCGAAGCGGCGCTTCGGGGCATTCGCCCCATCGTCTACGGCGATGGGGAACAGTCGCGCGACTTTACTTATGTGGATGACGTGGTTGAGGCCAACATGCTCGCTTGCCTAGCGGATGGCGTGGGTGGCATGGTCTTCAACGTCGGCACAGGCGAGCGACACACTCTCAACGACCTCCTCTCTTCTCTTTCCGCCATCGTGGGACACCAGTTGGAACCCGAGTACTCAAACGCCCGGCGGGGAGATGTACGCCATTCTCAAGCTGAGATTGAAAAGGCCCGGCGCTTCTTGAGGTTCGAACCAAGAGTGAGTTTCAAAGAGGGGCTGGAACGCACGGTGGATTGGTTCCGCAAGAGTGTGAAGCCGTAACCCGCCCTGCAAACGATACGCTATTTCACCTTCAGATTTCCAGGCTTGCCCAATGGAAAACGACACCTCAGTGAGTCCGCCAACTCCCCTGCGCCTAACAGTTCCTGAGGTCAAACGGTGAGTCTTGGCGCCTACAACAAGTGACAGGCTTCCGGCCGCCGGGCGCTACGCCTGCGCCGGCTGGGATTTGGGTGTGAACGAGCAGCCCACACGCCTTTTCCCCTCCGGAAGTTGACGGCAGTAAATTCGATGCAAGGTTAGTTCAGCGTCGAGCAGGAATGGGACAGCTAGTCGAGTTGGAAAACTGTCCGGCAGGTCATAATCGTCCGTCCGCAAGCAAACGCCCCCAAAGCTTAGGTCCAGAACCCTTACGAACTTGCTCTTCGCCCCAAGACGAACTACGCCCAGCCCGCGCGCTCCTTGGAGCGGAATTCGTTCATCCTTGCGCCGCTCATGGGCGTGATCTGAGGGTCGGATTCTCTCTCCTGCCAGGCCAACGCCTGGAGAAGAAACGGACTGGGCAGGGCTACGCTGGTCGTCGCGGTCTGTCGCAGCCTCAGATTCCCGCGCGAGTCCTTCGACTTCGGACGCAGAAGCCCGAGCTGTGACGACGGCCTCCTCTTGTAGACGAGCTGCCCTTTGTTTGCTCTCGTAAAGGTTCTTGTCCGCAAATTGGAACAAGTGTGTTGCATCCTCACCATCTTGAGGAAAAATGGCGATCCCATAATCCATTCCAACCGGTGTGTTGGGAGCAAGGGGCTTGGCATATGTTTCGAACTTCCCCGCGATTCGTTCAGCCAACGCCTCGGCACTAGACTTCTCCGCTTGAGGAAGAAGGATGGCGAACTCATCGCCGCCAATCCTGCAAGAAACGTCAGAGCCGCGAATGGTTTCATCGCTGGCACGAGCCACACTGCGCAGAATCTCGTCTCCCGTGGCATGTCCGTAAGTGTCATTCGCAATCTTGAACCTGCGAAGGTCCAACAAGAGCAATGCGAACGAGGTCCCGTAACGACTGGAGCGATTGATCTCCCGACCCAGGTGTTCTTCAAACATGCGGCGGTTCTTGAGCCCGGTAAGCGGGTCCGTGGCGGCGTTGTGACGCAACTTCTCAAGCTCTTCGTATTCCAACAAAATGGGTTTCCGCAGCAGGTGTAATTCGCCAAAGTAGTCCACCGCCGCTGTCCTCAGCGAGGATGGGCGGCCGAGTTTTTCCGTCAACTCGCTTCGGTGGGCTAAGATCTTTTCCCAATGGACGATGCTCTCCTTCTCGGTTACCTCCACGCTGGTAAGGCCCTTCAGGAGTGTCTGCAAGAAGGCCCCTTGGGCGCCCGGGCCAAGCTGCCTCAAGTTGTCAACAATCAGTTCCAGCAAATACTCCGAGCTTCCCTCGAAGTCGATGGCCATAAGGGCTTCTTCATTCCGAACCTCTCCAGCCCTTGGCAAAGGTCTTTGGGAGCTCGCCGAGGTCTCCTTGTTGTCGTCTAACACCCTGTCTTCCACAGCTTCACCAGCGCACACACCTGCCATGCTCACGATGCACTTCCCACCATGAACCAATGACTTCCAAGCTTGAATTCCAGATGACTTATTCGGGGGCAGGAAATTCGCCAGACCATGACCACTGGGCACGCCTTCTGCAACATTCGGGGTACAATTCAGATTAGGAGATTGCTTCGAATGGTTGCAAGTGGAAAATGATGGGGTTACTCCAATCGACACACTGTGTTTACCAGAAGGTTAGCTCCACCTCGGGAGTCCCTGGCCCTCCAATCCGAGCAAACGGGAAAACCCAAGTCCAGCTTTCAGCCAACTCGAGCGAAACGGTTCTGGATTTGCCGGACGGCAACGAGAGAGCCTTTGATTCGGCTCTGTGACCTCCTGACGGGACCTCACCTTGATGATCCCCAAGGATCAGGCACTGCAAGGCCGCGAATTATTTCGAGTGCGCAGGCGAAACTTGGGGCGAGGGAGCATCGCGCCGCTGGTTACTCAAAATCACTTATAATATGTGCCTGGCCTGCACTAAGAAAGGAAAGGAGAGCAAATGATGTGTTACGGATTCCTTCATTGTCACACTGGCGGCTCGGATAGCCGCATAGGGACGCCGCGACTTGGAAAGCTGCTCCTGGTAGCGATCGTGCTTTTGGCCGGAGCAGCCCCCGACCACGCTTTGTGCGTTTCACCGGTTGACGTCCCAGTCATCAGAGGCGACCTGGGGCCCTGTTCGGCAGACTTCACGGTCCTGGACAGCAATAACAAACCTCTTTATGACGCCAAGATCCACGTTACAATTCTTTACGGCTTCATGAACAAACGAAAATCCGACCTTGAAATCGGCACCAATAGCGACGGCAAGGCGCGCATCGAGGGGTTGCCTGACAAACTCAAGAAGCCGCCGCTGGAGTTCAAGATCCGGGGCGGCGATTTACGAAAGTCTGTCATGCAAGATCCCGCCACTGATTGCCATGCGAGTTTCAATGTCCAACTCGGGAGCCCGTAAGCCCACGTCGCCCGGAGGATAGGCTCTGGCAGAGATCATTCACTTGTAAACACGAAGATATGGCGAAAGTGTATAAAATAGACATGGGACAATTCGACACTGCGCCAGTAAGTCTTGTTGACAGGCCCATCAAATTTCGATGAAGATAAGATATATGGGAGTAGAACTAAGCAACCATGCGGGGCGTGCAGCCCAGGCCACTGCATGTCGTTTGGTAGTCCGGAAGGAAAAGGGCTCATCTGAAATCTTACAATTCGTAATCGCAGGGTTGGAAATCGGCCAGCAGGTTGTGATCGTAGCCGGCCCGACCTGCTTAAACGATGTTGCGCGCGGCCTGAGTGAGAATGGGTTAAGGCCGGACGTATCTTTGCATAGCGGGCGTTTGGTGTTTCTGACCGCTCCGGAGTGCCTCAACGAACTTTTAAGAGCAGGCGATCCACTCCAGAGAAGTCCGTTGCACCTCCACGGAACAGTCATGCGATGGGTTACCGACTGGTCGTGGGCCTTATCCAAAGGCGACGGGCTCAACGTCATTCGCGATTACCAACGCCGACTTCATGACTTTGTTCGTCCCCTCAATGCCATTTCACTTTGCACCGTGCATTGCGAAAAGATCGGACGGGCATCGCTGTTGGCGCTTTTGGCAGACCACCGTCGCGCCATGCGGACTGTGCGGTCTGTCCAAGCCTTCCAGCGCTCCGCAAACGCATAAGACGTAACTGGCCGCGCCAGGATGTGATTCAGGCTCAGCCGGCGCGTGTCCCACAAAGCAACTCCTCCAACCGGCTCTGCCGGACGAACGAGAAACCGAATCAGTCGTTCTTGACCGCAAAATCTCCCCTTGATTATTGACAAGAGGTGAGGTAGGATTCATTGTCGATAACTGAGGGGAGTGTGAATGAGCAAACCAACCGATTTGGTCCAAGGCACGTTGGACCTCCTGATCCTCAAGACCCTTGCTCTTGAACCCATGCACGGCTGGGGTATCGCCCAGCGCATCCGGCAGGTGTCGAAGGACGTGCTCCAGGTGAATCAAGGAGCGCTATATCCCGCTCTCCATCGCCTTGAGCAAAGCGCATGGATCAAGGCGAAGTGGGGCGAGTCGGACAACAATCGCCGCGCCAAGTTCTATTCGCTGACAACGGCAGGGCGCAAGTATTTGCAGCAAGAGCAAGCCAACTGGCAGAGGCTCTCTGACGCCATTGGGCTGGTGCTGGAGACGACGTGAAGGCGAGGATTCAGGATTCAGTGGGAGGAGTCGTCCGTTGTCCGTTGTCCGTTGTCAGTGGTCCCCCCGCGGCGGGTCAGTTGTGAAAACAAGAAGTCGCTTGCGCCTGAGAACTGAAAACTGAGAGCTTCCGATGCGTTGGATACACAAGCTGCCGCTTCGATTCCGGTCACTGTTTCGGAAGAGCCGCGCCGAGGCGGACCTCAGCGACGAACTCCGCTTTCACCTGGAGAAGCTAATTGAGGAACAGGCCGCAAAAGGGATGACGCCAGAGGAAGCCCGTTACGCGGCCCTTCGCGAGCTGGGCGGGGTGGAGCAAATCAAGGAGGAGTGCCGAGATATGCGCCGGGTGAACTGGATCGAGAATTTCCTTCAGGATGTCCGTTACGGCCTTCGGATGGTCGGGAAGTCGCGGGGGCTGACCGCGATTCTGGCGCTCACCCTGGCGTTGGGCATTGGCGTGAATACGGCCATTTTCAGCGTGTTGAATGGGTGGCTGCTCCGTCCGCTCCCCGTGCGAGCGCCGGAGCAAATCATGGTTCTTGCTTTTCAACCGAAGGGAACGTCTGAATCGAAGTTTTCTTATCCTGACCTTCTGGATTTCCAGAAGCAGGCAGACGCGTTCTCCAATCTGTTTGCTTACGCGCCCGGCGGCGCGGGGTTCAGTGTCCGCGGCGAAGCGAGTGAATTTGCCTACAGCGCGGTAACAGGCAATTATTTCTCGGCTCTTGGGGTGAAGCCGCTGCTCGGCCGGCTATTGCTTCCTAGCGAGGGCGAAAAGCCGGGCGAGGAGCTGCTGGTGGTGCTTGGCTACTCCTTCTGGCAAAAGAGATTCGGTGGCGATGCCGCCATCGTCGGCAAGCGGGTTCTTGTCAATGGGCAACCGGCCACGATTATTGGCGTCACGCCCAAGGAGTTCCACGGCACCTTGTTTGCTTTTGATATGGATGGCTATCTGTCGCTCAATGCGCTGCCGCTGGTCCAGGATTCGAGCAGGTTCTGGACCGATCGCCGCGACCGAGGGTTGATGGTGCTCGGAAGGCTGAAGCCCGGCGTCAGCATGGCAGAGACGCAGAGTTCGCTAGCCGTCATTGCGCAGCGCCTGGCCGCCCAGTATCCCGCAACGAACCAGGGAGCCACCGTGCGTGTTATTCCGGAGAGATTGGCCCGGCCGGCCCCTTTCGTCACCAACTTCGTTCCCGTCATCGCCGGTCTATTCCTGGTTCTGCCCGCCCTCGTCTTGCTGCTGGCGTGCCTGAACGTGGCGAATATTCTGCTAGCACGGGCGACGGCGCGGCAGCGCGAGATGGCCATTCGCGCGGCTCTGGGCGCGGGCCGCGGGCGACTCGTCCGGCAGATGCTCACTGAAAGCCTCCTCCTGGCGCTCCTGGGGGGTATCGGAGGCGTGCTCCTCGGAGAATGGGCGACCAGCGCCAGCGGATCAATGCTTCATTCGGTAACGTCAACCACATCAAATGTTGCTTTTCGGCTGGACTACAGCTTTGATTGGAGGGTCTTTGCCTACACCTTGGGAGCAGTGATTTTATCCGGAATCTTCCTCGGCGTCTGGCCCGCCTTTCGTGCCGGTCGAGTGGATGTAAATACCGTGTTGCACGAAGGTGGGCGGAGCGATTCTGCTGGCGTGGGCCGTCATGGAGTCCGCGGTGTCCTGCTGGTGGCGCAAGTGGCGGGCTCGCTGATGTTGTTGATTGTCGCCGGCCTTTTCGTTCACAGCCTCGAGCGAGCTGAGCATATGTATCTGGGCTTCGATCCTGATCGTGTCCTGAGTGTCATGCTGGACGTGCACCAAATCGGTTACGACGAGACGCGCGCGAAGGGCTTCTGTCGGGACCTTAAGAGCCGGGTCCGCGCCATGCCGGGCGTCCAATCCGCCAGCCTCGCCTTCACCGTGCCCCTGGGAATGCCCAGCCCTGCGAGCCCCATTTATATCGAAGGTCATCCGCTCGCGCCTGGTCAGGTAGCCCCGGAGGTCTCTTTCAACAGCATTGACCCGGCGTACTTTGAAACGATGCGGCTTCCGCTGCTCGAGGGCCGCACCTTCCGGGACTTCGACAACGAAACAGCGCGGCCAGTGGCAATTGTGAGTCAGACGATGGCGAAGAAGTTTTGGCCGAATCAGGATCCCATCGGCAAGCGCTTCAGCATGAAGAGCGCCACCGGGCCTTTCATCGAGGTGGTGGGCCTGGCCCGGGACGGGCAGAGTATGTGGCATTTTTCACCGGAGCCTCAGCCCTATTTCTATCTCCCACTCGCGCAAAACTTCACTTCGTTTCTGTCGCTACAGGTTCGGACCACGGTCCCTCCGGAATCGCTGATCCTGGGAGTGCAAGGGCAGATCCGTGACCTCGCCCCCGATCTGCCGATCTTCGATGCCCGCACGATGCAGCAGGGGATTCATGGACTCGGCGGCTTGTTCATCTTTCGTCTGGCAGCCGCTCTCGCCGGAGTCATGGGAATCCTGGGTCTGACGCTTGCCACCGTCGGTGTTTATGGCGTGGTTTCGTTCGGCGCGGCGCAGCGCACGCGCGAGATCGGGATTCGCATGGCCCTCGGCGCTACGCGTCGTGGCATCCTGGTAGCGATCGTACGGCAGGGCTTGCAGCTTGCCCTGATTGGGATCGCGTCAGGATTGATGGGGGCGTTCGCGCTCAGCCGGCTGCTGCGTAGCATGCTGGTGGGCGTCAAGCCAGGTGATCCCGGAACCTTCATCGGTGTATCGCTCCTCTTGCTCTCCGTCGCGCTCCTGGCGAGTTTCATTCCCGCGCGCCGGGCGACGAAGGTGGACCCCATGGTGGCGCTGAGGTACGAATGAAGTCGTCAGTTTTCAGTTATCAGTTTTCAGTTAGAACCAGAGCGGGCAACTCTTCAAGCAAAACACAAGGTCGAATGTGCCGGTCGGAACCGAGGGATTGAGAACTGAGAACTGACCCACCAAGGCGGGACAATGGACGCGCCCGTCGGGAACTCTTATGTGGCGTTGAGCGTATAATAGTGCAGACAAGCAAGGAGGATCTTATGTACTGCGCTCATTGTGGCGCCCAGGTCATGCCGGGGCAGATCTTCTGCAACAAATGCGGCCAGGCCATCTCCGGCGCACCGACTCCCGCGTCGATGGCCACGCCCGCGCCACCGCCTCAATCCTCGATTAGCCCAACCAGCCTGCCGGCGCAAACCAGCCCGAGCGCGGGATTCGCCCGACCCTCGCGCGTGGCGAGACACGTCAGCGTGCTTGGCGCCCTCTGGATCGCCCTTTCCGTGTTGCGGCTGATCCCAGGCGTGGCCCTGATGGTCTTCGGCCATATGCGTTTCCCGTTCATGTTTATGCCGATTCCCCAGCCCATGCGGTTGTTCTTGGCTCCCTTCCTGGGCATGATCGGCCTGGTCATTTCAGGCTTCGCCATTGCAGGAGTGATCGCTGGATGGGGCCTCTTGTCCCACTACCCCTGGGCGCGCATGCTCGCCATCGTCCTCGGCTGCATTAGCCTCATCCACTTTCCCTTCGGGACGGCGCTCGGCATCTACACCCTTTGGGTCCTGATCCCCGAGCACGCTGAGGCCGAGTACCAACGTCTGGCGAGGGTCGGCTAGACCGCGTTTTTCGGGCAGAATCCGCGCTTGGGCTGTGCTTAGGGGCTGTTTTCGCTTTCTGCAAGCGCGGGATTTGCTCGGCCCGATAGACCACACCCATGCCGCCGCCCAGCTTCTTCAGGATCCGTTAGCGCGAAGTCGTCTTGCCAGTCATCGGAAATTCTTGATCAACACCGCGTCGGTCTGGTCCGTGCCACGTGAGAGGGCCAAGCGGCCATCGCGAGACCAGTCGAAATAGAAAATCCTGTCCGATGTGAAATGCGTCACCTGCTTTGGCAGGCCACCCGCCAGCGGCTGTTCCCAGACGTTATCCACACCATTCACACTGTTGATGAAAGAGATGGCGCGGCCATCGGGGGTCCAAAGAAGAGCAGGGCCGTAAGTACCGGCCATCGGGAAAACCTTGGCCGGTTGGCCGCCCGCGAAAGGAACTATCGCCAGGCTGGTTGGCTGATTCTGGCCGGGAAAGTACTTGCAAGCGATCCACTTGCCGTCCGGAGAGACGGATGGCCAACGTGAGCCGTAGTCCCTCAACTGGGACGCTGGGCCGCCTCCACTCGGAACCTTCATCAGAGTGTACTTGCCGCCCTGGAGCCGGGTGAAAACCACCCACTGGCCATCCGGCGATATGGCGGGAATCGTGTCCGCCTTGCCCTGAGTAAGCTGTTTCAGAGGACGGGATGCTTGCCTGGTCCCTTAGAGGCGCCCTAGCTGGAGTAGCCTTCGGCCAACCAGGAGGTACCAGATCATGATCGCAAGCCCACCACCGCCGGCAATGACCAACCCCACGTTAAGGAACGCGGGCACGAAGGCTAGAATGGCTTCAAAGACCATGAGCAGCACATTTCCCAGAATTCCTGCGTAAGCGGTCGCTTTGCTGAAGACCTTGCCTCTCAGCATGACTACGGAGATTACCAAGCTTGCAAATTCTATGAGGGGAATGCCAGCACGGGTTTGTCCCTCAGCAAGCATCGCCTGCCCTGCTGCAATCAATAGAGATCTCTGCGCATCGGTAGTAGCACTTGCGTATTGGCCGCTCAGGGAAAGCATCGCGAAGGCCCTATTGCTTGCGATGTAGACCGCCATCCCCACGAAGAAAAGGATCGTGCCGAACGCCCCGTAAGCTTTGTTGTCTCGCCTGAGGGCGGAGTAGATAGCCAAAAAAGTCGGGGCTAATAGGGCTGCTCCAATGATATTCAAGAGACCGAGGTTGCGGAGTCCAAGAAACCAATGGGTCTGAAAGAGTGTGAACCAGTCGATGACGGTTACGGTCCGCTGCGTCAGGCGTGCCACTCCCGGGAGGAAACCGATGAGGACTTCGGCTAGCGGCCCCACTAGCACAATCAGGGCAGTGATTCCACCGAGTTTGTAGAGACCTTTCCAGCCGGACTCTGCCGTTCCGGCATCAATAACCTGCTTTAGTTCCGATTGCGCCATTTAGTTCTCCCAGTATTTATCGGGTCGCGGTAGGGATACCAGTTACCTGATACCCCCCGCACGGATCCGTACAGGCGCTCATTAGCGCATACGGCTCTTATCGTAGATACCGAGCGGCAAAGCGAACCTCGGGATAAGGATGGAG
>Ga0181518_10001000_pt1 | contig 29898 bp, 25 predicted proteins | sample PEATcosm2014_Bin_28_FD_119751 | JGI IMG/M metagenome (GOLD analysis project Ga0181518, IMG submission 119751) | Peatland microbial communities from MTU Mesocosm Facility, Houghton, MI, USA - PEATcosm2014_Bin01_60_metaG | ecosystem: Environmental > Terrestrial > Soil > Wetlands > Peat | place...
GTGCTCTTGCAGGACGGCGCGGTGCGGGAAGTGCGGCACCTGCCGAACACCTTTGCGATGGCGCACCCGTATCGGTATGGGTGAGGGGAAGAGAAAGGGAAGTTACTGGGGTCCCCCGCAGGGGGGAAAGGCTCCAGAAGTGCGGGGCGCCTACGCTGTAACCGGGACGGCCTGCAGGAACTGGCCGGACATCACAGGTGATTATGCGGGATGCGTTTAAGGGCGTGGCGCGGGCCGCTCACGCGTCAGTCCGATCCGCGTCCAATCGAAGAGTTGGCCGGGGTCGGTGCGGCGGGCGCGTCCGGCCCATTCTTCGTGGCCGATGATGTGGAAGCGGTCGTGCACGATGGCGGGATGGCGGACGCGGATGTCGTCAATGAGTTGTTTCAAGGTGGTGTACTGCGCCTCGGAGAAGCCGACCCAGTCAGGATGCAGGCTTTTGAAGGAGTCGTATTGGGCCTGGCTCATGCCAAAGAGCTTCATGTCGGCGGGCGAGCCGATGGCGAACATCTCGATGCCAATGGCTTGCTGGTTCATGGATTTGAGCGCGGCGTCCCACGGCAGATGGCCGGTGCCGGCGTGCCAGGCGACGCGGTCTTCGGGCACGAGGCGATAGACGGTGCCGTCGCGGGCGATGAGATAATTGGCGCTGGCGGGAGCCTGGCGAAAGATTTCGATCTGACGATCAATGTCGTAAGGGTGATCCGGGTGGGCGATGACATCGGAGCAGAAATGGAGCACGATGTGATCAACGGCCATCGAGGCTGGACGCGTCGAGGATTGCTGGAGCATGAGGCGGTCCACGAATTTGATCGGGGGGCGGGAGTTTTGGGCCAGGGTGCAGAACGCCATGAGCAGCAGCGCGGCGAATAACCAGACAGAGGTTTGTTTTTCCGCAGCGGCGCGGTTCAGGAAGAATTGACGGTTATCCCGATTCATGGAAAAGCCTATTTCCCGAAGTGACGGGAGTCAAGCGGGGCATCGTCAGCCTGGGAGAAAAAGGCATCTGGCAGGTGGCTCGACGGGCGGGAGCCGCTCTGGGCCGGTTTCCGGCGGCGAACATGGGTGTGTTCTCCGCCGCCCCAGTTCTGCGCCCGCCCGGCTGCCAGCACAAGCCGGGAAACGGCCCGTGCATCGGAAGGCGGGGAAGCCGGCAGATGGCGCACGCTGAGGCCGAGTGCGGGGAGGCCCCAAAGTGTCCGGGCAAAGCGAGCGATTTCCCGATTTCCCCCCCCCCAAAAAAAGTGAAAAAAATGTGCGATTCGTGTTGACAAGAGTCGCCCCAGTGGCGTAAAAGAATGGCGCAATGTTGAAATAAGGCTTTTATTATGGCTTTCATCAAGCGCAGTTTCATATTGGCGGCAGCCCTGCTTGGCGTTGGATTGTCCTCCCACGCTAACCTGCTAATAAACGGGAGTTTTGAACAAGGTAACTTCGTCCCAACTGAGCAGGGTTCCATGTTGCTCGGAGTGGGCGCCACCGACATAACGGGGTGGACTGTCGAAAACGGTGGCTTGGCTTGGGACGGGCCAACGAATCCTTATGGCCTGACCGCTTCCGATGGCAGTTATTTTCTCGATCTCACTGGTGATCACGACAATATCCCTTATGGCGGCGTGGTGCAGTCACAGACCATTTCGACTACGATCGACGCTGTGTATCAGCTTTCCTTTGATCTTGGCAGCGACTCACATTACGACACGACAGCGGTCGGAGTGCAGGTCACTGCAGGCAGTGCTTCTGAGACCTTTACCAGCAGCCTTCCGGTAAACCGCAATCAGTGGCAAACGTTCACGTTTGATTTCACCGCCACGTCTGCGAACACCAGCATCTCGCTCGACGGGGATGCGAGCAATTACCAAGAATATATCGGCCTGGATAACGTGAGTGTTGTAGAAGTGCCCGAGCCTGGTACTTTGACGCTGGTTGCCGGGCCGGGCTTGCTGGTCTTTGCTGTGTGGCGCCGGCTCCGGAAAGCCTGAATCCCGCGCGAGGTCGCAGCTTTTTCACCGCAGGCGCAGTTGGTCGCTGCGCCTGTTTTTTTGCTCACCAGGCCCTGATTACCTGCCGCATCTCGCCTGTGATACCGAGTACGTACCCACCCCAAGTGTACCGTACGTGTGCGTACTGGGACAAACCGGCAGGCCCCTTGTCAAGGAGAATCTGCCAGAAATTCAGTATCATTATGGGGTGGAGATGCCCAGGGGGTAATCAAGTGCCTGGACCTCACAATAATACGTAGAGGCACTGGGAGGGGGCAGTGAAGGGGTGTTGAATAGGCTCTCGGATTTCGTCAATGCTGCTCGCCGGCCATTACATCGGTGTCGCTGAGCGGAAGCGGAAACGGTTCGAGGGGCATGGGGCGGTCGTGGTCGAGGAACTCTCCGCAGATGCGGAACAGGGCGGCGGTGGTCGTGACGCGGCGAACCTGATGCAGGAATTGTCCGGTCGGCTCGACGCCCACACCAAGATAGTTTAGGTATTTCTTCATCTTCTGCACCTGCGCTGATTCGCGCGCGGCGGGCGAACAGACCGCTTCGTAAAGCGCGCGCACGTAAGCCAGCACATCCACGCCGCGCGGGAGGAAGAGGGGTTCGCCGCGCTGATGCTGCCGGATTTGCCGGAACAGCCACGGGTTGCGGATTGCGCCGCGGCCAATCATCAGTCCGCGCGCCCCGGTGCTTTGCAGAACCTCGGTGGCCTTTTGGGCGGAATAGACGTTGCCGTTGGCCAGCACGGGGCAGGGCAGCCCGGCGACGGCGCGCGCGATGAATTCGTAATGCACCTCGCTGCGATACATCTCCTTCACCGTGCGGCCATGCACGGTAAGCAAGTCAAGCGAGTGTCTCGCGAAGATGGGCAGCAGCTCAGAGAAGACTTCCGCCGAGTCGAAGCCGAGGCGGGTCTTGACGGTGAACCGGGTTTTCACGGCGTCGCGCAGCGCGCCGAGAATGGCATCCACGCGTTTTGGTTCGCGCAGCAGGCCGCCGCCCGCGCCCTTGCGATACACGACCGGCGCGGGGCAGCCGAGGTTCAGGTCCACCGCGGCCACCGGATATTCTTGCAGCTCGCGCGCGGTGCGCACGAGCGCGGGAATGTCGTTGCCGATCATCTGCGCGACGACGGGGCGGCCGGTGGGGTTCTCCGTGATGGATTTAAGAACATGCTTGTCCAGCCTGGAAGTGGCGTAAACCCGGAAATACTCGGTGAAGTAGATATCCGCCCCGCCGTAGGCGGCCATCAGCCTCAGCAAGCGCAGGTCGGTGACACCTTGCATTGGGGCGAGGGCGAGGATCGGCGCCGGGGCGGCGAGCATTTCCTCGAACTGTTGCCGGTAATCCACAAGCGCAAATCTAGCCTGGATATTTCATGCCTGCGAGGCCGGAGCGCCGGTTTCCAAACCGGCTTATGCCGCCCGCACTTATCATTCGTGTCCTTTGCTGGTGCGAGTCCATGTTAAGCCGGTTTGGAAACCGGCGCTCCGGCCTATCGGTATTCGGTGCGGGCAGGTTCGATGTGAACCAGCACGTCGCGGACGGCGGGAATCTGGCAGCGAATCTTGTTCTTCACGTCGTGGGCGATCTCGTGGGAGCGTTGCACGGTCATCTGCGGGTCCACCTCGACGTGCATATCCACGTAGTAGTTATAGCCCATCTTGCGGACCATGCATTTCTCGACGCGGGCAACGCCGGGCGCGGCCTCGGCAATCCAGCGGATTTGGCCGACGACCTCGGGGTTGGGGGCGGTGTCCATCAATTCGTCAAGCGCCGGGCGCAGGAGCCGCCAGCCGTTCCAGGCGATGACGCCGGCGGCGACAATCGCCGCGACATCGTCGGCGGCCTCGTAACCTTTGCCGCCGATGAGGGCGACACTGATCCCGATGGCCGCGGCCAGCGAGGTAATCGCATCGCTGCGATGGTGCCAGGCGTCGGTGCGCACGGCGGAGCTTTGGACCGAGGCCGCTTCCCGCCGCACGAACCGGAAGAGGGTTTCTTTGATGGCAACGACCGCCCCCAGCACGAGCAGGGTGAAGGGGGCCGGCGCGGGATGCGGCTGCGCGACGGAACGCACGGCTCCCAGCACAATCCAGCCGGCGGCCAGCAACAGCATCGTGGAAACGACTGCGGCCGCAAGCGGTTCCGCTTTGCCGTGGCCGTAGGGATGATCCTCGTCGGCCGGCGCGGCGGCCACGACCAACGCGCGCCAGACGACCATGGAACTGACAATGTCGGCGAGCGACTCGACGGCATCGGCGACGAGCGCATGGGAATGGCCGGCGAGGCCGGCGGCGAACTTGGCGCCCGTCAAAACGGCATTGACCGCCAAGCCCGTGAAGGTGGCGCGCAGGCTGCGTTTTAGCCGGTTTATTGGCACGGGCCGATCATGTGGCAGAACAGGGCGTCGCGGAGCTTGGGTTCGAACCAGGTGCTCTTGGGCGGCAGGATGCCGCCGGCGTCGGCGATGCTCATCAGGTCTTCGATGCTGGTCGGGAACAGCGAGAAGGCGCAGGCGTACTCGCCGCGGTCTGCCAGCTTCTCCAGCTCCGCCGCGCCGCGGATGCCGCCGACGAAGCTGATGCGCTGGCTGGTGCGCGGGTCGGCGATGCCGAAAAGGGGCTCGAGCACGCGCTTTTGCAGAAGCGTGACATCGAGCGTTTCCATCGCATCCGTCGCCGCCGTGAGGTGCGGGTGAAACTGCAGCGTGTGCCACTGGCCGCGGAGGTAGAGGCCCAGCTCGTGCTTGCGCGTCGGGGTGGCGGCGCCGGGGCGGCTCAGGTCGAAAACGCTCCCGAGCTTCTCCAGCAACTGCCTGGGCGACAGGCCGTTCAGGTCCTTCAGGATGCGGTTGTACGGCAGGATCTGCGTTTGGTTATGCGGGAAGATGACGCTGAGGAAAGAGGCGCTCTCGCCAGCGCCCTTGCGCTTTTGAAAGACCCGGGCCGCCGCCGCGCTGCGATGGTGGCCGTCGGCAATGTAAAGGCGCGGAATCCGGCGAAACTCGGCTTCAATGAAACGAATGCTGGCGGCGTCGGCGATCACCCAGGCGGTGTGGCGCACGCCGTCGTTGGCGGCGAAGTCGAGGTTCGGCGGCTCGGCAGTCTTCCGGGCGACGAATTCGTCCACCACCCGGTTGGCGCGATAGACAAGGAAGACCGGGCCGGTCTGGGAGTCCAGCGCCTCGATGTGCCGCACGCGGTCGTCTTCCTTCTCGGGCCGGGTCAGTTCGTGCTTGCGGATAATGCCCTGGAGGTACTCCTCGCAACTGGCGGCGGCCACCAGCCCGGTCTGGCGGTGCGCGCCCATGATCTGGCGGTAGAGGTAGAAACAGGGTTGCGGGTCTGGCCGGAGCGCGCCCCGGGCGATGAGCCGCTGGAAGTTCTCGCGGCCTTTGGCATAGACCTCCGGCGCGTAGATGTCCGTGGCGGGTGGCAAATCGATTTCCGGCTTGCTCACATGGAGAAAGCTCAGCGGATTGCCCGCGGCGATTTGGCGCGCCTCTGCGGAGGACATCACGTCGTAAGGCAGCTCGCATATTCTCGGCGCCAGTTCCGGTTCGGGACGCAACGCCGCAAAAGGCTTAATCGTGGCCATTGCCAAAGATACGGTTCGCCTCTTCGAGCGTCTCCTTCGACCCGATGTCGTACCAGAGGCCGGGGACTTTCCAGGTATAGACGGGCAGGCGCGGGTAGAACCACTGAATGAGCCGGCCCGGTTGATCGGGATTGTTGCCCTCGGCGATGTATTGCCGGATGAGCGGCAGCGTGGATTTGGGATAGAAATAGAGCGCGATGCCGGTCAGGGTGCTGGTCGGGTTCTTCGGCTTTTCCTCGAAGAAGGTGATGCGCCCGTCGCCGTCCAGGGTGATGGCGTTGTATTTCTTGATCTGCTCCAGATCGCCAACGTCATACACCGCCAGCACCGGGGCGTTTTTCTCGCGGCAAAACCGGCCAAAGTCCGAGAGCTTCTCGCTGAACAGGTTGTCCCCCGCGACGATGATGATGTCGTCCGTGATGTTTTGGGTCTTAAGGACGAAATGGATGTCGCCGATGGCGCCCAGCTTATTGGTATCGTCGGTGGAGAGGTCATTGACGATGGTGAAGTTGAGTTTGGCCTTGTTGGCGCGGTAGTCCATCGACCATTGCTGAAAGTGCCCGGCGAACTTGGCATTGGTGACGACGTAAACACGGTCGATGCCGCCGATAGGCGTGAGGTTGTCGAGGACATAATCGATCATCGGCTTGCCGGCGACCGGCAGCAGCGGCTTGGGCTGCGTGAGCGTGAGGGGATAAAGACGGGTGGCGTAACCCGCCGCTAGTATAATGACCTTCATGTTTCCATCATATCAGACCATGCAACCCAGGTAACTTACTTGTTGTCAAACAAGCTTGGGGCGATCTCCCGGGCGAGCTCCTGGCAGCGCGCCAGGATTTCCGCCGCGGATTCGCAGTCCAGCGCAAAAGCGGCAAGCTCTTGCGCCTCGCTCAGCTTCAGGCGACGGATGAGGAATTTCAGCGACGGCACCAGCGACGGCGCCGCGCTCAGTTCATCCACGCCCAGGCCCAGAAGCAAGGGCGCCAACACGGGGTCGCCGGCCATCTCGCCGCAGACGCTGACCCGGACCTTGTGCTTGTGCGCGGCATCGACGGTGGTTTTGATCAGCCGCACGATGGCCGGATGCGTCGGCTCGTAGAGGTGGGCGATCTTTTCGTTCAGGCGGTCCACGGCCAGGGAGTACTGGATCAGATCATTGGTGCCGATGCTGAAGAACCGCACGTGCTTCGCCAGCGAGTCCGCCACGATGGCGGCGGAGGGGGTTTCGATCATCGCGCCGACTTCGAGGTGCTCGTCGAAGGGAATGTTCTCCTGGCGCAGTTCGGCCTTGTATTGTTCCAGCAGCGCATTGGCCTGTTTCAGTTCGTCCAGGCCCGAGATCATGGGGTACATCATCCTGAGGTTGCCTTCGGCGCTGGCGCGCAGGATGGCGCGGAGTTGCGCCCGGAAGATGTCCCGCTCCTGCAAGGAGATGCGAATCGCGCGCCAGCCGAGGAACGGGTTAAGCTCGGTCGGCATCTGCATGTGCGCGAGGAACTTGTCGCCGCCCAAATCGAGCGTGCGGATGACGACCGGCAGCGGCTTGAGAGCGGCGGCGGCCTCGCGGTAGGCCTGGTATTGCTGTTCTTCGCCCGGCAGCCGCTCGCGGTTCAGGAACAGATACTCCGTGCGGAACAGGCCCACGCCTTCCGCGCCGTTGGCCTTGACTTGTTCGGCATCGGCGGCCTGCTCGATGTTGGCGTTGAGCAGCACCCGGTGCCCGTCCAGCGTGACAGCCGGTTCGAGCAGCAGGTCACGCAGGCGCTGCTGCAACGTCGCTTGCCGCAGGATAAGCTGGCCGTACTCGAAGAGCGTCTGGTCGGTGGGATTGACCACCAGGACGCCGTTGTGGCCATCCAGCAGCGCGTACTGGCCGGTCGCCAGTTGCCCGCTGACGTCTTTCAGACCCACGATGGCCGGGATGCGCAGCGACCGCGCCATGATGGCGGTGTGGGAAGTCTTGCTGCCCACGTCCGTCGCGAAGCCAAGCACGTTGCGCTTGTCCAGTTGCGCCGTGTTGGACGGGGTCAAATCGTGGCTGATGATAATGCACGGCTCCTTGAGGTGGCGAAGATCGGCCGCCTCCTCGAGGCCCAGCAGATTGTTCAACACGCGGGTGGTCACGTCCCGCATATCGGCTGCGCGCTCGCGCAGATACTCGTCTTCGATGGCGGACAGGGTGGCGGCGTAGCGTTCGGCGACCGTGTGGAAGGCGTGTTCGGCGTTGACCTTTTGCTCCTGGATCACCCGCACGACCTCGTCGAGCAGGGTGCGGTCTTCGAGCACCAGCAGATGCGCGTCGAAGATGCTGCCTTCCTGGGCGCCCATGCCTTGGCTCACCCGGCGCTGCACCTCCAGAATCTGGTGCCGCGTCTGGACCAGCGCCTTCTCCAAACGATTGACCTCTTCGGCCAGGCGCTCATCCGCCACGCGCAGTTGCGCGATGCTCGGGCGGGCCCGGCCCAACACGAGGACCTTCCCGCGGCATACTCCGGTCGAGACCGGTATGCCCCGGAAGCTCTTTTCTCCCTTGTGCTGGGGCTCTGGCATGGATGATTCTTACGTAACCCGAGCGTGCCTGAAAAGCAATTCTTTGCAAGGGGGAAACACCCGTGTTTCCCGGAAGAAATCGCTTGCCATACGCCCAACTCTTTTCATTCACTAATACTCACACTACGGCCTTGCCATCATGAAGAAGAAAAGTGCAACCGCCCGCTCCGGCCTGCTCGCCGGCGGCAACTGGATCATCGACCAGGTCAAGATGATCGATGTCTATCCGCAGCCCGAACAACTCGCTAACATTCGCAGCCAGTCCCAGGGCACCGGCGGCGCGCCCTACAACGTCTTGATCGACCTTGCCCGGTCCGGCACTCCCTTCCCGCTCTTCGCCGCCGGCCTGGTCGGCCAGGACGCCCTGGGCGAGCACATCCTCGCTACCTGCCGCCAGCACAAGATTGACACCCAACACCTCGGCACGACCCCCAAAGCGTCCACGTCCTACACCGACGTGATGACCGAGCAGGGCCACGGGCGGCGAACGTTCTTTCATGCTCGCGGCGCCAACGTCCTGTGGCGGGGCGACGACTTGGACTTCAACAAGATCAACGCGCGCATCTTTCACCTGGGCTACCTGCTTCTGCTTGACGCGCTGGACGAACCGGACGCCCGGTTCGGCACCCAGGCGGCGCGCTTGCTGGCCCGGGCGCAAGCCGCCGGGGTCAAAACCAGCGCCGATGTCGTGAGCGAAGACAGCGACCGCTTCGCCCGCATCGTCAACCCCGCTCTCAAGCACGTGGATTACTGCATCCTCAATGAAATTGAGGCGGGCAAGACCACCGGCTTCAAAATCCGGGAGCCGAGCGGACGACTGGACACAGTCGCCCTGCGGCATGCCGCCGGCGCGTTGCTCCAGCAAGGCGTGCGCGAACTGGTGGTGGTGCATTTCCCCGAGGGCGCCTTCGCCCGCACGCGCAAGGGCGATGATTTCTGGCAGTCCTCGTTGAAACTGCCGCCCCAGCACATCGCCGGCACGGCGGGCGCGGGTGACGCCTTTTGCGCCGGAGTTCTATATGGTCTGCACGAAGGCTGGGACCTGCAGCGGTGCCTGCTGACGGGGGTGTGCATCGCCGCGGCGTCGCTGGCGGATGCCACCTGCACCGCGGGAGTCAAATCCCTCAACACCTCGCTCGCCCTGGCCCGCAAGTTCGGCTTCGCCGCCCCGCTGGACGCGGGTGACTAAAAAGGTCTCCAGCGTGAAAGTTCCAGGCCCGCCGGAAGGCGGGTCTTCTTGTTCAGACTTTGGACTTTGGACTTGGGACTTCCCCTACGCCCTCTCCATATACTTCCCGGTCCGCGTGTCCACCTTGATCTTCTCGCCGGTCTTGATGAAAAGGGGGGCCTGGACGGTAATGCCCGTTTCCAGCACGATCGGCTTCTGGACGTTGTTGGCGGAATCACCGCGAATGCCTTCGGGCGCATCGGCCACCTTCAGCACCACGCTCGACGGCAGCTCGATCGTTACCGCTTTGTCCTCCACAAACGTCACCGTCACCAGGGCGTTCTCCACCAGGTAGTTCTTCGCGTCGCCGACGATCTCCGGTGAGATGGTCACCGTCTCGTAAGTCTCGGGATCGGAGAAAACGAAATCCTCGCCGTCCTTGTAGCTGAAATCCATCTTGCGCGTCATCATGGGCACGACCTCGATCTTCTCGGTCGAGCTGAAACGCACATCGGAAGACCGGCCACTGCGGATGCTGCGGAGCGTGGCTTGCACGAAAGCGCGCAGGTTGCCCGGCGTGCGGTGCTGGCTGTCCAGGACCACGCAGATGTCGCCGTTGTAACTGATCGCCATGCCGCGGCGCAGATCGTTTGCTGTTGCCATATCTCGGTAATCTAAATCATTGCCGCCCGGGTTCCGGGACGGGAGCAGTGGAAAATAGCCAACCCGCGCCCGAATGCAAGCCCGCTTTTAGCGGTTTTAATGTCATGGGCGGCTGGCGGGAAGCAAACCGCCGGGTCTGGCAGCCGTTGGTGACAGTTTCCGGGCTGAGGGAGGGGGCCGGCTGGAGGGTATGCGGGCCGGCTTTTGGGCTTTGAATTGGGAGGGCTGAATCCTAAATTCGGCGGCGTGAGCTCGTCGAAATACCGCGTGCGGCGCGCGACGCTGGATGACATCGGCCAGTTGACAGCCCTGTGGCAATCCATGCACTGCCCGACCCAAGAACTGTCCCGGCGCGTGACCGAGTTCCAGGTAGCCGAGGGCCCGGACGGCCAGGTGCTCGGGGCGCTCGGGCTGCAAATCGCCGAGCGTCAGGGCCTGGTTCACAGCGAGGCCTTCAGCGACTTCGCGCTGGCGGAGCATCTGCGGCCGCTGCTTTGGGATCGCATCCAGGCCGTGGCGACGAATCATGGTTTGCTGCGGGTGTGGACGCAGGAGCAGGCGCCGTTCTGGAATCATTGCGGCCTGGTCAAAGCTGGCGCCGAGACGCTGCAAAAGCTGCCGGCCTTGTGGCGCGGGCCATCGTCCGCCTGGCTGACCTTGAAATTGAGGGATGACGTGGAAACCGTCATGTCGCTGGACAGGGAATTTGCCCTGTTCATGCAATCGGAAAACCAGCGCACGGAACGAATCCATCAGCACGCGCGAACGTTGAAGACCATCGCGACGCTGATCACCGTCGCACTGTTGATTGCGGTGATGGCTTGGGCCGTCAGTCTGTTCCTGCGCAACCCCCAGTTACTGCATCGCTGAGGCGGTTGCGGGAGAAGGGGAGGAGGAGGCTGAGGCGGCAAGGGCAAACTCCTCCGCGTGGTAGGAGCTGCGGACCCTCGGCGCGCTGGCCACGTGCCGGAAACCCATCTCCCGCCCGCGCGCGCCGTATTCAGCGAACTTCTCCGGCGGCACGAACTCCACGACCGGCAAATGCCTGAGCGTCGGCTGAAGATACTGGCCGAGGGTCAGCAGGTCGCAGCCCACCCGCCGCAAGTCGGCCAGGGCGGTGAAGAGTTCCTCCTCGGTTTCGCCCAGGCCCAGCATCAGGCCGGACTTGGTGTAGGTCGTCCCGCCGCGCTTGGCCTTCACTTGGCCCAGCACGCTCAGCGAGCGATCGTAAGTCGCCCGCGACCGCACCGCAGGCGTGAGCCGGCGCACCGTCTCCAAGTTGTGGTTGAAAATGTGAGGGTTGGCGGCCAGCACGGTGTCAAGGGCGGTCTCGCGCGCGTTGAAGTCAGGCGTCAGCACTTCGATGACGGTAGCGGGGTTGAGCGCGCGCACCGCTTCGACTGTCCGCCGGAAATGATCCGCGCCGCCGTCGGGCAGATCGTCGCGGGCCACGGCGGTGATGACGACGTGCCGGAGCCGGAGGCGCCGGGTGGCTTCCGCCACGCGCGCCGGTTCGTCTGCGTCCAATGGGAAAGGCTTGGCGGTGGCGACCGCGCAAAAGGCGCAGGCCCGCGTGCAGCGGTCGCCGCCGATCATGAAAGTGGCGGTGCCCTTGCTCCAGCATTCCCAGTGGTTGGGGCACCCGGCGCTTTGGCAAACGGTGTGGAGCCTCAGTTCATCCAGCAGCGCGCGGGTGTGCGCGAAGCGGTCGGTGGTGGGCAGCCGGGTATGCAGCCAGGCCGGCAGACGCGGGCGTGGCCCGGTGGCAGCGGGAGTTAATCCGGGCATTCTAATTCTCCAGCTTCTCCCAGAAGTCAGCGAGCTGGTCGGGGCCGAAGTCGGCCAGAATCTTGCCATCCACGTCCAGCACGGGGGCGAGGTCGTGCCCGGAAAGCCGGATCATTTCGTCGTAGGCGGCTTCATCGGCGATGACATCGACTTTCTCGTAAGCGACCCCATGTTCATCCAGCCAGCCCACCGCTTTGCGGCACCAGCCGCAGTAAGGCTTGATGAACAGTCGAATCTGTTTCCGTTTCACAAGCATACAATGGCGGAGGTTGGGCGATTTTTCAAATGGGGAATGGGGGGATGGCAACTGGTGATGGGTGAATGGTGTCTGGAATCGGCCCAGGGCTTCGCTTGACTTGCGCGGCAGTGGGCTTGTTTAATGGCTCCGGTCTATAGCGCAACCACTCGAATCTTTGCTAATGAAACTGAAGAACTTGTGCCAGACAATGCCCTTTGTTGCTGAAGTCATCCTTGCTGCCCTGCTTTTTGTCCCGCTGCCGTCCCGTGCGTCCTGGCAGCCGGCCGCCGGGCCGCTCAAGACGCGGTGGGCTAAAGACGTGTCGCCCGAGAACGCCCATCCGGAATACCCGCGGCCTCAAATGGTCCGCCAGGATTGGCTCAACCTCAACGGCCTGTGGGACCTCGCCATCACCAGCAAAGATGCCAAACGGGCCACGTTCCAGACCCGGATTCTTGTGCCGTTCCCGGTTGAGTCGGCCTTGTCCGGCGTCATGCGCCCGATCAGCGAGAACGACCGCATCTGGTATCGGCGCGCGTTTGAAGTGCCCGGCAAATGGCATGGCCGGCGGGTGCTTTTGCACTTTGGGGCGGTGGACTTCGAAGCCACGGTCTGGGTGAACGGCAAGGAAATCGGCCAGCACCGGGGCGGATACGACGCCTTCAGTTTCGACATCACCGACGCGCTCAATCAATCCGGCCCGAACGAGTTGATCGTGACCGCCTGGGACCCGACGGACGCCGGCACACAGCCCCGCGGCAAACAGGTGCGCAAGCCGAACAGCATTTGGTACACATCCACCAGCGGCATCTGGCAGACGGTTTGGCTCGAGCCGGTCAACGCCGCCTGCATCACTGGGCTGAAAATCACGCCGGATGTGGACAACAGCGCGGTGACCATTCACCCCATCACCACCCCAACGCTCGGTCCTTGCACGGTCGAAGTGACGATTCGCGATGGGCGCAAGACGATAGGCACCGCTTCGGTGAGGGCCGAGGAGCAAGTCACCATGCCCGTCAAGAGCGCCCGGCTCTGGTCGCCAGAGGACCCGCACTTATACAGTCTGGCGGTCAGCCTCAAGCTGGGCAACCGCGCCCTGGACAAGGTGGAGAGCTACTTCGGCATGAGGAAGATTTCCCTGGGCAAGGACGAGAAGGGCTTCACCCGCCTCATGCTGAACAACAAGCCGTATTTCCAATTTGGCCCGCTGGACCAGGGGTTCTGGCCCGACGGCATTTACACCGCGCCGACCGACGAAGCGTTGCGCTACGACATTGAGATGACCAAGAAGCTCGGCTTTAACCTGGCGCGCAAGCACGTCAAGATTGAGCCTGACCGCTGGTACTATTGGTGCGACAAACTGGGGTTGCTCGTCTGGCAGGACATGCCCAGCGGTGATAAATTCAACGGCCCGAAAGACCCGGAGATTACCCGCAGCCCGGAATCGGCCAAAGAGTATGAACAGGAACTCACGGCCCTGGTACAGGGACGCGGCAATCACCCGTGCATCGTGATGTGGGTGCCCTATAACGAAGGCTGGGGCCAGTGGGACACGGCCCGGGTCGTCGAGATGATCAAGAAACTCGACCCGACCCGGCTCGTGGATAACGCGAGCGGCTGGAGCGACCGTGGCGTGGGGGATGTCAACGACATGCACAAATATCCCGGCCCGGCCTCGCCGGAGCCGGAGGCCAACCGGGCGGTGGTGCTGGGCGAATTTGGCGGCCTGGGCCTGCCGGTCCGCGGCCACACATGGCAGAGCGAGAAAAACTGGGGCTACCGCAGCTTCACCGACGCGGAGGCGCTGACAGCCGCATACCTTGATCTGGTCGCCAAGCTCTTTCCGCTCATCGACGAGAAGGGCTTATCCGCCGCCGTTTACACGCAAACCACCGATGTCGAAATCGAGGTCAACGGCCTGATGACCTACGACCGGGAACTGGTGAAGATGGATCTGAACAAGGTGGCCGCGGTGAACCACGGCCATCGCTGAAAGACTCAGCATTGAGACGGGAAGCGGGAATATGAGACTAGATTTCATCTCCTTGCTGTGCGCGGTGGGATTGGCTGGCGGCGCGCCGATCCCTGACACCTGGTCCGTCCGCGATTTCGGCGCCAGGGCCGACGGCCAGACCGACGACACCGCGGCCTTTCAGAAGGCGCTCGACGCGGCGGGGCAGGGGGGTGGCGTGGTCTATGCCCCGCGCGGTAATTACTTCTTCGCCGGCCACCTCAACGTCCCGAGGGCCGTAACCTTGAAAGGCATTTGGGAATCCGTTCCGTCCCATATCGGGATTCGCGATGCCGGCTTGCCCAAGCCGACGGATGATGGCACGACTTTCCTCGTCACGGAGAATCGCGGCAAAGAGGACGGGGCCGCGTTTATCACCCTGAACAGCGACAGCACGCTCAAGGGCGTGGTGATCTATTATCCCGAGCAGGACCCGGCCGAGGAGCCGAAGCCTTATCCCTGGGCGATCGCGATGCGCGGGCAGAATCCCGCCGTCCTCGCCGTCGAGTTACTCAACCCCTACAACGGAATCGATGCCCGCCATAACGAACGGCACCTCATCCGGGATGTCCAAGGCCAGCCGCTGCGGCGCGGAGTGTCGGTGGACGTGATTCTTGACATCGGACGCATCGAGAACGTGCATTTCAACCCGTGGTGGAGTGTGAAACCGCGCCTGTTTCAATGGCAGCAGCAGCACGGGGAGGCCTTTATCTTCGGTCGCAGCGATTGGCAGTACGTCTTCAACACCTTTTGTTTCGGCTATAACATCGGCTACAAATTCGTCCAGACTGCCGCCGGCCTCTGCAACGGCAATTTCCTCGGCCTCGGTGCCGACGATTGTTACACCGCTCTGGTGGTCGAAAACTGCGCCCCCCTCGGGCTGCTGATTTCCAATGGCGAATTCGTCTCCTTCCACGGCCCCGACCCGACGATGGTGCGCGTGGAGGCCGCCAACTCGGGCAGCGTGCGCTTTGTGAACTGCGCCTTTTGGGGGCCTTGCAATCAGATCGCCAAGGTGACTGGCCAGGGCACGGTGGGATTCAGCGATTGCACCTTTGTGCATTGGGACCGCAACAATGAAGGGCGCCACGCGCTGCAAATCGCCGGGGGGACGGCGCTGGTCCGCGGCTGCGAGTTTCAAGCCGACAAACCGCAAATCGAGCTGGGCGAGAAGGTGCGGCGCGCGGTTATTTCGGACAATATCCTTGCCGGCAAACCCCGCATAACCAATCACAGCAAGGCCGTGGTGAATATCCACAACAACGCGAGCGAGTGAGGGACCAGTCGTCCACTCACCACTCACCTGCCTCCAGAACCTTCAACATGATGACTCGCCTCCAATCGATCTGAGTCACGTTGGTCCCTGAGACACCGTTTCATTTCCGCTCGCTGCGGGGCAATTCCTGGATACGAATATTGCGGAAGTCGAAAGCCTTGCCCTCCGCCTGGATGCCAATGTAGCCGCGGTCGGTGTCCAGTTCGTTGAATTCCCAGGCCCGCTCCCCATCCACATCCAGCGTGATCTTCCGCCCGCGGACTTCCATGCGGAACTTGACCCATTGGTTCAGCGGCATCGGCGGCGTCTCGGCGGGCACCACCGTCTTGAAGCCTCTGACCAGTTCACCCAGCGCGCCGCGGTTCAAGTTCACCTGCCAGACGTCTTTGGGCCACGGCTTGCCCTCCAGCCCGGCGCGGATGAAAAACCCGCTGTCGTATGCGGGTACCAGTGCGCGCCACTCCGCTTCGAGCACAAAGTCCGTGTATTGCTTCTCTGTGCGCAGCCAGCCCATGCCGTTCACCAGCCGCAGGTTCCCGTTCGTCACAACAAAGCTAACCTCATGCACTGGCACCCAGCCGCTCAGGTCCTTGCCGTTGAACAGCGGTTCCCAGCCACCGTCCTTCGCCGCCTCGGCGGCCACGCAAGGTTGGGTGCAGGCCAAACACACAAGCAGAACCGCAGGAAACAGGCTCAACCGGGTCGTCCTCATAAATTAGTTCTCAGTTCGGGTAAAACTGCCAAGCCGGGCCAACCCTATCGCCAGGCAGGAGACAGGAAAAGCCAAAAACCACCCCAATCCGAAATCGCCTTCCATGTCAGAGAGGATACCCCCCTCACACCAAGGTTTGACACGCGCCCCCCGACTTGGTTCGATGCCCTCCAGTTCTGATAATCACTCTTAACCTTGAGGACCTGAAATGACTGCATCTGAGAATGAGCACGCAAAAACTGACACTGCACCCATCACGCGCCGGCGCTTCATTGCCGGGACCGGGGCTTCGGTCCTGGCATTCACCATCTTGAAGCCGGACCTGGTTCGGGGCGCCGAGGCCAACTCGAAGATTGATATTGGCCTGATCGGCTGCGGCAACCGCGGCAAGTGGATCGCCGACCTGTTCCAGAAGAACGGCGGCTACACCCTCGTTGCCGTCGCCGATTACTTCCAGGACCGCGCGGACGAGGCCGGAGCGAAGTTCAATGTGCCGGCTGCCCGCCGCTATACCGGCCTTTCCGGCTACCGCAAGTTGCTGGAGCAGAAGCTCGATGCCGTAGTCATCGAAAGCCCCCCTTACTTCCATCCCGAACAGGCCGCCGCCGCTATTGACGCGGGTAAACATGTTTATCTCGCCAAGCCGATTGCCGTGGATGTGCCCGGCTGCCTGACCGTCGCCGAGAGCGGTAAAAAAGCCACCACCAGGAAGCTCTGTTTCCAGGTGGACTTCCAGACCCGCGCCAACAAGCTCTATCAGGACGCGGTGAAGGCCGTGCACGACGGCGAGCTCGGGAAGATCGTTTCCGTCGAAGCCAATTACCAATGCGGCGCGACGTGGGACCACATGGACCAGCTCCTGCGGAAGGACCCGAACAACCCCGAAGTCCGCCTGCGCGCCTGGGGCGTCGATCGCGTCCTCTCCGGCGATGTCATCACCGAGCAGAACATCCATGCGCTCGATGTCGCCTGCTGGATGCTCGACGCCGAGCCGGTCCGCGCTTACGGCACCGGCGGCCGCAAGCGCGAGTTCGTGGGCGACTGCTGGGACCACTTCGCCGTCATCTTTTACTTCCCGAATGACTTGGTGGTGAGCTTCAATTCCCATCAATCAGGTTTCGGCTACGACGACATCCTGTGCCGGGTCTATGGGCTGAAGGGCACCGCCGACACCCATTACTTCGGCAACGTCACCGTCAAGGCAACCGAGTTCCACAGCGACGGCAGCGTCGGCAACCTTTACAGCGACGGCGTCGAGACCAACATCGCCACATTCCGCGACAATATCACCAAAGGCGAGTGCGCCAACCCGACCGTCCCGGCCAGCGTGCGCAGCAACCTGACCACCATTCTCGGCCGGATGGCGGCCTACAAGAATGGCGTCGCCACGTGGCAGGAGATGATGCGCGCCAAAGAGAAATTCGTGCCGGACCTCAAGGGGTTGAAGGGATGAGTGGCGTCAGAGACTCCTTGATATGCCCTGTGCGCGGTGGTAAGTTGCCCCTGTGAGCAACAACCTCCAAGAGCCATTGCCGGTCGAGGTCAGCCACCTCGGTAACTTCGAGGCGCGGATGCTGCGCAACTTTCAGGCCGCGGTGGAGGACTGGGACGAAGTCTGTTCTGCGCTTGGCGCCTGGGAGGCGCAGCATCTGACGAGAGGCGACTCGGGCCAGGCAGTGCAACAACATCGCCGCTGGGTGACCGAGCTTGTGTCCTGGGGTCGTTTGGTGCAGCGGGCCACGCAACAGCCCGAGTTCCCGGATAGGACACTGGCCGCGCGGGTTGATGCCCGCGTGCGCCACTTGGAGGACAAGTTGTCTCTCTGGCATGGCGACATGCCCCCGGCGGAACAAGACCGCATCCTGCAAGCGGCCTTTAAGTGAACCCGGAGCTCGAAAGGTTGCTCGCCGCGCTGCAGACGCGAGACAACGCGAGCCCAACGCAATTCGACGCCGCCGCGGCGGAGGTTGAACGACTGCTCGCGCCGATCCTCGAACGCCTCTCACCGATGGGTCGCGCCGATTTTCTGCGCGCTTTGCAGAACCGCTATCGCGCGTATGTCAAGGCTGGCCAACGTCCGCCCACCCTGCCACCATCGGCCTGACCTAACGCTATCCTTAAGTAACAAACAAATGACCAGTGTGGGAAAACTGACTAGTGCGAATGCCATACGGCAATCGTTCCTGGACTTCTTCAAGTCCAAGGGCCACACCATTGTGCCCTCGTCGAGCCTGATGCCGGATTCCCCCAACCTGCTGTTCACCAACGCCGGCATGAACCAATTCGTGCCGATCTTCCTCGGCCAGCGCGCCCCCGATGTCACCAAATGGGCCGGCGCCATCGTGGGAAGCGACACCGTCGCCACCCGTGCCGCCGACACCCAGAAATGCATCCGCGCCGGCGGCAAGCACAACGACCTCGAAGACGTCGGGCTGGACACCTACCACCATACCTTCTTCGAGATGCTCGGCAACTGGTCTTTCGGCGATTACTTCAAGAAAGAGGCCATCGAGTGGGCCTGGGAACTCGTGACCGAAGTCTGGAAGTTCCCCAAGCACCGGCTCTATGCGACGGTCTATTCGCCCGACAAGAGCAAAGGCGACCCCAGCGAGTTCGATCAGGAGGCCTACGACGTTTGGGCCGGGAGATTCCGCGCCGCCGGCCTCGACCCGAAAGTCCACATCATCCCCGGCAACAAGAAAGACAACTTCTGGATGATGGGCGACACCGGCCCCTGCGGCCCGTGCAGCGAACTCCACGTGGACCTCACCCCCCAGGGCGACACCAGGGGCAGCTTCGTAAACAAAGCCGATGCGCGCTGCATCGAGATTTGGAACCTGGTGTTCATCCAGTTCAACGCCAACCCGGACGGCACCTTTTCCCCGCTGCCCGCCAAACACGTGGATACCGGCATGGGCTTCGAGCGCGTCACCGGCATCATGCAGAACACGAAGAATGAGAAGGGCGAGAGTTTCAAAGACTTCACCCGCGTCATCTCGAACTACGAAACCGACATATTCCGGCCCATTTTCAACAAACTGGAGCAATTAAGCGGCAAAACCTACCGTTCCACCCTCCCCGGAAAGCCAAATTCCGCCCTCGAAAACCCCTTCCGAGAGGACGAAAAGTCCGCCCGAGAGGACGAAAAGTCTGTCCGAGTCAACGAGAACTCCGTCCGAGAGGACGAAAAGTCTGTCCGAGAGGACGAGAACTCCGCCCGAGTCAACGAAAACTCCGTCCGAGTCAACGAGAACTCCGTCCGAGTTGACGAGAACTCCGTCCGAGAGGACAAAAACGACGTTCCTGGGTCGGGATTTCAAGGGTCCGGCCCACGAATTGAAGCCAATCAGGTGGCTTTGGACATTGCCTTCCGCGTCATCGCCGACCACATCCGCACGTTGAGCTTCGCCATTGCCGACGGCATCGTGCCCGGCAACAACGACCGCAACTACGTCCTGCGCCGCATCCTGCGCCGCGCCGTCCGCTATGGCCGCACCCTCGGCTTCCACGAGCCGTTCTTCTACAAGCTCGTGGACGTGCTGGTCGAGAACATGGGTCGCGTTTTCCCCGGACTCCGTGCCAACCGAAACCAGGTCGAGGAAGTAATCGCGCGCGAGGAGGAGGCGTTTAATAAGACACTGGATAGGGGGCTCCAGGTCTTCGACAGAATGATGTTCGATACCCTCGCAGAATTAGGGCCTGATGCTTTCGCCGCCCCGCAGTACGATGAGGTCTGGATTTCCTTGCCGAGCACGAAGATGCTTCAACGAACAAAGCTTAACCGCACCCTTCCGTTACCTGAAGGAAAGAAAGCCCGAACTCTCGTCTTTGCCGTTGGGCAGAATACGACCCCTCACACCCTCGATACGTACATAAAGCAAAAGCTGATTCTACGCGGGGCGGACGCGTTCGATCTCTATGACACCTACGGCTTCCCGCTCGACCTCACGGAGTTAATGGCCCGCGAGCGCGGACTGACCGTGGATGTCGCGGGCTTCAACAAGCTGATGGGAGAGCAGAAGGCCCGTGCCCGCGCCGCGCAGAAGAAGCAGGTCATCGAACTCTCCCAAGTCGAGACCACCGCGCCCACCCAATTCGTCGGCTACGACAAGCTGGAGTCGCCTGCCAAAGTCCTCGAAGTCGTGGGCGTGAAGGACAAGACGGCGGTCATTCTCGACACCTCGCCGCTCTACGCCGAGATGGGCGGCCAGGTCGGCGATACCGGCAAGTTGAGCCACGGGGGCGAACTCTGGCGCATCGCCGACACCCGGAAAGCCGGCGATGCCTGGCTACACTTCCTGGAGGTGCGAGGGGCGAGGGGCGAGGGGCGAGGGGAGGAAACGGATGTGCCGGCTGCGGGGAGCGAGGTGACGCTGACGGTTGACCGTGCCCGGCGGGAGGCCATCCAGAGGCACCATACGGTGACTCACTTGCTGCACTGGGCGCTGCATGAGGTCGTCAGCCTGGACGCTGTGCAGAAGGGCTCCTACGTCGGGCCGGAGAAGCTGACGTTCGATTTCAGTAGCGCGCCGCTCACGCCGCAGCAGGTCGCCGATGTCGAGCGGCTCGTCAACGAGCGCATCCTCGAAAACGCCGCCGTGACATGGACCGAGGTCGGCTACGCCGACGCCAAGGCCCGCAAGGACATCATGCAGTTCTTCGGCGAGAAGTACGGCGACCGGGTGCGCGTGGTGCAGATTGGCGGCAAGCCCGCCGCGTTGGACGGCTACTCGATGGAGCTTTGCGGCGGCACGCACACGCGGGCGACGGGCGAGATCGGCCTGTTCCGCATCGCGGCCGAGTCCGCGATTGCCGCCGGCATCCGGCGCATCGAGGCCGTCTCCGGCCTGGAAGCCTACAAACGCGCGAGCGAGGAATTGCAGCTTATCAAGGCCGTCGCCGGCAAGGTCAATTCACCCGTCGGCGAGCTGGAGAAGAAGATCGAGGCGTTGCTTGCGCAGCAAAAGGACTTGGAGAAGCAAGTCAAGGGGATGCAGCAGAAGCAGGCGGTGGAAACCGCGCGCAGCCTGGCTGCCAAAGCCAGCACCTTCGGCTCGACGCCGGCGATTGTGGAGAACCTCGGCGCCGCTGATGGCGATTTACTGCAATCCATCGCGGACGCGCTCAGGGGGCAATTCAAGGGCGTGGCGGTGCTGGGCGGCACGGCGAACGGCGCGGTCGCTCTGGTCGCCACGGTTGCGCCGGAACTGACGAAGAAGATTCAGGCAGGCAAGATCATCCAGGCCATCGCCCCCATTGTCGGCGGGAAGGGCGGGGGACGCCCCGACAATGCCCGCGGCGGCGGCAAGGATGTCGGCAAGCTGGACGAGGCGCTGGCGAAGGCGAAGAGTTTGCTCGGATGAGTTGAACAGACATAATTCTCCTTGCGCGCGTTGCCGCCCATGAGGTAAGTATTGCGTGTTGTTGGGTAACCGTGCGTTGACACAAGACTTTTGGAAAACATGAACGACTAGCGAGGAAAATCTATGCGTAAGAATATCAGTCCCACCCTGTTTGCACTGCTGCTGGCGGCGTTGCCGGCGTATGCCCAGTTCGAAGGCGTGCTGGAAATGAAAATGACGATGGCCGGCAAGGACGGCGAGGCCGGCGGCGGCGGCACGATGAATATCGCGGTCGGAAAAGCGGGAACCCGCAGTGAGATGAATATGCAGATGGGAACGATGGGCATGAAAATGGTAATGCTGCAGAAGACGGACACCCCGAATACGCTGTATCGTCTCAATGACGCCAACAAGACTTACACGGAAATCGATCTGGCCAAAATGCGGGAAATGGCCGGTCAGCAGCCGGACAGCAAGAAATACACCGTCGAGAAGCTCGGCCAGGAAACCATTCTCGGCTACAAGACCCAGCACGTGATGGTCAAAGAGCAAAACCCCGGACCCGGAAACGCCATGACTACCGAAATGTGGACAGCCAAAGATCTACTCGACTACGCGACGTTCAGCAGAATGCAGGCCCGTCAGGGCAAGGGAGGCGGCCAGGAGGCTTTGGTCAAGGCGCTGAAAGAGGCCGGGGCGGATGGCGTGCCGCTGAAATCCGTCACCACAACCGCAGACGGCGCTAAAGTCACCATGGAAGTCGTGAAAGTTGACAAGAAATCGCTCCCTGCTTCCACGTTCGAGATTCCCTCGGGGTACACCAAGTCTGCTGGCGGCATGATGGACATGATGGGCGGCATGTCCGGCCCACAGGCGGACGAGGCCCAAAAGAGAATGGACGAAGCCCTGAAGAATATGTCGCCCGAGCAGCGCGAGATGATCGAGAAGATGATGAAGCAGCGCAAGGCCCCCAACCAGTAGTGCCCTGCGGGGAGAGGCGGGGAATGCGGTGTGCTCGGATATGAATTGAACGCAGCGCGAGCGGGAAAGTCTGATACCTTGAAAAGTTATACTTGAAATAAGAGCAACGAAGCGTTATGAGTAAAGGCATGAAACGAATCATTCTCTCTGTAATGGTGCTGGCCTTCGCCGTCGCGGTGCAAGCCGGCGACGACAAGACCTGTCAGGACAAAGACAAAGACAAACCGGCCTGCTGCGCCTCGCATAAGACGAAGGTGTCCACTGAGGCCAACACTGAGAAGGGCGAGGGGTGCTGTCCGTTTGCCAAGGCTGCTTGTTGCAAACAGACGATGGCCAAGCAGACCACAGCCAAACAGCCGGTATTGTTCAGCCCGAAGGCGCTGGATACGGCGCGGTAGAGATTCCCGATTGAGGATTCTCGACGGGGGCCTATTGGCCCCAGCCGCCGGTTTCCACTGGGATTGTCCCATTATGGGACAGCCCTCCCAGCGAGAGGCTCCATGCCAAACTCGGCCCTGCACCAGTGTGTGGACGGTGTGTGGATAGTATGTCAACAGTATATGGAGGGCATAGGCGGGGAGGCCAGCCGCGCTGAAGGTTCAGGGACAAGGGGATGCTGGGCTTAAAGGTCGCCCGTTGGGAGGCGCGGCTGGCGGCTGCCGCACTGCGGCGTGGCGCAGTGCTCAGGCAACCAGGCGTGAAGGATTACAGCCGGGCGAGGAGCAGTTCGCGCTGGAAGATCAGTTCCTTGGGCAGGCGGGCGTGCAGCTTCATGAACAGTTCGTCCTGCATCATGAGTTCGCGCCGCCACTCCTCTTCATGAATCGCCTGGACCTGTGCCAGCCGCTCGGGCGCGAAGTTCGTCAGGCCGCTCAGATCGAGGCTGGCGGGACCGGGCACCCACCCGAGCGCGGTTTCCTCCGCATCCGTGCGGGCGTGGCAACGGTCCACGATCCATTTCAGCACCCGCATGTTCTCGCCGAAGCCGGGCCAGAGGAATTCTCCCTGCCCGTTCTTGCGGAACCAGTTGACATGAAAAATCCGCGGGGGGTGCTTGATGCTCTTGTGCATATTGATCCAGTGGCGGAAATAATCCCCCATGTGGTAGCCGCAGAACGGCAGCATGGCCATGGGGTCGCGGCGCACCTGGCCCGCTCCGCCGACCGCGGCCGCCGTCATTTCCGAACCCATCGTCGCCCCGATATAGACGCCGTGCACCCAATTGAAGGCCTGGTAGATCAGCGGCGTGGTGTCGCTCCGCCGGCCCCCGAAAATGATGGCGCTGATGGGCACGCCCTGGGGGTCGTTGGCCTCCGGGGCGAGCAGCGGGTTGTTGGTCATGGGCGCCGTGAAGCGGCTGTTGGGATGCGCCGCCTTTTCCTTCGAGTCGGGCGTCCAGGGGTTGCCCTTCCAGTCGAGGCATTCTTTCGGCGCCGGACCATCTTTGCCTTCCCACCAGACATCGAGGTCGGGGGTGAGGGCGACATTCGTAAAGATGGTGTCCTGTGAAATCATCTGCACCGCCGCCGGGTTCGACTTCGAATTGGTGCCCGGCACCACGCCGAAATAGCCCGCTTCGGGATTGATGGCGTAGAGGCGGCCATCGGGTCCCGGCCTCATCCACGCGATGTCATCGCCAATGGTCCAGATCTTCCACCCCTTGAGATGCGGCGGCGGCATCATCATGGCGAAATTGGTCTTGCCGCAGGCGCTCGGGAAGGCGGCCACCACGAAGGTCTTCTCGCCCGCCGGCGACTCGACGCCCAGGATCAGCATGTGCTCGGCGAACCATCCCTCCTGCCGTCCGAGGTACGACCCGATGCGCAGGGCGAGGCACTTCTTGCCCAGCAACACGTTGCCGCCATAATTCGAGCCCACGGAGATAATCGCGTTGTCCTTGGGGAAATGCGCGATGTATCGCCGCTCCGGGCTCACATCCAGCATGCAGTGCAAGCCCCGGTTGAAATCATCGCTGTCGCCGAGTTCCCGAAACGCCACCTCCCCCATGCGCGTCATGGTCTCCATGCTCAACACCACGTAGATTGAGTCGGTCAATTCGATGCCCACTTTGGCGAGCGGCGAGCCGGGCGGGCCCATCAGATAGGGAATGACATACATCGTCCGCCCGCGCATCGAGCCGGCGGCATACCCGCGCAGTTTCTGGTGCATCTCCTTCGGCGCCATCCAGTTATTGGTCGGGCCGGCTTCTTCCTGACTCTCGGTGCAGATGAACGTGGACTGCTCGACGCGCGCAACGTCGTTCGGGTTGGAGCGGTGATAATAGCAGCCGGGCAGCTTCTTCTGGTTGAGCTTGACCAGTATCCCCTTTTCCACCGCTTCCGCGATCAGCGTCTTCCTCTCCGCCTTCGAGCCATTGCACCAATAAACGTGGTCCGGCTTGCAGAGTTTGGCCATCTCGTCCACCCAGGCCAGCACGGCTTTATTGCTCGTGTTGCCCTTCCCGATAGTGTCCTTCGTCATAGTTAATGTCGCCTGGTCGGGCAGGTTGTTACCGTACGGATGAGGAGAATGCAAGTAACGTTCTTCACTCTCGGTTGGCATTGCGCCCGGATCATGGCAATGTTAGGAACGTGGAATTGATCTATGAGCGTGACGCCCAAGCTTGACGCCCTGCGCAAACCAGACCCGGGGAAGTGCCTGGCACGGTCCGTCGCGGAGGCCCTAGCTGAAGACCCCACCCTCGAAGCCGTGACCGTTGATCAGGCGCGCCACACCATTTCCGTCGCCACCCTGGGCAAAACCGACGTTCCCAAACTGACCGAGCGCATCAGCGCGACGGTTCGGCACGCGCAAGAAGCCGGCGCCACGCAGCCTTGCACCCTCCTGGCCGGCGAGACCACTTGCCAGACCTGCGGCCAGCCGCTCTCCGAATTCGAGCGTCAGAAGATCACCATCCGGCAGGAGGCCGAGACCACCACCATCGCTCGCGTCACCTGTCCCACCGCGCCGAAGTTCTGGCGCTGGCGCGACATCCCGTGGCCCAAAGTCGTCCAGCGAGACGTAGAGTTTCTTGAGCACGCGGAGGAGGGCAATGAATGGAAGGCCGAGCTGGCGGCCGCCATCCTTTGCGGCGTGCTCGGCTTGGGCGCCTGGTTCTTCCGCGCCCAGCCGCTCTCGGTGATCGGCTATGTTCTCGCCTACCTTGCCGGCAGTTGGTTCACCGCGCAGGACGTTTGGGAGGGGTTGCAGAAGCGCACCATTGACGTTCACTTCCTCATGCTGGCCGTCGCCCTCGGCAGCGCGAGCATCGGCGCCTGGGGCGAAGGCACCACGTTGCTCTTCCTCTTCTCCCTTTCCGGCGCGCTGGAACATTTCGCGCTGGGCCGCACCCAACGGGAAATCCGTTCGCTCTTCCGCGAAGCCCCCAAATCCGCCACCGTGCTCGACAAGCAGGGCCATGAGCGAGAGGTGCAGGTAGAAAAGCTGCGCCCCGGCATGCGCCTGCTCGTCAAGCCCGGCGCCCAGTTCCCGGTTGATGCCGAAATTGTCAAAGGCCAGAGCGCCAGCGACGAGTCCAACCTCACCGGCGAAGTCACGCCCGTCGAAAAGGCCGTTGGTGACAGCGTTCTCGCCGGCACCATCAACCTCTGGGGCGCCGTCGAAGTGCTCGTCCTGCGTCCGGTGGCGGAGAGTTCCTTGCAGAAGATCATCCATCTCATCAAGGACGCCCAGCAGCAGAAAGCTCCCGCGCAGCAGTTCACCGACCGGTTCGGCACCTATTACACCTACAGCGTGCTGGCACTCTCACTCGTCATGTTCTTCGTTTGGTGGCTCGGCTTCGGCCAGGCGCCCTTCGCTGCCCGGAATGTCGCCCACAGCGCCTTTTATCACGCCATGACGCTGCTGGTGGTGGCCTCCCCGTGCGCCCTGGTGCTCTCGATCCCTTCCGCCGTGCTGGCGGCGATTGCCTGGAGCGCCCGCCACGGCATTCTCTTCCGCGGCGGGGCCGCCGTCGAGAAACTGGCCGCCGTCAACACCGTCGCTCTCGACAAGACCGGCACCCTGACCACCGGCGAACTGCGCATCGAAACCGTCCAGAGCTTCCCACCGGGCCGCGAGATGGAAGTGGCGGAGCTTGCCTTCTCCCTCGCACGCCTCTCGACCCACCCGCTGGCGCGCGCTATCACCCGCCACGGCAAACAACAGGGCCTGCAACCCCTGGACTTGGCCCACTTCGAATCCATCACCGGCCAGGGCCTGCGCGCGCGCCGCAATGGCGATAGTTGCCTGCTGGGCCGCCGCGAATGGCTCGCCCAGGGCCCCCACGCTGCGGTCATCGCCCAAGTGCCCGCCACCGACGCCGGCTTCTCGGAAATCTGGCTTGCCGAAGGCAACCTGCTCGGACGGCTCATCCTGCGCGACGATATCCGCCCCCAAGCCCGTGACCTCGTGGAAGAACTGCACCGCGAGGGCCTGCGCGCCGTGGTCCTGACCGGCGACCGCCAGGCCACCGCCGAGCATCTGCGGAGGCAGTTGCGGATTCAGGATGTGCGCGCCGAGCTGAAGCCCGAAGAGAAGCTCTCCGCCATTCGCTCGCTGACCAAAGAGGGCCGGCGTGTGGCGATGGTGGGTGACGGTGTCAACGACGCCCCAAGTCTCGCCGCCGCCTACATCGGCGTCGCGATGGGCGCCCGCGGTTCGGACGCCGCTCTCGAGCAGGCGGATGTCGTGCTGATGCACGACCGGCTGGAGAACTTCCTCGCCGCCTTCCGCCTCAGCCAGCGCGCCCGCCGCGTTATCCGTCAAAACCTGATTATCTCCCTGGGCACGGTCGTAGTGCTGGTCACCTTTGCCATCCTGGGACGAATCCCCCTCACCGTCGGCGTCGTCGGCCACGAAGGCAGCACGGTGATCGTGGTGATGAACAGCCTCCGCCTCCTCTTCGGCGCCGCCCGCCCCACCCAACCCTCCGGTTAACCCCGTGCAATTGGCGTAACTGACTGTACCACCGTCCAGGCGTGGAGTGCTCGGGTGGGCAGTGATTTGGGCGCTTGAATCTGGCGCGCGCTTGATTTACAACACCCCCGCAAAATGAACGATAATAATGGGCTTCCTTTAGTCACGCCGCGAGTTTTGCCGGTTCTCGACCCTGCGTTTCGGCCCGCAGTTCTCGCCAACCGCGCCTTTCGTGCGCAGGCGCGGGCCACGCGCAATGCCGTGACCGTTCGCCTGGGCCTGGAACAAACCGACGGCAACGTCTCTCACTTCACGACCCCCATTCTGCCGGAGACCCATCCCCAGTCAGCGGGCAATTTCACTTACCTCGAGCGCATCGCGAAGTTCCTGCTCTGGTCGCGCGGCGGCTTCCGCATTCACTTCGACGGGCCGGCGCCGCTCGCGGCGAAGCTGGCGGCGCATTACCGCGAGACACCCACGGGTAAATTCGACTCGAACCTCGTCGGCGAGCGGATGTTCGATCACCCCATCGAGGTGGTCCATACGAGAGCACTCCCGCCCGAACGCCGCAGCGCCGCTTCCCTGGGTCGCCACCTCGACGGATGCCGCATCGGCTTCGACCTCGGCGGCAGTGACCGCAAAGTGGCGGCCGTCATTGAAGGCAAGGTTGTGTTCAGCGACGAAGCTGTCTGGGACCCTTATTTTCAGCCCGACCCCCAGTATCACTACGACGGCATCATGGATTCGCTCAAGAAGGCGGCGGCCCACTTGCCGCGGGTGGATGCCATTGGCGGCAGTGCCGCGGGGGTCTATGTGAACAACCGCGTGAAGGTCGCGTCCCTGTTCCGTGGTGTGCCGCCCGATGTGTTCAACCGCCGGGTCCGGGATTTGTTTCTCGAAATAAGGAAGGCCTGGAACAATGTGCCGCTGGAGGTGGTGAACGACGGCGAGGTCACCGCCCTGGCCGGCTCCATGTCCCTCGGCAGGAACCGCATCCTGGGCATTTCGCTCGGCACGAGCACCGCCGGCGGCTACGTCAATGCCGAGGGCAACATCACTTCCTGGATTAACGAGCTGGCCTTTGTGCCGGTTGATTACAACCCCAATGCGCCCACCGACGAATGGTCCGGCGACTACGGCTGCGGCGTCCAATACTTCTCGCAGCAATGCGTGGGACGCCTGCTCGCGCCTGCGGGCATCGAGGTGGACGCCAAACTGCCGCTCCCCGAGAAGCTCAAGCACGTGCAGAAACTCATGGACCATGGGGATGGCCGCGCCCGCAAGATTTATCAGACCATCGGGGCCTGCCTCGGCTATGCCATCGCGCACTTCACCGATTTCTACGATCTGGAGAATGTGCTGATTCTGGGCCGGGTCACCTCCGGGCCGGGCGGCGACATCATCATCGCCGGGGCCAAGGAAGTGCTGAAAGTCGAGTTCCCCGAGCTAACCGGCAAGCTCGCCTTCCACATTCCCGACGAAAAAGACAAGCGCCACGGCCAGGCAGTCGCGGCGGCGAGCCTGCCGAAGTTGGGGTAGTTTAGTGAATTGAAACGCTGCAAGATTCCAATATCTATATGACTCCCTATCACAAACTCGTATCTGACTACGCGCGCCTCCTTAAAAAAGGCCGCTCCTACCCCCTGGGAACCTTCAACCCCCCCCCGCGGCCGGAGATTGCTCCCAATGCCCCCAAGGCGCTGTTCTTCGCGCCGCACCCGGACGACGAATGCATCGTCGGCGGCCTGGCGGTGCGCCTGATGCGCCAGGCGCGCATGAACCTCATCAACGTCGCCGTCACCCTCGGCAGCAACAAGGAGCGCCAGCAGGAACGCCTGCGCGAGTTGCAAAACGCCTGCAACTACATCGGCTTCAGCCTCGTGACTACAGCGCCCAATGGCTTGGAGAGAATCAGTCCCAAGATCCGCGAGCAGGACCCGAAGCATTGGTCCGCCTGCGTCAAGATCATCCAAGACATCCTCCAGAAGCACCAGCCGAAGGTGGTCCTGTGCCCGCACGACCGCGATTGGAACAGCACGCACATCGGCACCCATTACCTCGTGATGGACGCGCTGAAACAGATGCCCGCCGGCTTCGACTGTTACCTGGTCGAGACCGAATTCTGGGGCGCGATGGCCGATCCCAACCTGATGGTCGAGATCAGCGCGGAAGACCTGGCCGACATGATTGCCGCAACGACGTTCCACGTGGGCGAAGTGAATCGCAACCCCTACCATCTATTACTGCCCCCCTGGATGATGGATAACGTGCGCCGGGGCGGCGAAGTCGTCGGCGGGCAGGGCGCCGCGGCGCCCGACTTCACCTTTGCCGTTCTCTACCGCCTGCGCAATTGGAGCAGAGGCCAGGCAACGAAGACGTTCGAGGGCGGCAAACAGGTTCCCCTCTCGATGAACGTGGGCGAACTCTTCGCATGAAAGAGAAATTCATGCGGGAGGCCATCCGCCTCTCCATTCAAATGATGCGGCGCGGCAAGGGCGGTCCCTTTGGCGCGGTGGTGGTGCGGAACGGCAAAGTCATCGGACGCGGCTGCAACCAGGTCACCTCGGCGAACGACCCGACGGCCCACGCCGAGATGGTCGCCATCCGCGCGGCCTGCCAGCGCCTGAAGACGTTCCGGCTGGACGATTGCGACCTCTACAC
>Ga0181518_10001001_pt1 | contig 29847 bp, 16 predicted proteins | sample PEATcosm2014_Bin_28_FD_119751 | JGI IMG/M metagenome (GOLD analysis project Ga0181518, IMG submission 119751) | Peatland microbial communities from MTU Mesocosm Facility, Houghton, MI, USA - PEATcosm2014_Bin01_60_metaG | ecosystem: Environmental > Terrestrial > Soil > Wetlands > Peat | place...
ATGCCCACGCGCTCAGACGCATCGCCCGACGCGCACGCTATCGCGTCAGCTCCCGCCACTGTCGCAATTGGTTCACCCATGCCGGCTATCCATGAACAACTCAGGCGATCCCTGGGGTTAGTCGGCCGCCTGAGGGCGTGGATGTGCCGTCAGACATACGTTTCTGTTCAGGGATGTGCGGTTTTCGTTCTGGCATTGACCGCCGGCTGTAGCGTCGATGACAAGATAAGCGCGTTGTCGGACGGCCCGCCAACGATCGGTACGGCCGGGGGAGGGGCGGCGGGTTCTGGGAGCATAATCAGCCTACCCGAGCCGCGCACGACCGACGGTGGCCCTTGTCCGCCGTTCGACTGCGGCACGGGGGCGACCAAGTACTGTGGAGATTTCGCGGACGCTTGTGGACAGTTGGAGCATTGTGGCGACTGTCCGACCGGCCTGCAGTGCAAGAACAACGTTTGCGCGGTGACGACCTGCCTGACGAGTTGCAGCGTTCCAGGCGGGGATTACTGCGGCACGGTCGGCGACGGGTGCGGGGGCACGTTGGACTGTCCGACAGACTGCCCAACCGTCGGATGGGTGTGTGTGGATAATCTGTGCAAGGGGCCTGCCTCCTGCGTCCACGTCGTCTGCAACAACGGAAGCCCGTTCAAGTACTGCGGTGATGTCGGCGACGGCTGTGGCGGGACCCTCCACTGTGGCTCGGACTGCGCCGCCGACCAGATGTGTGGAGCTGACGGAATCTGCAAGGGTGCGGCGAGTTGCGTGCCTATTGCCTGTGCCAACGGAACCCTCTTCAGCTACTGCGGCGATATCGGCGATGGCTGCGGTGGAAAGCTCTCGTGCGGAACACTCTGCGCGCCCAATCAGATCTGCGGCGCGGACGGGCTGTGCAAAGGCGACGCAACTTGCGTGCCCACCACCTGCGAAAACGGAACCGCCTACAGCTACTGCGGCACTGTCGGCGACGGCTGCGGCGGTGCGCTCTCCTGCCCCACCAACTGTGGCACCGGCAAGATCTGCGACACGAAGAATGGTCTGTGCAAGGGCGACAGTACCTGCGTCCCCGTTGCCGCCTGCACGAACGGAACCGCCTTCAACTACTGTGGCACCATCGGCGACGGCTGCGGCGGCAGCCTCGTCTGCCCCACCGCCTGCGGCACCGGCAAGATCTGCGACACGAAGAATGGTCTGTGCAAGGGCGACAGCACCTGCGTCCCCAACGCCGCCTGCACGAATGGAACCGCCTACAACTACTGTGGCGACGTCGGTGACGGCTGCGGCGGAACCCTCCATTGCGGCAGCGACTGCGGCGTCGGCCAAGTCTGCGACGCCACAACCGGCCTGTGCCAGGGCGATGCGCCCCAGAACATCGAAACCATGCGCATCGCGCCCGCGGATTCGACTATTTCCGTGCAGCGCGGACAGAGCGCCACGGTCGCCTTTCGCACCTTTGCCAAGATGAAGGGCGATCCAACCGAAGTCGAGATCACCAACCGCACGGTGTTCTACGTTCCTGACAACTATCTTGTCGGCTCCTTTCCGGCGGACGGCTCGTCGACGTTCACGACCCGATTGCCGGTTGCCGCGACCGATCCCCCGCAACGTGGCGGTCTGGTGACGATACAAGCCCAGGCCGCGAACAGCCAAGATCCAATCACCACGGTGACCACGACCTTGACGGTGAAGATCGTCGACACAATTCAGCCCCCTTTGGGCTCGCCGGCCGCCACGCCGGCCCTTCCCGCCGATCCCGGCTCGCTCTTCCAGGGCACCTCCGATCCGACACTGGCACCGACCCTCGTCTATCCCAACGATGGCGTGCTCCTTCCGCCCAACCTGGGCACCCTGGAAGTCCATTTTATGCCCGGAGCGCAGACCAACGAGCTCTACGAGATTTCTTTGCAGAGCGCGTTTTCCGACCTGCGCTTCTACACCCGCTGCTATGCCGACACGAAGGTATTCCTGAGCGGAAGCTGCGTGCAGCAGCTGGACGCCAGCACGGTCGACATACTGGCCGAATCCAACCGCGGAGGATCCGCGGTTACGCTTTCGGTGCTCGGCGCGAATGGCAATGGCTCCTTCGCTCAGGCCGCCCAAGCTTCGATCCAGTTCGCCTCGGATCGCGTGGACGGCGCGGTCTACTATTGGACCACCTCGAATCCGCCCAGGATCATGCGTTTCGATTTCGGATCGCAAAGCGCCTTGGCGCCGGTACTCCAGCCCAGCGACCTGCCTAGCGACAGCGGAACGTCCGGCGCAGGAACCCGCTGCGTGGGCTGCCATGCGCTGTCGGCGGGTGGTGGGCGCATGGCGGCCGCGTCGGGCACTTCGTACGAATCGTACCTGGTCTACTTGAACGACCTCACTTTGCCTCGCACGGCGACGTCGAATTGGCTGACCGTGGATGGTCGCAACAACGGGCCCGCAAGTCAGAATCGCGTGCTTATCACCTCGTTCAATCCCGATGGCAGCGAATTTGTAGCTGTGCCCCCGAATGGTGATGGCACCGCGACGCCCAACTCTCTCTTGTTTCACGACGGCGCTACCGGTCTGCGCAAGACCACCAGCGACGGTACCCTGAGCCTGGCGTTCACGCCGGCCTTCCCCGCCTGGTCGCCCGATGGCGGCTCCATTTCCGTGACCCACATCTACGGCAGCAACAAGTCGACGATTGAATTCCAAGAGGGCGGGATTTCCGTAATCACCCAGGGCACCACGGGATGGAATCTGCCCCCCATCGAGATAGTCCCCCACGTCGTGGGCAAGAACCGCTACAACGCAACCTTCGTTCCCGATGCTTCGTTCCTGCTCTACAGCGAGTCTATCCGCCAGACCGGCGATAGCGATGCCGCGGTCGATGCCTATTCCGATCCATCCGCCAAGACATGGGCCGTCACGCCCATCGCGGGCGCCCAAGCCGTCTCCCTCGACCGGTCCAACGCAGTGGGCGTGGCCGATATGCTCACCTTGGCGGACGGCCGAGACTCGTCGCTTCAGCAAAAGCTTGCCAGTGGTCAACTGATGAACACCTTCGCGCGTCCGGCGCCCTTCGCCTCCAAGCAGAACGGACACAAGCTATTTTGGTTCACAGCCTCGTCGCAGCGTCGGGCTGGCGTACGCCGCTACTACCCCAACGCCAGCGTCGTCGGAGATCCGTCGACCCAGACGCTTCTATGGATGTTCGCCCTCGACGCGGACAACGTGCTTGCCGGCAAGGATGGCAGCTACCCGGGCTTCTTCTTGCCCTTCCAGGATATGACCACTTCGAACCACATGGCGACCTGGACGCAAAAATACGTGTCAGATCAGCCGCCGCCCCCACCGCCGGTTGCCCCACCGCCGGCTCCACCACCGGCTCCTCCCCCGCCGCCACCGCCATCTGCTGCCCCGCCACCGCCGCCACCGGCTTCCGCACCGTCGCCGATCGTGCCCTCCGCACCGCCGCCACCCGCGCCACCACCACCGGTGCCGCCAGCACCGCCGCCGCCGCCACCGCCCATCGGCCGGTAGAAGGAATCTGCGGCGATGAGTACCATTCCGCTCGGCAGCAACGTCTGCCATTGTCCATAGAGTTGCGATTGGCGAAGCGGCACGCGCGCGGACGAGCGACTTGTGCCCACAGCTGTGATTTCAGCGCTGCTGTGTGCGAAGACATTATGAACTTCTTGTTCGCAACAGCGTCACCACGGGAATCAATGCGGAATTTGCTCTCCCGGAAGGCTGACTTGCTGGCCCAGACAGCGCTCGCAAGACATCGAACGATTGCCGGTCATGCGCGATTTTGCGGGAGTAATTGTCCAACACGGCTTGGAGATAGACTTTGTGCCACAACGAACGACGTGTTCGCGAAGGCGATGGTCGTAGGTGCGTCGTGTCCGCGACGCGTCCGGGATGGCGGCTGTCATCCCCGAAGGATCACCTGCACTTCGGAAAACCTCAATGATGTCGAGGGCGAAGGTGGCCGATCCAGTTGGAGCCGGCCAGTTTCTGCGTCAGTCGGGCTCCGATCAACTTGCCTTGACTAGGCTGTCAGAACTTGTCAGGGGTTGGCGAGTGTTGCGTAGGTACCTGGACTCGCAATACCCTTTTGCGCTCCCGTGACGATTCCAGTGACAATTGTCGGTTGGGTGATTGCACCAGTGGTTCTGTTGAAGATGGCGTACGAGCCGCTGCCTGAGCCCCCGTTGTCCCACCATACAGGGCACATTCCGGCCGCTGTTACGTCTTGAGAATAGGCCAGTGCATGCGCAGCCCTATTGGCCGTTGCTTGAGCACCCATGGAGCCCCATTCGCCAATGACGACGCCCCAGCCGGGCAACCAGCTCAGGATCTGCGTGACGGAACTCGTCATGCCGGTATAGTCCGAGGCGCTTCCCCAGGCGTAGGGAGTTGTGCTCAGGCCGAAATTGGTGGGCTGATAGGTGTGAACCGAGAAAATCAGATTGGGGTCGTTAATAACGGAAATCTTCAGCACCGAGGCTATGCCCGACGAAGACGGGCTAGCGCCAATCCCTTGGATCATGATGACGCGCGTAGCGTTGGCTCCGCCGGTGCCGCGAATCGCATTGACACACGCCTCAAGGTACAGATTGAGGTCAGCCGCGGCGGAACTGCCACCGTTGGCGCTGTGAGGTTCGTTGAAACATTCGAGCATCAGTTTGCTATCGAACGCCTTGAAAGCCGTGGCGATCTGTGTCCATACCGCCGTAACTTCGGCCGTCACGGCGGTGGGGTCGGCGGGGAAAGTAACCCATTGCCCGTCAGCATCGTGGTGCGTATTGACGAAGGCGTACAACCCCGCATCCATAGCCCATTGGGCCGTTTGTACTACCGAGGCCATCCACGCTGAATCGATGGTGTAGTTGGGCGCGGCGCCAAGGTGGTCCGTCCAGGTTACGGGGATTCGAATAGTATTGAATCCCGCGGCCTTCACGGCCTTGATTAGGGTTTGGTTGGGTGCGGGGTTTCCCCAGCTGGTCACTTGGGGAGCACCATCGAAGGAGTTGCCCAGATTCCAACCCGGGGACATGGCCTTGACCATGGCTATTAGCGCCGGGTTCCTTCCGCCGGTGGACGTAATCCCGCCGGTAACCGTGGATCCACCGCTGGCCGTGGTCCCGCCTGTCCTTCCGCCGGAGGCCGTCGTGCCGCCCGTTTTTCCGCCGCTGCCTGTGGCCCCGCCGCCACCATTTGTCGTCATGGTGCTACCAGCCACTCCCCCGGAGGCCGTCGTGCCACCCGTCGGCTTCGAGCCACCTGTGGCTGTGGCGCCGCCAGGGGCGGTGGAGCCGCCGCTCGTGAGACTGCCTCCTGTTGCGATCGTGCCGCCAGCGCTCGACGCGCCGCCGGTGTTTCCCGCCGCGCCCGAACTCGTGGCCCCGCCTGCCTTCGTCGTCCCGCCCGAACTCGTGGCCCCGGCTGCGCTCGTGGTCCCGCCTGGACTCGTGGTCCCGCCGGCGACAGTCGAGCCGCCTTCGACGGTCAGCCCACCGGTGACGGTGGCGCCGCCAGTGCTGGGCGTGGAGCTGGCTTCTGTCGTTGCCGGCGACGTCGAGCCGCCCGTCTGCGTCGGCGTGGACGCGGTCGTGGTGCCGCCCGAGGGCGTGCCTCCACTTGGCGCAGAGCTGTTTTGCCCGCTGCTCGAATTGTCGCACGCCGGGAACAGTATTCCGAGGCTGACGGCGTACAGGAGTGACGCCAAAAGGCGACTTCTTCCAGGTTGGCTTGTGCGCTCGCGTTGCATGCGTTTCTCCCGGTAATTGGATCGATGATCGGAGTCTTCAGCCTTCAGTAGCTGCTGGCCAGAAAATTGGTTCATCCTGGCGGGCGCTCTACGACCGGCGGCGCGACCAGCGCGGGCATCGAAATCGTCAATGGCCCCGCTCTGCTGTCCAAATGGGTCGCCGAGACCGAGGCCGCGCTCCGAGAGGTCTTCGCGCGCGCGCAGAAATTCGCCCCGGCCGTCGTCCTCTTCGACGAGATCCACTCCATTGCCCCATCGCGGTCCAACTGCGCCGTGTACTCGACCAGATCGAGGTCAGCTATTCCAATTCCTTGATCGAAGCCTGGTGGCGGTCGCTGAAGCACGGCTGGCTCTATTTGCATTCTCTCGACTTATTGCGGCACAAAGCGGATCACCGCCTCAGTCGAGCACGCGGACCAGCGCGATCCGGCCGCCGGCAATTGTCGTCGCGCCCGCGTACGGCAACCCACTGGCCGCAACCTTCTCTTGCACGCCGGTCCAGCCACCGTTCTTGCCGCTTGCATCGAACAATCCGAAGCGCGGTCCCTTGGTCGTGACGCCGAATTTGCCATCGGCCAATCCGAAAGGAACGTTCGGTCGTGTCAGCCAGAGGTGGGGCTCCCGGCGCAGCCAAGCCATGCGGCCATCAGGGCCGATCTCCCAGAGCCCGGTGGTGTTGCCGATCAGGGTGGCGACGACCGCGCCCGTGGGCAGTACGGTCAGGCCATCCATATGGGTACAGCCCTCGAAGCGGGTGCGGACAATCCCGAAAACGCCGATGCCAACGGGATCCTGCGAACCGCCGCTGTCGTGCCAGAACCATTCGTTCCAGGTCTTCGATTCTCCGGCGAGCTGGCTCCATAGCAGGCGGCCCTGGGCGTCGAAGCGGCGCAGCCGCGCCACACAGGTCTCGTCGGGGCCATGGAGCCCTTTCACTTCATGGCTCGTGGACTGCACGTCGCCGAGCACGATGCTGCCATCATCCAACGTGGCCAGCTGTGTGGGAGTGGCCAGGTCCGCGCTCTGCCAAGCCGACTGCCTTTCTTCCAGCGCCGGTTGGAGCACGATCCTCGTGGGCTCACCGTGTAGCGGATAGCGTACGAGCTCATGGCGACCAGCGGTCACCACACCATCCGGGGCCAGGGTCCAACTAAGAACCCCAAGATTCTCCAGACGTACCTGGCGCTCGCCCACCAAGGCGCCGTCGTCGCCACCGGCCACCCAGAACCCGTCCGGTCCGGCCAGCGCGATGCCGCCATCCGCGCGCAACCTGAGCGAGACGACGGGACCGCGGCCGGCATGATCGCGCCGCCACAGCAGGGTGCCATCCTTGCGCCAGCGCTCCAGGCGCACATCGAGCGCTGTCCGATCGTTCAAAGCCAGGACCACCGAGCCATCGGGCAGGACCAGAACCGGCCTGGCAATCTCGTAGATCGAGCCGACCTGGACGTTGAAGCCGCCGGCCGCATGCAACCCCAGGTCGAGGAACGCGACCTCGACGGTCTGGGTGGCAAGCCGCGCGCGCAGGACCATGCCCTCGGCCGCCTGATTGGCCAGCGTCCAGTCGAGCACCCCGTCCCGCTGCTCCGCCGTCGCGATCCAGTTGTCCAGGGCCATCCACGTCACCTGCCGTGCCCGCGAGTCGACGTCGAGTAGGTACTTCCGAGGCCCGTGGACGCGGTTGGAGGCGCGGCCGACGATGGCCACAACGTGGCCGCCGTCCGTGGTGTAGGCCGGCATCGAGCACGCGTCGGTTTCCGGGCTCCGCCACGCTCCCGGAGTCGTTTCGCGCAGCAACCGGCCCAACTCGACCGCGGTGGCCCATTCGTAGGTCTTGCTATCGAGTGGGCCCTTGGTTCCAGCCACGGACACCGGCAGCGGCCGGCCCGAGCCGATCCCGAGCGGCACGGTCACCACGCTCCCCTCCCGATGGGCGCGCGTGAGACTGGGCCTCAGGCTGACGACCGGATTCTTCGGGTCACGGGAGAGCGCGAGATTGAGGATTCGCCCGTCCTTGGCCAGCCCCTTCATGCCGTCGGCTTCGATCCAACTGTCCAGCGCCTGGACCCCATCCTCATGCCACCCACTGAATTTCTCGTAGAGGGTGCCGTCCGCGCTCAATCTTCGGAGCGAGCCGCCCCGAGCTAGGCTCTCCGCGAGAAGATTGCCCGCGGGCGTTTCATGGAATTGCTGATGGTCGTACTTCTGATCGGCGGAGCCGCCTTCGACGTGGGTGGTCAGGTGCAAGTTCGAATCGAGACGGATCAAATGATTGGAGTCGCCGGTGAGGAGGACACCACCATCGCGCAGATCCAGCGGGGGCGCGGCCAAGACGTAGACGCGATCGAACTCGGCCAGCGGGCTCCAGCCCATTTCGGACAATTCGGTGTGTTCGAGCTGCTGGCCCCGGCGGTCGAAGGTCGTCAGGCGCAGGCGGCCGCCGCCACACGCCTCGGCGTACAGGATGCGGCCGTCCGGCATGAAGGTCGCGACGTCCGCGCGGCAGCGCAGTTCGCCGATGCCCCCGCTTGCCAGCTTGGCCCCGGTTAGCGCATCGAAGGTGGCAAATCCATAGGGCGGACCGGTGGGCGAGCTGCCGGCGTGGACCTTGGTCCCCCGCAGCAGCACGGCGGCGTGCTCGGCGTCGACCACCCACTTGGGGACATGATCGAAATCGCCCTCGAAGCCCAGATCCGCCACCGCGCTCCAGGCGACTTTTCCAGCCTCGTCGAGCTTCACCGCCGCCGGGCTGTAGCCCCGGTCGCGTCGACCTACGACCAACGCACCGCCATCCGGGGTCGGCACGATACGGCTCCGGTCGTCCTTGTTCTCCCTCGACCATGGACTCGGCATCTGTGGCTCTTGGCCCACACGCTTGGGTTCTTCGAGGGTTCTTGCCCAGCGCAACTCGCCCGAGCTGCGCAAGCGGATGGCGACCGTCCCGTCGTGCGCGGCATTCCTACCCATGATGCTGGCGACGAAGAGCAGGTCTCCATCCGCAAGATGGCGGCCCGCCAGGTGCCTAACCATGTGCGAATCCAACAAGGCCCTAAGCTCGGGGCTCGTCAACCGCGTGCTCATCGCGGGGGTTCCGCGCTGCTCATCGGCCAGGGCGCTTGAGACGGCGAGCGCGAGGTACGCAGCCACCACCAGGCCAAGAGCCGGCCGAAACCCAAGCGCACATCTGCTCATGACTGAGAATCACGGTAACACAGCCTGCGCACGAGGACCTCCGATACAATCTCGTACGCAACAGCGACAGTGAATCGTCCCGCGTCGCTGGCACGGCGTGCAGGCCCCGCCACGTCGAAGCAGGCGGGTTGCCGAGTTGCTCGCCAAGACGGCCAGTGAGGTATGCTCCGCGCTCTTGTTCCTGCCTGCACATTTCACGCCGCTATGGACCCCGCCGTCGGACTCACAACCCTCGGGCAGCTACTGGTTCGTGTTCCATGCGGGTCAGTTGCTCGTGACCAACGGCCCCCATGGCCCCGAGATTCCCAAGCTGTGGGACGATGCTGCCTTGCCCTTCTCTGCCGTCGACGCTCACTGCATCGGCAGCCTGAATGGCAGTCTCTGTTGGGCCGCAAGCACCACTGGCGAGGCGAGTGAGATCCCAAGTGGCTTCAGCCTCGAAGGGTTGCGCAGCCTGTTCGGTCGACTGCCTGAGGAGCGACTGGCACTTGCTGGGCGTGCCCTGCAGGTCGTCGATTTCCACCGCACTCACCGCTACTGCGGCGCGTGCGCCAGCCCTACCGAGCCAGGCGACGAGGAACGGGCACGTCGCTGTACGAGCTGTGGCACCATCGCCTACCCGCGTATCGCGCCCGCCATGATGGTGCTCATCAAACGCGACACCTCGGCCGGGCGCGAGCTGCTGCTGGCACGTGGAAAGCGTTTCCCCGGAGCGTTCTACAGTGCGCTGGCCGGATTCGTAGAGCCGTCAGAATCCATCGAGGATTGCGTGCACCGCGAAGCCCGCGAGGAGGTCGGTGTTCGCGTGCGCAACCTGCGCTACTTCGGCAGCCAGAGTTGGCCGTTCCCACATTCGTTGATGATCGCCTTCGTCGCTGACTACGACAGCGGCGATATCATCTGCCAACCGGGCGAGATTGCCGACGCGCAGTGGTTTCCCCTAGACCGCCTGCCACCCTTGCCGCTGCCCATCTCTATCGCCCGCCGTATGATCAACCACACCATCGCCGAGGTCGCGCCCGACCACCCGGCGATACTTGGGTAGCGTCGCCAGACAGGGCCGGAGAATATGTTCGTTTTTGAATGCCGAGTCGGGCAGCAACGACGCTGTCTTGGTCGGTCACGGACAGCTCGGGGTGGACTTGATGGCAACCTCCTGTGGGGACTATCTCTCGCGCGGGAAGTGGCGCGCGACCGTGGCGCGCACCTGCTCCAGCCAGGCTCGCCGTTCGGCGGGTGTGCTTGTCACGATCACGCCAAAGCTCTGGCGCTCGACGTTCGAGACGCCGCAGAGGCCGAAGATGCAGTCCTTCCAGATCCGCTCCAGCGGATCGCCGAAAACGCGAGCCTCGCGATCGGGCAAGGTGTTGGAGGTGTTGAACACGACGGCGCTGCGCGCACGCAGGAGACCCACGGGCGTCCCCTCTCCCCCGTCGCCCTCCTCGAATCGGTAGGCGACATCCGGCCGCAACACTCTGTCAATCCAGCCGGTGAGAACGGCCGGAGGCATGCCCCACCAGTTGGGGTGAACGATGACGATCCCATCCGCCTCCACGATTTCGCGACAGTGAAGATCGACGATCGACGGGACAGCCGCGCCCGCCGCCTCTTCGCCGGCCGGCAACACTGGATCGAATCCCTCGGCTTGTAGGTCGTGGAACCGGACCTCGTGGCCGGCCGCGCGGGCGGCATCGACAGCCGCGATGGCGAGAGCATGGTTGAAGCTGTCAGGTCTCGGGTGACCCAGGATGACCGAGATTCTCATTGCTCAACTCGTTCCGGGCCGAGGTGCTCGGGGACCGCGTGAATCGGTGGCGTACTGCGTGCCAGCGCGATCCAGAACGCTTCAACCGGGGGCACCTCAAGCGTGTGTTCGACCTCGCGAGCGAGATCCCAAAGATGTGGTGCCGTGAGGACGCTGGGAGGTTGCGACATACAGAAGGCATATCGAAGCACACGGGCCAAGGGAATAGGATTCGCGTCTTGGGATCGTTCAACCGGGGCACGACCATCGAGCACGCGGTCTACACTGTCGACTACAGCGTGACGATCCCGATGAAGGGAAAAGCGGCTCTCACTTTCAGCGTCGACGGCCAGAATTTGAAGGAGATGGCCAACATCACCAACCTCGTGGTGCTAGGGATTCCGCCCGCGCCCGCGGCCTATGCCGGCCAGTTCTTGCAATTCGACGTCGTGTCCGTCACGGCAAGGTAGCCGAGGGAAAGGACGGCTCTCGGCTCCGGCGCGGCCTTGCCCACCACGCCGCCGCAGATCTAATGATGGACAGCTGCCCAGTTCCCCGCGCGCTGTAGGCGACAAGCACCCATCACTTGTGCGAAAACAGGAACCAGTTTCCGAGAAGAACCGCGACCAGAAGCAACCACAGAAGCGCGAAGCGTTTCAGTGGGTACTTGGGACGCTTTCCCGTTGGGCGGCCGCACTTAAGACACGCATACGCTTCGGTCGAAATTGCGTTGCCACAATCGGGGCAATTGACAAGTGGCATTGGGGTCACCTTCCTGGAAATCTGCCTTAGAGCTTGCCAACGATCTTCTTTACCACGGTTTTCATTCTTTCAAACAGATCCGGGTTCGCGCCACCGCAGGTCAGAATGAAATGTGAGCTGCCCTTGCGGACATAGATCGCAGCGTCCGTCTTGCTGGAACGCACGTAGAAGGCCTCATCGCCCATCTCATGCAATGGCTGAGGGTTACCCGGAATGGCCTTCTTGGTGGTTTGCCAGAACGTCTCTTCCCTGTCTCCGTAGTTGAAAACGTTGAGGTATACAGCGGTCTTCGGCCCAGGAACTGGGGTGGCCGGATCGTAGGAGCAATTGAATGGGTACTTCACTGCTTGCCGCCTCATCGGCACTCCGGTGATCTGTTGTGCGTCGGCGTCCGTAATGAGCGAGCAGGCCTCGGGCGCCTTGGCTGTCGTGGGCGCTGCCGATAGGTTCGGGGGACTGAGCGAGATTGCCGCCACCGCGATGGAGAAGAGCCAGAACCTTCTGGAGTTGCGCATCACGAATTTCCTTTCTCCCTCGTGATGAGATGACGACGACCCGTGCGGCGTTTCCCGACAAGCCTTACTTCTCTCTTGGGAACCCCGATATCCTCCGGCACCGAACGGGGGAAACCGTACGGAGGAAACGGCGCCAGTTTTGTGGGATTCCAAACCCCACGCCCGGCATCCAATCAGCGAGACCCAAGGAGGCAAAGATGAGACGGGCCAGCGTCGGCGGGAGCTTGATGGGGATCACGGCCTGCGTGTTCGTGGGCGCCTGGTTGATGGACTGTGTGTCGGACCTCCCCCCGGTCAGTCCTTCAGCGGGAGGCGGCGCCAGCAGCAGCCCAAGAGGAGGTGGCGCCAATGGCGGCGCAGCGGGAGGAGGCGGAAACGGCGCAGATAGCCAGAGCGCTATCGTCGCGATACTCCCAACCGGCGGAGCCAGCGGGAACGCTGGCAGCGGTGACGCCGCTGTGGTGCCGGCCGCCCCTGACGCGAATTGCGGGATGCAGACTGAAAACCCGACGACACAACCGGCAGATCTTCTGTTGGTTCTGGACCGCTCGGGATCGATGGATGACGACATCGCTTCCAACGCCCTCTGCGGTGGCAGGGGTTCGCCCGCCAACTGCACAGCGCGATGGCCTACGCTGACAGCAGCGGTCAATCAAGTTGTCGGCGCCTCGCCAGCCGGCCTACAGTGGGGCCTGAAGTTCTTCACGTCGCCGGGCGGGGGAACTTGCACCGTGAACCCAGGGGTGGATGTGCCGATGCCTGCAACCGCTGCTCAGATCCAGGCGGCGATTGCCGGGACGACACCTGGGAACGCGACTCCAACTACCGCCGCCGTCAACGCGGCGGTCGCCTATCTCAATACGTTGAACGATGGCCGGCCTCACTACATTCTCCTTGCCACGGACGGCCAGCCCAATTGCGACCCTGGGACCTCCGGCAACGTCACGACGACCTCGGTCAATAACGCCGCCGCAGCCATCGCCGCCGCAGCCGCGCCGGGCAACGACATCAAGACGTACGTAATCGGCATCGGGCCGTCGGCCGGCAACCTGGACGCCTTCGCCGCGGCCGGCGGAACGGGGAAGTATTTCCCCGCCAACTCCGCGGACCAGCTGACCACGGCGCTCGGCACCATCGTTGGCACCGTGGCGAGCTGCGTGTTCACCATGGCCGCAGTTCCGCCCGATCCGGGGAACCTCGGCGTGTACCTGGACAGTGGCACCAAGGTGCCGCTAGACCAGGCAAATGGCTACTCGCTCGCAACGGACAATCTGACAATCACACTCAATGGCAGCTACTGCGACGGCATCAGAGCTGGTACCTACCAGCTCATAAAGGTCTTCTTCGGGTGCCCGGGAATTCCGCTGCCGGCCCAATTTCGCGGCCTCTGATGGCACGCCGAATCGAAGACGGAAGGCCGAAAGCCGGTCAGGGGACATTAGCGTCCCCCGGCAGCTATTTGCGCGGGGCGGCCCCCACAGCTTTCCCGTCGGAAAATGGGGCCTGACGAGCAGCCCGTCGTGTGTTAGACAGCAGCCGTCAGGGAACGGACCCCATGAGCGTCCAGAATCCACCGGGCCCAAATGGTTCGATCAGGCGTTCAGGCCGGGCCATGTGCGGCACCCCGTCGACTCTGCAATGATCGCATTCATCGACGCTTGTTGCTCGACGGTCCTGCTTGGGGCTTGAGGTACATTCATGAGTCGTCAGCCAGAAAAGAATCCTGCGAATGGGGGAGCGCCCCAGGGTGGACCGGGAGCCGCGCTGGTCGTTGGTCTGGGGGCCTCGGCCGGCGGGCTCGAACCGCTGCAGGAGTTCCTTGAACATGTCCCGGCGGCAAGCGGCCTTGTCTTTGTGGTGGTGCAACACCTCGAACCCAACCACCCCAGCATGCTGGCCGAGTTGCTGGCTCGGCACACGGCCATGCCCGTGCTCCAGGCGAGCGACGGACTGGCCGCCGAGCCTGACCACGTCTACGTCATCGCGCCAGGCACCCTCTTGACCGTCGACAAGGGCGTCTTCCATTCGGTCGCGCACGAGGGGCCGTCTGGTTCGCTCATCGACGCATTCTTGCTGTCGCTCGCCGAGGACCAGGGCGAGCAGGCGGTTGGGGCTCTCTTCTCGGGCGCCGGCCACGACGGCACCGTCGGTCTCCGGGCGATCAAGGAGCACGGAGGGCTTACCCTGGCGCAGCCGCCTGAGACCGCCACGCACGACTGCATGGTCCAGAGCGCCATCGGGGCGGGATTGGTCGATCGCGTCGTCCCGGTCGCGCAGATGCCCGCGATCATCGCGGAGCACGCGGAGCATTTCGCGAAATTCACTGGTGCCGACGCTGCGGAAGACCTCGACCAGCAGCTCGCCGCCAACCTCGGCAAGATCTGCGCGCGCATTCATGAGCGCACGGGGCACGATTTCAGCCGCTACAAAGAGGGAACGCTCTTGCGTCGCATCCGGCGGCGGCTGCAGGTTCACCACCTGCAGTCGGTCGATGGCTATCTCCAGCTTTTGGAAAATGACGCTGCCGAAGCGGAAGGCCTGCTCAAGGATCTCTTAATCGGCGTCACCCAGTTCTTTCGCGATCCCGAAGCGTTCCAGACCCTGGCTCAGCAGATCATTCCCCGCATCGTGCAGGGCAAATCAGCCGACGCACCCATTCGCGTCTGGGTCCCGGGGTGCGCCTCGGGCGAGGAGGCCTACTCCATCGCCATCCTGCTGCGCGAGCACCTCGATCGCCTCGAAACGCGACGATTCGCGCAGATCTTCGCGACCGACCTCGACGCCGCGATGCTGGCCGAGGCCCGACACGGTCGCTACCCCGCGGACATCGCCGAACAGGTGTCGCCCGAGCGTCTGGCACGCTTTTTCGTGAGAGACCCGTCGAACGGCTCCGGCCGGGCGGCCGACTTCCAGGCGGGCAAAGAGCTGCGCGAGATGTGCATCTTCTCCGAGCACAGCCTTATCCGCGATCCGCCCTTCTCGCAGATCGATCTCATTTCCTGCCGGAATGTTCTCATCTACCTGAGCGCCGAGCTGCAGAAGAAGCTGGTGCCGCTTTTCCACTACGCGCTTCGACCCGGCGGCTTCCTGTTCTTGGGGCCGTCCGAGGGCATCTCCGGCAGCCCCGAGCTTTTCGAGGCCACGGACAAGCGGAATCGCATCTTCCGCCGCAAAGAGACGGTCACCCGTCCGGTGGTGGAATTTCCCCTCTCCAGCCGCAGTGCCGCGCGCGCGGGGGCCCCACCCACCCCGCCGATCGAGCGCCGGGTTCCGACCCAGCACGAAAAGCTTGCTGCCGCGTTCGAACGCACGGTTCTCGAGGAATACGCAGCACCCTCGGCGGTCATCAACGCGCGAGGTGACGTCCTCTTCGTGGCCGGGCCACTCGGCCGCCACCTGCAACTACCTGCGGGCGCCTTGACCAACACCAACCTGCTCGAGGCCTTTCGTGGGAACCTGAGGCAAGAGCTGCGCATGGCCTTGCGAGCCGCTGGCGACAAACGGCGCAAGATCGTGCGCAAGAACATCTCCGTCGAGGACGAGGATTCGATCCGTCGCGTGCACCTGACGGTGCGGCCCATGCCGGCGGTCGAACCCGAAGCCGGCCTGTTCTTGGTGGTGCTGCAAGAGACGGAACCGCTCGAAGAGAGCGGACCTGGAGAAGTCCTCGCCCCCGAAGCCGCCGAGCCCGCCGTCGAGCAGCTGGAGAACGAGCTGCGCACGACGCGCGCGGAACTGAAAACCACCGTCGAAGAGCTGGAATCCTCCAACGAGGAGCTGAAGTCCTCGAACGAGGAGCTGATCTCGACCAACGAAGAACTGCAGTCGGCCAACGAGGAGATGCAGACCTCCAAAGAGGAGCTGCAGTCGCTCAACGAGGAGTTGGAAACGGTCAACACCGAGCTGCGCCAGAAGGTGGACGAGCTGGGCGCCGCGAACAGCGACCTGCAGAATCTTTTCGTCGCCACCCAGATCGCGACTATCTTCCTCGATCGCTCATTACGGGTGGCGAAGTTCACGCCCGCGGCCACCGCGCTCTTCCACCTCATCGAGACTGACGTTGGCCGGCCGCTCGCGGATTTCGCGCAGCGCTTTGCCGGCCAGGACCTGGCCACGGATGCGCAGGAGGTGCTGCGCGTCCTCACCCCCATCGAGCGTCCGATCCGCTCGGCCGAGGGCGCTTGGTTCGTGTTGCGTGTCGTGCCCTACCGCACCGTCGAGAATCTCATCGCCGGCGTGGTGGTCACCTTCGTCGACGTGACTGAACTCAAGCGCGCCGAGGAGGCGCTCCTCCAGACCACCGAACGAGAGCACTTTCTTGCCCAGGTGGTCGAGAACGCGAGCACGCCCTTCGGCGTGGGCGCTCCCGACGGAAGCTTGCTGCTCTTCAACCGCGCCTTTGCCGAGTTGACCGGTTACTCGCGCGAGGAACTGGAGCAGCGACGTCTTACCTGGGCCACGGACCTCACGCCGCCGGAATGGCGCGAGCGCGAGGCGGAGAGCCTGAGCAAGGCCAGTCGCACGGGAGAGCCCGTGCGCTATGAGAAGGAATACATCCGCAAGGACGGCTCGCGCGTGCCCGTCGAGCTTTTCGTCCAGCCCGTGCTCGATAGCCAGGGCCACGTGGTCCACTACCGGTCATTTCTCAGTGACATCAGCGAGCGCCAACGCGCCGAGGCGGCGCTGCGAGAGAGCGAGGCTATGCTGTCCTTCTCTCTTTCCACCGCCAGGACCGGCGCCTGGGACCTCGACCTGGTCGACCACACGGCGCATCGGTCCCTCCAGCACGACCAGATATTTGGTTACCAGGAGCCTCTGCCGCAGTGGACGTACGAGATGTTCATCGAGCACGTGCTCCCGGAAGATCGCGAAGCGGTCGACCGCAATTTCCGTCAAGCGATCGCCACGCGGGGCGACTGGAGCTTTGAATGTCGGATCTTGCGGCACGACGGGGCCACCCGCTGGATATGGGCGGCAGGCCGGCACCGCGCGGATGAGACCGGCCAGCCTCGGCGCATGGCTGGAATCGTCCAGGACATCACCGAGCGCAAACAGGCGGAGGCGGCTCTGCGCGAGTCCCATGACCGGACCACCGCGATCCTGGAAAGCATCGCGGACGCCTTCTATTCGCTCGACGACGAGTGGCGTTTCGTGGTGGTGAACCCGGCGGCCGAACGGGCTCCTTTCGGGCGACCCGCCAGCGAGATGCTCGGCAAGGTCATCTGGGACGTGTTTCCCGCTATCCCGGGCACGCGGATTTACCAGCACTATCTGGACGCGGTTCAGAAGCGAAGCCACGAGCATTACGAGGCTCAGTCCCCTCTCAACGGCCGCTGGTACGAAGTTTTCATGTTCCCGCGGACGGGAGGCCTCGATGTCTATATGCGCGACATCACCGAGCGCAAGGGAGCCGAAGAGGCACTGCGCCTTTCGGAAGAGAAGTTTGCCAAGGCCTTCCACGGCAACACGGCGGCAATGGCGATTACGCGGCTACACGACGGGCTCTTCATTGATGTCAACCAGCGATACCTGGAGATCACCGGCTGGGCTCGCGATGAGGTGGTCGGAGACAAGAGCCCGCGGCTCAACATCTGGAGGGATCCCAAGGACCGGGACCGTTTCGTTCGCGAACTCCAGCAGCACGGCATGATTCGCAATGCCGAGTTCACCTTTTCTAGGAAGGGTGGTGGGGAGTGGATAGGCTTGGTCTCGTCCGAGGTAGGCGCGCTGGGCGGCGAACAGGTCATCATCAACTCGATCACTGACATCACCGAGCGCAAGAAGGCCGAAGAGGCATTGCGGAAGAGCAATGTCGAAAATCAGAAACTGCTTGCCGCGGTTCAAGCGGAGAAGGAGAGACTATCTCGGGCCGAAGAGGCCCTGCGTGTGGCCAATGCCCAGCTCACCGAGGCCGACCAGCGCAAGAACGAATTCCTGGCCGTTCTCTCGCACGAACTGCGCAACCCGCTCACGCCCATTCGCAACAGCCTCTACATCCTCGAGCGAGTGGCCCCGGGCGGCGACCAGGCCAAGCGCGCCCTGGAAGTGATCGGCCGCCAGAGTGGCCAGCTGGCTCGCCTGGTTGACGACCTGCTCGACGTCACGCGCATCTCGCGTAACAAGATCCAGCTCCAGCGCGGCCCGCTGGATTTGAATGAGCTCGTTCGTCGCACGGTCGAAGACCATCACTCGCTATTTGATGGCAAGGGAATCGCCGTCGAGACGACCTTCGCGGCAGAGCGACTGCCGATTAGTGGCGACGCCGCCCGCCTCGCGCAGATGGTGGGAAATATCCTGCACAACGCGGCCAAGTTCACCCCAGCCGGCGGTCGCGTCGTGGTCAGCACGGCGATCGCGACGTCGAGGGCGCGTGCCACGCTTCGGGTCAGCGACAACGGGGTTGGAATCGAGCCCGTGATGTTTCGTCGATTGTTCGAGCCATTCATGCAGGCCGAGGCGACCTTGGATCGGAGCAAGGGCGGCTTGGGGCTTGGGCTGGCGTTGGTCAAAGGCCTGGTGGAGATGCATGGGGGGAGGTCTGCGCGCACAGCGACGGCCCGGGCAAGGGCGCGGTGTTTGTGGTCGAGCTGCCGCTCGAAGCGATATCCGCAGATCAGGCGAGCCCAACAGCGGTCGGAGCGAAACCGAGGGGTCGCCGCGTACTAGTCATCGAGGACAATGTCGACGCAGCCGACAGCCTGCGCGAGGTGCTCGCATTCGGTGGCCACGTCGTCGAGGTCGCGTACAACGGTCCCGAGGGGCTGGCCCGGGCCCGGGAGTTCAAGCCAGAGGTCGTGCTTTGCGATATCGGCCTGCCTGGCATGGACGGTTACCAGGTCGCGCGCGCCTTCCGCGTCGACGACGGACTGAAAGGCATCTTCCTCGTGGCCCTGAGCGGCTACGCGCTCCCCGAAGACTTGCAGCGCGCTCACGAGGCTGGCTTCGACCGACACCTGGCCAAGCCGCCCAGCCTCGAGAAGATCGAGCACGTGCTGGCGTCGACACCTGCCGAGAAGAGCCGTGGGCGTTCCTAGTCCCGGGTCTGGAGCCGATCGCGACATGCGCGCACGTGGCCAGTCTGCCAGTGTGGATGGGACGGACTCGCGGCTCAGCCAGTATGCCTGGCTGGCCTGGCTCCCGATTCCGCTGGTTGCCACGGCCATGGCTGCGCTGTGGGTGGCAGGCGTGCAGGTGGTTTGGCCTTTGCCGCCCCTGAACTGGTTGGTCCACTATGGTGGTGCGGCTCTGGGGGTTGTGTTCATCGCCATTCCAGCCGCACGCGGTTTCCTGGCAAGCGGCCAGTCCAGCGTCCTGATGCTCGGTTGCGGTGTGTTGATCATGGACGTCGCGGTGGTCACGATGCCGAGCGCCTTTGCGCGCAGCTCTGATATCGCCTTTGCCATCTACAATTCGGCGGCCTTGCTCGGGGCGCTCTGCCATTTCTCGGGCGTGGCAATCACTTCGCGGGGCAAGAACCGTGTGCAGGGTCGATCCGCGAGGCTGGTGGCTGTCTATTGCGGCGGCATGGCAGCGATGGGGCTGGTCATCTGGGCCGCCTTTGCTGGTTGGATGCCGGTGTTTTTCGTTGACGGTCAAGGAGGAACTGTACTGCGTAGCCTGGTAGTGGGCGCGGCCGTCGCACTCTTTGCCCTGACTGCCACTTTTCTCTGGCAGGCGAATCGTCGCGCGCCGTCGTCATTCTCCTTCTGGTATGCGCTGGGTTTGCTTCTTCTGGCTGCAGGTCTGGCCGGGTCCATGGTGATTGCAGTCAGAGACTCTCCCCTGCAATGGGTCACGCGGCTCACGCAGGTTCTCGGAACGATCTACATGTGCGTAGCAGCCCTGACCTCGGCTCGCGCCAGCAGGGCCAGGGGCTTTGCGCTGGCGGCGCTCGAGGAATCCTGGTGGGAGGATGAATTCCTCGCGAAAGTCCGTCAGCGGACGCCCGCGGGCTGGCTTCTTCGTTACGGCCTCGCGTTCGGCGCAACCGCGGCGGCGTTGTGGTTCCGCGTGCTGTTCACCAGGTGGGTCGGCCCCGATGTGCCCACCTATATCACCTTCTACCCGGCCGTCATGATCGTGGCGGTGCTGGCTGGTTTTTGGCCCGGGCTGCTGGCCACAGCCATGGCGGATGTGGTGATCGGCTATTGGGTCCTGCCGCCGGTCGCACAGTTCGCCATCGCCGCGCCGGCGGATCGTCTGGGGTTGGTGGTCTTCACCGGCATGGGGATGTTCATGAGCGCGATAGCCGAAGTCTCCCGGCGCAACCGGGACAAGGCCGCGCTGTACGATCGTGAGGCGGCCTCGCGCGAGGCCCGCGAGCGGTTGGCGGCCTTTGCCGAAGCAACCTTTGAAGGAATCGCGGAAAGCGAAGCCGGGCGCATCGTGGACTGCAACGAACAGTTCGCCCAGATGACGGGCTACGCGGTGGCCGAGCTGCGGGGAATGGAGATTGCCAGCCTGATCCCAGTCGAGGAACGCGACCGCGTGACTGCGAATATCCAGCGGAGCCGGGACTCGCTGATCGAGCACACTGTCTCCCGCAAAGACGGTACGCGCATCGTTGTCGAAGCGCATGGTCGGCCGGTGGGCCCGGGCAGTGTGAGACGCCACACCGCGATCCGTGACATCACCGAGCGCAAGCGGGGGGAGGTGGCTCTGCGTCGCTACGAGCTGCTGGCGGGCCACAGTCGAGACATTGTCCTGTTCATGAGGCGAGACGACGGTCGCATTCTGGAGGCCAATGCGGCGGCCGAGACGGCCTACGGCTACAGCCGCGAGGAGATGTTGTCGCTGTCCATCCGCGATCTTCGCACCTCGGAAACCAAGCCCTTGACCGATGAGCAAATGGCCCTCGCCGACGGAAACGGGCTGCTCTTCGAGACGGTCCATCGGCGCAAGGACGGGAGCACCTTCCCGGTCGAGGTCAGCTCGCGGGGCGCAACCATTGAAGGCACCCGGACGCTGATGAGCGTGGTGCGCGACATCACCGAACGCAAGAAGGCCGACGAGGCTCTACGGCAGAACGAGGAGCGCTACCGCGGATTTTTCGACAACCTCAGCGAGGCCGTGGTCGTCCTCGACGCGGTCCGCGACGAGCGCGGGGATATCGTCGACTGGCGCTGCGCCGCCTCGAACGATGCGCACCGCCTCCTTCTCGGACTGGGTCACAAGACGCCCGTCGGCGCCCTGATGAGCGAGGGCATGGGCCGCGCTGAATTCGAGCAACTCCATCCGCGCAACTGTCGTGTGCTTGCCACCGGCGAAACAGTCGCCGCCGAGAACAATGTGCGCGGTCGCATTCTCGCATCGACCGTCTTCCGCCTCGACTCTGAAACACTGGCAGTCACCGCGCTCGACATCACTGAGCGCCGGAGAGCGGAGGACGCTCTGCGCGAGGCCGACCGGCGCAAGGACGAGTTCCTGGCCGTGCTCTCGCACGAGTTGCGCAACCCGCTGGCGCCCATTCGCAACAGCCTGTACATCCTCGGACGCGTCGCCCCTGGAGGCGACCAGGCCCGCCGCGCGCAGACCATCATCGATCGCCAGGTTGGGCAGCTGGCTCATTTGGTCGACGACCTCCTCGACGTGACCCGTATCTCGCGAAACAAGATCCGACTGGAACACCAGGTGCTGGATCTCAACGATCTCGTACGGCGAACCATTGAGGACTACCGATCGTTGTTTGAGAAGAACGAGGTTGGCGTCGAGGCCAGGCTTGCGCCCGAGCCCATCAGGGTGAATGCCGACGGGACGCGTTTGGCCCAGGTGGTGGGGAACCTGCTGCAAAATGCGGCAAAGTTCACCGGCCGAGGCGGACAAACCGCGGTGTCGGTGTCCCTCGATCGGGCACAGCAGCAAGCAGTCATCAGCGTCTCGGACACCGGAGTCGGCATGCCGCCAGATGTGCTCGCTCGCCTCTTCCAGCCCTTCATGCAGGCAGACAGCACCCTCGATCGCAGCAAGGGGGGACTCGGGCTTGGGCTGGCGCTGGTCAAGGGACTGGTCGAGCTGCACGGCGGGACCATCAGCGCACGCAGCGAGGGACTGGGCCAGGGCGCGGAGTTCATTGTGCGCTTGCCTCTCGCGTTCGAGGCAAGCCAGGCCGTCGAAGCAAGCGTTTCCAGCACCAAGCCCGCCGGGCGGCGCGTGCTGATCATCGAGGACAACATTGACGCCGCAGACAGCCTTCGCGAGGTGCTCGAGTTCGGCGAGCACGAGATAGCGGTGGCGTACAATGGTCCGGAGGGCATGACCAAAGCCCACGAGTTTCGTCCGGAAGTCGTGCTGTGCGACATCGGTCTGCCCGGGATGGATGGCTTTGATGTCGCGCGGGCGTTTCGCGCGGACGGAGCGCTCAAGGGCGCCTATCTGGTGGCTCTGAGTGGCTACGCACTCCCCGAAGACCTGCAGCGCGCCCAGGAGGCCGGTTTTGACCGCCACCTCGCGAAGCCGCCCAGCCTGGAGAAGATCGAGCAGGTTCTTGCGGGCTTGCCCGCCGTGCCGAAGTAGATCTCGTCCGGCGTTTGGCCGGCGAAGGCCGCATGTGGCATCGAACGAGGCTTGTCGACTCGCGGCAGGATCTGGCGTCGGCGGGCAAGCCGCGCCCCACAGGCGCAATCGGCGAAACAAAATCCGACCCATTCGAGACGGTTGCAGACCCCAACCCTTGTGAATGCGACTCTTGTGTTCGCCTGTTCGGACCCCGAGGAGAACCATGAATGTAGCGTCGTCCGTCGCCCCTTTTGGTCCCATTCTGATCGTTCCCTTCTTGCTGCTGGCTCTTGGGTCGTGCGGCAGCTCCAACGGCGCCACAAGCTTGAGCCCCGATGCCGAGGCTGGGTCTTCGGGGAGCCTGGGTGGAGCGTCCGGCTTGGGCGGTTCTCGCTCCAGTTCCGGCGGATCGAGTTCCAGTGCCGGCATGACGGGAATGAACTCGGGTGGGTCCAGCTCGGGGGGCGCAAGCTCGGGCGGCGCAAGTTTGGGCGGCGCCGGCTCCAGTGGGTCCAGCACCGACGGGTCTGGCTCCGATGGAGCCGGGTCGGGTGGGGCCAGTTCAGGCGGATCCGCTCTCGGCGGCTCCGGCGGGTCCAGCGCAGGCGGGTCTAGCTCTGGCGGCGCCAGGTCGGGTGGGTCCAGCTCAGGTGGAGCCGCTCCCGGTGGCTCGGGCGGGTCGGGTTTCGGCGGGTCCAGCTTCGTTGGCGCAAGTTCCGGCGGGTCCAGCTCGGGCGGGTCCAACTCCGGCGGGTCTGGCTCCGGCGGCTCAAGGTCGGGCGGGTCCAGCTCGGGCGAGGCTAACTCCGGCGGCGCAAGCTCCGGCGGGGCCAGCGCGGGCGGATCCAGCACCGGCGGGTCCACGGCTTCTATCTATAGCTGGAACACTCCCGTTCAAGGAGGTCCTGCCGTTCAATCGCCGGTAACAGGCACCGTGACAGTGACTCGCGCCAGCAACGCCGGAACGGTCGCTCCAGGCTTTGCCGGTTTCAGCTACGAGAAGACCCACATGACCAACAACTCGTTCACCGGCAAAAACTCTGCCTTGATCGCGCTCCACAAACTGGTGGCGCCGACCGTAGTCAGAATCGGTGCGACCGACGTCAACAACTGCACTTGGGTTCCAGCGGCGCAGCCCCAGGTCACGCAGGGGTCGTTCTCGAAGAGCATCGGCACGGTCGACGTCGATGGCCTCGCCGACCTGATGTCCGCGACGGGAAACCGCGTGATCTACGGCATCAACTTCGTTGCCAATGATCCGACGAACTCCGCCGCAGAGGCCAAGTATGCGTTTGGAAAATTGGGATCGAGCCTCTACGGTTTCGAGATTGGCAACGAGATGAACCAAGTGGGCACCTGGCCCGGCACGCTCAAGCCGCAATGGGAGTCGATCGCGAACGCCATCCTCGCGTCGGTGCCGACGGCCAAGATGGTGGGTCCGGCGGCAAGTGGTCCGTACTCCTTGTCGCTTACTACTCCATTTGCCGCAGACGAGAAAGGCAAGAATCTGGTCCTGCTCACCGGGCACTACTACGCCGGTACACGCGGCAGGGCGGACGGGGTATTGGCGACTCTTCTGACCCTCGACACCAGCACGGGAACCAGCGGGCTCCTCGGCTTTCTGACCAACACCAACGCCGCAGCCGTCAATAACAGCATCCCGGACGGCTACCGCGTTGGAGAGTGCAACACGTTTGGCGGTCACGGCGTGGATGGATTGAGCAATGCGCTCATTTCGGCCCTCTGGGGAATCGATTTCATGTTCTATTCGGCTCTCCACGGCGCCAGCGGCGTCAATTTTCACGGCGGCGAGAAAGGCCAGGATGGAAACAACCCATTCTACTACTCGCCGATTGAGGAACTGAACGGCGTGGTGACCAACGTCAACCCGCTCTTTTACGGCATGGTCCTTTTCAATCTCGTGGGAACCGGCCACCTGCTCGCGACGACCGCGACGGCCAACGGCGACTCCAATTTCACCGCGTATGCCCTGCAGCGTGCCGACGGAACCGTGATGGTCGTGCTCGACAACAAGGACGAAACGAAGGCCGTGAATGCCACGGTCAATGTCGGTGCCGCAGTCACCAGCGCAAGCGCGATCTATCTGATGTCGACGCCCGCGTCGCAGACCGCACAGACGGGAATCACGCTCGCCGGTGCTGGCATCGGCAAGGACGGAACGTGGAAGAATGCCGCGCCGTATGCGATGAGCACGTCCGGCAGCTCGGTCATAGTGCCTGTTCCGCCGGCGAGCGCGGTGTTGGTTCGCGTTCTGTAGTACGAGGCCGGCTCTCCGGCGTGTGCGTCCAATCTCTGGTGTCCACAGTCGTGGTGTCTGTGGCTATCCGGCGCAACCCCCACCCTGCTTGACCAAGATGGTGGTATGTACGCGGAGTGCCATGCTTCCCGCCCGCGTGCACGCGGCGCGAACGGCCGCCATGGCTGCCGGCTGGTGATCAAGTCTGGCGATCCATGGAACCGCCTTCGCGACATCTTGCGTGGAGTATGGCCCTGGTTTTGTACTAGAAATGGCAAACCCTCGGGCAGGCGCCCTCGTCGCTCGAAGACTGAATCTCCAAAATGCCCAAGATCAAAATCAGAGACGCACGGATTCATTGCCAGATTCACGGCGAAGGCCAGCCAGTCCTGCTGGTGCCTGGGCTGGCCAGCGACCTTTCGACCTGGAAGAAGGCCGTACCCTACCTGGAAAAACAGCACAAGGTCATCGTCTTCGACAACCGTGGCTCAGGGCTGACCGAAGCGCCCGGGGCGGCCTTCACGATGGAGACCTTGCGCGACGACGCCATCGGGATGCTCGACGCCCTGGAAATCGAGAAAGCGCACATCATCGGCTGGTCCATGGGCGGTAGCGTGGCGCAGGAGATCGCCCTTTGCCACCCCGAGCGGCTGGGTGCGCTGGTTCTCATGTCGAGCTTCATGAAGGAACCGGATCGTTCGCGGGTTGCCCTCGATGCCATGATCCAGTCCGTTCGGGAGGGGGCGAGTCCGGATACCTTCATGATGATGATACAGACCTGGTGCTCGACCCAAGTAGCGTTCGAGGGCAAGAATGCCTCGCTATGCACCAGGACTAGCGACGACCACACTGAGTGGCGGACCCGCGTGATCGAAGGTTTCGCCCGCCAGAAACAAGCTCTGGACGGGTTCGACAGCCGAAACCGTCTGAAAGGACTGTCGTGCCCGACGTTGGTGGTCCACGGCAGCGACGACATCATGGTTCCACCGTCTTTCGGCCAAGACCTTGCCTCGCGAATCCCGGGCTCGGAGCTCTTTTGGGTGAAAGGCGCAGGGCACTTCCTTCCATCGTCGGTATGGGTAGGGCCGGTCCTGAGTTTTCTGGCCAGGCATCCCTGTCGCAACCGATCTAATGACGGAGACGTTGCCAGCGCACGATCCATCTCACCCGCCCATTGTCCAGCCACAAGATGAAGTCGATGTGGACACCTCTTCGGCGTGGCCGGCAGGCCTTCTGGCGCCACGGTCGGGCGGCCGGGCCCATTCTCTGAAAGGGCGTTTCAAGAGCAAGGATCCTTCTAGGGGCTTCCGGCATCAGAACAAGTGAAAGGACAGGTTCGATCCGGCGAAGGTGTGGGCATGCTCGGAAAGCTTCTTCTCGGTTTGGTCATCGTCGTGGTCGTGTTAGCAATTGTCGTCGCCACACGTCCGTCGACGTTTCATGTTGAGCGTTCGATACTCATCACGGCGTCGCCCGAAAGCGTATTCGCGCAAGTGAACGACTTTCATTTCTGGGCCGCCTGGTCGCCGTGGGAGAAGCTCGACCCCAAGATGGAAAAGACGTTCTCGGGACCGTCGGCAGGAGCCGGCGCGACTTACGCCTGGAATAGCGAAAACAGCAAGGTGGGGCAGGGGAGGATGACCATCGAACGTAGCGATTTGCCGTCTTCGGTCAGCGTGAAACTGGAGTTCCTCAAGCCCTTCACTGCCACCAACACGGTGACCTTCACCATGATGCCGGTGGCTGCCCAGACCAGGACGACTTGGGCCATGGACGGCCACAACGGCTTTCTGGGCAAGCTGTTTCACCTGGTGATGAATATGGACAAGATGGTGGGCGGTGACTTCGAGCGCGGGCTCGCCGCGCTGAAGTCCGTGGCCGAGGCGGTTCGGGGATCCGCAGGATAAGAACATGAAGAAGTCGGGCGGGAGCCAAGCTGGGTCGGCGTCGGAGCGCATCTCGAAAAGAATCGCCGAACTCGGGGACTGGCGCGGGGAAGCCCTCGGCAGAATGCGCACGCTCATCAAGCAAGCAGACCCGCGCGTCGTGGAGGAGTGGAAGTGGATGGGCACTCCGGTTTGGTCGCACGACGGCATCATCTGCACAGGCGAATCCTACAAGAAGGTCGTGAAGCTTACCTTCGCCAAGGGCGCGTCTCTGAAGGATCCGGCTCGTCTCTTCAACTCGAGTCTCGACGGAAACGCACGCCGTGCGATCGACATCCACGAAGGAGAAGAAGTCGACGAGTCGGACTTCAAGGCGCTCATTCGCCAAGCGGTCGCGCTCAACAGTTCTGGCAAGCTCCCAGACTTCGACCGACCTGGCCGGTAGCTGTCCGGTGGTTTTGGTGCAGGACGGGTCAACATTCCTGAGCCGTCGAACTGCTTCGGCGGCACATGCGGATGGGGGGAATGATGACCAAACAACGCGTCGAGCACGCTCGTCTTGTCGTTGCCATCACAATGACTATGAGCACTGGGTTTGCCACGCGCGCTCAGGCGCAAACGATTACGATATCGGTTGATGCCACGGCGGCCGGAACGCCGCTTGAGCGCGTCTGGCCGTATCACGGCTACGACGAGGTCAACTACTCGACGACCCCGGAGGGTGAGGCTCTGCTCAAGACCCTGGCCACGGCCCATACGGCCCCGGTTCACGTTCGCACGCACTTCCTGCTCAACACGGGGGACGGCACTGCCTCGCGGAAATGGGGCTCAACCAACGTCTATACCGAAGATGCCTCGGGCAATCCGGTCTACTCGTGGACGTTGATGGACGGCATCATGGATGCGATCACAGGAGCTGGCGCATTCCCGTTCGCGGAGATCGGGTTCATGCCCGAGGCCCTGTCAACGCACCCGACTCCCTACCAGAACTCGGCGGTGACCGCTCTGGACGGCGGTTGCTTCTACCCGCCAACGGACTACACCAAGTGGGGCAACCTCATCACGGCGTGGGCGACCCACGAGAACGGGCGTTACCCGAACGTCGCGACGTCGTGGCTGTGGGAATTGTGGAACGAACCCGACAACAGTTACTGGCACGGAACCTTTGCAGAATACGCCAAGCTCTATGACTACACTGAGGCGGCACTGCACGGTGTGATGCCGACTGCCCAATTGGGCGGCCCCGCAGTGGCGAGTGCGGGCAGCTCCTATGTGTCCCAGCTCCTGCAACACTGTGCGACGGGGACCAATGCCGTCACCGGCAAGACGGGCACGCGTCTCGACCTTATCTCCTTCCACGCCAAGGGCGGCACAACGGTCACCGGCGGGCACGTCGAGATGAACCTCGGTCACCAGCTGAGCCTGCACCAGACTGGTTTTAAGCAGGTGGCCGCGGTGGCGGCGTACAAGCAGACGCCCATCTACATCACCGAGGCGGATCCCGACGGTTGCGCCGCTTGCCCGGCGACTACGACGCCTGCCGATGCGTACCGATATTCGCCGGCCTACGGTGCCTACGAGATCGCCATGATGAAGCACACGCTTGAGCTGGAGGCGAGCATGGGCGTGAAGGTCGGCGGGCTCTTGACCTGGGCCTTCACGTTTCCCGGAACGCCGTATTTTGCCGGCTACCGCGCGCTTGCGACCAACGGCATCAGCTTGCCGGTGCTGAGCGCCTTCAAGCTCTTGGGAAGCCTGGCGGGGACGCGCCTGCCGGTTACCAGCAGTGGCGCCGCAACGCTGGATTCCATCTTGGCGAACAGCGTGCGGGCCAATCCCGAGATCGACGCCATGGCGACGCTGAATGGACAGAGCGTCCAGGTCCTGGTCTGGAACTACCACGACGACTTGGTGGCGACAGCTGCGTCGCCGGTCCAACTGACCATCAAGGTTCCGTCCGCTTTCGGTTCAACCGTCGCGGTTTCGCACATGCGTGTCGACGACACCCATGGGGACGCCTATACCGTGTGGACATCGCAGGGCAGCCCGGCCAATCCCTCAGCCGCCCAGGTCCAGGCCATGCAAGCGGCCATGGATCCCATGCCTCTGAATCCGCCCCAGTCGATGGCGGTCGGCAATGGCTCGGTCAGTGTGAGCTTCGATCTTCCCCGATTTGGGATCTCACTGCTGACAATCACTGCCGGCGCGGGCGTGGGTGATGCGGGGATCGCGCCGGCCGACGCTCCGGCAGGAGATGCGCCGAGTCCGACTGGGGGCGTGGGTGGAGGCAGCGGTCGCGACGGGGGTGGAGGCAGCGGTGGTACGCTTGGCGGCGGCGCAGGAGGCAATGGCGTGGGCAGTGGCGGCGCGGGCGGGGCTGGCGGCGGTACAGGCAGCAATGGCGCGGGCGGTGCCGGTGGCTCCGGGCGAAGTGGCGCCGGGAGCGCGAACAGCGGCGGCATGGTGGCGGCCGGCGGAAGGACCGGAACGACTGGAGCCGGAGGTGTAGTCAACGCAGGGGGCAGCGTCGGAACCGGCGGCAGTGTGGAGACTGGCGGAAACGCTGCCACTGGCGGAGCAATCGGGACTGGCGGATTGTCGGCAAGCGGCGGGGGAGCCAGTACTGGTACAGTCGAAACCGGGGGCAAGGCAGCCACGGGCGGAATTTCGGGAATCGGCATGATGGGTGGTTCGACGACCGCGAGCGGTACGACCCGGGCAAGCAGCGGCGGCTGCTCCTGTCGCATCGCCGTGGCGGAGACAAGGCACTACCCAGGTTTGGCGCTGCTCGGGCTAGTCATGGTCGCACTTCGGCTTCGGAAAAGGCGTTGAATGACCGAGGCGGAAGGTCTTGGTATCCTGGCCAGCCCCATAGCCTTTCTACCTCGTTGCAAGCGCCGCCGCCGCTGCGCCAGGGTCGGTCACCGGGGCCGCGCATGCGTAGTTGCGGCAGACGTAAAGCGCCGCACCTCCGCGCACCAGAGTCTTTCCGCGAAGCAGGGGCAAGTCCGTTGCTTCTGGTTGGTCGGGATCGATATGGGCACAGACCCGATTGGGCAAGTAGTGCTCGGCGACCGCACGCTCGAGTGCCTCCCGGTCCGGCGTCCCGCGCCGGCCGACCAGAGCCAGTTCGAGCGGGGTGCTTTCGAGAAAGTCGAGCACATCGAGCGAGGTTGCAAACGCTCGCGGCGCCTGCTCGATAAGTGTGCCGTAGGCCGCGAGGGCAGTTCGCGCGCGCTGGGAAAAGTCGTCAC